>Ga0163161_10002094_pt1 | contig 14461 bp, 10 predicted proteins | sample S45metaG_FD_129847 | JGI IMG/M metagenome (GOLD analysis project Ga0163161, IMG submission 129847) | Switchgrass rhizosphere microbial communities from Kellogg Biological Station, Michigan, USA - S4-5 metaG | ecosystem: Host-associated > Plants > Roots > Rhizosphere > Soil | place: USA... | reverse complement strand
GCGATGTGCTGCATCATCACCGTCTTGCCGCTCTTGGGCGGCGCCACGAGCAGGGCGCGCTGGCCTTTGCCGATGGGGGCGATGATGTCGATGATGCGGCCCGTGATGTTCTCTTCGCCCTTGACGCCATCGCGTTCAAGCTTCATCTGTTCCTTGGGGAACAGCGGCGTCAGATTCTCGAACATCACCTTGTGCTTGTTCTGCTCGGGCGGACCGTCGTTGACCTTGTCCAGCTTGGTCAGCGCGAAGTAGCGCTCGCCGTCCTTGGGCGTGCGCACTTCGCCTTCGATCATGTCTCCGGTGTGCAGGTTGAAGCGGCGCACCTGGCTCGGCGAGATGTAGATGTCGTCGGTGCTGGCGGTGAAGCTGGTGTCGGGGCTGCGCAGGAAGCCGAAGCCGTCGGGCAGGATTTCGAGCACACCGTCGGCGAAGACCTGTTCGCCGGCCTTTGCGCGCTTCTTGATGATCGCGAACATCAGCTCCTGCTTGCGCATGCGGCCGACGTTTTCGATCTCAAGGGCTTCGGCCTGCTTGAGGACTTCAGACACGTGGAGTGCCTTGAGTTCGTTTAAGTGCATGGAATGACCCCTCGCGGGGTAATCGAAACGGAAAACGGGGGGAGGTTGAATGTGTAGCGAGAACTGCTGCACTAACCGGGGAACTCGAACCGGTTGCCTGGAAGGGCCGGTGATCTGTGGGAGATTATGACAGGAAAAACGCGCCGGCCAAGCGCATTGCGCGCTGGCCGGATCGAATGTCGCTTATGCGAGTTGCTGGTCGATGAAGGCCGTCAGTTGCGCCTTGCTCATGGCGCCGACCTTGGTGGCAGCCAATTGGCCGTCCTTGAACAGCATGAGCGTGGGGATGCCGCGGATGCCGAATTTGGCGGGAATGTCGCGGTTCTCGTCCACGTTCAGCTTGGCGATCTGCAGCTTGCCTTCGTAGGTGGCTGACACTTCGTCAAGGATCGGGGCGATCATCTTGCAGGGGCCGCACCATTCGGCCCAGTAGTCGACCAGCACCGGCTGGCTGGACTTGAGCACGTCGGCTTCGAAGGAGGAATCGGAGATGTGTTTGATCAGGTCGCTGGCCATGTGATGTGTCCTTGTGCGCAGAGAGTTTCGGTGCAGCTAAAGTGCTGGTCATTGTGACAGAAACCAAGGGGCGGGGTGCCATGCGCAGCCGCTATGGCAGTGATAGCCAAAGCCCTTGCAGATCACGACAACGCGCTCTCAAACCCCTCGATAGAACATGAACGAAGGCCACCCAGTTCACGCCTTGTGGTGCGACCCCGCCGACGGCGTCGTCGCGCGGATCGTCCGCGCGCTCGCCGAGCGCGAGCTGCATGCGGCGCGCACCGTGGTGCTGGTGCCGTATGCGCAATTGATGGGCGTGGCGCGCAGCATGTGGGCGCGTTGCGGCAGCGCGGGCTTCGTGCCGCGCTTCGAGACCACGCACAACTGGGCGCGCAGCGCGGGCGGCTTCCTGCCGGCGGGTTACGACATCGCATTCGACATGGCACGCGACCTCATCACGGCCCAGGCGCTGCTGTCGCAAGCCGGGTTCAACAGCGAGCGCTTCGCATTGGCAGGCCGCGTCGTCGAATTGGCCTACCAACTCGCGCCCCTCGCATCGGCATCGCTGCCGGACGCGCGTGTCGGCGAATGGGCCCAGCGTGCCGCGCAGGTGGCCGAGGCGGGCAGCGAGTCGGAATGGTTCCGCATCGAAAGCGCGCTGATCCGCATCGCTGTCGCCTGGGCCGCAACCTCGGGCTACGCAACGGACGTGCTCCTGCGAGAAAGCACGCGCAACCAGGTCGATGCACTGATCGTCCTCGAAGGTTTCCAGACCGATCCGCTCACCCAGACCCTCTGCACGCTGTGGGGCGATCACGCCCTGCACCTCTCGCTCGTGCCCGCGAACACCCCCGTGGCTCCCGCAGCTTCCCATGTGGCCGCGGACCCCGAAGATGAGGCCGAGCTCGCCGCTGCTTGCGTGCTGCGCCATCTCGCCGAAGGCCGCGCGCCGGTCGCGCTGATCGCCACCGACCGCGCGCTCACGCGCCGCATCAGCGCACAGCTCAAGGCGCAGGGCATCGTCACGCACGACGAAACCGGCTGGAAGCTCTCGACCACGCGCGCCGCCGCCACGTTGATGAGCGCGCTGCGCGCCTGTGCCCACGACGCTGCCAGCGACCAGGTGCTCGAATGGCTCAAGAGCGGTGCCGATGGCGATGCGCTGGCCGTGCAGGCGCTCGAAGCACGCCTGCGACGCGAAGGCCTGCGCGACTGGTCAGCATGGTGCAGCCTCGTGGCCCGCAGCGAGAAGCCGAACGATGTTGCACTGCTGCCTTACACCGAAACCATCGAGGCACGCCGCGCATCGATGATGAAGTCCAGGCCCGTCGCCGAATGGCTGCGCGCATTGCGCGAACTGCTCGAAGGCAGCGGGCAATGGACGCCCCTTGCCGACGACATGGCCGGCGGCAAGGTCATCGCCGCGCTGTGGCTCGATGCCGATTCGCACGGCGATGCCGACGAATTCCCCGGCGGCCGTCACACGCTCGCCGAATTCACGGCCTGGGTGCGCGACGTGCTCGAAGACGCGAGCTTCGTGCCGCCCACCGGCGACCAGGCGCCCCGGGTGATCGTGCTGCCGCTCTATCAACTGCTCGGCCGCGTATTCGGTGCCGTGGTCATCCCTGGGTGCGACGACCGCCGCCTGCCCGCATCGCCCGAGCCTCCCGGCAACTGGAGTGCTGCCCAGCGCCTCGAACTGGGCCTGCCTTCGCGCGAGACCCTCGAAGCCGCGCAGCGCTCGGCCTGGACCGCGGCCTTGCACAACCCGTGGTGTGAACTGGTCTGGCGCCAGTCCGACGCGAGCGGCGAGCCGGTCCGACCGAGCCCGCTGGTACAGGCGCTGCAGCTCGACCACGTGCTGCAGCCCACTCTCGATCCGCGTCCTGCCCGCGACGTAACCGTGCAACCGACCGCCGTTCCCACGCCCTCGGGCGCGCTGCTGCCGCTGCAGAACATCTCGACCAGCGTGTACGAAGACCTGCGCCGCTGCCCCTATCGCTTCTTCGCGCTGCGGCAACTTGGACTGCGCAGTGCCGACGAGCTCGACGTGGAGGTCGACAAGCGCGACTTCGGCAACTGGCTGCACGCCGTGCTCGGCCATTTCCACGAGGAACTGATCGAAACCCCGACGCAGGATGCTCAGGAGCGTGTGACACGCATCGAAGAAGCCGCGCAGCGCGCCACACGCGAGTACGGCCTCTCCGACGCCGAGTTCCTTCCTTTCGCCGCGGCGTGGCCTGCGGTGCGCGACGGCTATCTCGAATGGCTCGCGGGACATGAGGCGAGTGGCGCGGTGTTCGTGGAATCCGAACCCTGGAAAGAACAGCCGCTCGGCGGCCTGCGCCTGGTCGGCCGTCTCGACCGAGTCGACCGCACCTCCGACGGCCTGGCCTTCGTGATCGACTACAAGACCGAGTCCGCGAGCGTCACCAAGGAGCGCGTGAAGGACCCGACCGAGGACACGCAGCTCGCCTTCTACGCGGCCCTGGTGGCCGACGACACCTTGCGTGCGGCCTACGTCAACGTGGGCGAGAAGTCTTCAGGCACGCAGACCGTCGAGCAGCCTGAGGTGGTCGAGGCGAGAGACGCATTGGTGGCCGGCATCATGAGCGACTTCACGCGCATCGCCGAGGGCGCGGCGCTGCCGCCGCTGGGTGAGGGCGCCGTGTGCGACTACTGCACAGCGCGCGGCCTGTGCCGCAAGGACTTCTGGGAGGTGTCGAAATGAACGGCGCAGCCTACGAACACAATGGCCGGCACGTCACTCGCGAGGCCTTCTACACCGTCGCCTGCGATCCGCGCCGCTCGGTGGCAGTTGAAGCCTGCGCGGGCGCGGGCAAGACGTGGATGCTCGTGTCGCGCATCCTGCGCGCGCTGCTCGAGGAGGGCGACTCCGCCTGCGAGCCGCATGAAATCCTCGCGATCACTTTCACCAAGAAGGCGGCCGGCGAGATGCGCGAGCGTCTCGACCAATGGCTCGAGCAATTCGCGGAAGAAAGCCCCGAAGAACTGGTGAAGCAGCTCGTGATGCGCGGCGTCGAACCTGCTGCCGCACTGGCTGCCGTGCCGCGGCTGAAGGGTCTCTACAGGCGCCTGCTCGAAGGCGGCCGACCGGTGCAGTTCCGCACCTTCCACGCCTGGTTCGCGGGCCTGCTGCGCAACGCGCCGCTCGCGGTGCTGCGCGAACTGGGCCTGCCGTCCAACTACGAACTGCTCGAAGACGATGCCGAGGCCCGCGGCCACACCTGGCGACCCTTCTTCGAAGCGGTCACGGCCGACAAGCATGCACTCGCCGATTACTACGCAGTCGTCGCGACGCACGGCCGCTCGCAGACGGCAAAGGCGCTGGGCGAAGCGTTGACGAAGCGGGTCGAGTTCTCGCTGGCCGATGCGGAAAACGCCGTCCAGCATTTCAGTGCGCTCTACCCGACTCTCGAAGGACTGGACGAACCGACCGACGCCCTGCGCGGCGAGCCCGTCCGCCGCCGATGGCTGGACCGCGCTGCTGCGCTCGGCCGCGAGAGCAACAAGACGCCGCAGAAGGCGGCCGAAGCCATCATCGACGTGTTCGGCGTCGGCGAGCCTCCAGTCGAATCGCTCTCCGCTGCACTCGCGCATCTGAGAAAGAATTTCTTCGTCGCCAGCGAAGACAGGCTCAACAAGAACCTGCAGAAATTCCCCGCCGCGCAGGAAGCCGAGGCCGAGCTCCAGGTGCTCTGCGCCGCGCAGGCCCAGCACGCGGCATGGCTCTACCAGCAGCGCATGACGCGGCTCACGCGCCTTTTGATTGCAGCCTTCGCCGACGTCAAGCGCGCCCATGGCTGGGTCGACATGAACGACGTCGAGCAGGCCGCACAGTTGTTGCTCGGCCAGTCGGCGCTGTCGGGCTGGGTGCAAGAGAGGCTTGATGCCCGCATCGCGCACCTCTTGATCGACGAGTTCCAGGACACCAATCCGCTGCAGTGGCAGGCACTCTACGGCTGGCTCAGTTCCTACACGGGCGCGGGCGGCAGCGCGCCGCGCGTGTTCATCGTGGGCGACCCCAAGCAGAGCATCTACCGCTTCCGCCGCGCCGAGCCGCAGGTGTTCATCGCCGCCAAGAAGTTCGTGCGCGAAGGGCTCGATGGCGAACTGCTCAACTGCGACCACACGCACCGCAACGCACGCGCAGTGGTCGGGCTCGTCAACCAGGCCATGCTGGCCGCACAGGATGCGGGCGAGTTCGACGGCTATCGCGCGCACACCACCGAGCGCGGCGACGAGGGCGAACTGTTCAAGCTACCGGCCATCGACCGCGATACGCTCGGCGACGCGGTGGAAGCCGCACCCGCAGACGACGGCATGCTGCACTGGCGCGACAGCCTCGTCACGCCGCGCGTGCTGCCCGAAGAACAACTGCTGCAGAAGGAATGCGAGCAGGCCGCGCGCTGGGTGGCGCAGCGCATCGCCGACGGCATACCGCCGCGGCAGATCATGGTGCTGGCGCGCCGACGCAACCGCCTGTCCGCGATGCAGGACGCATTGCGCCAGCGCCATATCCCCGTGCAGCAACCGGAGAAGAACGAGCTGCACGATGCACCCGAGGTGCAGGACATGGTCGCGCTGATCGACGCGCTGGTGTCGCCTGCGCACGATCTCTCGCTGGCGCGAGCGCTGAAGTCGCCGCTCTTCAATATCGACGACGACGTGCTGGTGCAACTGGCGTTGCGGCAGCGCGCGCATTCGTCGTCGAGCTGGTTCGCGTTGATCCAGAAGGGCGAAGGCCTCCCACCGGTGTTGGTCGAGGCGGCTGCCAGCCTGAGGAAGTGGCAGCGCTGGCTCATGACCCTGCCGCCCCACGATGCAATCGACGCCATCTTTCACGACGGCGATGTGCTCGCGAAGTTCGGCGCCGCCGTGCCCGCCGCGATGCGCCAGAGCGCGCTCGCGAATCTGCGCGGGTTGATGTCCGCATCGCTCGAGATCGAAGGCGCGCGCTTCGCTACGCCGTATGCGCTGGTGCGCGCGCTGCGTGCCGGCGGCGTGCGCGCGCCATCGGTGGCCGCGCCCGATGCGGTTCAATTGCTGACCGTGCACGGCGCCAAGGGCCTGGAAGCGGACACCGTGCTGATGCTCGACTGCGATGCCGCACCGCCGCGTGCGCAGACCATGGGCGTGCTGGTCGAGTGGAAGGGCAGCGACAGCGCGCCCACGCGCTTCGTGTTTCTCGCGAGCGAGAAGACGCCGCCGGCCTGCGCCGCTTCGCTGCTCGATGAAGAACAGCACGCGCGTCATCGCGAAGAGCTCAACGGTCTCTACGTCGCGACCACGCGGGCGCGCGAGCGGCTGGTGCTGTCGTCGGTGAAGCCGGCGCGTGCCAACGAGGGCAGCTGGTGGGCCCGGCTGGAATCGGTCTGCGAGCCAACCGAGGCCGACGAGCCGCTGGTTGCATTGCCCGTCGAGACTGGCGTGCCCAGCTTCTCGATGAAGCAGATGCCACCGGCGCCCGTCGCCACGGATCAACCGTCCGCCAAGAAGGCCGCCGACGCCACGGTTGATGCGCGCGCCGCCGCCTTCGGCGAGGCCATGCACCGGCTGCTCGAATGGGCGGTGCCGGGAGAGGCGTTGCCGTCCGCGCATGTGCGCGCCGCGGCTCGCGAATTCATGCTCGATCCTCAACAGGCACGCGGCGCCGCGACGCTGGCCGAACGTATCCGCGCAGGGGCGGGTGCGTGGGTGTGGGACGATCGCAGGGTCGACTGGCATGGCAATGAAGTCACGCTGATCCACGAAGGCGAGACATTGCGCATCGACCGTCTGGTGCGCGAGCGCGAGACCGGTGCCTGGTGGATCCTCGACTACAAATCTGCAGCGCGCCCCGAACGGGACGCGAACTTGATCGCACAGATGCAGCGCTACCGCGTTGCCGTGCAACATGCCTACCCTGGTGCCACGGTCCGCGTCGCGTTCCTCACCGGGCAGGGCGAACTGGTAAATCTCGAATGACCCTTTCTCCAACCGTCGCCGTGATCGGCGGCGGACCTGCCGGCCTGATGGCGGCTGAAGTCTTGAGCGCGTCCGGCGCGCAAGTGCACGTCTACGACGCCATGCCCTCGGTGGGCCGTAAATTTCTGCTGGCCGGCCGCGGCGGGCTCAATCTCACGCATTCGGAGCCCTTCGATGTGTTCATGAGCCGGTTCGGCGAACGACGTGCGCAGCTCGAGCCGATGCTCGCGCAGTTCGGGCCGCAGCAGGTACGTGAATGGGCGACGGGCCTGGGCATCGAGACGTTCGTGGGCACGTCGGGACGCGTGTTCCCGACGGACATGAAGGCCGCGCCGCTGCTGCGCGCGTGGCTGCATCGCTTGCGTTCGGCCGGGGTGCAGTTTCATATGCGGCATCGCTGGCTGGGCGATGCATCGTTCGATGTGGCCGCGTTGCGGTTTGCCACGCCGGCTGGCGAGACCTCGGTGAAGGCAGATGCGGTGGTGCTGGCGCTCGGCGGCGCGAGCTGGGCGCGGCTGGGGTCCGACGGTGCGTGGGCGCCGTGGCTGCAAGGACGCGGCATCGATGTTGCACCGCTGCTGCCTGCCAACTGCGGTTTCGATGGGGCAGGGTGGAGCGAGCATTTCTCCGGCCGTTTTGCGGGGCAGCCCTTCAAGTCGGTGGCGATTTCGTTCACCGACAGCCAGGGGCGCAGCTTTGCGCGCAAGGGTGAGTTCGTTGCGACGGCAACTGGCATCGAAGGCAGCTTGATCTATGCGGCGTCGGCCTTGCTGCGCGACGAGATCGCCGCGCATGGCAGCGCCACGCTGTTGCTGGACCTTCTGCCCGACCGCAGCGCCGAGCAGGTGCTGGCGGCGGTGAAGCATCCGCGCGGCGCCCGGTCGCTGAGCAGTCACCTCAAGAGCAGGCTCGGGCTCGAAGGCATCAAGGCCGGCGTGCTGCACGAAGCGCTGAGCCGCGAAGCGATGCAGGACCCGGTGCAACTGGCCGCGACGATCAAGGCCGTGCCGTTGAAGCTCGTCGCGACCCGGCCGATCGACGAAGCGATCAGCACCGCGGGTGGCGTGCGCTTCGATGCGCTCGACGCGCAGGTCATGGCGAGCGCTGTGCCAGGCCTGTTCGTAGCGGGGGAGATGCTCGATTGGGAAGCGCCGACCGGCGGCTACCTGCTGACTGCATCGATGGCCAGCGGTGCGGCCGCGGCACGCGGCGCAATCCAGAGACTGGGCCTGTGAAGGCCTCGCGTCCGAGGATTTTTCGCTGAGAGATTTTGCAAGCTGCGTTTCACTTCGCATGGAGTGAAACGAGCGGCTGAAGAGGTTGACGAGCCTTACCCCTGGCACTGACTACGCAGTTAGGGCTGCTTGGTTCCCCACCTGACCCGGTTGGCCACTTCACCATGCAGGGAGGCCCGTCAGGCTTGATTCTAACCTCGTGGGATTTGCCCCCTTCGACGAGGCGTGAATGAAAATTTCGAGCGCGCCGGTCGGGAAACAAGCGTGAAGTGGCCTTCCCGCGCCTTTTAGAATGCCCGCAATGTCTTATCTCGTGCTCGCTCGCAAGTTCCGTCCGAAAACCTTCGGTGAGATGGTCGGCCAGGGGCATGTGGTGCAGGCGCTCGAGAACGCGCTGACCACGCAGCGCCTGCATCACGCCTATCTTTTCACCGGTACGCGGGGCGTGGGCAAGACCACGGTCTCGCGCATCCTGGCCAAGTCGCTCAACTGCCAGGGGCCGGACGGGCAGGGCGGCATCACCGCCACGCCGTGCGGCGTGTGCCAGGCCTGCCGCGACATCGACTCGGGCCGATTCGTCGACTACACCGAGCTCGATGCGGCCTCCAACCGCGGCGTCGACGAAGTGCAGTCGCTGCTCGAGCAAGCCGTCTACAAGCCGGTGCAGGGGCGCTTCAAGGTCTTCATGATCGACGAAGTGCACATGCTCACGAACACCGCGTTCAACGCGATGCTGAAGACGCTCGAAGAGCCGCCCGAATACCTCAAGTTCGTGCTCGCAACCACCGACCCGCAGAAGGTGCCGGTCACGGTGCTGTCGCGCTGCCTGCAGTTCAACCTGCGGCCGATGGCGCCCGAGACGATCCTCGAACATCTGACAAGCGTGCTGCAGACCGAGCAGGTGCCGGCCGAGCCGCAGGCGCTGCGCCTCCTGGCGCGCGCGGCACGCGGCTCGATGCGTGACGCGCTCTCGCTCACCGACCAGGCCATTGCCTTCGGCAACGGCGAGCTGGTCGAGACCGGCGTGCGGCAGATGCTCGGCAGCGTTGACCGCGGCCATGTCTTTCGCCTGATCGAGGCGCTTGCGCAGGGCGATGGCAAGACGGTGGTCGACACCTCCGAGGCCTTGCGCCGCGACGGCATGTCCGCCGCCTCCACGCTCGAAGAAATGACCACGGTGCTGCAGGCGATGGCCGTGCTGCAGGCGGTGCCTTCACGCGCGGAATCTGCCGATTCGGCCACCGACCCCGATGCCGCCGACACCGCGCGCCTTGCATCGCTGATGCCGGCCGACGAAACGCAACTGCTCTACAGCCTCTGCCTGCACGGCCGTGGCGAGCTGGGCCTGGCGCCCGACGAGTACGCCGCGCTGACGATGGTGCTGCTGCGGCTGCTGGCCTTCAAGCCTTCCAACGCGGCTGCTTCGACGGCTTCCCCGGAAAAAAAAACTCTGAATGAAGCGCAGGGCGCGGCGCAAAGGGCTCCGGCTCCTGTCGCTCCCCCTGTGCCGGACCCGACTCCGGCCCCAGCGCCTGTGGTCAGGCCCATGGCCGAATCACCGCGTCCGGCAGCACCCACGCCGCCCATTCCGGCAACCGCCGCAGCATCGAATGCGCCGGTGCCCGCCCCCGCGGGACATCGCCTCGCGGTGGTCGACGAACCCCTGCGGCAGTCGGACCACCGGCCCCCAGCCACGGATACCCCCGCCAAGGTCGTCGGCATGCCGATCCGCGTGCAGCCGCCTCCCGGCCAGCGCGATGCGCCGCGTACCGACGAACAGCGTGGCCCGGCCGCGCCGATCCCGCCCAGCGAGGACGGCGACTTCTGGTACGCCACCGTCACCCAGCTGGTCGCGGCCGAAAGCATCAGGGCCCTCGCGCGCGAACTCGCATTGCAATCGCAGCTCGTGGGTCGCGACACCGACCAGTGGATCCTGCGCATCGAGCGCGAAACGCTCAACCAGCCTTCCAGCCGCGAGAAGCTGACCGCCGCGCTCAACGCGCTCGGTCACGACATCAAGCTCGCCATCGAGATCGGCGGCGTGGTCGACAGCCCCGCGCGCCGCAACCGGCACGCCGCCGAGGAGCGCCAGCGCGTGGCCGAGGACGCCATCCACAGCGACCCCGAGGTGCAGATGCTGATGCGCGACTTCGATGCGAAGATCGTCCCCGGAACGCTGCGGCCCGCCTGAGGCGAATGCCGCAACGGCGTCTCTTATCCTTCACCCCTTTTCTTCACCACACACACAGGACCAACGATGTTCAACAAAGGACAACTGGCCGGCCTCATGAAGCAGGCGCAGGCAATGCAGGACAACCTCAAGAAGGCCCAGGAAGAACTGGCGCACATCGAGGTCGAAGGTGAATCGGGCGCCGGTCTCGTGAAGGTCGTCATGACCTGCAAGCACGACGTCAAGCGCATCACCATCGACCCGAGCCTCCTGGCCGACGACAAGGACATGCTCGAAGACCTCGTGGCCGCCGCCTTCAACGCAGCCGTGCGCAAGGCCGAGGAAACCAGCGAGCAGAAGATGGGCAAGCTCACCGCGGGCATGCCGGGCCTCCCGCCTGGCATGAAGCTGCCGTTCTGAGCGATTGATGGCCGACGCCAGTTCGCTCGACGCCTTGGTCGATGCGCTGCGCCGTTTGCCCGGCGTTGGCGTCAAGTCGGCCTCGCGCATGGCCTTTCATTTACTGCAACACGACCGCGACGGTGCTCAGTTGCTGTCGCGCGCCTTGCAGCAGGCAGCGGGCAACGTGCGGCATTGCGAACTCTGCAACACCTTCACGGAAGCACCGATCTGCAGCGTGTGCATGGACTCGCGCCGCGACGGGACCAAGCTCTGCGTGGTCGAGACGCCCGCGGACCAGGCCGCGCTGGAGCGCACCGGCGCCTTCCGCGGCTATTACTTCGTGCTGATGGGCAAGCTCAGTCCGCTGGACGGCATCGGGCCGAAGGACATCGGCCTGCAGAAGCTGTTCGACCGCGCGCTCGACGGCTCGGTGAGCGAAGTCATCCTCGCCACCAACTTCACCGCCGAGGGCGAAGCGACCGCGCACGTGATCGGCGAAGCGCTCAAGAAGCGCGGCCTCACCGTGACGCGGCTTGCGCGCGGCGTGCCGGCCGGCAGCGAGCTCGAGTACGTGGACCTCGGCACCATCGCGCACGCACTGGTCGACCGTCGATAGCGCCATGACCCTTTCCCTGCTCACCATCGCCTACTGGTGCGTGTTCTGCGCCTGCGGCCTGCCGTACCTCGCGGCATGGATCGCGAAGGCCGGCGCCTTCGGCCCGCGCGACAACGTGCATCCGCGCGAATGGGCCGCGAAGCAAAGCGGCTGGCGTGCACGCGCCAACAGTGCGCAGGCCAACACCTTCGAAGGGCTGCCGTTCTTCATCGGCGCGGTGATCATCGCGCACCAGCTGGGCGCCAACCAGGCGCGGCTGGACATGCTGGCCGCGGCCTATGTCGTCTTGCGCGTGATCTACCTTGCGATCTATATCAAGGGCATCGGCGGTGTGCGCAGCGCGGTCTGGGCGCTCGCATTCCTGGTCAACGTCGCGATTCTTTTCCTCGGGAAATAGGCCACCGCAGGCCATTCGGCAGAGGGCCCGTGGAGGCCTTCGTGCTTACGTGGAAACCCGCACGGGATGACCCCGATGCAGGCAACGGGCGCGCACCCCTAAGCTCGATTCACTTCACAAGAATCAAAGAGCCCGCAGGACCGCTTTCATGCTTCATCGCAGAACCCTCATTTCCGCCTCCGCAGTCGCCGCCGCCGCGATTGCGCTGCCGCGGGTTTTTGCGCAAGCCAAGCTGGAAAAGACCAAGGTCTCCATCGCGGTCGGCGGCAAGGCCGCGTTCTATTACCTGCCCCTCACCATCTCCGAGCAGCTCGGCTACTTCAAGGCCGAAGGGCTGGAGGTGGAGATTTCCGATTTCGCCGGCGGCGCGCGTGCGTTGCAGGCGGTGGTGGGCGGCTCGGCCGATGTCTGCTCGGGTGCCTACGAACACACCATCAACCTGCAGGCCAAGAACCAGTTCTTCCAGGCCTTCGTGCTGCAGGGCCGCGCACCGCAGATCGCGGTGGGTGTCTCGACCAAGAACATGGCGGGCTACACCGGCATCCAGGATCTCAAGGGGAAGAAGATCGGCGTTTCCGCACCGGGTTCGTCGACCAACATGGTGGCCAACCTCGTGCTCTCGCGCGGCGGGCTCAAGGCGAGCGATGTGAGCTACATCGGCGTGGGCGTCGCGGCCGGTGCGCTCACTGCGCTGCGCTCGGGCCAGATCGATGCCATCAGCAACACCGACCCGGTGATGACGATGCTCGAGCAGAAGGGCGACGTGAAGATCATCAGCGACACGCGCACGCTCAAGGGCACCCAGCAGGTGTTCGGCGGGCCGATGCCCGCGGCCTGCCTCTACGCGCCGATCGATTTCATCCAGAAGAACCCCAACACCTGCCAAGCGCTGGCCAATGCCATCGTGCATGGCCTGAAGTGGCTGCAGACGGCGGGGCCGGGCGACATCATCAAGACGGTGCCGGAGACTTACTTGCTCGGCGACCGGGCGCTGTACCTCGCATCGTTCGACAAGGTGCGTGAGTCGATTGCCACCGACGGCTTGGTGCCGGTCGAGGGTCCGAAGACCGCGCTCACCGCCATCGCGAGCTTCGACACCAGCGTGAAGGCCGACAAGATCGATCTCATCAAGACCTACACCAACGATTTTGCTAGGCGCGCGAAAGACAGGTTCAAAGCCTGACTACGAACGTCCCGCGACCCGGCCTTGGCCGGGTTTTTTCATCCTGCAGACATGTCCGACTACGCACTCGAACTCCTCTCCATCAGCTGCACCTTCCACTCGAAGGACGACCCGGGCCAGCGCTACACCGCCGTCGCCGATACCACGCTGCGCATCAAGGCCGGCGAATTCGTCTCGGTGGTCGGGCCTACGGGATGCGGCAAGTCGACGCTGCTGAACGTGGGCGCCGGGTTGCTCGAACCGTCGTCGGGGACGGTCAAGGTGTTCGGCGAGACGCTTTCGGGCGTCAATGCGCGCGCGGGCTACATGTTCCAGACCGAGGCGCTGATGCCGTGGCGCAGCGCCGTCGCCAACGTGATGGTGGGGCTGCGGTACCGCGGCGTGTCCGATGCCGATGCGCGCGAGCAGGCCGAGGCGTGGCTCTCGCGCGTAGGGCTTTCGGGCTTCGGCGACCGCTATCCGCACCAGCTCTCGGGCGGCATGCGCAAGCGCGTGGCGCTGGCGCAAACGCTGGTGCTCGACCCCGACATCATCCTGATGGACGAGCCCTTCAGCGCGCTCGATATCCAGACTCGGCAGCTGATGGAAAACGAGGTGCTCGAGATCTGGAGCGCGAAGAAGAAAGCGGTGCTCTTCATCACGCACGACCTGGACGAAGCTATTGCGATGAGCGACCGCGTGGTCGTGCTGTCGGCCGGGCCGGCGACGCACCCGATCGGCGAGTTCGACATCGACCTGGCCCGCCCGCGCGACGTGGCCGAGGTGCGCACGCAGCCGCGCTTCGTCGAGCTGCACACGCAGATCTGGGAAGTGCTGCGCGACGAAGTGCTCAAGGGCTACGCGCAGCAATTGAGGAAAGCCGCATGATCCCGCGCCTGAATGAACGCAACGCGCGCTTCTGGCAGCTCGTGCTGCTCGTGCTCATCCTTGTGGGCTGGCACGTGGCGTCGCGCAACCAGCAGTTCGCCTTCTTCGTCGGCGAGCCGATCCAGGTGGCGGGCCGCATCTGGAGTTGGTTTCTACCGTTCGAGGTGCCGCCGAACCTGCTGTTTCCCGAAGGGCTGAAGGGCAATGCCGACATCTACCGGCACCTGGGCACCACGCTGCTGGAGACGGTGCTGGCCTTCGGTATCGGCACCGTGCTGGGCCTCGCGTGCGGGCTCTGGCTGGCGCTCGCGCCGACGGCAAGCCTGATCCTCGACCCCTACATCAAGGCCGCCAATTCGATGCCGCGCGTGATTCTCGCGCCGATCTTCGCGCTGTGGTTCGGCCTGGGCATCTGGAGCAAGGTGGCGCTGGCGGTCACGCTGGTGTTCTTCATCGTGTTCTTCAACGTCTACCAGGGCGTGCGCGAGGTGAGCCCGGTGGTGCTGGCCAACGCGAAGATGCTGGGC
>Ga0163161_10002093_pt1 | contig 14461 bp, 13 predicted proteins | sample S45metaG_FD_129847 | JGI IMG/M metagenome (GOLD analysis project Ga0163161, IMG submission 129847) | Switchgrass rhizosphere microbial communities from Kellogg Biological Station, Michigan, USA - S4-5 metaG | ecosystem: Host-associated > Plants > Roots > Rhizosphere > Soil | place: USA... | reverse complement strand
GATGATGGCGACGTGATTATCAGCCGAAGAGGACGCAGAAATTATCCCGGCGGATTTTTTCCTTTTCCGGGAAGTTTTGGCGGCGGTGGATTCGGAGGCGGAAGTTCGGGCGGCGGAGGCGGTTTTGGAGGCTTCGGCGGAGGCGGAAGTTTTGGAGGCGGCGGAGCTTCGGGTGGATGGTAAAATTACTTTTTATTTACTTTGTTTGTCATTCCTAGGGAATCTCAACGATTATTTAAAAGTTGTCTGGTTTTCTTCGGAATTAAAAACGAAACGTTTATTTTTTTAGGAATTATTTCCATGTATCATTTTAAAATTCAGTTTAAACAAAATATAGAATCGGTCATTTTTTAGCCGATTTTTCTTTTTGATAAAATTTAAAACTATAAAATATTTTTATCTTATTTTAACATTGAATTCAATTTTTCATGTTGAAAAGTTAATAGAAACGGCTTAAAAACGGCTTTTATCTAATATTTTTTCATTATATTTACTAAAAACAGATTCTATGAAGAAAACGCTGGTAGTTTTTGCGCATCCTTATCTGGAACACTCAAACTCAAATGTAGAGTTGATCAACTTCTACGTTCGTCATCAGCATTTTACTTTACGAGATCTTTACGAAGAATATCCTGATTTTCACATTGCCGCTTTTCGTGAACGAAAACGTTTAAAAAATTACGATCGATTTATCTTTCAGTTTCCTATTATCTGGTTCGGGATGCCACCATTACTAAGACTCTGGATTGACGAAGTTTTCGATAGAAACTGGCTTAATGAAGGTGAAGAAAATCCTTTGAAAGACAAAGAAGTTTACATCGTGGTAACAACTGGTGGAAAAGAAAGATCTTTCACCAAAGACGGAACTTACCAATATACAATTGACGAATTAATCAGCGGATTAATCGTTTCTCTCAAAGTTTTCAAAGCCAACGTGAAAGACATCATCATCGTTTACGAAGCCAATAAACTTTCAAAAAAAGAAATCATTTTACACAAACAAAAATTTGCAAAACTTTTAGATCAATAAATGGAATCAACTTTAGCTATGAACACCCTCCTTTTCCTGGGCGTTGCCATTATTATGGTTCCGTTGGCTAGAAAATTGGGTTTAAGTTCTGTAATAGGTTATATTTTAGGTGGAATTATTATTGGTCCTTACGCTCTTAAGCTCACCGGAAAAGATGTCAACGATATTATGCACGCAAGTGAATTCGGAGTCATCATGCTTTTGTTTTTGGTCGGTTTAGAATTAGAGCCACGAAAATTCTGGGAAATGCGCAAGAAAATTCTGGGTCTTGGTATGACTCAGATGATTTTAACGATCTCATTATTATTTTTGATATTCATTGCTGTAGGCTGGAAAATCGATAAAGCTTTTGCTGTCGCAATGTGTTTTGCACTTTCTTCAACAGCCATTGTTCTCCAAACTTTACAGGAAAAAAACAGTTTCAAAACAGTTGCAGGTGAAGCATCATTCTCCACTTTATTATTTCAGGATATTGCGGTGATTCCTATTCTGGCGATTTTGCCTTTGCTTGCACATTCTAAAGTGAAACAGAATGAAAATGAAGTCCAGGTATTAATACAAAAACTTCCCGATTGGCTACAGGCAGGAACGGTAATCTTGGGAGTTGTCATTTTGATTTTATTGGGAAGATATGTTTTCGTCCCATTTTTAAGATATGTTTCAAAAGCCGGGATGACAGAATTATTGACTGCTTCTTCCCTATTTTTAGTGATTGGAGTTTCCGAATTGATGGTTTCCATCGGACTTTCTCCCGCGTTGGGAGCTTTCCTGGCGGGTGTAATGTTGGCAAATAGCGAATTCCGACATGAACTGGAAGCACAGATCGATCCGTTCAAAGGGTTACTTCTTGCCGTGTTTTTTGTAAGTGTTGGCTCAACGATGAATTTTAACGTTATCGCAGCAGATCCTTTATTTATTTTCTCAACCGTTTTTGCGGTTCTGGCTGTAAAATTTGCAGTTCTTTTTTCTATTGGTAAATTTTTCAAAATGGACAATCCGCAAAGTCTATTTTATGCATTTGCGTTGTCGCAGGTCGGGGAATTTGCATTTGTATTGATCAATTACGGATCAGATTTATATCTTTTTGGAGCGGAATTAAATGCACAAATGATGGCCGTTACTGCAATTACGATGTGTATCACTCCGTTTCTTTTAATTATTAATGATAAACTGATTACTCCTAGATTCTTAAGCGGAATTCCTGACGAAAAGAGTGATTTTGATATTCTTGAAAACAATATTGCACAGAAGAAAATCATTATCGTTGGCTTTGGTCATTTCGGAAGTACAGTTGGGAGACTTCTCAAAGCGAATAAAATCAAAGCAACCGTTCTCGACAGAGATTCTGATCGAGTGAAGCTTTTGCGTGGTTACGGTTTTAAAGTATATTATGGTGATGCGACAAGAATTCCTGTTCTGAGAGCAGCAGGCATTGAAGATGCTCAAATATTAATTCTATGTCTTGATAATTCAGGTGATAACAAGTTCATTGCTGAACTGGTGAGTGAACACTATCCTGATGTGAAAATTTTTGTTCGTGCAAAGAACAGAATTGACGCTTATTCATATTTAAATAATGGAATAGACAATATTTACCGCGAAACTTTAGGAACCGCTGTAGATATGGCGGTCGATGTTCTCCACGAAACCGGAATGCGAAAATATGCAGCAAGACGTCTCGGACAAAGATTTATGGCAATTGACAAAGCTTCTATCAGGAAATTGGCAAAAGCTGATAATGATGACGAAATCCGACTGTTTACAACCAAAGAACTCCTCCAGCGAGAGGAGGAGCTTTTAGCTTATGACAATCTCAATTTTGATGGTAAAAATTGGGAAGGCTCTTCATCTACTGCAGAAGAAGACGATGATGAAAATAAAGATTAATTTTATTGAATAGAAACGCTTCCACCGCTGTTTTCTTCTTTTTTCACAGTCGTTATATTTCCTTTTTTATAAACATTCACGCTACCTCCAGAAGAAGCTTCTGCATCAACCGTTGAAGTTGCACTCACCTCTAAACTTGCACCGCTGGAAGCATCTGCTTTCAGATTTTCAACAACAACGTCTTTTCCGTTGATACTGCTTCCTGATGAAGAACTCATTTCTGCATTTTTAGATTTACCCGAAATCGAGATACTTGCTGCTGAAGATGCATCAACATCCAGATCTACAGCCCATATTTTTCCTTCAAAACTACTGCTGCTGTCAACCGAAATTTCAAGATCGTTTGCTTCCAGATGTCCTGTGATACTTGCAGCACTTGAAGCTTCAACATCTGTTTTTTCTTGGGTAAATTTATCTCTTACCGTAATACTTGCTGCGGAATTGGCAATCAGTTTCACGAAAGCTTTAGCATAAATTTTAGCTTTTACATTATTCGTATTCATTACACGGAATCCTGTCTTATAGTGAATATGAATTTTTCCACCTTCTCTTTCAACCAAAACTTCGTCGATAATATTCGCGGGAGCAGAAATCACTACTTTTTCAACATCGGATTTAATGATTTCAGCATCGATCGCCTGAGAAACTTCAATTTCGTCAAAATCACCGCCGAATTCCTTTTGTTTTAAGGGTCCGTGATCTTTATTCGTAATATCAGGAAGCCACTTTGATTTTTCAGATTTTTCGTTGCACGCGGAAAGAACAATCATTCCGGAAAAAAGTAATATTGCAGGATATTTCATGGTAAGGTTTAAAAAAATTTGTTTGTATTCATTAATGACAACTAAAATATAAAAAATATTACATAGTTATTTGAGATTTTTCAATCGTTGTTGATTTCTCTATTTTATTTTAAAATAAATCTGCGAAATCATCTTGATATTTAAGAACATTTTAAATCAAAATTGAATGTACATTTTGCAAACTTTTGCATTTTCAATTTCAATCATTTCTTTTGAAACTTTTTTGGTAAAAATTAATTATTATCCTGAAATTATCAAAAACTTAATTTGGCAAATATAAAGAGTGCTATTTTTCGATATACAAGTCACTTTAAAATTCTCAATTACTTTTAATATCTTTAGACTTTAATAATAATTCATCTATGAAAAACATTTCATCAGCATTATTAATTTCTGCTTTGGCATTCAATTACTCATGTACCACAATGAAAACAAACGACATAAAACAGGAAATTCCTGTTCCGGATTCTTCGCTTTCTTCGAATCCGTTTATGAAAAAAAGTAAGCTTCAGTACGAAGCTCCTGAATTTGATAAAATTAAAAATGAACATTTCAAACCTGCTTTTGAATTTGGCTTAAAACAGCACGATGCTGAAATCCTGAAAATTGCCAACAATTCTGAAACAGCAACTTTCGAAAATACAATCGTTGCATTAGAAAAAAGTGGTGAAGTTCTGAAAAGAGCGGTAACTGTTTTTTCAAATTTGACCAGTGCAAACACGAATCCTACTTTGCAGGCTTTAGACGAAGAATTTGCTCCGATTTTTGCGGCTCATTCCGATAAAATGTATCTGAATGAAAATTTATATAACAGAATTAAATCAATTTCAGAAAACGGTTTAGATTCCGAAAGCAAAAGATTATTACAATTCTACAAACAAAACTTCGAAATTGCAGGAGCTAATCTTTCGGGAGCCGATAAAGAAAAATTGAAACAGTACAATCAGGAAATGGCTTCTTTGTCGACGCAATATTCCAATAAATTGCTTGAAGCGAGAAAAGAAGGTGGAATCATTATCGATAATGTAAAAGAATTAGACGGACTTTCTGCTGACGAAATTGCAGCTGCCGCAGCCGATGCAAAAACCGCAGGAAAAGATAGAAAATATCTTTTGGCACTTCAAAATACAACACAACAACCCGTTTTACAAAACCTGACCAACAGAGCAACCCGTGAAAAAGTTTTCAAAGCTTCATGGATGAGAGCCGAAAAAGGCGGAAACAGCGATACAAGAGAAACGATTGAAAAACTGGCAAATTTGAGACTGAAAAAAGCTCAGATTTTAGGCAAAAAAAGTTTTGCAGAATGGAAACTGCAGGATCAGATGGCAAAAAATCCGGAAGCAGCCGTAAAATTGATGAATCAATTGGCAACTCCTGCTGTAGAAACCGCAAAACGTGAGGCAAAAGATATTCAGGATTTGATCGATCAGCAAAAAGGTGGTTTTAAATTAGAACCTTGGGACTGGAATTTTTATGCAGAACAGGTGAGAAAAGCAAAATTCGATTTAGATGAAAATCAGATCAAACCATATTTTGAAATTACAACCGTTTTGGAAAAAGGTGTCTTCTTCGCTGCCGAAAAATTTTATGGGCTGACTTTCAAAAAGAGAACCGACCTTCCCGTTTATCATCCTGATGTAGTAACCTACGAAGTTTTCGATCACGACGGAAAATCTTTGGCCATTTATTATTTAGATTTCTACACAAGAGATTCTAAAAACGGTGGTGCATGGATGAGCAATTTCGTTGAGCAATCTTATCTTTTAGGAACAAAACCAGTTATTGTTAATTGCTACAATTATCAAAAACCAGCTCCGGGAAAACCTTCATTGATCAGTTATGATGACGTAACCACGATTTTCCATGAGTTTGGCCACTCTATTCACGGAATGTTTGCCAACCAGAAATATCCTTCACTTTCAGGAACCAATGTTCCGAGAGATTTCGTGGAATTTCCTTCACAGATCAATGAGCATTGGGCTTTAGATCCTACAGTTTTGAAAAATTACGCTATTCATTACGAAACGAAACAACCGATTCCACAAGCTTTGGTTGATAAAATTAAAAATGCAGCAACCTTTAATCAGGGTTATATGACGACTGAATTGGTTTCTGCCGCTGCTTTGGATATGGATTGGCATTCTGTAACGAACGCAGGACAACTGCTTCCTGTTTTAGATTTCGAAAAACAATCTTTATACAACCACGGATTTACATTATCAACGGTTCCACCAAGGTATCATACTCCTTATTTTGCACACATTTGGGGAGGTGGTTATTCCGCAGGATATTATGCCTATTTATGGTCTGAAACTTTAGACAGTGATGCTTGGGAATGGATTATGAAAAACGGTGGATTGACTAGGGAAAATGGTGACCGTTTCAGAAAATACATTCTATCTGTAGGAAATTCTGTTGATTTGAATCAGGCATTCAGAGATTTCACGGGACACGATCCGGATATCAAGCCGTTGTTAAGAAACAGAGGTTTTATTAAATAAATTTTAAGAAGCATTCATTTTTGAGTGCTTCTTTTTTTTAGGTAAAATATAATCTCTCGCAGATTTTGCGAATTGGGCAGATTTTTCATTAGAATCTTTTAAAATCTGTGGGAGAATCTTTAACACAAATTGCACAGCAATATTTTCACAAATCACATAATTTAAATCAGCGTTATCTGCAAAATCAGCGAGAGACATTAATTCGTGCAAAAATATTCATGTACATTTGTTTTCAAAATTTAAAAAAAATAAAACAATGAACTGTCCCTGCTGCTCCGGAAAACCCTATGAAGAATGTTGCAAACCTTATCACACAGGAGAAAAAAATGCACCCACTGCGGAAGCATTAATGCGCTCAAGGTTTTCTGCATTTGCTATTCCTAATGGAAAATATTTAATGGACACAACTTCTCCCGGAAAAAGACAATTTCATAATACAAAAGATTTGCAGGAATGGGGAGAAATTAATGAATGGACAAAACTGGAGATTGTAGATAAACCATCGATGAATAAAGTGGAATTTAAAGCATATTACACTGAAGAGAACGGACAAGAACAAATCCATCACGAATTATCAACATTCAAAATGATTCAAAACCGCTGGTACTACGTTTCAGGAGAATTTTTAGACTGATTACTTAACCACAAAAGTCACAAAAGCTAAATTTTGAATAAAGTTAACTCCGAGCAAGCATAAAAGATCAAATAAGCTTCCGCAATTAATGATTGTTATTGAATCGAATTATAATGTATAATCTTAAATATACAACTTTTTTGAGCTTAGTATTCTCAATCAATTAAACTTTAAACATTATAAATTCTTTTGCAACTTTTGTGGTTCAATTACACAAAAAAAATGTCCAGCATATCTGCCGGACATTTTAATTTTATGTAGAAAACTCTTAGTGAGCCTCGTCTCCGTCAACTCCATGAGCGTGACCGTGAGCCAATTCTTCTTCTGTTGCAGGACGAGTATTTAAGATTTCAACCTGAAAATCCAAAACTTTCCCAGCCATTGGATGGTTAAGGTCTGCAATAACAACTTCAGGAGTTACCTCTACCACAAATGCCTGAAAATTATTTCCCTGATCATCAGATAATGGCAAAATAGCTCCTACTGGTGGAATTCCAGCTTCACCAAACATATCGATTGGTAATTGTGCAATAGCATCTTCCTGTTTTTCACCGTAAGCTTCCTCCGGCTGAATTACAAAAGCAGCGTTATCACCAGCTTTCAGACCTAAGATATTTTGTTCAAATTTTGGAATCATCATTCCAACTCCATATAAAAATGTAAGCGGATTTTCTGCAGTCGTTTCTTCAACAAGAACTTTACTTCCATCCTCTTCAATAGTGTGAAGTATGTAGCTTACTGCTACAACGTGATTGTGATCAATTGTCATAATTTTTCTTTTTTTCGTGAGACTTTTCACGATTAACGGCGCAAATATACTGCTTTTGAAATCATTGTATGCCGAAAACCCATTAAAAGAAAATTATTAATCTTCAAGTTCACGATCCCTTTTTTGCTTCATTTTTCTTTTTCTGTCTCAAAACGTAGAGATACAAACTTTCTACTTTAGTTCTTGCCCAATCGGTTTTCCTTAAAAACTTCAGTGAAGAGTTGATACTCGGATTATCTGTAAAACATTTGATATTGATCTGTTCTCCCAATTTTTCAAATCCCTGATAATATTCTACCAGTTCTTCGAGAATGGCATCAAGTCTTTTTCCGTGGAGTGGATCTTTTGATTTTTCTTCCATAACGCAGTAAAATTAAAATATTTTATCTGACTTAACGAGTAAAATTGGCTAAACTCTTAATCTTTGCTACTTTTGAAGAAGAAATTCTATCCACATAAAATCACTTGCTAAGAACATGAGCAAAAATAACGAAGCCAACAGGAAGAAAAATAAAGATAAAATCAATCAGAAAAAACGTAAAATTCAAAATGCGGAAGCAGAAAGAAAAGCACGTTTGAAGCAAATTCGGGAAGATTTTAAAGCAAGAGAAGCTAATAATTAGCTATACTATAAAACCTCACAGGTTTTTGAAACCTGTGAGGTTTAGCCTTTCACAATGATTAAAAATTTCATTGAAGTGATAAGTAAGCTTTTCCAATTTGTTCGCTAAATTTACAATATGAAAATCCTCCACACCGCCGATTGGCATTTAGGCAAACGTCTTGATCGTTTTTCACGTCTGGAAGAACAGGTTTTGGTTCTAAATGAAATCGTTGAAATTGCCGATGAACAAAACGTTGATCTGATTTTAATTGCCGGAGATTTGTTCGACAATTTTAATCCGAGTGTTGAGGCGACAGAACTTTTTTATAAAACATTAAAACGTTTATCATTAAACGGAAAACGTCCTGTCATTGCCATATCAGGAAATCACGATTCACCAAATCTCATCGATGCTCCGGATCCGTTGGCAAGAGAATGTGGAATTATTTTAATTGGCCATCCTAAAGCGAATATTGCTCCTTTTGAATTAGAACATTTTAAAATTTCAAATTCTACTCATGGTTTTATTGAATTACAATTAAAAGATAAAAATTTCCCGATCAGAATTTTACATACACCTTATGCGAACGAAGTTCGTCTGAAAGAATATTTTGGAGAGAACAAAGAGGAAGAGCTCAACAAAGTCTTAGCGGAAAACTGGGCAGTGATCGCCAATGAATTCTGTGATGAAAATGGAATCAATCTTTTAATGGCTCATTTGTATATCAATAAAAAAGGAGCACCAATCCTTGAAGAACCGGAAGGCGAAAAACCGATAAAAATTGGTAACGCAGACCTTATTTATTCTGATATTATTCCTTCGCAGATTCAGTATACGGCTTTAGGACATTTGCACGGTTTTCAAAATATCGGAACACCGGAAAAACCTATTGTTTATTCTTCGTCACCACTTTGTTACAGTTTCAGCGAAGCCGGACAGACAAAATATGTTTCTATCATTGAAGCAGAACCCAATAAAGAAGTTTCATTCGAGAAATTAGCTTTAAAAAACGGAAAAAAACTGGTGAGAAAAACTTTTGATTCTGTTGACAAAACCGTTGAATGGTTAAACGAAAATCCGAATACTTTGGTCGAACTCACTTTAGAAAGCGAAACGTTTTTGAAAGCCAAAGAAAGAAAACTGATCTACCAATCTCACGACGGAATTGTGCATTTGATTCCAAAGGTTAAAAATCAGGAATTTAACGAAAATCAATTGAAGGAGATCAATCTTAATCAGGATATTCAGTTTCTGTTTAAAGATTATTTTAAATCTAAAAACGGCGGTCAGGAAGCTAGTGAAGAATTGATTAATTTGTTTAACGAAATTTTAAATCCTTAAAGAATGATTCCAATTCAATTGACTATCGAGGGTTTATATTCTTATCAGGAACGACAAACGATCGACTTTAAAAATCTGACGGAAGCCGGATTATTTGGAATTTTCGGGTCTGTCGGTTCGGGAAAATCATCGATTCTTGAGGCTATTTCGTTTGCACTTTACGGCGAAACAGAACGTCTGAATATGCGCGACAAACGAGCCTATAATATGATGAATCTGAAATCAAATTCTTCATATATTCAGTTTGATTTCATCAATCATGAGAACAAAATCTTTCGTGCGACTCGTGATTTTAAAAGAAATTCTAAAAAATTTGATGATGTAAAGCCATCTTCGGTCACATTTTACGAAAAAATAAACGACCAATGGATTCCTTTGGATCATTCAGATTCAGAAAAAATCATTGGTCTGAGTTATGCCAATTTTAAACGAACAATCATTATTCCGCAAGGTCAGTTCAAAGAATTTCTGGAACTCGGAGCGACTGAAAGAACGAATATGATGAAAGAAATTTTTAATCTTCAGCGATTTGATTTGCAGAATAATGTTTCGGTTTTAAATGCTAAAAACAGATCAGAATTGGATCAATTGGAAGGTCAGTTGAAAGGTTTTGAAGAAGTGAATGAAGAACAGATTTCCATTCAAAAAGAAACTTTAAAACTTGAAAATCAAAAACTTGAATCGGTACAAATTCAGTTTAAAAAACTCGGAGAAAAATATCAGCAACTCAAAAATTTGAAGGAAGATTTTGAACTTTTAAAGAAGAAAAAAGAAGATTTCGAAAAACTTTCCGTTGAAAAAACTGAAATTGACATTTTAGATACAAAAACTGAATTGTTTGATCATGTCTTTCGTGTTTTTAATCCTTTAATCATTGAGAAAAACAAACTTCAAAAAGAAATTGAATCTCATCAAAAAGATAAAGAAAATCAGACTAAAATTCTATTGGAAACTGAGGCTGAATTTAAATCTTTAACGGAAAATCTGTCAGCAATTTTACCCAAATTCGAAGCTTTGGATCAGTCAAAAATTCAGGAAAATGATCTGAATTTAATTTTGCAAATGCTGAAATTTTCTGAGGAAATTGGAATTTTAAAGGACAGAACAAAAAAAGGTTCTGAAAAAGTACAGGAAGTTGAAGCCAATAATAAACTAATTGAAAAAAAGCTAAGCGAACTTGCACAGGAGACAGAAATTTTAAAGCCTAAAAAATTAGATTCAAATTTATTGATTACTGTCGGAAACTGGTTTTTAGAAAATAAAAATCTGACAGAATCTCTTCAAAAACAAACCGAAAAAGCAAATCAAAAGAAAGCGGAAATTGAAAAAATTTCAGCAGAATTAAAACCTTTTGAAATCAATACTGAAAGTTTTAAAAATGATTTTAAAACTCAAATCGATGCTTTAGAAATTCAGAAAAAAGAACGGTCTGAAAAGCAAAAACATCTGGAAGTTCAGCAAAAATTGTCACATTTTGCAAGTGAATTGCATGACGGACAATCTTGTCCGCTTTGCGGTTCATTGGAACATCCGAATATTTTAGAATTTGATGATGTGAATTCTGAACTGAATGAATTGCAAAAACAAATTGAAAGTCTTGAAAATCAAAAGCAGGAAATTCAGAAAAAATCTTTAGAAATTGAGAAAATTCTCGAACGGAAAAACATTTTTGAAGAGCAATTGAGATCTGAAGAAGAAATTTTAAAGCAAATTCAGATCAACATTCAAAATCACATACAGAATTTTATCTGGAAAGAATTTAATGCTGAAAATGAATCTGAGTTTGAACAAAAACGTCTTCAATCTTTTGAAATAGAAAAACAGATTGAGCAGATCAGTCAGAATATTTCTCAGGAACAGAAAAATCTTGAAAAGGAGCGAGAAACTTTTGATCATTACAATAAAGCTTTGGAAAAATTCAGGCTGGATGAAGCGAAAAAAGCCGAACAGATCAGAACCAATGAGGTAAACCTGAAAATTCTGAATTGGAAACATTATTGTGAAAAAGCGATTACTGAAGTTGAAGAAAGCTACCGAAAACTCGCAAAATCAAACCTGGAAACAGAGCAGAATTATCAGAATTTAATTAAAAAAGAAAAAGAACTTTCACCAAAACTTGCCGAACAGAAAACAATCGTCAGTCAACTCGAAAAAAGAATTCTTGAGCTTGAAAAAGAAATTTCTGACAATGAAAATGATATCAAACAATCTTTATCAGAACAAAATTTCACAGATTTGGTTGAGGTTCAAACTATTTTATCACAGGAAATCGATGTTCAGCAATCGAGAAACAAAATCCAGAAATTCAGAATCGATTTTGAAACTCTGAAAAACGGAATTTCTGAACTTGAAACAAAACTGAAAGATTTTTCATTTGATGAAGAGCATTTTTCAGCCGTTGAAATTCAGTTTAAAACAATAGAAAACGATGTGAAAATTGCCAATGATTCTGTTGTAAAACTCACTTCAGAAATTGAAAGACTCGAGAAAGAATTTAAGAAAAAAGAAAATCTCTTGGTAGAATTATCCAAACTTCAGAAACGTGCAGACAATCTGAAAGTGATGACCAATCTCTTTAAGGGAGCCGGTTTTGTGCAATATGTTTCGTCAATTTATTTGAGACAATTGTGCGATCATGCAAACATCCGCTTCCACAGAATGACGAGAAACCAACTGAGTCTGCAACTCAATGAAAACAACGATTTTGAAATCGTAGATTATCTGAATGAAGGACGAAGCCGAAGCGTAAAAACGTTGTCCGGCGGACAGGCTTTTCAGGTTTCATTAAGTCTCGCATTGGCGTTGGCTGAAAGTGTACAGGCGAATGCGAAATCAGAAAAGAACTTCTTTTTTATCGATGAAGGTTTCGGAACTCAGGATCTGGAATCTGTAAATGTAGTTTTTGAAACTTTGATGAGCCTTCAGAAAGAAAACAGAATCGTAGGAATTATTTCGCACGTTGAAGAGCTGAAAGAAAAAATTCCTGTATCGCTGAATATTACAAAAGATGAGGAAAGGGGAAGTTTGATAGAAATTTCTTAGTTACAAAGCTTTTTATTTACATTTAAATTTAAAAAATTATCATGCAGAAATTACCTGTTACTTTTTATCCCGGAAAAATTAAAAATACACTACTAATGTTAATCAGTTTAACTTTCGTCATTTTGGGAATAAGTCTGCTAGATAAAAATATTTGGATTGCTGTTCTTAATATTTTCTTTTTCGGATTGTGTTTTATTGTTTACGTCATTAATTTTTTACCGAATTCTACTTATTTAAAACTCAATGAAACAGGAATCGAGATGAAAACTTTATTTAAAACCACTTTTATATCGTGGCGCGCAATAAAAAGTTTTGGCACTAAGAATATTTTTGTCATGAAAATGGTAACTTTTGACCTTGATGAAAATTTGATTGATGCAAAAGTAAAATCAAAAACAGGAGCATTTCCTGACACTTACGGAATGTCTGCAAAAAAATTCGCAGAATTAATGAATGATTATAAGGCGAAGTTTGATAATAGTTTAAACTACAAATAATTGTATAAAAAACTCCCGTGAATATTTTCACAGGAGTTATTGTTTCTTATTGTTTCACTTTCGGAGCTACTTTTTCACCAAATAGTTCAATTGACTTCATCATGACATCATTTTCCGGAGCACCCACGTCCATGTGACCAATAAATCTGCTAATCCCAAAAATCTCTTTCATGTAGTTGATTTTATCGGCAACCTGTTCTGTATTTCCTATAAATAAAGCACCATCTTTTGCTCTTCCTCCTTCATACTGCATTTTGGTGAACGGAGCCCAACCTCTTGCACCTCCTATTCTGTCCATCTGAGATTTATAATTTTGGAAATATCCATCAATGACTTCCTGATCGTCACTCACAAATGTGTGTGAATGAATGGCAATCTGCATTTCAGATGCATCATGACCAGCTTTTAGATATTCCTGTTTGTAGAAATCAACCAAACTTTTAAACTGAATTGGCATTCCGCCAATGATGGCGACCACCAATGGCATTCCCAGTTTTGCGGCACTCAAAACCGATTGCGGAGTTCCGCCAACCGCTCTCCAGATCGGAAGTTTGCCATTATTTTTCGCTCTCGGATAAACGGTCTGATTCTGCATCGGAGCACGAAGTTTTCCTGACCACGAAACGTTTTCCCCGGAATTTATTTTTAATAATAATTCTAATTTTTCGTCAAAAAGCTGTTCGTAATCATTGAGAGAATAACCGTACAAAGGAAATGATTCAATGAAACTTCCACGTCCTACATAGATTTCAGCTCTTCCATCAGAAATTAAATCTAATGTTGCAAAATCTTCATAGACTTTCACGGGCTCAGAAGAACTCAGAACGGTTACACCACTAGCCAGTTTTATATTTTTTGTGATGCTTGCTGCGGCTGCCAAAACCATTTCGGGTGAAGAAACCGCATAGTCGGGACGGTGATGTTCTCCCATCGCGAAAACGTCAATTCCCACCTCATCCATCAGTTTTACCTGCTCAAGAATTTCACGGATTTTTAATCCTGCATCTTTATGTTTTCCGGTTTTCTGGTCTAAAGCCAAATCGCCGAACATTCCTATTCCTAATTCCATATTGTTGATTTTATAAGAACAAAATTAGCTTAATGATTGTTTAAAAACATTGATAAATGATAAGAAAGAAATGATGTAGTAGCAAGAAAAAATAAACACTTACTTTGGATTTGGTTTTAAATGCGTTGGCGAGATTCCTGCGGAATGACAAACTTTATGGAAAGGAGAAGTTTTAGACAAAAAATCCAGCCTAAAATTAGACTGGATTGACAATTATTTCTTTAAATTCTGATCAAAATAATCCGTGACTTTCTGCATCAGATGTACTCTGTCTTTTCCG
>Ga0163161_10002090_pt1 | contig 14474 bp, 16 predicted proteins | sample S45metaG_FD_129847 | JGI IMG/M metagenome (GOLD analysis project Ga0163161, IMG submission 129847) | Switchgrass rhizosphere microbial communities from Kellogg Biological Station, Michigan, USA - S4-5 metaG | ecosystem: Host-associated > Plants > Roots > Rhizosphere > Soil | place: USA... | reverse complement strand
GTGTTTACGCAGCCGCTTTCTCCTGATATGCCAAAGGTTGCTGAACAGGTGTTTCCCTGGATACAAAACAATTACAGTTGGCAAACGAATGCTAAGGGAATATCTTTCCTGAAAAAGAATACCAATGATGACCGGATCATCGATATCAGTGAATTTAAAAAATAAGAATACCTGGCCGGGTTTTTGTAAAGGGGTATATTGTGTAATATTTTTGTTTCAAACCCTGTTTCGGGTATTTTATCTCCCATAATGGGTATTTATTTCCTTTGTAATCGTTTTCCTTCAAAATTTTAATTATACTTGCGATTAAACTTGCTGAAGATGGATTACGGCCTCTTACTTAGAAATATTGCCAGATATATTAAACTTGATAAAGAAGAGGAAGAATATCTTATTCCTCTTCTGATGTCGAGGAAGGTGAAGGCAAAAGAGGTCTTGCTGGAGGCAGGAGATGTGAACCAGAAAGTGATTTTCGTTACGGGCGGATGTTTAAGAAGTTATGCACTTGACAATAATGGATTTGAGCATATTCTTCAGTTTGCCCCTCCGGGATGGTGGATTATTGATATGCTCAGCTTCATTACACAGGAGCCCTCGCGTTTGAATATTGATGCCATTGAAGACAGCGAGATTATCTATCTGCTTAAATCTGATTTCGATACGATATATCTTGAAGTCCCAAAATTTGAACGCTTCGGCAGGATATTAACGATGAACGGTATGGCCACTTTCCAGCACAGGCAGATTGATAATGTTAGTCTGACGCCAGCAGAAAGGTATATCAAATTCTGTAAATTATATCCTTCCCTGATCCGCGATCTTCCGTTAAAGCAGATTGCGTCCTACATCGGTGTGACTCCCGAGTTTTTGGGCAAGATGCTCAGTACAGCTGTATTCAAATAGATCTAAATATCCTCTTTAAAGACCAGCAGAGGTATGTGTGTACGGTATGCCAGGTTTCTGGTAAGGCTGCGGTGAAATATACGCTCAAAAAATCCATATTCTTTTGGGACAGTGATCAGCAGGTCCATCGTATTTTCATCAGCAAAGTCAAGTATTCCATCTTCTACATTCTCATGATCAGTATAGTAATATTTGACATCTTTTTCATTCCATATCTGATGTAAATCATCGAGTTCTTCAATTGCTTCAGGATCAGGGTCCACTTCTATTTTATTCACATATAAAATAGAAAACGTTGCCCCCAGCTGGCTGATGAAGGTATTGATGGGATATACCGGGATGGTTTTGGTCACGTTCTTCAGGTCACATGCAAATACCGCATTCTCTATTTTTTTGTATTCAGCCTGTTGAGGGACCACCAGCAGAGAGGTGTGGGTATCCTTTGCTACAGAGATCGTGTTGCTGCCCACAAGTACTTTTTCGATTTCACTTTTTCCTGCCATCCCCATCACGATCAAACCAATATGCTGCTGTTCGGTGATCATGTTCACTGCGGGTATCAGCGGCCTGCCGTCTGAAAGGATTTCCACTTTAGTGTTTTCGTGCACAAGTGCTTCGAGCTGTTCTTTCAGGCGTAGCAACTGTTTAGCGCTTACTTTTTCTGAATGGATCATCTCTGCCGATACAGGTGCTATGGTTGTGGTGACAATAGGCAGGCAGTCATGTGAATGATAGATCAGGAGCAATGAGCTTTTCAGCTGGTGGGTAAGTCCTGCAGCATATTTTGCCGCATTTAAAGCTGATGCTGAAAAATCCGTCAGCACTAAAATTTTACCTCCGCCATGAAGAAGGGCCAGGTGTTCATCAATGGCTTTTTCAAGCGCAGTGAACTGTTCCTCAGAGAGAGCCCGCTGGCCCTGATTTTCGATAGTCCAGCTGCCGGCAGACGAGCGGTTTAACCTGATAGGATCAGGCTCGCCCGTAACCATTTCAACTTTAAATCTCTGCAGGTGCGCTGATGCGGTGACAATAGCATCCAAATCAATACTGCCTGCTTTAAATTTTACTGAAAATGTTTTCATCTGGCTATAAATTGAAGATAATTGTAAAGATAACAAGTTATAGTATTAATTGGTTTTACGGTCAGGTGTTTTGTATATTGCCTATGGCCCTCAGGGGAGAGATTGATGTGTATATATATTACAGGATAGATTTATGAGAAGATTTATATTTTTCATTGCAATTTTTACTGTCAGCCTGCAGGCGTTTGCTCAAAGCAAAACAGAGCAAAAGCTCATCCAGGCACCATTGGTCAGATTTTTTGATGCGATGTCTGCGCAGCAGCCAGATGGCCTTACAGCAGAGGTGACTCCCGATTTCTCCCTGCTGGAAAATGGAAAAGTGTGGAATACGGATTCCCTGACGATTGCTATCGTCCGCTACAAAGGATTAGATCTCAAAAGAGTCAACCATTTTGATTTTATCAAAACGGAACAAATGGGGAATGTGGCATGGCTAAGTTATTATAATACGGCTGACATTACTTTCAAGGGAAAACAGATCAATATAAGGTGGCTGGAAAGTGCCGTGCTCATTAAAGAAAAGCAGTTATGGAAGATAAAATTTTTGCATTCCACAGAATTAAAACCAACCGCGCCTGAAAAAACATAGCTGCGGCCTGACCGTGAAGAATATTTTTTGCAAATAAAGCGTGTGAAAATGCTTTTACCGCAAACTTTATAACAGATGTAACGTTAAGGTATCATATTTTCTTTATCAGGACCAAAAAGACTCTATAATTTACTCCGTATGACAAAGTATCTTTTTATTATTTGTAGTTTGTTTCCCTTCTACGTTTCTGCACAGAACACGCCCACAATGCTTCCCCAGAATAATATTGTGAAAGATACCACCAGACAGACGGATCTGATAGATATTTACAAAAGCATATTTCATGTGACCCCAAAAAAAATCAAGGCTGAAAATGGAAAAAGGATCTATTTTTCTGTGCTGCCTGTTGGCGGATCGGCCCCGGGAGGAAGCGGAAATGCTCTGGTGACCAGTACGACAGCGGCGATGTACCTGGGGGATCGCCGGACCACTAACATTTCCAGTGCCACCTTTGCGCCATACTGGAACTTCAAGAGCCGTTTTGGATTGCCTTTACGGTCGAGCGTGTGGCTGCCGGACAATACCTGGGTGATCCAGGGGGATATCCGTTTTCTGCGCTACCCGCAATATACCTGGGGACTGGGCAGTAACCGCAATAATGACGATGATATCCTGGTGAATTACAATTATATCCGTTTTTATCAAAGGGCACTAAAACGTATTAAGCCTTACCTTTTTGCAGGTGTAGGTTATCATCTGGATTACCGCTCCAGTATTGGAAGCGATGATCCGGCGGTTAGCCTGCAGGACTTTACCAGCTATAATTATGGTGTCAGGGGAAATTCTGTTTCCTCAGGAATAAGTTTGAACCTGCTGTACGATACGAGGAACAACTCCATTAACCCCTTGCCGGGTGCTTATGCAAATCTTGAGTTTCGGGAAAACCCATCTTTCCTGGGCAGTGACAATAGCTGGTCTTCAGTTTTTCTGGACGTGAGGAAGTATTTCTCTATGAACCCTGCCAAGCCCAATCAACAGAACCAGCTGGCATTCTGGTCCTATTTCTGGAGTTCGCTCAGCAATAAAACGCCTTATCTTGATTTACCCAGTATTGGATGGGACCCTTATAACCGTTCAGGAAGAGGTATCGATCAGAACCGTTACCGCGGAAAATCCCTGTTTTACTTTGAAACAGAATACAGAAGGGATATCACTGAAAATGGTTTGCTGGGATTCGTAGTTTTTGCCAATACAAATACAGTAAGTGGTTCTGGTTCCTTCTTTACCTCCTGGCATCCTGCCGCCGGTACGGGCCTCAGGGTTAAATTCAATAAAGGGTCAAACACAAATATCGGTATCGATTATGGCGTGAGTAAAGGCTACAGCAGGGTGATATTCAGTTTGGGGGAAGCTTTTTAATTTAAAACCAATGATGAACTATGATATACAATAAACCTGTTAAAGCAGCAGCCGTATTGTTGCTGCTATTGATCGCCGTACTACCTGTGCTTCGCGCACAAACGCCTAAAACTGTTAATTTATTTGATGGTAAAACGCTGAAAGGCTGGAAGAAAACTGCTGGAAGTGCCACTTATGAAGTGAAGGATGGTGTAATTATAGGAACTACGGTGAGTGGTTCAGGAAATTCTTTTCTGGCGACGGAGAAGGAATATAAAGATTTTGTGCTCGAACTGGATGTGATGCTGGAAAGCGCCAAAGGAAACTCGGGAGTACAGGTGAGGAGCCATTATGATCCTGCCGGAAATATGGGCAAAGGTAAAGTATATGGCAAACAGGCTGAGGTTGATCCAACGGACAGGAAATGGAGCGGTGGCATTTACGATGAAGGCCGCAGGGAGTGGCTCTACCCATTAACACTTCATCCTTCGGCAGGGAATGCTTACAAGCCCAATGCATATAACCACCTGAAGATTGAGTGTATCGGCAATGAAATGAAAACCTGGATCAATGGCGTTGCAGCGGCTTATGTCATCGATACGCTTGATCAGAGCGGCCTGATCGCTTTGCAGGTACATGGGATTACTGAAGCTGCTGAAGCAGGGAAAAAAGTGTATTTCAAAAATATCAGGATACAGACCGAAGGTATCGTTCCGTCACCTTTTCCTGGCGGGATCTTTGTCGTCAATTATCAACCCAATACGCTGTGCAGTTACGAAAAGAAACAAGGGTGGTCATTGCTGTTTGATGGGAAAAGTTCTGCAGGCTGGGTAGGGGCAAACAAAAATGCTTTTCCCTCGAAGGGCTGGAGTATTGCCAATGGCATATTAAGTGTTCTGCCGGCTGAAGGAAAAGAATCTACCAATGGGGGAGATATTGTAACGACAGCAGAGTTTTCTGCTTTTGACCTTTCCTTTGAATTTCAGCTGACACCAGGGGCAAATAGCGGTGTTAAATATTTTGTTACGCTGAAAGAACAAACTGCCGGATCTGCCATCGGACTTGAATATCAGGTACTTGATGATGAGCTCCATCCGGATGCCAAACTGGGCCGCGATGGGAACCGCACCCTTTCTTCCTTATATGACCTGATCAAGGCGGATAAACCTAAACGATTTATCCGTCCTATCGGACAATGGAATACAGGACGCATAGTGGTATATCCTGATAACAGGGTGGAGCATTATCTGAATGGCGTTAAGGTATTGAGGTATCAGCGTGCTTCAACTGCATTCCGTGATCTGGTAGCCATGAGCAAATATAAAGACTGGAAGGATTTTGGAGAAGCAAAACAAGGTCATCTGCTGCTGCAGGACCACGGTAATAAAGTAAGTTTCAGAAGTATCAAAATCAGGAAACTGCAATAGCCTGTTCTTTTGGAGCGGATCAACTGTTTATCACTTCACCATGGTGTTATTTATTCATTGTTAGAGGAAAATAAATGATGGAGTATATTGATGCTACGGACTGCCGCTGTGTATCAATCCCTCTCGCTTCATAGATAGCTGATTACAAAATCCGGGAAATAATGATCCTTTTTCAGATTAATTACGTAATCTTTGTATAGCAGTATACAGGTCAGTCACGAAATACTTATAGATTTCAGCCGGAAGATAGTCATTGCGCACTATCGCAAACGATGTAATGATATATTTAAAGACATGTCACACTTTACGCTTAAACTCTGCGAAACCGCGCATGCGATCACCATTGATATTATGGATGAGCAGAATTCAATTCAGTTAAACACTTTAAACAATGAGATGCTTTGCCTTACCTGGATCTGGGACGGAGCGAAAGATAGGGTGGAGGAGAAGCAGAAGCTGATGGAAGAGATCTATTCTGATCTTTTATTTGTTGAGGAAACATTTGGAGATGAAATGGCCGGGAATATCCTGCAGCTGTTGTACGGTAAAATTGACACAGTTTATGCCGGCTGATCTTGTAAGATGCTCAGGTTTCCGGCCTGAGCATCTTTATCGGTACCATGTCAGATTTCTCCCCTGTTCATCGCTTTAACGGCGTAATCAACGGATCTTGCCGTAAATGCCATGTAGGTGAGCGAAGGATTTTGCGTGGAGGTAGAGGTCATACAAGCGCCGTCAGTAACAAATACATTAGGACAGGTGTGCAGCTGGTTCCATTCATTAAGGATGGAAGTTTTTGGATCACGGCCCATTCTTGCCCCGCCCATTTCGTGGATATCAAGTCCTGGTGCCTGACTGGCAACATTTGGTGTTATATTTTTGAAGCCTGCTTCTGTAAACATCTCAGTGAGCTGTTCTATATAATCCTGTTTCATCAGGGCGTCGTTTTCATCGTAGGCAACGGAGATATTCAGCAAGGGAACTCCCCAGGCATCTTTCTCGCTGGCACTTAAGTTTACAAAATTGCTTTCCTTTGGAATGGTTTCCCCCATCATGTGAGATCCCATAATCCAGGGGCTCAGTTTTGCATGGAGCAAATTTTCTTTGAGCGACTTGCCGATGGCAGAACGGTCTCTTTCCATATACCTGCTGCCGTAAATTCCTGCAGCATATCCTCTTTTGAAATTTGTTTCCTGTTTGAAGACGTTTCTGAACCTTGGGATATAACCGCCACCGGCAGGGTTTCTGCCATCTGTTGCAAACTGTTTTAATCCATCATATTCTGCAGTAATCCTGGCGCTGTAGTTATGAAAGGCTACATATTTGCCCAGTACCCCGCTATCATTTCCGAGGCCCTGAGGGAATCTTTTTGATTTGGAATTGAGCAGGATCAGGTTGGTGTTCAAGGCCCCGGCATTGACAAAAACAATCCTCGCGTAATACTCCGTAGTTTCTTTTGTATGGGCATCTACTACTCTTACCCCTGTAACTTTACCTTTGGCATCATCGTAGATCACTGATTCTACAACAGCATCAGGCCGTAAGGTAAGTTTGCCCGTTTTTGCTGCCCAGGGAAGGGTAGAGGCATTACTGCTAAAATAGCCGCCAAAGGGACAGCCTCTCTGGCAAAGGGTGCGGTTCTGGCATTTTGCCCTGCCCTGATCCAGGTGGATCTGGTTGGGTTTGGATAAATGGGCACAACGGGCACTGATTACATGCCTGTTGGGGTATTTATTTCTGATGATGCCTTTAAAATAATCTTCTGCAGCGTTTAGCGGAAAGCCGGGCAGGAACTCTCCGTCTGGTAATTCTGACAAGCCATCCCTGTTGCCCGAAATGCCGGCGAATTTTTCTACATAACTGTACCATGGTGCAATGTCTTTGTAGCGGATTGGCCAGTCTACAGCAAAATCATCCCGTGCAGGCCCTTCAAAGTCGAAGTCGCTCCAACGTTGTGTTTGTCGCGCCCAAAGCAATGATTTTCCGCCTACCTGATATCCCCTTATCCAGTCGAACGGCTTTTCCTGTACATAAGGATGCTCCTTGTCTTTCACCATAAAATGCATGGCATCTTCTTTAAATGCGTAACATCTGCTGACAATAGGGTTTTCTTTTTTTATCGCTAAAGCAGGCTCTCCCAGGTGCTCAAATTCGTAGGGGAATTTATTGGTGGTGGGGTAGTCTTTGATATGCTGCACATCCCGGCCTCTTTCTAAAACCAGTGTTTTAAATCCCTTTTCTGTGAATTCTTTTGCTGCCCAGCCTCCGCTGATTCCGGAGCCAATCACAATCACATCATAAGTGTTGGCTTTGGCAGCATCTATATTTATATTAGACATTGTGTTTTCAATTAAGCTGTTTTGACAGGATAATAACCATTATAACGACCAGGGACCAATTCGTAGATGACCAGGCTGGTCATGACATACCGGGAATTCAGGTATCCGTCAATCGTTTTTTCTTTGGTGATTTTGTAAAATGCGGATAGCTCCTGCGAGGGGTTGTTTTCGAGCTTTGACAGCATGCTTTCGCGCTGATGAACTGACAGTTTTCCAAAAGATTTGCCAAACTGGTCCCTGGTTTGTTCTTTAAATAGCTCCAGGCCTTTTACAAAACGCAGCTGATCGGCTTCTTCATAACAGTCATCCAGCATTTTGAGGACAAAAAGATGAAGTTTCAATTCTCTTGCACCGGGAGTGCTGGTCCTGGGAATAATTGTTTCGGCTATTTCGGCCAGCAGGTTTTCTTCGTCCAGGCTGACAGTTATATTTTTTAACTGAACAGTGGATTTTCCTTCTTCACGGAGGCAGGAAGGAAGCAAGGCTAATCCACCAGCCATTATAAGCACTTGTTTGATGACTAAACGTCTTTCCATTACAGTTTATAGTATAACCGAATATAAGACATTTTTTGCGTTTACAACACGGATGGACTGACAAATGAGCTACTGAAAAAAATCAGTAATGTAGTTTAGTTTTTAACAGGGCCAGTATTGCACTGAATTCTGGAGCGCTGAACATGTTTTCATCCACAGGCATGCGGGTTCCATTATATTCCAGAAAGTAATTATAGGTATCCCGGCCTGGCTGTTTCTTTGCCGGGATAGCCCTGTCATGAAAAGCTGCTATATGCTCATCCAGGTCTGTGTGCAGCTGTTTGGGATAACCGGACAGATCTTCCTCTGCAAATTTTGATTTGCCAATGAATCCACCGGATTGGATGAGTCTGATTTTCATCTGTTTCTTTCAGTTATTAAATGTAGCTAATTTAATTAAAGGCCTACGCTTTTCCAAGCATTCCTTATCGTTTTGGTTACTTTGTTTCTGGCGCCGAATAAAGTGGTAGACTCTTTGATCGTAGCTTTTTTAAAATCCAGGAAAGTAGCATCGGCAGGCACCAGCTTTCGGTTGCACATCGCATTGTACCACACACGTCCCACTTTCTCCCATGCATATCCTCCAACATCGTAGGAGGCCAGGTAAAATGCATGGTTTAGAATACCAGAATTGAGGTGTACACCGCCATCATCCATAGGGTCATCTGTATATCCGCTCATGTGGGCAGGCTGTGGATCTGTACCTAAATCGGGATGATTTACATAAGCTGTTCCTGGTGCCTTTAATGATCTGATAGCGTAATCCTTACCGATAATGATATTTTCGCCCACCAGCCAGCTGGAAGTTTTTACATCCTGATTGAGCGTTTTCTGTTTAATCATGATACCGAAGATATCTGCCAGTGACTCATTCAGTGCACCGCTCTGATCTTTGTATTCGAGATCAGATTCATACTGTATGACACCATGGGTTAATTCATGGCCTATCACATCAATATCGGAGGTGAAAGAGCCAAATATTTTTCCGTCACCATCTCCGTAGGCCATTTGTTTTCCATCCCAAAAAGCATTGTTATAGTCTTTGTAGTAGTGAACACTCTGTATGATTTTCAGCCCTTTATTATCTATAGAATTTCTGCCATATAAAGAATAGTAAAAGTCCCAGGTGGCACCAGCCCCGTCATACACAGCGTTGACATCTTGATCATCAGCAGGTTGGCCTCCTTCTTTTCTGATCAGTTTACCGGGAAGCTCTTCATGATTTTCAGCAGAATAGACGCTCCTCACCGGTTTTGGATTTTTAGCAGATTCTTTATCCGTGGTAACAGATTCTTCAGTTCCTCCAGCCTGTAGTTGTTGATTTGCCAGGATCAGTTTATGCTAAGGTGTAAGTTTAACATAGGCCTTTCGCCGTGCTCTGATCTTTTCATCAATACTAAAGTCCTTTAATTGTGATTCAATTGGCGTCGGGCTCTTCTCATTTTCTGAAATAAGTTTGAGCCGCATGTAAGGGGGGATAATGCAGTTGATGGAGTGACGGTGATTGAGCGTACATGAGTTTTGATTGCTGATGTTTTTCATGTGTTACGGAATTAAATATGTTGATATGATTTAATGTATAACGACATTTTAAGTGCTGCTATTGTAATCAATAATACAATTTATTTCTAATATGAATTTTTAATACGGGTGTTTTCAACGCTTAGTTACCGCTGAATAATCAGGTGCTCATTGCCCTGACATTAATCAGATACCACCCAGGGATATCATCAAATCATACGCCTGTTCGAGGGCTGAAACAGCATCAGTAGCGACATTGCACATAGCTGTAATAGACCGATTTGTAATGTTTACTTTAAAAAGGAGCAAGGTGATTGTTGATGGGCTGCTGAGCCGGGCCAAGTGTTAAACCGGGTCATTTTGAATCAGTTGAAATTCCATCTTTTACGTTACAGATTGTTTCGTATTTGTCTGCGAGATCATAATAATTACACTTATAGCAATATTTAACTTCTCTATGATATAAAATATTTTTTATTTATTATACTCCTTGAGGAGGTATAGCTGTCAATTGTTGATTCACCCTGATGGTATTCGATTTCACCACGGTAAAAACAACATTCGCCAAGGTTGATGCCTGAGGTATTTTCAGGCTGAGGGTTATTCAATTGAGGGATATTGTAATAATTTAACTTTTTTTAATTTTTAATCTCAATAATTGTGTTTAAATTGAAATTAATTGTAATTATTTGATAATAAACTGAGTGAGCCCTTGCTGCTTAATTTGTCAAAACAATAATTTGTTGTGATATTGTGAACGAAATCATAACAGAACCGACAGCTTTATTCCGTTTTTTTTGATAAAACCATTTACTATATGAGCACCGGCAACTACAATAATTTAATTAATGGAAGAGGTAAATAGCATGATTAGAGCCAGAGATTCTTCCAGGAAAGGGAGTGTTCGTAAAACACATCATCAGATGAAAGGACCTGTCTTTAAAGAACTTTATAAGCAGATCAAAAAAGGTGATCTGACTGCGGTAGTTAGCTACAATAATTATATCAGATCTTTATTATCCATCCATCAAGACAGCAGGGGAATTTTAAACTGGGATGATTTCAGAGAAATACCTGAACCTAAGCTGCCGCTAAGACCCTCATTAAATCAGGACATAGCTGAAGAAGAGTACAAGGCTTACCAGCCTACTATGCTCGATAAAATACTCGGTCAGCGTAAAAAAAAGCTGAGCGATTTAATGAAGAACACTGAACAGGCAAAACGTGATGACGATCTGATTTATAATGCTTCACTCAAAGAATTTAAAAATGATCACCAGGAATGGAAAAAGGGTCAGCTCATTGCAGTGGGTGTAAAAAATAAAGAACCAGTCGCCTATCAGCAGGCCATAGAATTTTTTGAACCTTTCAAACAAATACTTCAGCTGGGAGCAAAGGTGGACTGCGAGTCTTTTACTGATTATATCATTGCTCATCTAAATTTTCATTGGGCCGAGGTCATCCCTGATTATATGGTGACCCAGACAGCTGCCGGCAAAGTACTGAGCAGCCAGATGCCCGATTTAAAATTCAATGAGATCTGCCATCACCATGTATGTGCATCTGCCTTAAGAACAGGAAGAGAGATTTTTGCACTGCTGCCTATAGGCTGTGTATTGGTACATGCTTATGCTAATTTACCTGATAAAAAGACTGGATCTGCCCAAAAGAAAATCATCCTTTCAGTAAAATTTACACGAACAGCACTTCAGGAACTGAATTTCAGTACACTCAACGGACCGGACTTTTTCCCAGGCTTTCCTCATCATATGGATTTCTCCGTAGAAGATGGGTTTTTACCTACACAGCCACTGAGTAACTAAAGAGGGCTGGTTTTTTATTTGAACAAACATTAACCTCATCAGCCTGTTAAGTAAAGTATGGAAGCAACATATGTTACAGGTGATTTGAAACCGGTATTAAAAAAAATATTCATTGGCGCTTTATTGATTCCGGCAATGTATACGATACAATCCTGCTCTGCAACGCGCGCGCCCTCGGGGCCTGCCGGAGCAGCCACGCCTGGATATGGCAGTGCAGCTAATTTGTCCGCAGGCAGAAACGGGGAGGGGGTGCCCAATTCAGGCACTAATCCTGTAACCGTACCCGGCAATGCCACAGACCACTCTGCAGGTACAGCAGATTCTTTATCCAATAAAGTGGATGCAGCAAAGGACAAGGTGGCACAGTTTATCAACCTGGCAGCCTTATCCAGTTATACACAGGTAGAAGCCAGCAAGATTGCTTCGCAACAGGCAAAAAATACTTATGTGAAAACTTTTGCCTCTTTAGTTGTGGAAGATCATTTAAAGTCTGATGCCAATTTGCTTTCCCTGGCTTCCGCAAAAAACATTAAACTCGATTCTGCGGCAACAAATAAAGACAGAGATGAAAAAGTGAAACAGCTTTCTACTGTTACAGGTGAGGAACTGGAGTCTGTGTATATACAGATGATGATCAGGGAATATGAAAAGGCGGTAGCTTTGTACGAGGATGCGGATAAGGCCAAAGATCCGGAAGTCAAAGCATATGCTGACCAGTATCTGCCGATGTTAAAACTGCACCTTAAAAGTATTTCTTCATTAAATAAGAAATAAGACTTTATGCTGCAATTTTACAATTATTAAAACCCTTCGCTATGCAAGGTGTTAATGCCTTAAAACTAAATTCTTCTACATAAATTCAAGAATCTATGAAGTTAAAATACACTAATCAGATGATGGGAAGCATTGCGTTTATTACGGGTGTAGCAGTAGGTGCTGTGATCAGTGCATTATTTGCCCCTAAAAGTGGTAAGCAAACCCGCCGGGATATTGCCGCTGCAATTAAAGGAGTGGCTGGTACTTCAGGTAATGATCAGCATGCTGATATTACAGGGCATCATATTGAGGACATGCGAACTCAAATCAGGGAAAAAGCAGACCATCTATCAGGAGTGGCTGCAGAAACTGTTGATCTTACTAAAACTACCATCAAGCAAAAAGGTCCTAAATCAAGGCAGGTTCCAACTGAATCATAAATTAAGGAGAACAGGATGACTACGAAAAAAGATGATAAAGACCCCTGCTGGAAAAATTACGAACAGGTAGGGATGAAAACTAAAGCTGGTAAGAAAGTGCCAAATTGTGTACCGAAGAAGGCTGCCGAGAAGAAGAAGTAGATTTACCTGGGCCTTAAAAATAGATGTAACTTGTACTTTTAAAACACAAGATCTAAATGGAAGAACAATATAAAAGTGAACCGGATAATTCTGATCACACACAGCAGTCTGCTCATGAAGAGCACCAGCTGGCCCATGATATTAAATTTACCGGCGAGGAACTCAAATCCCGTCTCACAGATGATCAGAAAAGTTTAGGCCTGGACCTGGACGGAACCAACCCGGGCTCCAGATCACACCCTCTGGATTACGATAGTGTAGATGACGAATCATAAAACCTTGGTACATTTTTTGGGACTTAAAGACGTGTAATCTGATTTGGCTCTGGAAAAGATTACAATTTACCATTAATTATTTTGGTAAAATAGCGTCGGGGATTTAAATAAAAATGACTGAAAGAAAGAACTTTGATTCAGACTTTTGTGGAAGTTTAGCACTGCATCATATCAACTCTATACAGGATTATGGATATCTACTTGTACTGGATAAAAGCGATTTAACAATTATCCAGGCCAGTGAAAATCTAGCTGGATTACTGGGGAAAACCATTCAGGAACTGATTGGGATTTCCTGTTCGGAATACTTTCCTCAGCCGGAGCTCGATAAAATTTTACAGGTTTCTAAAACCGGATTAACCAGCCGGATTCCGCTCACTTTACAGTTCAAATCCTCCTTCGGAGCAGACATGTTCCAGGCTTTGCAACATACCAAAGCAGACTATATCCTTATTGAACTGGAGAAAATTGATAAAAATACAACCAGGGGTTTTACAGATGTTTTCCAGACTGTCAAGTATATTAGTTCAGCCATAGAACAGGCAAATACTGTTCAGGAGGTATGTGACCTTGCCATACACGAACTTCGTCAGCTCTCTGAATTTGATGGAGTGCTGATGTATAAATTTGATGGCGATTGGAACGGTACTGTGATCGCAGAAGAGAAGGACCACCGGCTCGAACCCTATATTTCACAGACCTTTCCGGCATCCGATGTTCCAAAACAGGCAAGAGAGCTTTATCTGAGAAATCCTTACAGGCTGATTCCAAACAGGGATTATACGCCGATCCGGCTGTATCCGGTGATCAATCCGCTTAGCAATGCTTTTACAGATTTGTCTGATTGCAACCTGAGAGGTGTAGCTGCTGTTCATTTGGAATATATGAAAAATATGAATGTCAGTGCCTCAATGTCCATCCGGGTGATCCATAATCAGTCACTTTGGGGATTGATTTCCTGTCACCATATCGAAGAAAAATACATCAGTTACGAACTTTGTTCTATTTTTGAATGGTTGTCTGATGTGATTTCAAGCAGGATTACCCTGATCCTGAATAAGGAGGACTATCAGTTGAACCAGAACCTGCAGTTGCTGCGGGCTAAGCTAACAGATAGGATTTATGCTGAAAACCAAATTGCTGCAGGGTTGCTAAAGGATGATCAGGAGAATTTGCTGCACCTCTTTAAAGCTACAGGTGCAGTGATCAATCTGAACAGCAGACTGGAATACAAGGGTAACGTTCCTGCAAGGGATGATCTTGAAAATATAATGTTGTGGCTGGAAGGAAAAAACCTGACCGGT
>Ga0163161_10002089_pt1 | contig 14476 bp, 14 predicted proteins | sample S45metaG_FD_129847 | JGI IMG/M metagenome (GOLD analysis project Ga0163161, IMG submission 129847) | Switchgrass rhizosphere microbial communities from Kellogg Biological Station, Michigan, USA - S4-5 metaG | ecosystem: Host-associated > Plants > Roots > Rhizosphere > Soil | place: USA... | reverse complement strand
TTGCATGTACAACTCGCAACTGCCAATGGACGGTAGCAACGCGCCAAAGAGCCCTGCCATGGGCTCCGCCATTTTCGAACATCGCAGCGGCAATGAGCGCATCCGATTGCTGCTCAAAAGCTTTGGCCTGCGAACCAGTCTGGTTCGCCTGAAAGTCATTGACGCCTTGCTGGCAGCCGCCGAAAGCGACCGCAGCCTTGGTGTGCGCGGCGTGCACAGCCAGTTGCTGGACCTGGGTATCCCCCTGTCCTTTCTCAGTGTGCGGGAAGTGTTGAAACGATTGTGCAGCGAAGGCGTGATCATGCTCAATCCAGACAAAAGCTACAGCCTGCATCCGCACGCTGTAGCCATGCTCCATCGCGAGCCGTCAACTCAAGGGGCGTCGCTCAAGGCTTGACCTTGCGACGCATCATGCCGTTGATCACCACTACGATCACCGCCACACCAATGGCGATGTATTGAAACAGCTTCTCGCTGATGACACCTTCGTTTTGCAGATACGAAAGGCCGAACATGATCCCCAGCACGACCAGGGAGATCAGAATCGAGTATTTCAAACGTTGCGATTGAGTCATTGCGAGTTCCTGAACCTGAAAAGTATCCGCTTTGTATCCGAATGCATGCCCCCCTTACCTTTGCGCGGGGATGGTGCACTGCAAACGGGGTCTCATGTTACAGCCGATGAAGAGATTTGGCTTCATGGCGGCGTTGACCATGAGAATTTGCATCGTTTGCGCTGACTCCCCTGCTTGCACTCCTGGCCTTGAGTGGCTCCATCGTACTCCCCCACTGCGACCATCACTGCTGAACAAATGCCCGCCATTGCGCGGGCATTTTCGTCCAGGCTCAGTGACTTCTTTTATTCCCGCTACCACGCATAGAAACATAGCGAAAATTATTGAAGCTTTGAGTCTCAATCGTTCAATGGAGCTATGACTCGTCGATGAATACTCTTAGCGCACCACAACAATATCGCTACTTAACCTCACGCACTAAACAGGGATGTCATGAACAAGCCTTTAATAAACATAAGCCCACATCATTTGCTTGGCTTTTGCCTCGCAATAACATTATTCGAACTACTGACTTATATGGCCAGTGACATGATCATGCCGGCGATGTTGACCGTCACTCATGAACTGAATGCCAGTGCGCAGCATGTTCCTTTTGCGTTCAATCTGTATTTGGCGGGGGGTGTACTTTTACAATGGCTTATCGGACCGCTCTCCGATCATTTGGGCCGCCGCAAGATGTTACTCATTGGTTGTGCAATATTTGCCGCGGCCTGTAGTGCGGCGTTCAGCGTGCAAAACATTTATACGTTCAACGGATTACGTCTGATCCAGGGCATGGGTCTGGGATTTGTGATTGCCGTGAGCTACCCGGCCTTGCAAGAAGTGTTCTGCGAAGCCGATGCGGTAAAAATCATGGCGCTGCTGGGGAACGTTGCACTGCTTTCTCCCCTGCTCGGGCCATTGCTTGGCAGCCTGCTGCTGGAGTGGCTGAGCTGGCGGGAGTTGTTTTTACTGCTGGGTGTCAGCGGATTGGTGGTCTGGGCAGGGCTTTACGTGTTCATGCCGGAAACCGTGGGTACCTTGCGCTATGACGGTCAACGCCTGATGGCTGTGCCGTTTGAATGGCGCGGCGCCGTGCGCCGTTACGCCGCGTTGTTCACCAACCCACGATTCCTGAGCGCCACAGTCGCGCTGGGTGTGATGAGCCTGCCATTGATTGCCTGGATCGGGCTCGCACCGCTGTTGTTGATGCAGAACCTGGGGTTCTCCGCCCTTGAGTACGGCCTGTGGCAAATCCCGGTATTTGCCGCCGTCATTGTCGGCAATCTGATACTTAACCGATTGATCGCCGACACTGAACTGCCACAACTGGTTCGATACGCGCTCTGGCCGTTATGCGGCGGGCTCATTGCATTGGTCACACTCGGTGTCTGCGGCGCTTCGACACCTCTACTGATCGGTTGCCTTGGGCTTTACGCCGTCGGCCTCGGCATGAGCAATGCCGCGCTGTATCGCCTGGCGTTGTTTACAAGTGATGACAGCAAGGGGCTGGTCTCGGCCATGATCGGCATGATCTCGATCGTTGTCATGGGGGGCGGGGGCTCGATTCTCGCGGCAGCCGGCGCCGGCAACAGTCATGAATCCTTCTCCCTGATGGCGGGTATCGCAGGGCTCCTGTGCCTGCTTCCCTTGCGCTTTTTTCTGCAACGCAAGCCTGTTGCGCTTGCCGTCTGATCCCTGAGCAGAGGTCCTTTGATGATCCACTTACCCCACACTGATGCGCTTTGCGCATTAGCGAAACCCTATTGCCTGGATTCGGTACCCGACAGCCTGTTTGATCGGGCGATGCGCGAAATCAGCCTGTTCCATTTTCAGCACACGCCGGGCTATGAACCCTGGCTGCACGCCAACGGACTGGATGCCAAGGCGCTGGAGTCGATGGATGACTGGTCAAGACTGCCGCCGATTTTCGCCCACTATTTCAAGCGCCGTCTGTTGTCGAGTCCTTCGGGCGAAGGCGCCCTAGAGCTGACATCGTCCGGCACCAGCGGTCAGAAAAGTCGCATGCGCTATGACGCACGCAGCATGGCCGCCGCCCAAGGCATGGTCAGCCACATTTTTCGGCACTACGGCTGGGACACCCCCGACAGCCCTTGCAACTACTTGCTGCTGAGCTATGAACCCGAAGCGGCCATTAGCCTGGGGACTGCCTACACCGATCAGTTTCTGTGCATCTATGCGCCGGTCAACCGAGTCGCCTACGGATTGCGCCTGACCGGCAACGGGCATGCGTTCGACCTGTTCGGGGTTGTCCGCGCCTTGCAGGAATTCGCCGAAGAAGGTTTGCCCGTGCGCATTCTCGGCTTTCCAGCCTTCCTGTCCCAGGTGTTGCAGCACATGGACGTCACGGGCCTTGCGGACCTCAAGCTGCCGGCCGAGTCATTGGTGTTTCTCGGAGGCGGCTGGAAAACCCAGGCGGCACAGGAGATTCCTCTGTCGCAGTTGTATCAACGCATCCACCGTCAATTGGGTATCGCGTTGTCCCGCTGCCGGGATGGCTATGGTGCCGTTGAGCACGCAGTACCTTACATCCAGTGTGCTCACCAGCATTTTCATGTGCCGATCTATTCGAAGGTTTTCGTGCGCAATCCCACCGATTTCAGCGTCCAGCCTTACGGCCAGCGTGGCTTGCTGGAGTTCATCTCCCCGTACATTTCTTCAAGCCCGGCCCATGCCGTGGTGATGGGTGACCTGGCGACGCTGCACCCCGGTGCAACCTGCGGGTGTGGCCTGACGACCGACTGGTTTGAACTGCATGGACGCGCCGGAACCACTGCCAGCCGAAGCTGCGCGATGGCCGCGTCCGAACTGATTGGAGGGGCATGACATGTACTTGATCAATGGCCAACTGCGCGACGATGTCACGCTTGAGACAACCCTTGAAGGGCTGCACCAACAACTGCCAAGGCTGCTGAATGCGCCGATCGACAGCGATACGGTGATCGAAACCGCCGCGCGATTTGCTGTGCAATTGCAGGCAAACAGATTCGATCTCTCCCTCGACGATGAACAACGAAAGGGGCTTATCGACTTTTGCCAGCGCAGCACCCTCAGCACAAAGCTTGAGCGAGAACTGGGCGTACAGCCGCGCTCGCTACGGCGTATCAACTACCAGCAAGCGAGTTTTGAAAGTTGGCACCCGCTGGGACTGGTGGTGCACGTGACACCAGGCAATGCACCGCTGCTGGCGTTCTGCGCGGTCGTTGAAAGCCTGCTGGCCGGCAACGTCAACTGGCTTCGCCCCAGCTCCAGCGATGCAGGATTGACCGCACGCTTACTCGCGGCCCTCGTGCAGTGCGACACCAGCGACACCTTGGCCGATTTCATTGCGGTACTGCCTGTCACCACGACACAGATCCCTCGAATCTGCGCTCACGCCGATGGCGTGTCGGCCTGGGGGGGCGAACAGGCCCTGAAAGCCATTCGTCAGCACATCCCGGCCGGATGCCGCTGGATCGATTGGGGCCACAGAATCAGTTTCGCTTACCTGTCGCCGGAGGCGGCCACTGCGTCAACGCTGGATGCATTGGTGGATGAGGTCTGCAGCCTGGATCAACAAGCCTGCTCCAGCCCGCAATGGTTGCTGGTCGACAGTGACGATCCGGCGGTTTTACAGGCCCTGGGGGAGCGGCTGGCCGAGTCGTTCAAACGCCGCGCCAACCAGTGGCCAGCGCTGATACCGAGCGATCAGGAAGCGTCGGAAATCACCACACGCAGCGCCATGGCGCGACTGGAACATTGCTTTGCGAACCAGGTCGGCCAGGTCTGGACCGGCGCCGGATGGAGAGTTATCTGGGAACACCATCAAGCGCTGGCGCCGTCTCCGCTGTTTCGTACACTGCTGCTTAAACCCGTACCGCAGCACCTGATCGCCCAGACATTACTGCCGTGGCGTAACGTGCTGCAAAGCTGCGCGTTGATCTGTACTGCGGCACAAACGCCGCCGTTGGTGCGCACGCTGGTCAACGCGGGAGTCACGCGCATTGCGCCCTGCGGGTCTATTCATGACGGCTACGCCGGTGAACCCCATGACGGTGTCTACGCCTTGGCGCGCCTGAGTCGCCGCCTCTCGGTGAGTTTGCCGCCGCATGTGGTGACTGGCCGGGCAACACTCGACGCGCTACCTGCCGCGCCTGATATACGCCAAGCGCCGATCATGGATAAAAACGCGTTCATGACCCAGCCCGTCAGTGCCGCGGCACAGTTGTATTTTCGTTCGGGGGGAAGCAGCGGCACGCCGGCGCTGGCGGGGTTCAGTTATCGCGACTTCCAGCGGCAGATGCGCGCGGCGGCCGACGGGATGTTCGCCGCCGGCCTCGACCCTTCGACAGACCGGGTCATGAACCTGTTCTACGGCGGCAGCTTGTACGGCGGGTTTTCCAGTTTTACCAAGGTGCTTGAGCAGATGGGTGCGACCCATTTCCCGATGGGAGCACCGCCGAATGACGACTTCAGCGAAATAGCGCAAATGGTCGCGGAGCACCGCGTCACTGTGCTGATCGGCATGCCGAGTACCTTGCACCGCCTGTTCTTGAACGAGCAGGAGCGCCTTCGCACTTACGGCGGCATCCAGAAGGTGTTCCTCGGTGGCGAACATCCGGCACAGGCCAGCCTGCGCCTGATGGAAAGCTGTGGCGTATCGCAGATTCGCTCGGCGATCTACGGCTCGGTCGACGCCGGCCCTCTTGGGCATGCCTGCACAGCGACGGCCAACGGAGTGTTTCATTTGATGTGCGATACCCAGCATCTGGAAATCGTGCACATGGAACAGGATGTGCCGGTCCAGGCCGACGAGGTCGGTCGTTTGCTGTTCACTTCCCGGGCACGCCAAGGCCAGGACGTGCGCCGGTATGACGTTGGCGACAGCGGTCGATGGGCACCCGGCCCCTGCCCTTGTGGGCTCGACTCGCCGCGATTCGAGTTGCTGCAACGCCACGGCAAGCTGCTGCGGGTCGGCACCCAATTTATTTCACCGTTGGCGCTACAAGACCGTGTCGGCAAGCCGATTCAAATGGTCCTGGACCACGCGCCGGACGGCATGGAACGTCTGCGGGTTTTTGTCAGTTCAGACAGTGGCAACGTTCGCCAATCCTTATTGACTGATGAAGCACTGTCACACGCGGTGAGCGATGGCTTTTTAACATTGGACGTTCACGGGTGTGCGGAATCAGGTTTCACAAGAAATACACACAGCGGCAAAACCCCCTTGGTTATTGATCACCGATTACAAATAAACCGCTAATTAGTTACACATCATCTTTTAACCGTCGAAACGCCTGATAAAAAAAGAGAACCCAGTGAATTCAATTTATTTGCTTGAACAACTTGTGCCTTATATAAGGCAACACTCAAATTTCTACCGCAAACACCTACAACACTTACCGGTGCAAGGCATAACTTTAAAAGATCTACCGATGACCAACGTGGTTGATTATTGGACAAACAGTAACGACTTGAATCATTGGCCGGTACTGACCGGGCAAGTCGATGACGGACTGGTATTTAAAACCGGCGGATCGACCAGCCACGGAAAACTGAGTGTCTATACATCCAATGAATGGCTGACACTGGTGAGCACATTCGGCAACAGTGTTACTTCTCAATTTGAGGACGGCGACCGGGTCGCCAATCTGTTTTTTTCCGGCGATCTTTACGCCAGCTTTATGTTCATCCATGACTCACTGGCGCATGTCAAAAAATCCATCTGTGAGTTCCCGTTCACCGGCAGTGTCGACATGGACGTGTTGGCCGATGCGGTGGATCAGCATCGGATCAACGTGCTGGTTGGCGTACCGGCGCAGTTGTTGCGATTCGCCGCCTACCTGCACCAGCATCAGCGCGTGCTGTGGGAGGTTGAAACATTGCTGTACGGCGGCGAAAGCCTGTTCCCCGCGCAAATCGCCATACTCAAGACGGTGTTTCCCAATGTGCGCATTGCCTCCATCGGCTACGCCAGCGTCGATGCCGGCCTGATCGGCGCCAGCAGTCGTGATTGCGCCTTGGGTGAGCACCGGGTGTTTGAACCCCACACCTTGCTGGAAATTGTCGATGAACTCACCGGGGAAGTCATAGAAGACTGTGATCGCACCGGTTTGCTGGTGGTCACCAACCTGACTCGCCGGCTCATGCCGCTGCTGCGTTATCCGGTGGGCGATCGCGCTTGCTGGCGTGAGCCGAGTACTGCGCCGATGCGCAAATTCGCACTGAAGGGACGCAGCGCCCACAGCCAGCGGGTCCGAGTGGGTTCGCTGTCGTTGCAGGTCGATGAAATCCTGCTGATCGTGCAGCGCATCGCTCATAGCGATCAATGGCAGTTATTGATCGAGCAAGAGGGACTCAAAGACATCGTGAGTGTGAAGTGGGTGCCTGACACGCCATCAACCGCCACCGCCCCCGTCTGCAGCGCGCTGTATGAAGCGCTGGCCGTGCACTATCCCGGCATTGGGCAACTGAATCGAGAGGGGCTGCTGGAGTTGCGCGTGTTGTCCTGCGCGGTTACCGATTTGCGACTTCACCCACGATCCGGCAAGCAGATGCGCGTCCTGGACTTGCGTGTGTATTACACACCTTCAGCGGAGCAAGCGTGATGTCGAACCTGGTTTATCGCCGCTACCAGCCGGGAGATGCACACGCCGTAAGCCATTTGTTTCGCGTGGTCTATGGGGATCATTACGTTCAACCGGATGTTTATCTGCCGAACATGATCAGCCAGCACAATGCCTGTGGTCGCTGGACATCGATGCTGGCAGTAGACGGCCAACGTGTTCTGGGGCATGCCGCGTTATGTAACGACACGCTGACGGACACCACGGAACTGGCCCTCTGCGTGGTCCATCCTGCCGCACAAAAGCAAAATATCGCGACGAACCTGAGTCGGGAATTACTGATGCAGGCGGGGTCGCCAGGGTTCAACAGTGTCTTGATCAAACAGGTCACCCACCATCCCTACACGCAACGCATGGCGCAAAGCATCGGCTTTCACAGCACCGGATTGCTTCCCGATTACGTACCGTCGCCTTTCGCCGAGTCGCTGCCGGAATCGATCGTGATCGGTTGTTTTGTGGCCCAAGGGAACTCGCGCGCGCTACCTGAGATTCAGTGGCCCGAGAGTTGCCGCGGGTTAATGCAGCGCTTGAGCGCTGTCTTCGGGACTTCTCGGGCCGCGACATCGCCAGCCTCGATACCGTTGCACATCGGCCAACACCATCAGCGCTATGCCATCGCCATTCACCGCTTGAGCAACCGACTGCTGGAGCAGCTCTCGGCGTTGCCCCGCCATTGGCTAATCTCAGTCAAACTCGCGTTGTCACGGCACTTCGCCGAAGACCTGCACCGTTTGACGATGCGCGGTTTCACCTTCACCGGATTGATGCCCACGCCAGGCCACGATGGATGGTTCGCCCTGTTTCATCGTGGCGCGCAGCCGCGCCACCTCAACCTGCATTGCCCTGACATGCAACAGTTGCACGATGACTTGCAGCGCAATGTCAGGGCACTGGACAGCGCGTGTTCAGCCGCTTGAATCCTTTCTGTAAACGTTAAGTCCCGGCTGCGCGCAAAGCTCCACCAGCCAATCGACAAACACCCTGACCCGCCGGGACAACTGGCGGTGAGGAGGATAAAGCGCCGTCAGCGGCATCACCGGTGGCGGCACCTTGGCGAGCACTTCACACAAACGGCCTTCATCGAGCTGGCGGGCAACGTGGTAGTACGGGGTCTGAACCAGTCCATACCCCGCCTCACAGGCCGCCAGGTAACCGTCGGCGCTATTGACCGCGACCTGTTTGGGCAAATCCATGAGTTGAACCTCGTCGTTGACCATGAATTCGAGCCCGTAACGCTTACCGGTACTGCCGGAGAAATATTCCACCATCCGGTGCCCCGCAAGGTCAGCCAGGCATTGAGGTGTTCCATGGCGTTTCAAGTAGTCAGGGCTGGCACAGGTGACCTGATCCAGCCTGACCAAAGGCCGTGCCACCAATTATTCATCCAGCGCCAGGCCACCGCGCAGCACGCAATCGACGCCTTCGCGGATCAGGTCGACGGGGCGGTCATTCAAGCCGATTTCCAAATCGATCAAAGGATAACGGCGGGTGAATTCGGGCAGCGCCGGAATCACGATCAAGCGCCCGACCCCTGCCGGCATGTCCACGCGCAGCAGGCCTTTGGGGTTTTGTCGTGCGGCGGAAAACACCGCTTCGGTTTCCTCAAGGTCAGCCAGTAACCGCACACAACGGGGGTAATAGGCAGCGCCATCAAGGGTCAGGCTTATCTGGCGCGTGGTGCGCTGCAGCAGTTGCACTCCGAGGTGCGCTTCAAGCTGCTTGATCAGCGTGGTGACTGACGCCCGGGGCAATTGCAGGCTGTCTGCCGCTTTGGCAAACCCGCCGAGTTCGACGATTCGGGTAAACACGCGCATGGCGTTGAAACGGTCCATTGCGAAGGCGTCTCTGGTGATTATTTGGAAATGACGAACAGTGATAGCAGTTTTAGCCGGTTTATCTTGTTTTTACCAAGATCAACACTGTGCCTTCACACCACGGGGAGTTGATTTCATGCAAACACGTCAATTAGGCAAAAACGGCCCGCAAGTGTCCGCCATCGGCCTGGGCTGCATGGGCATGACCGATTTCTATACCACCGGCGTGGACACCGGCGAGGCCATCGCCACCTTGCATCGCGCGCTGGAACTCGGGATCAACCTGCTCGACACCGCAGACATGTACGGCCCTCACACCAACGAAGAGTTGATCGGCAAAGCCATAACCGGTAAACGCGAGCAGGTGTTTCTGGCGAGCAAGTTCGGCATTGTCCGCGACCCGGCCAACCCCGGCGCCCGAGGCGTCAATGGGCGGCCGGAGTACATTCGCGCGGCCATCGACGGCACCCTCAAACGCCTCAACGTTGAAACCCTCGACTTGTATTACCAGCACCGGATCGATCCGCAGGTGGCGATCGAAGAAACCGTTGGCGCCATGGCCGAGTTGGTCAAGGCCGGCAAGGTGCGTTACCTGGGCTTGAGCGAGGCGTCGGCCGCCACGCTGGAACGCGCGCACAAGGTGCATCCCATCAGTGCGCTGCAAAGTGAGTATTCATTGTGGAGCCGCGATCATGAGGAGAACGGTTGCCTCGCCGCGTGCCAGCGACTGGGCGTGGCGTTTGTGCCTTACAGCCCATTGGGGCGGGGCTTTCTGACGGGCGCACTGAAAAGCCCCGATGACTTTGCTGCGGATGATTACCGTCGTTTCAGCCCGCGTTTTCAAGGGGAAAACTTTGCCAGGAATCTGCTGCTGGTGCAGCAGGTACAGGCATTGGCGGCCGACAAGGGTGTGACGGCGGGCCAACTGGCATTGGCCTGGGTGCTGGCGCAAGGTGAGTACTTGATCCCGATTCCAGGCACCAAACAGCGCAAATACCTTGAAGAGAACATCGCCGCACTGGAGGTAAAACTCAGCCGCGACGAGTTGCAAGCACTGGAAGCGATATTCCCGGCGAATGCCACCGCTGGCTTGCGTTACCCCGAGGAGGTCATGAAGTTGCTGGACCGTTAGCAACACGCGAGGTGAATACTTGCCCCTACAGGGTTCTTCTGCATCACTTGGAAACAATCTCCTCCCTCATCCGTGGCTAAACTGGTCAGAATGCCCATTTTTGACCGCCACCCGAGTCGAGATCCCCATGCGAACCCACCTGCGTCTGATCGCCCTGAGCGCCCTTCTCCTTTCCTCCCTGGCCCAGGCCGCCGACCTGATCCCCATCGAAGTCCACCGCGACGCCAACTGCGGCTGCTGCAAAAAATGGATCAGCCACCTCGAAGCGAACGGCTTCAAGGTTGAGGACCATGTCGAAACCAACATGAGCGAATTCAAACAACAGCACGGCGTACCGCCGCGTCTGGCGTCGTGCCATACCGCGTTGATCAACGGCAAGTTTGTCGAAGGTCATGTCCCGGCAGATCAGGTGCTGGCTCTGGGCAAGCGTGACGACCTGCTGGGCGTTGCCGCCCCAGGCATGCCCATGGGTTCGCCGGGGATGGAAATGGACGGCATGAGCGATGCCTACCAAGTGATCGGTCTGAAAAAAGACGGCACTGATGTCGTGGTGGCGGACTACCCCGCCCATTGATGTCCGGTGCTTACTTCGGGCTGTTCTTCGCCGCGTTCGGTGCGGCGACGTTGCTGCCGTTGCAGTCCGAAGCAGTGTTGGTGGGGTTGTTGCTCAGCGACAGGTATTGGCTTTGGTCGCTATTGGCCGTCGCCACGCTGGGCAATGTACTTGGCTCGCTGGTGAACTGGTGGCTGGGACGCGGTATCGAACGGTTTCGCGACCGGCGCTGGTTCCCGGTCAGCCCAAGTCATCTGGAACAAGCGCGCAAGCATTATCAGCGCTACGGCCATTGGTCTTTACTACTGAGCTGGGTGCCAGTCATCGGTGACCCGCTGACGCTGGTGGCCGGCGTCATGCGCGAACCCTTGGGGCGATTTTTGTTGATCGTGACCTTGGCCAAGGCCGCCCGTTACGGCGTGCTGGCGTTGGCCACGCTGGGCTGGATGGGTTGAACGATCACGCACGGCGATTGCCTGTGTTTAATGTCGCCCTAATCAAGCCGATCCAGCATCGGCCGGTTTCCTACGGAGTTCATCCATGCCCCTTGCCCTCTCCCGCTGGCTGCCCAGCCTGTTACTGTCCGCCGCGCTGCCCCTCGTCGCCCATGCCGAAGGGCCGGAATATGGCCCTGAACTGCAGGGTTTCGACTACCCCTACACCGTCAAGCACTTTGCCTTTGAGTCCCAGGGCAAGTCCTTGCAAATGGGGTACATGGACGTCGCCGCCCATGGCAAGGCCAACGGCCGCAGCGTCGTGCTGATGCATGGCAAGAACTTCTGCGGCGCGACCTGGGACAGTTCGATCAAAGCCCTCAGCGAAGCCGGCTATCGAGTCATCGCCCCGGACCAGATCGGTTTCTGCACCTCCAGCAAACCCGACCACTATCAATACAGTTTCCAGCAACTGGCGACCAACACCCAGCAACTGCTCAAGGCCCTCGGCATTCAGAAGGCCAGCATTCTCGGTCACTCCACCGGCGGCATGCTCGCCACCCGGTACGCGTTGCAATACCCCGAGCAAGTCGAACAACTGGCGCTGGTCAATCCCATTGGCCTGGAAGACTGGAAAGCCCTCGGCGTGCCCTACCGCACCGTCGATCAATGGTACGAGCGCGAGCTCAACGTCAGCGCCGACGGCATTCGCACTTATGAACGCAACACCTATTACGGTGGTCGCTGGAAGCCGGAATTCGAGCGCTGGGTCGACATGCTGGCCGGCCTGAACAAAGGCCCGGGGCATACGCAAGTCGCGTGGAACTCGGCACTGATTTACGACATGATTTTCACCCAACCGGTGTACCACGAATTCAAAGACCTGAAGATGCCGACGCTGTTGCTGATCGGAACGTCCGACACCACGGCGATCGGCAGTGACATTGCCTCGCCCGAGGTCAAGGCGAAGCTCGGTCACTACGACGTACTCGGCAAGCAAGTGGCCCAACTGATTCCGCAGTCGACCCTGGTCGAATTCCCCGGCATGGGCCACGCGCCGCAAATGGAAGAACCGGCGCAATTCCACAAGGCCTTGCTCGACTGGCTGAACAAAACCAACCCCGTTCATTGATGAGGTGAGGCTGATGGCGGTGCAGATTGCAGTGATCGATGACTGGCAGGACGTCGCGCGCGACGTGGTGGACTGGTCAGCGCTGGACAGTGTTGGCGAGGTCAGTTTTGTTCACGACTACCCGGCCGACAACGAAACCCTGGCCGAGCGTCTGGGGGGCTTTGAGGTGATCTGCGTGATGCGCGAACGCACCCGGTTCGATGAGGACCTGTTGCGCCGGTTGCCAAACCTCAAGCTGCTGGTCACCGGCGGCATGCGCAACGCGGCGCTGGACTTCAAAGCAGCCGCTGCGTTGGGGATTCAAGTCTGCGGCACCGACAGCTACAAACACGCTGCGCCGGAACTGACCTGGGCGCTGATCATGGCCGCCACCCGCAACCTCGTGGTCGAAGCCAACGCCTTGCGCGCCGGTCAGTGGCAGCAAGGACTCGGCGGTGATCTGTATGGCAAGACACTGGCGATTCTGGGGCTGGGCAGCATAGGCAAACGCGTCGCTCAGTTCGGCCAAGTGTTCGGCATGCGGGTAATTGCCTGGAGCGAGAACCTGACACCCGAAGCCGCTGCCGAAGTCGGCGTGACCTATGTCAGCAAGCAGGAATTGTTCGAACAGGCCGACGTGCTGTCCGTGCACCTGGTGCTCAGTGATCGCACCCGCGGTTTGGTCGACGCCCAGGCGCTGGCCTGGATGAAACCCACGGCGCTGCTGGTCAATACCGCCCGTGGACCGATTGTGGATGAGGCCGCGCTGATCAAGGCGCTGCAGAAAAATCGGCTGGCCGGGGCGGCACTGGATGTATTTGAAGTGGAGCCATTGCCTGAACATCATCCGTTCAGAACGCTGGAGAATGTGCTGGCCACGCCGCATGTGGGGTATGTGAGCCGGCAGAACTACCAGCTGTTTTTTTCGCAGATGATCGAGGATATTCAGGCGTGGTCGGCAGGGAATCCAATTCGGGTTTTCACCTGATACCGAGTTATCGTTCTTCGCTGGCAAGCCCGCTCCTACAGGGTATACGCGAACCCTGTAGGAGCTGGCTTGCCAGCGAAGAGGCCCGACCAAACACCACAAAACCACAAAACCACCTGCAACTACACCAGCAGCTACAACAACTGTGGCGAGGGAGCTTACCCCCTCACCACAAGTCAGGCATCACCGCAAAACCGCGCTACCCCTGCGGATCGACGTTATCCAGCATCCGGTTCACCGCCAGCTCCCCCAGCATGACGGAGTTTTGAATACCCAGCAGGGTATGGCGCTGCGGACCATTCAACTGCCCCGCGAAATCGCTCAACATCACACTCGCAGACGCCAACGTCTCACAGGCGTTGACCAGCAAGGTTTCGTTATCGGTGTCGGGCCCGACGAAGTAGATCGTGCTGGGTTTGCGTGGGGTGTCTTTGGGAATGACCGGTTTGAGGTAGTAGTCGAGGGCGCGGTCGGCGGCGTCGTTGAGTTTTTTGGAATCGGTGGATTCGTAGGGGGAAACGTCGTCGGTTTCGGGCGGGTTGGGTGTGATCTTGAACATAGATGAATCTCCAAGTCAGAAAAGAGAGCCATCACTTTTTCGCTACCAAACGAAGTGGTGGTGGCCATACGCGGGTTGGTAGACCGGTGACTTGGAGAACCGGCGCGCCCAAAGGCGCCCTGCGCATGGCCACCATAAAACACAGACCGAAGATGGTCTGCATCAGGCGTGCTATGCACGAAGTCTACCGGGCTACCAAACCCGATCGCTGTTTTCAGCGACAGGGAAACAATAGAGCCCGGCCCATAGACGCACAAGCCGGCGGATTCTGGCGCAGTCGTAGGCAACGACGCAAGGATGTGTAGCCTGAGTGAGTATCTGGAGATGTTTTTTAAACATCTCCGTTTAATTACTCGACCAACTACTGGGGACGAAAAATCGGACCGGTAAAAAAATGCGTCCCCTTTTCCAAATAAATGCGTCCCCTTTTCCTGCTCAAATACGTCCCTCAACTTCGCATAGGTCATACAAACCGGATTGGATGTGGGATCGACTGCTGAAGCGCGAGGGCGTCGGTCAACACAAAATTTTGAGTGTAGGGGCGGCCAACCGTGGTGTAGATCCCTTGCGAGGCCCAGTCCCCGCCCCCAGGAAAGACCGTGCGTGAATACCCACCTCCTGCTGCATCGCCAATGACAACCGTTCGGGGGTATGGTGCAGTGGCAACAGTCCCGGACCAATTTACGTACATTTCGTTATAGTTGC
>Ga0163161_10002088_pt1 | contig 14477 bp, 19 predicted proteins | sample S45metaG_FD_129847 | JGI IMG/M metagenome (GOLD analysis project Ga0163161, IMG submission 129847) | Switchgrass rhizosphere microbial communities from Kellogg Biological Station, Michigan, USA - S4-5 metaG | ecosystem: Host-associated > Plants > Roots > Rhizosphere > Soil | place: USA... | reverse complement strand
GCCAACGTCCCGTTCTTCTCGATCAGCGGCTCCGATTTCGTCGAGATGTTCGTCGGCGTCGGCGCCAGCCGCGTGCGCGATCTCTTCGAGCAGGGCAAGAAGAACGCGCCGTGCATCGTCTTCATCGACGAGATCGACGCCGTCGGCCGTCACCGCGGCGCGGGCCTGGGCGGCGGACACGACGAGCGCGAGCAGACGCTGAACCAGCTGCTCGTCGAGATGGACGGCTTCGAATCGAACGAAGGCGTCATCCTCGTCGCGGCGACCAATCGCCCCGACGTCCTCGACCCGGCGCTGTTGCGTCCCGGCCGTTTCGATCGCCGCATCGTCGTGAACCGTCCCGACGTGAAGGGCCGCGAAGGCATCCTCGGCGTTCACACGAAGAAGATTCCGCTCTCCGACGACGTGGATATCAGCGTGCTGGCGAGGGCGAGCGCGGGCTTCAGCGGCGCCGACCTCGCGAACCTGGTGAACGAGGCGGCGCTCAACGCCGCGCGCTACGGCCAGAAGGTCGTTCGCATGCTCGACTTCGAGTTCGCGAAGGACAAGGTGATGATGGGCGCCGAGCGTCGCTCGATGATCATCAGCGACGAAGAGAAGAAGGTCACGGCGATCCACGAGGCCGGTCACGCGGTGCTGACGGTGCGGCTGCCGCACGCCGATCCGATCCACAAGGTGACGATCATCCCGCGCGGCATGGCGCTCGGCGTCACGCAGCAGGTGCCGGTCGACGAGAAGCACAACTACTCGCGCGACTACCTGAACGACCGCGTCGCGATCCTGCTCGGCGGCCGCATCGCCGAAGAGATCATGCTCGGCCAGATCACGACCGGCGCCGGCAACGATCTCGAGCGCGCCACCGAGATGGCGCGCAGCATGGTCTGCGAATGGGGCATGAGCGACGCGATGGGCCCGCTCACGTTCGGCAAGAAGGAAGAGCAGATCTTCCTCGGCCGGGAGATCGCGCAGCGCAGCGACTACAGCGAGGACACGGCGGTCCGGATTGACCAGGAGGTCAAGAAGATCGTCACCGACAACTACCAGCGCGCGCTGGCGGTGATCGAGGAATACAAGGATCGTCTGCAGAATCTGGCGGACGCCCTGCTGTCGAAGGAAGTGCTCGACGGCGACCAGGTTCGGCGGATTGTCGCCGGCCTGCCGCTCGACGATCAGACGCCGCCGTCGACGCCCGAAGCGCCGCGCGCCGTCGACGACCGGCCGCGCAAGGAATCGCGCCCCGGCTTCGTGCCGAACCTGAACAACCCGCTGCCGAAACCGAGTTAAGACGCAGCCCCTGGCCTCTCTTTTTCCCCCGCGCGCGCACTATGTCGTCCCCTTGCCGCGCGGGGGTTCGCTTGTACTCGGCCCCCGGACGCTCCTCATGGGCGTCCTGAACGTCACCCCCGATTCCTTCGCCGACGGCGGGCTGTTCCTGGATCCCGGGCGGGCGGTTGATGCCGCGCTCGCGATGCAGGACGCCGGCGCCGACCTGATCGACGTCGGCGGCGAGTCCACCCGACCCGGCGCGGCGGAGGTGTCGGCGGACGAGGAGCGCCGGCGCATCGAGCCCGTGCTCGAAGGGCTGGCAGGGCGGTTGACGGTCCCGATATCGATCGACACATACAAGGCGGACGTCGCGCGTGCGGCGCTCGAGCGCGGCGCCAGCCTGGTGAACGACGTCAGCGCCCTAAGGTATGATCCGGCCCTGGCGGACGTCGTCGCCGAGTCGGGCGCCGCGGTGATCCTGATGCACAACCGCGGGCGCTCGAGCGACATGTACCGCGACGCCCAATACGACGACGCAGTCGCGGAGATCGGGCACGAGCTCGGCGAACGTCTCGGCGCGGCGATTGCCGCCGGGATCCCCCCCGAGCGAGTCGTTCTCGATCCCGGGGTCGGGTTCGCCAAGCGCGCGGAGCACAGCTTCGAGGTGCTGGCCGGCCTCGAGTCGCTCGCCGTGCTCGGCCGTCCGCTGCTCGTGGGCCCTTCGCGCAAGTCGTACCTGAAGGCGGCCATCGGCCACCGCGAGGCCACGGACCGCGACTGGGCGACGGCCGCTGCCGTCACCGCGTCTGTGCTGCTCGGCGCGCACATCGTGCGCGTGCACGCCGTGAGGGAGATGGCGGACGTCGTGCGCACGGCTGACGCGATTCGCGCTGCCGCCGGGACCCGCTCGACCTGATCGACTCGAGAGACCCGATCCTTGCTTCTCTGGCTCACCGACGTCCTTGGCCGCCCTCTGGGCTGGCGCGATGTGATCGACATCGCGCTGGTGGCGCTGCTCATTTACGAAGTCCTGGTCCTGATTCGCGGCACGCGGGCCGCGCAGATGGCCGTCGGCGCCGGGCTCGCCGTCGTCCTGTTCTACCTGTCGCAGCTCGCCCAGCTGGAGACCGTCAACTGGATCATCCGCAACATGATCGGGTACGTCGTCTTCGCGGCGATCGTCCTCTTCCAGTCGGATATCCGGCGCGCGCTGGCGCACCTTGGACGGGCGCCGTTCTTCCGCTATCTGTCCAAGGGCGAGATCGTCGACGAGACCGTCGAGGAGATCGCGGTGGCTGCCCAGATGATGTCGTCGCAGCGGACTGGCGCCATCGTCGTCATCGAGCGGCAGATCGGCCTGAGGAACTACGTCGAGGGCGGCATCCCGCTCGACGCGACGATCAGCTACGACCTGCTCGTCACGATCTTTCAGCCCGGGTCGCCGCTCCATGACGGCGCGGTCATCATCCAGGAGAACCGCGTCTCGGCCGCGGCCTGCTTCCTCCCGCTGACCGTGAACCCGAGGCTCAGCAAGGATCTCGGGACGCGGCATCGCGCGGCCATCGGGCTCACCGAGGAAAACGACGCCGTCGCCGTCGTCGTCTCGGAAGAGACCGGCGGGATTTCGCTGGTGCTCGAAGGACACATCGAGCGCAACCTCACGCCTGACCAGCTCCGAGTGCGGCTGCGGCAACTGCTGCATCCGCGACGGGGCGCAGCCGCGTCGCCCTCGACGCCCCAGGCGACCTGAGATGCGCGGCCTCTTCCGCCACTTCGGCCTGAAGGTGATCTCGCTCGCGCTGGCGACGCTGCTGTGGCTGCTGGTCGCCGGGCAGCGCGAGGCCGAGCGCTCCCTGCGCGTGCCGCTCGAGTACCGCAACGTGCCCGATCAGATCGAGCTCCTTGGCGAGCCGGCGAGCCTCGTCGACGTGCGACTGCGAGGGACGAGCGGCGCGCTCGCGCAGCTGCGCGGCACAGATCTCGTGGCGGTGATCGACTTGCGATCGGCGCGGCCGGGGCGGCGGCTGTTCCACCTCTTGCCTGGCGACGTCGTCGTGCCCACCGGCATCAAGGTGCTGCAGGTGTCGCCGCCGACGCTGTCGTTGACCTTCGAGGCCACGGCCTCGCGCACGGTCCCGGTCGTCCCCGACATCGACGACGAGCCGGCGCCGGGGTTCGAGGTGACACGAGTCACGTCGGATCCGGCCACGGTCGACGTGGCCGGGCCTGCCTCCGAGGTGCGTGGCGTCACAGAGGCAACCACCGAGCCCGTCAGCGTGCGAGGCGCCACACGTCCGGTGATCGACACGGTCTCGATCGGAGTGCCCGACTCGAACGTGCGCCTCCGGAATCCCCGGGACGCGATCGTCACGGTCGAGATTCGGCCGGTGCCGGTCGAGCGCACCGTTCCGGCAGTGCCCGTCGAATTGCGCAACGCTCGCTCCGGCCTCCGCGCCACGGCGCATCCGTCCGCTGTGACGGTGGTGCTGCGCGGTCCCGCAAACGAGCTGGCCGCGGTGAAGGCCGCCGACCTCGCCATCTACGCGGACCTCGCCGGGCTCGCGCCCGGACGTTACAATCTTCCGGTGCGTTTCGACCAGATGAAGGACGTCACGATTCAACGCATCCAGCCGTCGCAGCTCGACGTGCGTCTCCGCTGATGGCGCCGCGGCTGTTTGGCACCGACGGAGTCCGGGGCACAGCGGGTGTTGCGCCGCTCGATCCGCCGACGGTGCGCCGCATCGGCGCGGCGATCGTCAAGGTGCAGGATCCGGGCGAGGGCCCCGTGTCGCTGCTCATCGGGCGCGACACGCGCGAGTCGGGCGAGTGGATCGAGCGCGAGCTGGCGCACGGCGCACGGCTGATGGGCGCCACGGTCGAGACGGTTGGGGTGCTGCCCACGCCGGCCATCGCGTATTTCGCGAAGGGGACCGACGTCTCGCTCGGCGCGGTGATCTCCGCGTCGCACAATCCGTTCGAAGACAACGGCATCAAGGTGTTCTCTGGCGCGGGGCACAAGTTCACCGAGGAGCGCGAGCGCGAGGTCGAGCAGGCGGTCGCCGACCTGAGCTGGCACATCGACGAGCACGCCGCGCCGGCCGTGGCGGAGGTCGATCGTCGTGCGCTCTACCTGGCGCATCTGCGCGACATGCTGCCCGATCCCGGGTCGCTCCGCGGCGCGCGACTGGTCGTCGATTGCGCCAACGGCGCCACGACGACCGTGGCGCCAGGACTTTTCGAGTCGCTGGGCTTCGACGTCACCCTGATCGGCACGGAGCCTGATGGCCGGAACATCAACCGCGGCGTCGGCTCGACGCACCCGCGCGAGATGGCCGAGACGGTGACGCGCGTCGGAGCCATCGGCGGCGTCGCCTTCGACGGCGATGGCGACCGTGCGATCTTCGCAGACGAATGCGGGCACGTCGTCGACGGCGACGCCATCATGCTGATGTGCGCCAAGCAGCTGCGTGCTGAGGGCCGGCTCCGCGGGGACACGGTCGTCGCCACCGTGATGAGCAATATCGGCCTGGAGATCGCGCTTCGCGACGCCGGTATCGCGCTGCGGCGCACGCAGGTTGGCGACAAGTATGTGATGGAGGAGCTGCTGCGCGACGGGTTCTCGCTCGGCGGCGAGCAGTCGGGTCACGTGATCTTCACCGACTATCTCTTCACCGGCGATGGGCTCGCGACCGCGCTGGCCGTGCTCGGCGTGATGGCGAAGACCAGCCGTCGCCTGTCTGCGCTGGCCGCCGAGATGGTCGCCTATCCGCAGGTGCTCGTGAACGTCCGCGTCAGCGAGCGGCGGGATCTGACGACGATCCCGCCTGTCGCTTCGGTGATGAAGGACGTCGAGGCCAAGCTCTCCGGCCACGGCCGCCTGCTGGTCCGCTACTCGGGCACCGAGCCGCTCGTGCGCATCATGCTCGAGGGCCGCGATCGCGAGGAGATTGCTGGGTGGGCGAATGAAATTGCGGAGAAGGTGAAGACAGAGCTGGGATAGGGCTGGTGCCGGGTGCCCGGTGCTCGGTGCCTTGTGCGGTGCCGAGTGCCTTGGTGCCTCGTGCTCGCGCAATTGCACAAGGCACCCAGGCACCTGGCACCGCACTAAGCACAAGGCACTACGCACCAGGCACGATGATCAGGCTCTCCGTCAACATCAACAAGATCGCCACCGTCCGCAACTCTCGCGGCGGCTCGGTGCCGTCCGTCGTCGCGGCAGCGGAGGTATGCGTGGCGGCTGGGGCCCATGGCATCACCGTCCACCCGCGCCCGGATGCCCGCCACATCACCTTCGCCGACGTCCGAGATCTGACGACGATGTTGAAGCCATTCAGGCCGAAGGTCGAATTCAACATCGAGGGTGATCCCCGGCCGGACCTGCTGGCGCTCGTTCGAGAGGTGCGTCCGGACCAGTGCACCCTCGTGCCAGTACGACCCGGCGAGATCACGAGTCAGGCCGGCTGGCCAATCGACACGCCGGCGGCCGAGATGCGCGCGGTCGTGGCGGATCTTCGCGATTGCGGCGTGCGCGTGAGCCTGTTCGTCGATCCCGAGTTCGACGCCGTGGACTGGGCTGCCGAGATGGGTGCCGATCGCGTCGAGCTTTATACAGAGCCGTTCGCGCGGGCCGCCGAAAACGGCGGCGACGCGCTGACCCGCAGCCTCGAGCAGTACGTGGCGGCGGCGGGGCGCGCGTCCGATCGCGGGCTCGGCGTCAACGCCGGCCACGACCTCGATCTCGACAACCTCCCGATCTTTCGCCGGGTGCCGCACCTCGACGAGGTGTCGATCGGTCATGCCATCGTCAGCCGCGCGATTTTCGTCGGCCTCGATCGCGTCGTGCGCGAGTACGTGACGCTCCTCGAAGGGGAAACCGTCGCATGATCCGCGCGCGGCACGTGGCCGCTGCGATCCTGTTCCTGACGTCGTGCGCGAGCTCAGCCGCGGCGGCGGACGTTTCCATTCGCACGGAAGACGGCATCACGCTCGAGGCTGTCTGGAATGCCGCGCCGCAACCTGCGGGCGCCGTGCTGCTGCTCCATTCGTACTTGCGCTCTCACGCTGACTGGGACGCGGTGGCGAGCCGCCTGCACGATGCCGGCCTCGGCGTCCTGCAGCTCGACCTGCGTGGTCATGGCCGCTCAGGCGGCACGGGCACCGACCAGTTCGCGATGTTCCCCCGCGATGTGAGGGCCGCGCTGGCCTGGATGAAGACGCAGCCGGACGTCCTGCCCGGAAAGATCGGCATCGCAGGGCTCAATCTCGGCGCGACGCTTGCCGTGATTGGCGCTGGCGCGGAGCCTGCCGTGCGATCGATCGCCGTCATTTCGCCCGCCATGGAGTTCCGCGGCCTCAGGTGCGACACCGCGATGCACGCGTTCGCCGCGCGTTCCGGCGCCGCGCTCCTGGCGGCCGGCTCGCTCGATCCGTACGGCGCGCGATCCGCGCGACAGCTCGCAGACATCGAACCGGGACTGCGCGATCTCCACCTCTTCGACGCCACCGCCGCCAACGGACGGGCGCTGCTGCAGGAGCAGCCCGATCTCGTCGGTGCGCTGGTGGACTGGTTCCGAAGGACGCTGTTATGATCCGGGGTTGGCACCCCGAATGAAGCCGGAATCTCTCGTCTACGCCGCGGCAGGCACGCTCTTCGGCGTGCTCGTCGGCTGGATTCTCGGCGCCCAGCAGGCCACGATGCGGGCGCCGACCGCACCGGCCGCGGTCGCCGCCGACACGCAGTCTCAGCCGGCCTCGCCTGCGTCAGGCGGGCAGTCGCAGCAGCCGCCACAGCTCGACGCTGCCGCCGTGCAGCAGTTCATGAAACAGGCCGCGGCCAATCCGTCGAGCCCGGCGCCGAAAATCGCGCTCGGCAACCTGTACTTCGACGCGGAGCGCTATCCCGAGGCTGTGCAGTGGTACGAGGACGCCCTCAGAGGCGATCCCAGGAACGCCGACGTCAGCACCGATCTCGGCGTCAGCTACTACTACATGAACCAGCCAGACAAGGCGCTGGCGCAGTTCGACAAGTCGCTCCAGATCGATCCGAAGCACGTCAAGACGCTGCTCAATGTCGGCATCGTCCGCGCGTTCGGCAAGCAGGATCTCACCGGCGCGGCCGCGGCCTGGGAACAGGTCGTGGCGCTCTCGCCGTCGAGCCCGGAAGGACAGCAGGCCAAGCGCGCGCTCGACGCGATGAAGGGCGCGCATCCGAACCTCGCCGGCGGACAGACACCGCCGGCCAGCTAAGGACGCGGGCGATGATCATTATCGTTCGGCTGATCCTCTTCCTGTTGCTGGCGCTGATGGCCGTGCGCTCGCTCATGCGCTTTCTGGCGGGGATCGCTGCCGGCGCGGCGCCCGAGCGCACCCAGCGTCCGCCGCAGCAGGTGATGGGCCACATGGTCAAGGATCCGGTCTGCGGCACGTACGTCGTCGAGGGCCGCGCCCTGACGGCGGCTCGCAACGGGCAGACCGCATGGTTCTGCTCTCCCGAATGCCAGCACGCCTGGCTGCAGGGGAAGGCGAGCTGATGGCCGATCTGGATCGCCTCCGCGCCGACATCGTCGAGATCGGCAAGCGCCTCTACACGCGCGGCTACTGCGCCAGCAACGACGGCAACATCACCATCCGCTACGCCGACGATCGCATCCTGACGACGCCCAAGAGCGTGTCGAAGGGGTACATGACGCCGGACATGATGGTGGTCGTCGATCTCGACGGCACGAAGATCGCCGGCGACCGCGAGGCCTCGTCCGAGCTGCTGATGCATCTGGAGGTGTACCGGCAGCGGCCCGACGTGACGTCGGTCGTCCACGCACATCCGCCGCTCGCCACCGGGTTCGCGGTGGCCGGGGTCTCGCTGGACCGGGCCGTCCTCGCCGAGGTCATCTGCACGCTCGGGAGCATCCCCATCGTCGACTACGCGACGCCCTCGACGCCGGAGCTGCCGGCGGCGGTCCGCCAGTACATCAAGACGCACGACGGGCTGCTCCTGGCGAATCACGGCGCGCTGACGGTCGGCACGGACGTCTACTCGGCGTACTACAAGATGGAGACCGTCGAGCACTTCGCGAAGATCAGCCTGGTGGCCCGGATGCTCGGCGGCGAGCGGCTGATTTCCCAGGAGGAAGTCCTGAGGCTTCAGGGCCTGCGCGGGAAGTACGGCATCGCGGCGCCGGCGCCCATCTGCGTGGACGACGACCTGCAGGGCGGCGGGACGGGGGTGGTGGATCCGACGTGCCAGGTGGTGCGCGCCCCCGACGTCCCGGGCGAGCGGCTGGTGGCCGACCCGGCCAGCGGCGTGGGGTTCATGGCGCGCGCAGAGGCCCGATCCACGGCGGATGGCGACGCGGAAATTCGGTTAACATACCGCGAGCTGGCGGCGCTCATCGAGGAAGCCGTCGAGCGGCTGCGGTGATGTTGGAGGCATTCAATGGGTGAGGCGCTGGTAATGGTGGAAACCAAGGGGCTGGTCGCCATGATCGAGGCGGCAGACGCCATGGTGAAGGCCGCCAAGGTCACGCTCGTCGGCTGGGAGAAGATCGGCGCCGGCTACGTCACCGCCATCGTGCGCGGCGACGTGGCGGCCGTGAAGGCCGCGACCGACGCCGGAGCCGCGGCCGCGCGCCGGGTGGGAGAGCTCGTGTCCGTGCACGTGATCCCGCGCCCGCACGCCAATCTCGAAGACGCCCTGCCGATCGGCAAAGCCCAGAAGTAGCGCGGACCGCCAGGTCCGCCTGTCATGCTGCTCGCGAAAATCGTCGGGACGGTTGTCGCCACCCGCAAAGACCCGCGGCTCGAGGCCAGCAAGCTGATGCTGGCCCGGGCGGTGGATCCGACCGGAAAATTCGAAGGCGGATACCTGGTCGCCGTGGATACCGTGGACGCCGGTGTCGGCGAAACGGTGCTCATCGTCAGCGGGAGCTCTGCCCGCATGGCCAGCGGGATGAAGGACTGCCCGGTGGACGCCGCGATCGTCGGCGTCGTGGATCAGGTCGAGGTCACCGACTAGCCGTGCAGGTCGCGCGCGTGATCGGGGACGTCGTGGCGACCCACAAGGATCAGAACCTGTCTGGGCTCAAGCTGCTCGTGCTGCAGCCGGTGGACACGAACCGCCAGCCAAACGGCCGCACACTCGTCGCGGCTGACGCCGCCGGCGCGGGCACCGGTGAGTACGTGTTCTTCGTGCGCGGCCGTGAGGCCGCGTTCCCGTTCTACCCGGTCGAGGCGCCCGTCGATGCCGCGATTGTCGGCATCGTCGATCACTGGTCGGCCGAAGGCGCGGTCGCGCGCTAGCCTGATGCTCGTCGCCCGCGTTCTCGGCCCACTCGTCTCGACGCAGAAGCACCGCAAGTTCGAAGGATCGAAGCTGCTGCTCGTGCAGCCGCTCACCGAGAACGACGAGCCGCGCGGGCCCGTTCTGCTCGCCGTGGACACCGTGGGCGCGGGCGTGCACGAGAAGGTGCTGGTCGTCCTCGACGGCAAGGCGGCCGGCGACGCGATGCAGAAGAAGGCCGCGCCGGTGGACGCGGCCATCGTCGGCATCATCGATCACATAGAGGTGGATCGTACGTAGGGCCGGGCTTCAGCCCGGCCGACCTGCAACGACCATGAACGAAGACCAGATCCGTTCGGTGATTCGTGACGTGCTCGCCGCGCGAGGCATTGCCCCGGCCACGCCCCAGCCGCCGCGCGCGCATCCGAGCCTGATGCGCCTGTCGATGGTCGTTCCCACCGAGCTCGGCAGCCCGTGCGTCATCGAGCCGAACGTCGGCTGCAATCAGTGCGGGTACTGCGTGTCGATGGGACACTGAGCGGACTTCGGCCTACAGACACTGTTGGCCTGCGCTACAGGCGATGCGCACCCGGCACAAGGCACCAGGCACAGGTTCATGTCACGCGTCCTCGTTACCCGACGTCTTCCCCGTGCCGTCATCGAACGTCTCGAAGCCGAGCACGACGTCGACGTGCACCGCGGCGACGCGCAGATGCCGGTCGACGAATTCCACTCGCGACTGGCGCCTTGCGATGGCGTCGTCGTGCTCATGCCGGATCGGATCGATCAGTCCGCCATCGACGCCGCTCCGAAGCTGAAGGTAGCCGCCAACGTCGCCGTCGGCTACGACAACATGGACGTGGCCTACGCGCGCAATCGCGGCGTGATCTGCACCAACACGCCGGATGTGCTCTCCGATGCAGTCGCGGATTTCACCTGGGCGCTGATCCTCGACGTGACGCGCCGGCTGAGCGAAGGCGATCGGCTCATTCGCGCCGGCAAGTGGATCGGCTGGACGTTCGAGTTCATGATCGGCGCCGGGCTGCAGGGCAAGCAGCTCGGAATCGTCGGGGGCGGTCGAATTGGCAAAGCGGTCGCCGCGCGCGCGGGCGCCTTCGGCATGACCGTGGCCGTCTCGAGCCGTCGCGACCCGGGCTGGCCAGACGCGGAGTTCATGCCGTTCGACAAGCTGCTGTCCACGTCGGATGTCGTGTCGCTGCAGGTGCCGCTGACTGCGGACACGCGGCATCTCATCTCGAAGCCGGCGCTCATGAAGATGAAGCGCACGGCCTTCCTCGTGAACACGACTCGTGGCCCGGTCGTGGACGAGGAGGCGCTGGTGTGGGCCTTGAACGAGCACCTGCTGGCCGGTGCCGCACTCGACGTCTACGAGCGCGAGCCCGACGTGCACCGAGGGCTGCTGGCGCTCGAGAACGTCGTGCTTTCACCGCATCTCGGCAGCGCGGCCATGGAAACGCGCACGGCCATGGCCGATCTCGCGGTGGCCAACGTGCTCGCCGTGCTTGCCGGGAAGCCGGCGATCACTCCGATCTGACTTCGGACCATGGACCTCGGACGACGGACCCAATGGCGGGGCTGAAGCCCGCCCTACGTACGAAATGACGACGCACGCGGCACCAGGCACAAAGCACCGCACCGAGCACAAGGCACCAGGCCCCAGGCACGGGCGCGCGCCCGTCGAACCCGTGATGCGCGCACTGTCCATCGCCATCGACGGAATGGAGCTGCCGGCGATCGAGAAGATCTCCGAGTCTCAGCAGGAAGACGCGTTCCAGGTTCTGATCGCCACGGTGCTCTCGGCGCGCACGAAGGACCAGACGACGCTCGAGGCGTCGACGAGGCTCTTCAAGCGTGCGCGAACGCCACGGACGCTGGCGAAGCTGACCGTGAAGGAGATCGAGAAGCTGATCTACCCGGTCAGTTTTTACCGGAACAAGGCGCGCTTCGTGAAAGCGACCTGCGAGAAACTCGTGAAGGACTTCGGCGGAAAGGTGCCATCGACGCTCGACGAGATGGTCACGCTGCCTGGCGTCGGGCGGAAGACCGCGAACCTCGTGATGATCCTGGCCCATGGAAGCCAGCAGAACATCTGCGTGGACACGCACGTGCACCGGATCGCGAACCATCTCGGGTGGGTGAAGACGAAATCGCCGGAGGAGACCGAGCAGGCGCTCTACCGGAACACCGAACCGCAGTGGTGGCCCTACATCAACCTGTATCTCGTGACCTGGGGCCAGAACGTATGCCGGCCGGTCTTTCCGCGCTGCGGCGATTGCGCAATTGCCTCGCTCTGTCCCAAGATCGGCGTGACGAGGGTGGGCCACAGCCGCGGCGTCAGCGGCCCGATCAACCCTCGTTCGTAACCCGTCGTCTGTAGCGCAGGCCTTGAGGCCTGCCGTCGCCTGTAGCGCAGGCCTTCAGGCCTGCCAATCGGAAGGACTTCACGATGCGCGCGCGTGTGCTGCTCGTCACTACCCTGATAGCCGGTCTGGCCGCGATGGCGTCGGCCCAGACCAAGCCGGCGCCCAGGCCCGCGCCGAAACCAGCCGCGCCGGTCGTGCCCGCCGCGCCGGCGGGGCACACGCCTGGCGCCGGGCCCGTGATTGTCGTCGAGACGGTGAAGGGGACCTTCGAGTTCGAGACGTACCCGAACGAGGCGCCGCGGACTGTCGAGCACATCGTGAACCTGGTGAAGAAGAACTTCTACAACGGGCTCCGCTTCCATCGCGTCGAGCCAGGCTTCGTGATTCAGGCCGGCGATCCCAACACACGCGACTACACGAAGAAGGACCTCTGGGGCACCGGTGGCAGCGGCACGCCGGTCGGCGTGTCCGAGCTCTCGCGGAAGCACAAGCACGTGAAGGGCGCCGTCGCGATGGCGCACCCGGGGAATCCGGCGAAGGCCGACGCGCAGTTCTACGTGATGCTCGGCGACCGCCCGTCGCTCGACGGCAAGTACGTGGTCTTTGGGCAGGTGATCAGCGGGTTCGACGTGCCGGCGAAGATCCGCGTCGGCGACGCGATCAAAAAAATGTACGTGAAGCCGTAACCGGCGCGACCTCGACGAGGCCCTTCAGCTCCGGGTAGCGCTCCACCATCTCCGGCGGGTACGTGCCGGTGATGGGTTGCCGCACCAGCGACTTCAGCACCGCGGCGTTGACGACCGCTTTCGACGAGAAGTGGTTGTTCAGATACAGGTACGCCTTCCGCACGATCTCGTCCGTCGCGCTCGCCGTATCCGCGAACGGCTGCAACTCCTCCTTCGAGTAGAGGTAGTCGTAGCGATCCTCGGCGTGCTCGTGGTGCCACCAGTTCGCGACGTTCCTGCCGTGCAGGCGCATGTACGCGAAGCCCTTCACGTTCGGCAGATAGTTCTGGCGGATCGAGAACGTGAATTTCGGCTCGTCGATCTGCACCCACGCTGCGCCGAATGCGTTCAGCAGTTGCAGCGTCTCCCCGACCTTGTCGCTCCAGGTGCGGTGACGCAGCTCGACTGCCGTCGGGTAGTCGCGAAACGTGCGGAGCAGCCAGGCCAGATACTCGCGGTTGGCCGGCGTGTCGTGGAAGCTCGGAGGAAACTGCGCGAGGAGCGCGCCGAGCTTCTGCGCGTTCGCAATTGGGTCCAGGCCGTCCTTGAACCGCGAGACGTCGCCCTCGGTGACCCGCGAGAGCTCGGAGAGCGCCTCGGGCGACGCGTCCGGCAGGTCGCCGAGCGCGGCTTTCTGATACATCTTCGGGTGCGTGAACTGCTGGTGCAGCTTGAGCGAGAACTCGAAGTTCGACGGCGTCCGCTCCACCCAAGCCCGGCTCACCTCGGGCCGGGGCGGGCCGTAGAAGCTGGAGTTCACCTCGACCGTGTCGAAGTGCTCGGCGTAGTAGGAGAGCTCGTCGAAGCCCTTGACCGAGGAGGCGCGGCCCTTCCGCGGCGGGTAGAAGACGCCGTTCCACGTGCCTTTGCCGGTGGGGTAGTTCCACCCGGAGGTGCCAATCCGAAGCATGGCGGTACAATTGTAGCTGGCGTACGTAGGGCGCGGCTTCAGCCGCGCCGCCCATATCCGTGCTGACCATCAACGAAATCTTCCACTCGATCCAGGGCGAGTCCACCTACGCCGGCCGCCCATGCGTCTTCGTCCGCCTGACCGCCTGCGATCTGCGCTGCTCGTGGTGCGACACGCCGTACGCGTTCCACGAGGGCAAGAAAATGGCCCTCGAGGCGGTCCTCGACGAGGTCGAGCGCTTCGGCTGTGACGTGGTCGAGGTCACAGGCGGTGAGCCCCTGCTGCAGCAGGACGTCTACCCGCTGATGCGGGCGCTGCTCGATCGCGGCAAGACGGTCCTCATCGAAACTGGTGGCCATCGATCGATTGCCGACGTCCCGAGGGGCGTCGTCAAGGTGATGGACGTGAAATGCCCAGGCAGCGGCGAAGCCGCGCGGATGGACTGGGACAACTTCGATCGCCTGTCGCCGACCGACGAAGTGAAGTTCGTCATCAGGGACCGCGCCGACTACGAGTACGCGACGGAGGTGGTCGCGCGCTACGGGCTGGTCAGCAAGGTCGCCGCCATTCACTTCTCGCCGGTGCACGGCGTGCTCGACCCGAAGACGCTCAGCGAATGGGTCCTCGCGGATCGCCTCCAGGTACGCGTGCAGCTTCAGGTGCACAAGTACATCTGGTCGCCGGAGACGCGGGGCGTTTGAGAAGTGCGAAATGCAACGTGCGAAGTGCGAAGTGCACTGAAGAATGAAGCATGAAGAGCGCAGCGCCGTCGTCCTGCTGAGCGGCGGGCTGGACTCGTACACCGCCGCCGCGATGCTGAAGGCAGACGGGTTCCGTCTGTACGCGTTGAGCATCCGCTACGGGCAGCGGCACGTGCGCGAGCTCGAGTCGGCACGTCGCGTCGCCTCGTCGCTGGG
>Ga0163161_10002087_pt1 | contig 14482 bp, 15 predicted proteins | sample S45metaG_FD_129847 | JGI IMG/M metagenome (GOLD analysis project Ga0163161, IMG submission 129847) | Switchgrass rhizosphere microbial communities from Kellogg Biological Station, Michigan, USA - S4-5 metaG | ecosystem: Host-associated > Plants > Roots > Rhizosphere > Soil | place: USA... | reverse complement strand
TCAGGTCGGCCACGTCGTCCATCGTGTTGATGAGCTTGTGGATCTGCTCGCGGTCGATGGGCGTGATGAAGGTCTTGTGGATCAGCCGGTTGACGTCGTGCGTCACGCGGTCGGCCGCGCGCTCGGCGTTGTCGACGTCGCGGTTGTACTGCTCCCGCAGGTGCACGTCGCTGTAGTTGGCGACGAGTTGCTCGAATGCCCGCGCCGCCTCCACGATGCGCTCGGCGTGCTGGTTGAACATCTCGAAGAAATTGCCCTCGCGGGGCAGCAGCTTGCCGAACATGGAAACTCCTGGGGTGCGTCAATCACAATTTCATGACGCCTTCATGAAAAACCCGCGGAGTTTAACGGGCGCGCGGCCCCGGTCCGGCCGGACCGGCTTCGAAGGCCGCCGAAGCACCCGCGATTCAAGCCCGCAGCCGAAGCTTTCAGACGATGCGCTTGACCACCTGCCCCGTGACGCGGGCCAGCGCCGCGCGCGGCACCTTGTCGGGGGCGATCTCGGCGAGCGGCTTCAGCACGAAGGCGCGCTCGCGCATGCGGGGATGCGGCAGGGTCAGCGTGGGGGTGTCCATCACCGAATTGCCGTGCATCAGGAGGTCCAGGTCGAGCGTGCGCGGCGCGTTGGGAAACGGCCTTTCGCGGCCGGCCTGCGTCTCCAGGCGCTGCAATGCCACAAGGAATTGCTCGGCATCCAGGCCGGTTCGCACGGCCACCACGGCGTTGACGAAATCCGGGCCTTCGGCATCCACCGGCTCGCTGCGATAGAGCGACGAGCGGGCGGTCACCGTGGTTCGCTGCAGCGCGCCGATGGCGGCCATGGCGGCCTTCACGGAGGCCTCGGCATCGCCCAAGTTGGCGCCGATGGCGACAAATGCCTGCACGGTCGGGTAGTCCTCGCGCGGACCGCGCGGTCGACTCGTGGGCGCACGGCGTGCGGGGGGACCGCCGAGTGGACCCTTCCTGGTGCCGGCCGGCGGGGGCCTGGCACCGCCCGCGCGCGGCGGAGCGGCCTTGGCCTTGTCACCGGTCTTGGGGTTTTTCTTGCCGTCCTTCGGCTGGTCGGACGCGCTCATTCGCCTGCGGCGCTCCCGCCGCCCTCACCACCACCGCCACCGGTCCGGGGTTTGCGGCGGCGCCGGCGCTTGCGCACCGCGGGCGCCTCACCATCGGGCGGCACGGCGCCGGCCTCGACTTCGACCTCTTCCTCTTCGTCCTGCGACGAATCCTGGGCTTCGGCCTGGCGCTGCCGGCCGGCCGGCTCGCTGCGGGGCTTCGGCGCCGGCGGCGTCTCGCGCACCCGCACGCGCTGACGGGTCTTCTGTTCGTCGCGAACCTGCTCCAGCAGGTCTTGCCGGCGCACGTCGTCGGCGGTGCTGAATTCCTGCCACCACTCGGCAATCGCCTCGCCGACTTCGCCCACGTCGGCGCGCAGCCGCATGAAGTCGAAGGCGGCCCGGAAGCGCGCCTGCTCGACCAGGCTGTAGGGCGTGGAGCCGGTGCGCTTGTCGAAGCGCGGCTGCATCATCCAGATCTCGCGCATGTCCGCGGCCAGCTTGCCGCGGCCCGACACGTCGCCGATGCGCGAATTGAACACGTCGTCGATCGCGTCCTGCAGCGCCGGGAACGGCGGCTGCGGACGCTGGCCGTGCCGGCCTTCCTGACGCTGGGCCCAGCCGTCGCGCACGTCAGCCCAGAGCACGCAGGCCAAGAGGAAACTGGGCGCCACAGGCTTGCCTTCGCCCACGCGGCGGTCGGTGTCCTGCAGGGCTGCCTTCACGAACGGCTGGTCGGCGCGCTCGACCACCACGTCCAGCAGCGGATAGATGCCGGTGGCAAGCCCCAGCTTTCGCAGTTGCTCGATCGTGGCGATGGCGTGGCCGGTCTGCAGGAGCTTGAGCATCTCGTCGAACATGCGGCTTTGTGGCACGTCGGCCAGGAGCTTGCTCGACTCGATCAGCGGCGCGGCGGTCTTGGCTTCCATCTTGAAGCCCAGCGCCGCGAGCTTGGCCGAGAAGCGAATGGCGCGAATGATGCGCACCGGGTCTTCGCGGTAGCGCGTGACCGGGTCGCCGATCATGCGCAGCGTGAGCTTCTGGGCGTCCTTGATGCCGTTGTGATAGTCGACCACCACCTGGTTGGCCGGGTCGTAGTACATCGCGTTGACGGTGAAGTCGCGGCGCGCCGCGTCTTCTTCCTGCGGGCCCCAGACGTTGTCGCGCAGCACCCGGCCGCTGGCGTCCACCGCGTGCTTCATGCTCGCGAGCTCGCCCTTGCTGGTGCGCTCGTTGCCGGTGACCTGCTCGGCGGCGGCGCTGTCCATGGAGGCGCGGAAGGTCGAGACCTCGATCACCTCGTGCTCGCGGCCCCGGCCATACACCACGTGCACGATGCGAAAGCGCCGCCCGATGATGAAGGCGCGGCGGAACAGCGACTTGACCTGCTCGGGCGTGGCATTGGTGGCCACGTCGAAGTCTTTCGGGCGCAGGCCCAGCAGCAGGTCGCGCACCGCGCCGCCCACCACATACGCCTCGTAGCCCGCCTGCTGGAGCGTGGTGACCACGTTCTTCGCGCGTTCGTCGACCAGGGCCGGATCGATCTTGTGAACCTCTGCCGGCACCTCCTGGCGCTTGCCAAAGCGGCTCTTGCCCTGTGCGCTGCCGGCAGATTTGCCCAGCAGTTTGTCGATGAATGTCTTGATCATTGGTTGTGAAAGCTCTTCTTATTGGTTTTCGAGCATGGATCGGATCAACGGGATGGTGATCGCGCGTTGTGTCTGGAGCGCGTAGCCGTCGAGCTGCGTGAGCAGTTCCATCAGGCTGCCGAGATCGCGGCTGAAGCGGTGCAGCATGAAATCGAGCACGTCGTCGGACAGCATCACGCCGCGCGCATCAGCGGCCTGGCGCAGCACCGCGCGGCGTTCGGTCTCGCTGAGCACCTGCAGGTGGAACACGTGGCCCCAGCCGAGGCGCGTGCGAAGGTCTTCGCGCAGCGGCAGGTCGGCCGGCGGCAGCGCGCCAGCGGCGACCACGCCGCGCTGCAGGGTCTGGGCGTTGACGAACCAGTTGAAGGCCGCGTGCTGCTGCACGGCGGTGTAGAGGTGCACGTCGTCGAGCAGGACGGCGCCCCAGCGCTCGTCGAACTCGGGCGGCTCCAGCAGGCCGGCGTGCAGCCAGCCCACGCTGGCGCCCTGCTCGCGCAGTGCGACACGCACCGATTCGAGCAGATGGCTCTTGCCGCTGCCGCCTTCGCCCCAAAGATAGGTGGGCACCGGCGAGTGCAGCGCGGGGCTGCCGGCGCCGCCCACCCACACTTGCAGGTGCCGCAGCGCCGCCTCGTTGGGGCCGGCAAAAAAGGCGTCGAAGCTGGGGCCCGTCGCAATGCCGATATCGAGCGCGAGCTGTTTCATCCCGGGAAGGTTCATGGAGGGGGCCGCTGGGGCCCTTAAAATCAACAGGAATTCTATCGGCCCGGCCGCTTCGGTTGCCGGCGCCTCAACCACCCGCCTCTTGTGGGCCTCTTGTTCGCTTTCGCACACCCATGACTTCCCCTACGCCCACCCCGCTCAGCTACAAGGATGCCGGTGTCGATATCGATGCCGGCGACGCGCTGGTCGACCGCATCAAGCCCCTCGCCAAGAAGACCATGCGCGAAGGCGTGCTGGCCGGCATCGGCGGCTTCGGCGCCCTGTTCGAGGTGCCCAAGCGCTACAAGGAGCCGGTGCTGGTGAGCGGCACCGACGGCGTGGGCACCAAGCTCAAGCTGGCTTTCGAGTGGAACATGCATGACACCGTCGGCATCGACCTGGTGGCCATGAGCGTCAATGACGTGCTGGTGCAGGGCGCCGAGCCCCTCTTCTTCCTGGACTACTTCGCCTGCGGCAAGCTGGACGTGGACACGGCCGCGGCCGTGGTCGGCGGCATCGCCCGCGGCTGCGAGCTCTCCGGTTGCGCGCTCATCGGCGGCGAAACCGCCGAAATGCCCGGCATGTACCCCGCCGGCGAGTACGACCTGGCTGGCTTTGCGGTCGGCGCGGTCGAAAAATCGAAAATCCTCACTGGCCAGAACGTGAAACCCGGCGACGTGGTGCTCGGCCTGGCCTCGGCCGGCGTGCATTCCAACGGTTTCAGCCTGGTGCGCAAGGTGATCGAACGGGCCGGCACCGACCTGCCCGCCACGCTCGACGGCAAGCCCTTCCGCGAAGCCGTGATGGAGCCCACCCACCTCTACGTGAAGCCGGTGCTCGAGGCGCTGGCCAAGCACCCGATCAAGGCGCTCGCCCACATCACCGGCGGTGGCCTGCTGGAGAACATTCCGCGCGTGCTGCCCGAAGGCACCGCCGCCCACCTCAAGAAGGGCAGCTGGCCGCAGACCGAGCTCTTCGCCTGGCTGCAGAAGGTGGCCGGCGTCGACGACATCGAGATGAATCGCACCTTCAACAACGGCATCGGCATGGTCGTGGTCATCGATGCGGCCGAAGCCGCCGCCTGCGCCGCCACGCTGCGCGCATCGGGCGAAAAGGTGCATGAGATCGGCGTCATCGCCGAGCGCGGCGAAGGCGCCGCGGTGGTCGTGGGCTGATCGCCCCAGGCTCCTGCCACAACCACACCAAGCAGCGCACCCGAACCCCGGATGGCCAAAAAGCCGCAACCCACCTTCGCCAACGCCGCCGCCGCCCCCGCGGCGCCCATCGTCCGGCCCACGGCCTCGCGCGGCGTGATGCTCGCCAGCTACCTGCTGATGCTGGGCGCGCTGATGCTCGTGATGTGGGAGCACCTGCTGCCCGGCCTCATCTGCGTGTGCATCGGCTTCCTGGTCACGCGCCGGTTCGCCCGCCTGCTCGAGAAAAGCTTCCTGCGCATTCCCGCGATGCGTTCCAGCGCCACCGGCTGGGCCGGGGTGCTGGCGGTGATCGTGGTGCTGCTGGCCCCGGCCGCGCTGGTCACGCTGGGGCTGTCGCAGGCGCGCGAATACATCGTCGATGCGCCCGACCAGTACCGCGAACTGCTCGACTACACCGCCCGCACCGTGCTCGAGCTGCGCTCCAAGCTGCCGCCCGACATCGCGACCTACCTGCCCGAGGGCGCGGCCGAGATCCAGCGCGTGATCGCCAACTACCTGCGCGCGCAGGCCGGCTCGCTCGCGATGGCCGGGCGCGCCTGGCTGCACGGGCTGCTCTTTTCCTACGTGGGGCTGATCGTCGGCAGCCTGGCCGCCGTGGCGGCTGCGCCGCTGCGGCGCAAACCCCTGGCCGAGCAGTTGCACCAGCGCGTGGAGACCTTCGGCGAGGCCTTTGCCCAGATCGTGGCGGCCCAGTTCTGGATCGCCGCCTTCAATACGCTGCTGACCGCCATCTTTTTGCTGTTCCTGATGCCGCTGTGGGGCGCGCACCTGCCCTACACGCCGGCGCTCATCACCCTCACCTTCCTGGCGGGGCTGGTGCCGATCGTGGGCAATCTGGTCTGCAATTCGGTGATCACGCTGGTGGGCCTGTCGGTTTCGCCGGTCACGGCGGCGGCCTGCCTGATCTTCCTGATCGTGATTCACAAGGCCGAGTACGTGATCAACGCCAAGGTGGTGGGCGCGCGCACGCAGATGAGCGTGTGGGAGCTGCTCGCGGTGATGTTCGTGGCCGAAGCGGTGTTCGGGCCGGCCGGACTGGTGGCGGCGCCGCTGTACTACGCGTACCTGAAGAAAGAGCTGCAGGCCGCATTGCTGGTCTGAAGCTCCGCAGGGCATCCTTGATGTCCTGATCTGATCGGTTCTGGTCCGCTTCGGCGCGGACCGAACCCCTGGCGGCACACAAGAATTGGCGGCATCATTCACTCCGCTTCCGCGCCAGCCACCGCCATGAAAACCTGTCTGATTGTGATCGACGCCCAGGAATCGTTCCGCCAGCGCGCCTATTGGAACGATGGCGTCGCGGCGCCGTACTTCGCCGCCCAGAACGCGCTGATCGAAGGCGCCGCAGCGGCGGGCCTGCCGATCGTGCGCATCTTCCACGTCGACGAGCCCAGCGATGCGAGCAATCCGTTCGCCGTGGAATCGGGCCATATCCACCCCATCGACGGGCTCGTGCCGTTCCAGGCTGCCGCCACCTTCACCAAGCACCGCCACAGCGCGCTGGTCAACAGCGGGCTCGATGTCTGGCTCACCGAGAACGGCATCCGACGGCTGATCGTGAGCGGCATCCGCACCGAGCAGTGCTGCGAAACCACCACCCGCCACGCCTCGGACCTGGGCTGGGAGGTCGATTACGTGACCGACGCCACGCTGACCTTCGACATGGTTCAGCCTGATGGCCGGCCGCTGCTGGCGGCCGACATCAAGTCGCGCACCGCCGCCGTGCTGGCCGGCCGTTTCGCGACGATCTGCAGCGTGCCGCAGGCGCTGGAACGCGCTGGTTCGGTGGCATGACCGCCTTGCGCGTGCTGATCCTGGCCTACGACGGCGTCGAGGCACTGGATTTCGCCGGTCCGTTCGAGGTCTTCACCACCGCCAGCCGCGTCAGCCAGCGCATGCAGCCGCGCACGGCGGCGCCGTTCGACGTCGCATCGGTCGCGCTCACGCCGCCCGGCCGGCCCGTGCAGGCGCGAGCCGGCCTGCAACTGCTCGCCGACCACACCATCGCAAGCAACCCGGTAGCCGACGTGCTGATCGTTCCCGGCGGCGTGGTCGATGCGCCGATGGCGAGCCCCGAAACCCTGCGCTGGATCGCCGCATGCGCGGCCGGCGCGCAACTCGTCGCCTCGGTCTGCACCGGCGTCTTCCTGCTCGCCAAGAGCGGCGTGGTCACGCAGGAGGCCGTCACCACGCACTGGGAAGACATCGCCGACCTGCGCGCGCAGTTCCCGAAACTCGACGTGCGCGACGACGTGCGCTGGGTCGACACCGGCCGCATCGTCAGTTCGGCCGGCATCAGCGCGGGCATCGACATGAGCTTGTACCTCGTCGAGCGCCTTGCCGGCCGCGAGGGCCGCGAATTGGCCGAGCGCACCGCACGCCAGATGGACTACGCATGGACCCACAACAGCAGCCACCCATCCGCGTAGTTTTCGTGCTGCTCCCGGGCAGCCTCGTGCTCGACTGGGCCGGACCGGCCGAGGCGCTGCGCATCGCGAACCAGCGGCTGCTGGCGCTGGGCCGGCCCGAGCGTTTCGCAATCGAGTTCGCGAGCCCACGGCCGACGTCCATGGCCTCGGTCGGCGTCGCGCTCGCCGGGCTCTCGCCCTTGCCCACGCAATGGAACGGCCCCGCCTGGGTCGTGCTCGTCGGCCTGACCGGCCAGACCATCGCCATCGACAACCCCGAGACGCAGGACCTGCTGCACTGGCTGCGCGGCCAACGTTTCGAGCGCGGCCGCCTCGAGCTGGTCACGGTCTGCGCGGGCGCGGTGTTGGCGGCGCATGCCGGCGCGCTCGCCGGACGGCGCGCCACCACGCACCACCACCACCTGGACGAACTCCGCATGGTGGAGCCGCGCTGCGACGTGGTGAGCAACCGCGTGTTCGTGATCGATCCGCCGCTCTACAGCAGCGCGGGGGTCACGACCGGCATCGACCTCGTGCTGCACCGCATCGCCGAGACCTGCGGCGAAGCGCTCGCGGCGCAGGTGGCGCAGACGATGGTGGTGGCGCTGCGGCGCGGCCCGCACGATCCGGAGCTCTCGCCCTTTCTCGCCTATCGCAACCACCTGCACGCCGCGCTGCACCGCGTGCAGGACGCCGTGAGCGAACAGCCGCAGGCCGAATGGAGCGTGCCGCGCATGGCCCAGGTAGCCCACACCTCGGCGCGGCACCTCACGCGGCTCTTCGTGGAACATGCGGGCGTGGCGCCTCTGGCGTATCTGCGGCGGCTGCGGCTTGCGGCGGCGCAACTGGCGCTGTCGTCGGGCGCGAGCGTCACGCGTGCGGCGGAGCTGTCGGGCTTCGGCTCCGACACGCAACTGCGGAGGGCGTGGCACCAGTTCGGTTTGCCCGGCTCGCCATCGGAAGCGAACACCGCACTGAAGACTTAGCCCGTGCAGGCCCGCGCACGCGCCCGCAGCAACGCCTGCTCGCGCGTGTTGCGCGTGAGCGAGGCGGCGCGTTCGAACTCCTTGCGCGCCTCGTCACGGCGGCCGAGCTTGAAGAGCAGGTCGCCGCGCACCGTCGGCAGCAGGTGATAGCCCTTGAGCGCCGGCTCGTCCATGAGCGCGTCGACCACCTCGAGCCCCGCCGCCGCACCGAAGGCCATCGACAGCGCGACCGCGCGGTTGAGCTCGACGATGGGCGACGGCGCCAGTTCGGCCAGCGCGTCGTAGAGCGCGGCGATGCGCGGCCAGTCGGTTTCCTCGGCCGTGCGCGCGCGGCCGTGGCAGGCGGCGATGGCGGCCTGCAGGGCATAAGGCCCCAGCGCGCCGAGCGCTTCGGCGCGCGCCAGGCCTGAGAGGCCGCGGCGGATCAGCATCTGGTCCCAGCGCGCGCGGTTCTGCTCGAGCAACAGCACCGGCTCGCCCGAAGCGCCGACGCGCGCGGCCGTGCGGGAGGCCTGGATTTCCATCAACGCCACGAGGCCGTGCACCTCCGACGCATCGGGCACCAGCACCGCCACGATGCGGCCCAGGCGCATCGCCTCGTCGCAGAGCGCGGGGCGCATCCAGTCGCCGCCGGCGGTGGCCGAGTAGCCCTCGTTGAAGATCAGGTAGAGCACCTCGAGCACCGAGGCCAGGCGCGCTTCGAGCTCGTGGCGGCGCGGCACCTCGAAAGGCACGCGCGCCTCGAGCAGGGTGCGCTTGGCGCGCACGATGCGCTGCGCCACGGTGGCCTCGGGCACGAGGAAGGCGCGGGCGATCTCGTCGGTCGTGAGGCCGCCCATGAGGCGCAGCGTGAGCGCCACGCGCGCCTCGGTCGAGAGCACCGGGTGGCAGGCAGTGAAGACGAGGCGCAGCAGGTCGTCGCCGATGTCGTCGTCGATGGCGGCATCGACCGCCTCGGCGAAATCGGCCTGCGCCATCTCGTGCTGCGCGTCGAGCTCGCGGCCGATCTCGGGCGCCTTGCGTTCGGCAAGCTGGCCGTGGCGCAGCCGGTCGAGCGCGCGGTGCTTGGCCACCTGCGTGAGCCAGGCGGCGGGGTTGTCGGGCACGCCGGCCCCGGGCCATTGTTCGAGCGCGGCGACCAGCGCGTCCTGCGCCAGTTCTTCGGCCAAGCCCACGTCGCGCACCATGCGCGCGACGGTGGCGATGATCTTGGCCGATTCCATGCGCCAGACGGCGTCGATGGCGCGGTGGATGGCGGCTTCGTCCCTGCTGTCGCTCACGCTACAGCCCCTTCTCCGACGCTCATTGCGCGCGCTAGCATGCGGCCATGAAACAGTGTCTTCTGATCCTGTGCCTCATCCTGGGCAACGCCCAGGCTGTCGAGGTGGAACGCAACAGCCTCGGCATGGCCTTCGTCAAATTGCCGGCCGGCGAATTCATGATGGGCAGCGACGAGGCGCCCGAAGCGCTGGCCGCCGCCTACCCCGAGCTGCCGAAGGAGCGCTTCACCAAGTTGGGCGACGAAGGGCCGGTGCATCGCGTGCGCATCACACGGTCGTTCTGGATGGGTCAGCACGAAGTGACGGTCGGCCAGTTCCGACGCTTCGTCGAAGCCTCGGGTTACGTGCCGGAATCGATCGCCGACGGCACCGGCGGCTATGGCTGGCGCGCCGACTACGACCCTGCCGCGACCCGGCGCGGCGACGCTTTCGAGGGGCGCGACGTGCGCTACTCCTGGCGCAACCCGGGCTTTGCGCAGGGCGACGACCACCCGGTCGTCAACGTGACCTGGAACGACGCGCAGGCGCTTGCCGCTTGGTTGAGCAAGTCCGAAGGCAAGCGCTACCGGCTGCCGACCGAGGCCGAGTGGGAATACGCCTGCCGCGCCGGCACCCGCACCCGTTACAGCGCGGGCGACGATCCGCAATCGCTGCTGCGCACGGCCAACGTGTTCGATGCGCACACCGCCAAGTACTGGCCGCGCTGGGCGCCGATGGCGCTGAAGGGCGACGACGGCTTCGCGTTCACCGCGCCGGTCGGCAGTTTCGCGCCGAACGCCTGGGGCCTCTACGACATGCACGGCAATGCCTGGGAGTGGGTGGCCGATTGGCATGGCGAGGAATACTACGCGCGCTCCCCGGTCGACGACCCGCAGGGCCCGGCCGAGGGCACGGTGCGGGTGCGCCGCGGGGGCTCCTGGCACACCTGGCCGTTCTACGCGCGCGCCGCGTACCGCAACTGGAACGCACCGGACACGCGCTACACGCTCGTGGGCATCCGGCTGCTTCGCGAACAGTAAGACGGTTATTTCTTCACCGTCTGCATCGACGGGAAGCTCTCGGCCACGGCCTGCAGGTCGGGCGAGAAATCCTCCAGCTCCTGGATCTGCCGCACCTCGATGACCTCGTTCTCCCCGCCCGGGCAGCGCGTGGCCCATTCGATGGCCTCGGCGCGCGAAGCGACCTCGATGACCCAGTAGCCGCCGAGCACTTCCTTGACCTCGGCGAAGGGGCCGTCGACCACCTTCGGCTTGCGCCCCGGAAAGCTCACGCGCGCGCCCATCGAGGGCGGATGCAGGCCGTCGCAGCTGATCAGCACGCCGGCTTTCTGCAGGGATTCGTTGTAGGCCATCATCGCGGCCATCGCCTCGCGGTCCTCGGGCATCGTGCCGGGCGCGGCCGTCTCGTAGCCGTGGGGAATCATCAGCATCATGAATCGCATGGTGTGTCTCCTTGGGATCGACGGGCTCAGCCGGCAGCGCCGGTGCGCTTGGCGGATTCGGCCCGCAGGCGATCTTCCTGTGCCAGCAGTTCGGGCGTCATCGAGTCGCCGAAGTCGGTGGCTTCGAACACCTGGCGGATCTCGATCTCGCCTTCCTGAAAGGGGCTGCGCTTGATCCACTCGATGGCTTCTTCCTTCGACTTGACCTGCAGCAGCCAGAAGCCGGCCAGCAGCTCCTTGGTTTCGGCGAAGGGACCGTCGATGACGGTGCGCTTCAAGCCTTCGCAGCGCACGCGCGCGCCCTTGGAACTGGGGTGCAGGCCCTCGCCCGCCAGCAGCACGCCGGCCTTGACCAGTTCCTCGTTGAACTTGCCCATCTCGGTGAGGATCTCGGTGCTGGGCATCACGCCCGCTTCGGAATCCTTGTTCGCCTTGACCAGAATCATGAATCGCATGTCGTTTCTCCTGAAGGTTGATGAAATCGGGAGCCGCTGAAATTGCGTGCTCCTGTACTCACGTCGGACAAACGGAAGCCGGATCGACACGATTGCATCGGCCCAGATGTAATTTTGTGTTTCAGAAATTCAGGGCAAGTAGCCGCAGAAGCGCAGCACATGTCCGTCGGGCTCGCGGATCGCGAATTCGCGCAGGCCCCAGGGCTGGGAGACAGGCGGCTCGATCACCGTCACGCCGCGTTTCACATAGGCGGCGTGCAGGCCGTCGATGTCCTTGCCCACGTGGATGACGATTTCGCCGCGCCAGGGCGGCGTGCCACGGGTGTTGCACTGCCAGAGGCGCAGGTAGACCGGGTCGCCGTGGCTGCCATCGCCTTTTTTCACCCGCGCATAGCTGGGGGGTTCGCCGGCGATGAAGTCGAGCTCGAAGCCCAGTACGTCGCGAAACCAACGCGCGGCGCGGGACACATCCGATACGGGCAAGACCGGCTGCACACCATGGAATTCGTGCAGGGTGCCCAGGTCGGGCGCCGCTCCGCTCACGCTGGCCTTGGCGGTCATCCGTTGGCCGTTCGGCGCAAGGTGGCCACGCGCTCGGCGATGGCGTCGATGTCCAACGCGTCCTCGGCATTGGTCAGGTAGACCTCAAGGTCGTGCACCGCGAGCGCGGTGTTGCCCTGCTCCGCGTGCGCGATGCCGCGGTCGCGGTACTCGCCCCACGCGCTGGGGAGCAGCGCGATCAGGCGATCTTGTACCGCGATGGCGCGTTGCCAGTCTTCCTGCGCGCGGTGCACTTCCTTGAGGTTGCGCAGCATGCGGCTAATGATTTCGCGCGAACTGGCCGGCTGCAGGTACAGGCCCAGCGGCACGTCGAAGTCGCCGACCAGTCCGTTGCTGCGCTTGTAAGGCTCCAGCCGCTCGCCCAGCTCTTCGCGCGAGAGCGACTTGCCGGTGAACGGATCGATCACCACCTGCCCCTTGGGCAGCGTGACCTTGAGCATGAAGTGCCCCGGAAAGCCGATGCCGCGCGCCTGCAGGCCCAGGCCTTGCGCCAGTTCCATCCACAGCACCGCGAGCGAAATGGGAATGCCGCGGCGGGTGCGCAGCACGGCGTTCAGGTAGCTGTTGTCGGGGTCGTAGTAGTCGTTGACGTTGCCGCCGAAGTTCAGGTCGTTGAAGAAGAACTGGTTCAGCGCGCGCAGCCGGGCGAGCGGTGCGGCGTCGGCCGGCAGGCGGCGCTTCAGACGGGCGAGAAGCTGGTCGACATCACCGAGGACCTGCTGGACGTCGAGCTCGGGGTACTCGTCCTGCGCCAGGCTGGCGGCAGCCTCGAGCAGCGGGAAGTGGTCATCGCTGCGGACGAGCGACTCGAAATATTCCAGAGCGGTTGGGACCTGAAATGTGAACGTCATGTGTCTTTGTAGAGGAGCATCCGGGGAGCGTCAAGGCGGGACACATGCGTATTGCCATGCGGCTCAACGGCGCATGAAACTGCGCAGTCGCACCCCGACCGCCGCCAGGATGGCGAAATAGATCAACGCGGCGCCCGTGACGAACGCGGCCAGTAGCCCGATGCGGTGCAGGGGCTGCGCGCGCAGGCCGATCCAGTCGAAGTGGCGCGAGCCCCACGCCAGCAGAGCCGCCAGCGCCAACGTTCCGGCCAGCACCTGGAGCGTGAACTTGCCCCAGCCCGGTTCGGGCTTGTAGCTGCCGCGCCGGATCAGCCCGACGAGCAGCCAGGTCGCATTGACCAGCGCGCCGATCGCAATGGTGAGCGTGAGTGCCGCATGCTGCAGTACCGGCACGAGGAAGAAATTGAGGACCTGGGTGAATACCAGCACGCCCACCGCGATCAGCATCGGCGTGCGCGTGTCCTGCTTGGCGTAGTAGCCGGGCGCGAGGATCTTGACAGCCACGATGCCGATCAGGCCGACGCCATAGCCCATCAGCGCCAGGGCGGTCCGCCGCACGGCGTCGTCGGGAAAGGCGCCGTTGTGGAACAGCACCGCCACCAGTGGCTGTGCAAAAAGCAGCAGCGCGACGGCGCAGGGAGCGGACAGCAGCACCACGAGGCGCAGGCCCCAGTCGAGCAATGCGGAATAGCGCGCGTCGTCCTTGGCGGCGCGGGCGCTGGAGAGCTGCGGCATCAGCACCACGCCGAGCGCCACGCCGAGCATCGCGGTGGGGAACTCCATCAAGCGGTCGGCATTGACCACCCAGGTCACGCTGCCGGTCGCCAGGTGCGAGGCGATCTGCGTGTTGATGAGCAGCGAGATCTGCGCGACGCTCACGCCCAGCAGGGCGGGGAGCATCAGCTTCATCACCTTGCGGGTGGTCGGGTCGGTCCATGCGGCGCGCAGCGCCTTGAAGCTCGCGCCGACGCGCGGCATCAGGTTGAGCGCGCGCAGCGCCGGGATCTGCAGGGCCAGCTGCAGCACGCCGCCGACCAGCACGCCCACGCACTGGGCGTAGATCGGCTCGATGCCGTAGCGCCGGAACAGCGGTGCGCCGACCACGATGGAAAAGATCAGCGCCAGGTTCAGCAGCACCGGCGACGCCGCCGGCACCGCGAACTTGCGCCACGTGTTGAGGATGCCGCCCGCCAGCGCCACCAGCGACATGAAGCCGATGTAGGGGAACATCCAGCGCGTCATGACGATGGCCGCGTCGAATCCCTTCAAGCCGCTCGCCATGGCCCACACCAGCAGCGGTGCGCCGACCACGCCGGCCACGCAGACCACGAGAAGCGTCCAGGTCAGCAGCGTGGCGACATGGTCGATCAGTTCCTTGGCGCCCTCTTCGCCGCCTTCGGTCTTGCGGCCGGCCAGCACCGGCACGAAGGCCTGGCTGAAGGCGCCTTCGCCGAAGACCCGCCGAAACAGGTTGGGGATGCGAAAGGCGACGTTGAAGGCGTCGGTGAGCGCGCTGACGCCGAACACCGAGGCAAAGAGCACGTCGCGCACGAGGCCCGTGATGCGCGAGGCGAGGGTCAGGAGGGAGACGGTGGAGGCGGATTTGAGCAGGGACACGGTGGGCGAGTGTAGGGCCCCGAAAGCGCCCGGAAACCGCGCCCAAAAGGCCCGATTCGGAGGAAAAGCCGACCCGGCCTATAATGGAGGGCTTTGCTGCATCATCCTCAGACACCTAAGGAACTAAATCATGGCATCCGCCAAGCCCAAGAAAAAGAACCCGCGCCTCGCCTCCGGCCGTAAGCGCGTCCGCCAGGACACCAAGCTCAACGCTGCGAACACCTCGCTGCGCTCCAAATACCGTACCGCGGTCAAGAACG
>Ga0163161_10002086_pt1 | contig 14485 bp, 14 predicted proteins | sample S45metaG_FD_129847 | JGI IMG/M metagenome (GOLD analysis project Ga0163161, IMG submission 129847) | Switchgrass rhizosphere microbial communities from Kellogg Biological Station, Michigan, USA - S4-5 metaG | ecosystem: Host-associated > Plants > Roots > Rhizosphere > Soil | place: USA... | reverse complement strand
GACCCAGCGGTCAACCGGCAGCTTGTTGGGCGAGATCCGCTGCCGCACGCCGTCGTCGAGCACCTCCGCGGCGGTCCCAGGCGTCGACCCCAACCCGCACTCGATCAGGTACTCGAAGACCTCATCCGGACCCTTGCCGGAGCGCTCGCACATGTAGTCGACCTCCATCGGCGAGTAGGCGTGCAGGTGCAGCTGCGGTGCCACCTCCTTTGCCAGCCGTAGCCACTTGCCGTACTCCTCCAGGGTCAGGTCGGGATGGATGCCGCCCTGCATACATACCTCCGTCGCCCCGAACTCAACCGCCTCACGAATCCGCGCGGCGAACTCTTCCTCGGACACTTCATAGGCGTCCGGCGAGCGCCGCCCCTGCCCGAAGCCGCAGAACGCACAGCCGACCACGCAGACGTTGGTGAAGTTGATGTTGCGGTTGACGACGAAGGTGACCCTGTCCCCAGCCAACTCCTGCCGAAGCTCATCCGCAGCGACCCGCATCTCCTCAATCACCTCAGGCCGCGTCTCAGCGAAGAGAGCAGTCAACTCGTCCTCGGAAAGCTCTTCCCCAGCCCGTCCCTTCGCAATTGCTTTGGGGGCGAGCTCGCCGTCTAGCGACTCTTCTGATCGCCGCCCCGACCCCCGCCGCGGAATGAAGCTCCAGTACTTCAGCTTGATCACATCCAGGACCCCTTGCTCCATCCACTCCGAGTCCATGTACTGCGGGTAGACGCACAACCTCTCGGTCAGCGCATACCCCTTGGGAGCAAGCTCCTTCCGCACCTCATGGGGACTAGGAAACGCGTGCTCGGGAGAGATGTGGTCTCCGTTCGCCGAGAGGCCCCCGAGATCAGTAGCCCCAGCCTCGACTAGATCCCCCCAAGCATCCGACAGGTTTGGCGGAACCTGCACCCCGACGTCCGGCATCAACCGTTTGCACTCGCCGATCAGTCGCTTGATGTCGTCGACGGATACCGGGCTAGCCCAGGCCGGCAGGGCCGACGGGGACCCCTCTGATGGGAACTCGCGAAGCAACTCAACCTCTGTGCCTTCTCTAAGTTCCCGGTGCGGAGCCCCAGCAGAGGGGTCCCCGTCGGCCCCCCACCGCTCGCGAGCAGCCTCGTCGGCGATATCAGCCACTTCAGCGCCGTAATACCTCGGATGCGGAACGAAGTTCTGCAGGATCACCTCCTGGATGTGGCCGTAGCGCCCGTGCAACTCGGCGAGCGCTTCTAGCGACGCCACCTGCTCGTCCTCGGTCTCCCCGATGCCGACCAGGATCCCACTCGTGAACGGGATCTTCAGCTCGCCGGCGGTCTCGATCGTTGCCAGCCGTTGCGCGGGATGCTTGGTCGGTGAACCAGCGTGGACGGTGTCCATCAGCCGCTCCGAAACCGACTCCAGCATCAGACCCTGAGACGCAGTCACCTCGCGTAGCCGAGCAAGGTCTCTTCGGTCAAGGACCCCGATGTTCGTATGCGGCAGCATGCCCCGCTCGAGCGCGCGTTCGCAGCTCCAGACGACGTATGAGGTGAAGTCGTCGTGGCCCCATTCGGCCAGCTTTGCGGCGACCACGGGGTTGACCTCGGGCCGCTCGCCGGTCAAAACCAGGAGCTCCTTGGCATTGCGGCGGACCGCTTCGTCTAGAAGCTTTTCGACCTCCTTCGGAGCGCGGATATGCGCCTGGTGAGTCGCGAACGCGCAGTACTTGCAGTAGCACTGGCAGGTGCGCGAGAGGGAGAGCGTGTAGTTCCGCGAGAAGGTGATCCGGCGCACGCGAGGCACGCTACCGCACGCGCCGTCTAGGTCCGGCGCGTGCGGTTGGAAGATCCTTTAGGAGACCGAAGCCGAGGCGGGCTTGACCCGCTCGGGCGACTCGGTCGGGGCCGGACCGCCGGCCTCGAGCACAAACCTGAAGACGACCGCGGCGAGCAGGGAGCCGACGATCGGGCCGACCAGGTAGGGCCAGACGCCGCCCCATTCGTTGCCGACCAGAGCCGGACCGAACCAGCGAGCCGGGTTGTAGGAGCCGCCGGAAAGCGGGCCACCGACCATGACGATGAAGCCCAGTGTGGTGCCGATCGCTAGCGGCGCCCAGTCCTTGAAGCTCTTTTTCGAGAAGACGGCGGCGAGGATCACGAGCACGAGGCAGAAGGTGCCGATCGCCTCGACGATCGCGCCTTGGGGGTTGCCCGCAAGCAGCGGGCTAACGGTGGCTGCCCCGTAATGGGTTGCGCGGCCCTCGTCCAGCAGCAGGCCCTTGCAGAGCAGGGCGCCGAGAACGCCGCCCGAGAACTGGGCGAGCATGTAGATCACGCCGTCGATCGCCGAGATCCGTTTGATCGCCATCGCCGCCAGCGTCACGGCGGGGTTGAAGTGCCCACCACTGACCACGCCGAACATGACGATGAGGCCGAAGAGTAGGAAGGCGTGGACGAGCCCGATCACCGCGAAGTCCGTCCCGAACTGGGCCTGTTCGCCGGTCGAGAGGAACAGCACAATGACGGTGGTGATGAAGAACACCAACAAGAAGGTGCCGATCAACTCAGCAAGGTATGCCGCAAGTCCTCGTTCCTGCACTATCTCTCCTCCTAGATCCCGTGATTCGACTGGGCGGGCGGCAGTCTACCCAGATTGAGCGAATGAAATAGGTTCCCGGCTCGATGAAGTGGGTTGTCGCGCTGCTGGCGGCCGCTCTGCTGCTCTCCGGCGCCGCCGGTTGCGGCGGGGACGGCGCTGAACCGGGCGCGCCTGTTGGCGCGACGCTGGTGCTCGACTTCACGCCGAACCCGGCCCACGCCGGGATCTACTCGGCCCAGCGTGAGAGCTACTACCGCGATACCGGGATTGACCTGACGATCCGCCAGCCAGGCGAATCGACCGACGCACCAAAGCTGCTTGAGGCGGGCCGCGCCGACTTCGCCATCCTCGACATCCACGACCTGGGGATCGCCCGCGAGCGCGGGCTCGACGTAGTCGGTGTGATGCCAATCGTGCAGCGACCGCTGGCCGCGGTGATCGCTCATGGGGACATCGGTGTAAACCGGCCACGCGACCTTCAGGGCCGCACCGTGGGCGTCACCGGCCTCCCCTCCGACGAAGCGGTGGTCGACTCCGAGGTCAGCGCTGACGGCGGCGATCCGGCCAAGGTCAAGCGGGTGACGATCGGCTTCAACGCGATCTCCTCGCTAGCCGCGGAAAAGGTCGACGCGGCAACCGGCTTCTGGAACGCCGAGGGCGTGACGCTGCGCCAACAGGGCGTCCCGATCAAGGTCTTCAAGGTCAACGAATATGGAGCGCCGCCTTATCCCGAGCTGGTCCTGGTCGTCTCGCGAGGGACGGTCGAGCACGACCCGGACCTGGTCCGCTCGGTGGTCGATGCGACGAAACGGGGCTATGGGTTCGCCGTGAACCACCCGAAACAGGCCCTCGACGACCTTCTTGCCGAAGTGCCGAGCCTCGACCGGGCCGACGAGCGGGCACAGCTCGCGGCGCTCTTGCCCGATCTACATCCGGCTCCGTTCGATCAGGCAGTGCTGAGGGCCTGGGCTGCTTGGGACCTGAAGCATGGGTTGCTGGAACGGCCACTGGACGTGGACGCGGCATTCGCTGAACCTTGATCGGGGTGGGGGCTGGGGTGGCCTCGCCTGCGCGCTGGGTTCTTCGCCGCAGGGTTGCGTGCTTCGCTGAGGGGATAGGGCGAAGAACGGACGCCGCGCGCAGGCGAGGCCACCCCAGCCCCTTCCTAGATACGCTTCGGCTCGTGAGCTTGGCTGCGGACTTTCAGCAGGTGCTGGACTCTTTGCCGCCCGACTGGACGGACCTGGAGCTTGACCTGCGAATTGGCGACGAGAGCCGGTACGTGGATGCCGCGGTTGCTCTCAGCCAGGTCAATGCTCAGCCTTACTCGCAGACCGATTGGGACTGGCGCCTGCTTGTTGCTCACAGCTTCGGGCACGCTGCTGCTGCCGAGACGGTCAAGGGGGTGCTGGCGAAGCTCGATGCCGATGGCGTGGCCGGGGAGATGGCCGTGCGCGAGGTTCGTGAGGGGCGGGCCGAGGTCGTGCAGATGTGGGGCCGCCCCGAGAGCGTTCGCGAGGAGTTCCGCGAACGCCGCTCGCTCTAGTGGGGGACCAGCGCTAGTGGCGAGGATCGTCGCCATCGTTTCGGACCTGATGCTGGCGAGCAGGGTCAGCGAGAGCCTGAAAGCAGCAGGCCACGAGGTCTCCGTCGCGTCGACACTGCCCGACCCCCTCGAAGCAGAAGTAATCGTCTGCGACCTGGACATCGCCGACATCGACGCCGTAGCCGCCGCCCCCCTCCCAACCCTCGGCTTCTACTCCCACGTAGACGTCGAGACCAAGCAACACGCAAAAGCAGCGGGTTTGACGCTCGTGGTCCCCCGCTCCCGAATGTCCCGAGAACTACCGAAACTAGTAGACGGCCTGCTCAACCCTGCCGAGAATTAACCGTCCTGGAAAGGGGCGCTGGGGGTCGTGCCTGGGGGCGGCGTCATGTTCTTCGCCTCTAGCCCTCAACGAAACAACACCACGCTGCGGCGAAGAACCCAGCCCCCAGGCACGACCCCCAGCGCCCCAACCCCACCGCGAAATCACCCGAAGAAGACCTGCTGCAGCAGGAAAACATTGAGCGCAATGATCATCGCGGCCAGGACCCCCGCGACCCCGGTCAGCCAGCCCGGGTTGACCAACTCGCCCATCACCTTCCTGCTCGAGGCAAGCATCAGCAGCGGCACGAGAGCGAAAGGGATACCGAAAGAGAGCACTACCTGACTGGCGACCAGGGCATCGGTGGGGTCGAGGCCGATGCCAAGCACGATCAGAGCCGGCGCAAGGGTGATCGCGCGGCGCAGGAAGATCGGGATGCGGCGGCGGATGAAGCCCTGCATCACCACCTGTCCCGCCATCGTCCCCACCGAGGAAGAGGCGAAACCGGAGGCAAGCAGGGCGATGCCGAAGACGGTGGCCGCGCGATCGGAGACAAGGGACTTGAACCCGTTAAAGGCGCCATCGATCGAATCGACGCCAGTCAGGCCGCTGCCGTGAAAGAGCGCCGCGGCGACGATCATCATCGAGAGGTTGACGGCGCCGGCAAGCGAGAGGGCGATCACGACGTCGACCCGCTCGAAACCGAGGATCTTTCGCCGCTCGCTGTCGTTGCGGCCGATTACCCGTCGCTGGGTCAGCGCCGAGTGCAGGTAGATCACGTGCGGCATCACCGTCGCGCCGATGATTCCCGTCGCAAGCAGGATGCTCTCGGTGCCGGCGAAGCCGGGGACGAACAGGTGCTTGGCGACTTCCCCGCCGTCCGGACCGGCGTCGAGGAGCTCGAAGGCGAACGAGGCCACGACGACCCCAACCAGGACCGTGATCGCCGCCTCTAGGCGACGGAAGCCCCTCTGCTGCAGGCTGAGGATTCCGAAAGCGCCGGCTCCGGCGATCACGCCGGCCGGGAAGAGCGGGATGCCGAAGAGAAGGTTGAGCCCCAGCGCGGCACCGACGACCTCGGCGATGTCGCAGGCCATCGCCACCAGCTCGGCCTGCAGCCAGAGCCCGATCGAGGTGCGCCGCGAGAACCTCTCGCGGCATAGCTCAGCGAGGTTCTTGCCGGTCGCGATTCCCAGCTTCGCCGACTGAGTCTGGACGACCATCGCGATCAGGTTTGCCGCAAGCACGACCCAGAGCAACAGGTAGCCGAACTTGGCGCCGCCGGCGATGTTGGTGGCGAAGTTGCCGGGGTCGATGTAGGCGACGGCGGCGACGAAGGCGGGGCCGAGGAAGGGCAAGAGCCGAGAGGGGCCGCGAGCATGGCCGTCCAGCGAACGACGGGCGGCTCGGGCGACGGCGGCCTCGCCGGGGAGAACGTCCTCGACCGTGGCCTCGGGAGATAAAACCTCCTCCGGGGGAGCCTCGGTAACCGGGGGCGGCGGCTTCACCGGCCGCTCCCCTCTTCTACGGGCGGGCGCAGGTCGGGGCCAGGGATCGGCGTGCCGTGGGGGTCGTGGCTGGGTTCGCCGAGCTTGGCTGCAATCAGCAGCTCCAACTCCTCGGAGATGTAGTGCTCGAGTACCTCGGCCTCCTCGTGGACGCGGTCCTCGGGCATTCCCAGAGCCTCGGAGAGATATGCCTCGATCAGCCGGTGGTGGCGGATCACCTCAAGCGCGACCTTTTCCCCAGCCGGCGTCAGTGTCACCCCCTTGTAGGGGCGGTACTCGACCAGGCCGAGCTCGCCGAGCTTCTTCAGCATCGAGGTCGCGGTTGCTGGTGCGACGCCGAGACGGGTGGCCACCTCGCCGTTTAGGACCGGGCCCTGGCGTTGTTGCGAAAGCGCGTAGATCGCCTTTGCGTAGTCCTCTATGGCCTCTGATGATTTAGGCACGTCTAAAGAGTTTAGACAGATCTAAAAAGATGGTGGTAGGGGCGACGGGGATGGCCCCTGCCGAGCCTCCCCGCTGTTGCTCGGCAGGGGCCATCCCCGTCGCCCACCGACAGCGCTTTCTAGGATTGACTTAATGACCGAGGCAACTTCAGTCGAGCTCGATGCGCAGTACAGGCAATTGCGCGAGGAGTGCGGGTTGCTTGATCGGTCCGAGCGGGGCAAGCTTTTGCTCAGGGGAGCTGAGGCTGTGGAGTACCTGCAGGGACAGCTGACCAACGACATCGAGAGCCTTGAGCTTGGGGAGGGCTGCTACGCGGCGCTGCTCGACCGCAAGGGGCACATGCAGGCGGATATGCGGGTGTTGCGGATTGCGGAGGAGGAGATCTGGGTCGAGGTCGAGGCCGGGACGCTGGAGGCGACCCGCCGTCACCTCGAGATGTACAAGATCGGGCGTGACGTTGTGATCGAGGACGTGACTGCGGCGCGGTCGCTCATCTCGCTGATCGGTCCCCGAAGCGCCGAGCTTGCCAGCTCTCCCCCGCTCCCCGAGCACGCCTGCGAATCGCTCTCCATCGGCGGCACCGAGTGTCTCGCGGTGGGAACCGCGCTCGGCATCGACCTGATCACCCAGTCCGAGGACGCCGAGCGGTTGCACGCTGCCCTGAACCAGGCTGGCGCGGTCGAGGTCGACGCCGAGGCGGTTGAGATTTTGCGGATTGAGGCGGGGACGCCGCGCTTCGGCGCCGAGATGGACTCTTCGACGATGCCCGCCGAGGCCGGCATTGTCGAGGCTGCCGTCAACTTCGAGAAGGGCTGCTACATCGGCCAGGAGACGGTCGCCCGGCTCTACTACAGAGGCAAGCCGAACCGCCACCTGCGGGGCCTCCGACTGAGCGCCCCGGTGGCGACGGGGACACCCCTAACCCTTGATGACAAGGAGCTTGGCGGGGTCGGTAGTAGCTGCGTCTCCCCCGTCCACGGCCCGATCGCGCTGGCGATCCTGCGTCGCGAGGCAGAGCCCGGCGCAGAGCTGGTCGTAGGTGAAGATGGCGTTACGGCTCGCGTAGTCGACTTGCCCTTCGGCTAGATTCCGCCGGGATGGGTCGTGGGAGAGGCAGACTGGTCGCGGGTTGCACCCTCGTTGTACTGGCGCTGGCAGCAAACGGCTGCGGCACCGAAGAGAGTGCCAACAAGCCGCGCCCACAACCGCCGACCCGGGTCAGCGTCACGGTCACCCCGCGAGCGATCACCGTGCAGCCGCCGCGTATCGCGATCGGCCCCGAACCGACCCAGCAGATCCCCCAGAACCAACATGCGGGTCAGCCGCCGGTTCGCTCCAACGCGCCCGTCGTCGTCGTCTTCGTGACCGCAAACCTGACCGACTTCGACTCAAAGCTGGAAGTACGCGGGCCCAAGGACGCGATTTCCGGCCCGCTGGTCGCTAACGGCAACGCCTCGCTGCAGACCTCGCTACCGACCGGCGTCTACACGGTCAGCGCCGCAGACATCCCTAGCGCCAAGCCGGTGCGCTTCGCGGTCGGCCCGTTCCGTACCTCGTCGCAGAACGACGTGCTGCTTCCGTAATTAGCGAGATTCTCGACGCCCCGGTCCGTCTGCCGGCCTCGTCACCATCGGTCGGGTGACAATTGTCCTCGCCATAGCCGTGCTCGCGCTCGCCGCGGCGCTCGTTTATCTCGCTGCCCGGCGTCCCGAGCAGCAGCAGCCGCTCGACCACGGGCCGGCGATCCAGGAGGCGACGTCGAAGGCCGTCGCCGACCTGCTCCGGGTCAACGAGGAGTCGCGCAAAGTTGACGCTCAGACTGCCGAGGCGGCGCTGCAGAAGCGAGAGGCCGAGTTCCGCCGGCTCACCGAGCCGATCGGGAAGAACCTCGAGCGGATCGAAAAAGAGGTGTCGACCCTGAGCCGAGACCGCAGCAAGGCGGACGGTGCGATGAAAACCCTGCTCGACGAGATGAAGGTCGGACTTGGCGACCTCGGCACCCAAACCGGCACCCTGGTCAAGGCGCTGCGCCAGCCCCAGACCCGAGGCCAGTGGGGAGAGGTGCAGCTGAAGCGCTGCGTGGAGATCGCCGGCATGACCGAGCACGTTGACTTCGAGCTGCAGCAAACGATGAGCGATGGGGAGTCCGTACTGCGGCCCGACGCGGTGGTAATGCTGCCGGCCGGCCGTCGCGTCGTGATCGATTCCAAGGTGCCGCTCGATGCCTACCTCGAGGTGCTCGAGGCCGAGGATGACCCAACCCGGAAGGGCGAGCTGATCCGCCACGCCCGTCAGGTGCGTGACCACATCACCAAACTCTCCTCGAAGCGCTACCAGGACCAGTTCGACAGCGGCGAGACACCCGACTTCGTCGTCTGCTTCATGCCGTCGGAGGCCGCCTTGCACGCCGCCTTTGAGGCCGAGCCCTCACTTTATGACTACGCGCTCGAGCAGAAGATCCTGATCGCCACACCGACCACTCTGGTCGGCCTACTTCGCACCGTGGAGCTCGGCTGGCGCCAAGAGCAGATCGCTGAGCAAGCCCAAGAGATCGCCTCCGCCTCGCGCGAGCTGCACAGCCGCATGGGAGCTTTCCTCGAACACTTCGCGAAGGCCGGGCGACAGCTCAACTCGGCGACTAAATCCTTCGACGACGCCGTCGGCTCACTGGAGAGCCGGATCATGCCTCAGCTCCGCCGTATTGAGGAGATGGGGGCCGCCTCCGGCAAGAAGTTGGAGGAGCCGGCCCGGGTCGACCGCGCTGTTCGGCCGATCCTCGCCGATGAGCTACAGGAACTCGAGGCGGCCACCGAGACCTCCGACACCGCCCCCAAGGCCGCCTGACCAAGTAGGCCAAGGACGCACCGAGCCCCGTGTCCTCTGCACACAAGCGAGGGAGAACGCGGGCATGCGCCGCGCCAGGCGGCCTTGGGGCTAGGATTCGCAGCCCGAACCCGAGACCTGCGGAGGACCCAGTTGGCCGTTGACACGAGCGCAGTTGCGAAGTTGGACGTCGAACCCGGCACCCTGCCCGAGACGATGGCGGCCTGGGTCATCCGCGAAGAGCGGGAGGGCGAGCCCAACGACGCTTTCCAGCTAGAGCAGATTGAGGTTCCCGAGCCAGGGGCCTTCGAGGTGATTGTCCGCGTAATGGCGGCCGGAGTCAACTTCAACAACGTCTGGGCGGCGCTGGGTAAGCCTGTCTCGGTCTTCCCCTATGGCGACCATCCCGAGTACGGCCACCACATCGGCGGCTCCGACGCCTCGGGGATCGTCTGGAAGGTCGGCGAGGGCGTGACCCGCTGGAAGCCCGGCGACGAGGTCGTTGTCCACTGCAACCAAGCCTCCTACGAGGACGTCGAGGTGCACGGCCTCGACCCATTGGCAGCCCCGAGCCAGAAGATCTGGGGTTACGAGACGACCTGGGGCTCCTTCGCCCAGTTCACCAAGGTGCAGGCGCAACAGCTCCTCCCCCGCCCCCAGAACCTCTCCTGGGCCGACTCCTCCGCCTATGGGCTGACCTACTTCACCGCCTACCGGATGCTGATCGACCAGTGCAAGCTGCAGCCCGGCCACAACGTCCTGATCTGGGGCGCCGCCGGCGGCCTCGGCGTCTTCGCCGTGCAGCTCTGCAAGGCCGCAGGCGCCAACGCGGTCGGCGTCGTCTCCTCCGAGGAGAAGGGCGAGCTGATCAAGCAGCTCGGCGCGGTCGACTACATCAACCGGGCCGAGTTCGGCGAGATGATGCGGACGCCGGAGAACCTCGTCGACAAGGCCGCCGACAAGGAGCGCTTCAAAGCCTCGCGGGGCTTTGCCAAGCGGGTCAAGGAGATCCTCGGCGACGCTCCCGACATCGTCTTCGAGCACGTCGGTCAGGCGACCTTCCCGACCTCCGTCTTCGTCGTCAAGCCCTTCGGCAAAGTGGTCATCTGCGGCGCCACCTCGGGCTTCCAGCTCGACTTCGACGTGCGCTATCTGTGGATGCGCCAGAAGCAGATCATCGGTTCGCACTTCGCCAACGCGTATGAGTGCATGAAGGCCAACCAGTTGATGGCCGAGGGCAAGGTCCGGCCGGTGATCTGGAAGACGATGGGCTTCGACGGCGTCGCCGAGGCACACCAACTTCTGCACGAAAACAAGCACCTCGGCAAGATCGCGATCCTGGTCGGGGCCGAGTCCGAGGACGAGGGCAAGAACGAAGACGGCCCGGGCGCGATCCGGGCGGAGGTGGGAGCCTGATGAGCGAGGTATGCGTACTTGACTGGCACATCGCCCCCTTCCGGGCGGACCGCTGGCTCGACCTTTGGGAACCGGCGGCGGAGCGGATGCCTGCCTTCGGCGCCAAGAGCTGGTCGCTGACCCGCGCGGTCGACGACCCGCTCTCGTTCCGCCAGTCCTCGGTCTGGGAGAGCCGCTCGGACTTCGAGCGCTACTGGTTCTCAGAGGAGATCGAGACCGCCCGGGCCGCGATCATCGACCTCTACGACCTGCCGCTGCTGCCTGCCTGGCACACCCTGCTCGCCGCCGAGTAGGGCGGCGCACCAGCGCCGATCAATCAGCGGACCTTCCAGGCGAAGCTCGCGGGGGTGCTGTCGCGGTTGCCGACCGAATCCGTCGCGTAGACGCGGAACACGTGCCTGCCTCGCTTCAGCTTCCGATAAACGGCCGGCGAACGGCATGGCTTGTACGGACCGGAGTCGAGCTTGCAGCGAAAGCGCGAGCCGGGCTCGTTGGCCCCGAAGGTGAATTTAGCCGTCCTGGCGTGCGTCGACTTCGGCGGATGCTTGCGCAGCACGGTCGCGGGCGGAGTCCCGTCTTTTCCGGGGGGCGATTCCGGTGTTGTGTACCTCGCTTCGAGGGCGGTCGAAGCGTTGGCGAGGACGGTGTGGACACGGCCACCGCCGTCCGACCAGCTCTGCCAGGTGTAGGTCTTGCCGCCGACCTGCGCCGTGGCGGGCGCCGAGAGCTGCAGGTGAGAGCCTTCGATAGCGGTGAGCGAGAGTGGCGAAGGACCCTGCTGCAGGCCCGCGGTGAGTTCGATGCCCGGAGGCGAGGACACGATCGACAGGTTGACCGTGCGGGGTTCGAGTTTGACCGTTTTGGTGGCGGTCAGCCCGCGCTTGTCGGCGACGCGCAGCGTGATTTCGATGTACGACGGATATTCGTGCTCGGGCGCGGTGAATTCACCGCCCCGCATCCCCGCGAAGATCTGCAGTGGGTGCGCGTGGCACTTGGTTGGTTCTGCGGGGGTCGGGCAGTGGAGGAGGCGTGTCGACCAGTAGTAGGGCAACGGAGAGAGGATGTCCCCGCTTGGGTTTTTTTCGCTCACTTCTTCGGAGTCGACCGCCGAGCCGTGGAATGAGATCGTGTCCCCGACCCCCCATTTGAAGGCGGCGGAGGGTTTGTCAATCGTCGGTTCCGGCGGGCTGTCCCCCGGATACACGGTTACCCGCGCAATGCTGCTGTGGCCTTTCCCGTCCGTGACGCGCACGGCGACCACGCTGTTGAGGCTTTCTTCGTTTTCTTCCTTTTCCTCCAGCTCTTTTTCGGTGAACGTGAGAGTCTGCGTGTCGCCGCCATTCAGGGTGCCGAAGGTGCCGTTTCCGTCGAGATCCCAGTCGTATTTGAGCGCTTCTTCCTCCGGGTCGGTCGATTTGCTGGCGTCGAAGGTCACTTTGAGCGGCAGCGCGGTTCCATAAGGCGGGTTGGCGGTGAGTCGAGCGGTCGGCGCTCCTGGGCTGTAGGTGATCTTGTGGATCGCCCCTTCGCCGCCTTCTTCATCGCTGAACAGATCGGCGTAGTAGAGGGCGCCTTCGGGGCCTTCCTCGATATCGACTGCCGGATAAATCCGGTTATCGCGCATGAACCTGATCGTCGTGCTCGGGTCGGGGCGACCATCGGCACCGGGAAACATCACCCAGACGCAGCCGCGAACGGCGTCGGTGAAGAAGAGTGCACCGTGGTACTCGGCCGGGAACTCTTCGCCGTCGTAGAAGGAGATGCCGCCGAGGGCCGAGCCGTATTCGATCGGGCATTCGTCTTCCGGCACCACCGACTGGCCGTGGCTGTAATAGAAGAAAGGCTGGGCGGTGGGTTCCTGTCCTTTTTCTTCCTCTGCGTAGAGCTGTTCGCAGATATCCAGCCCCAGCGTTTTGAACTGGAACTGGCGCTCGGGACCCTCGTAGCAGGGCCAGCCCGAATTGAACAAGCTGCTCGGGGGCGTCGGGATGCGGTCGAGCTCCTCGATCTCCGAAGAGCCGACGTTATCCGTGTACAGCGCGTCGCCTTCGGGGTCGAAGGTGAAGCGGAAGGGATTGCGGAAGCCCTTTGCGATCGTGCGACGGGTGTTTTCGTCACCGCTCCCCGAGAGCGGGTTCCCGGCAAAGGCCGCACCGGTGTCGGGGTTGACGCGGAGGATCGCGCCGTTGAGGACTTTCAGGTCCTGGGCTCGCAGCGCCCCGCCCTGCGCTTTGGGATCGGCATGACCCGGGCTGATTTCCGGCGACGTCCCCTTCGGGGTTGGCGGGTCTCCGCAGGGGTTGGGAGTCGTCCCGAGCTGGCCGTAGTCGGGGATGGATTCAAACGCCGCGCCGTCGCCGCCGCTGACGTAGAGCGCGCCTTCAGGGCCGAACTGTAGGTCGCCGATCGAGTGCGAGGAGAACTGCTGGCACCAGCCCTGCAGCAGTTCTTCCTCTTTCGGCAGGCCGCCGGCTTCGACCGCGTGGTTTGGGTTGAGCGAGTCTTCCGTGAGGCGAACGAGGCGACCGCTGACCAGACAGGAAGCGCTGCTGTTCTGACCCGGGCAGCCAGGATCACCGCTGACCCCGGGCGTGCCGTATTCGGGGTTTTCCGGGTCCCACGGTTCGCCCAGCACGTGATCCCACGTATAGAGCGCGTAGACGTAGGGGCGGCCTTCTTCGAATTTAGGATCGAGGGCGAGGCCGAGCAGGCCGCGATCGCCGGTGTCGTAGACGTCGGCTCGCAGGTCGGCGAAGACTTTTGGTTTCGTGTCTTTGAGGTTTTCGAAGACGAGGATCTTCCCCGGCTTCTCGGCGACGAATACCCGGCCGTCGGGCGCGAAACGAAAGGCCACCGGCTGTTCGAGGCCGCTGAAGACGGCCGTGTCCTGGAAGCCTTCGGGCAGCGCGGGTTCGGCCACGGCATAGGCCGGGAGGCAGAGGCCGGCCAGGCAGCTGAGAAGACCAAGCACGAAGACGCGAGTGAATCCTTTGTTCAAGCGCGCTCCAAGGGGGCCATCGTAAGACCCGCCGAGTCGAGTTGCGCCCAGTAGTGCTCGGCCGGCTCGCGCGGTCCGGTCCAGACGATCGCCTGGCCGGCGCTGTGGATGGCATCAGCCAGCTGATGGCCTTGGTCGAGACCGACGCCAGGGAGGACGCGTGCGAGCGTCTCGGCGACGTGGTCGAAAGTGTTGTGGTTGTCGTTGCGGACGATCACTCTCCAGTCTCCACCCAATCCCGATCCCGGCCCGTCCACGCGTGGCCTCTCCACCGTTGTAGTCGACATCTCCCTGCATTATGCGGAAACCCGGCGAACCGGGAGAAAGGTGCGGTGCACGTTTCCACTTCAGGTTTAAAGGGTACTTAACTACTCAAGATATCTATGGCTTAGACTTCGCTGAGCATTTGCAAACCAGTCCGGAGGATCGGCACCATGCGACGGCGTCCAGTTTCGATCGACCAGCAACTCGCCAAAGCCCTGTCCAGCGAGTTGCGGGCGCAGGCCCTCACCCTGATCTCAGAAGGAATCTCCAGCCCCAAACTGATCGCCGCCGAGCTCGGCCTCGACCTTCGCAACGTCGCCTACCACGTACGAGTGCTGAAGCGGCTCGGATGCATCGAGCTGGTCGAGACCGAGAGGCGCCGCGGCGCGGTCGAACATATCTACCGCGTCACGGAACAGGCGCTGGAGGGGGACTAGCAGGACGGTTGGTCTCGTTTTGCTGCCGGGTTAGTGAGCCCTGGCGGGTGCGCCTCTGCGTGAATTGGCGTCGCACGCGCCTATGGCGCGTAGCGACGAGATGAGGTGCGCGGGCTACGCCCGCGCAGGCATCGGATTGCATTTCCGCCGCCTTCG
>Ga0163161_10002085_pt1 | contig 14490 bp, 12 predicted proteins | sample S45metaG_FD_129847 | JGI IMG/M metagenome (GOLD analysis project Ga0163161, IMG submission 129847) | Switchgrass rhizosphere microbial communities from Kellogg Biological Station, Michigan, USA - S4-5 metaG | ecosystem: Host-associated > Plants > Roots > Rhizosphere > Soil | place: USA... | reverse complement strand
TTTCCAAGTTTGGAGTTTTGTCGCCGTGACAGCCGTCACTGACGCGGAAACGCGAAACCAGCGAGGATGACAAAGACCACTGCCTACGTTATTCTTGCGTTATAAGATGTCTGCTGCAGAAGAAACCATAAAAACAAGCTCCGCGACCCGTCGAAAGTCGGCGCCGATAATGAACCAGGCACTCGACGCGATCAGCTCCGTGCGGGTCGGTGTCGTCACGCTGTGCATCCTGGTTGTTCTCTCGATGACGGGCATGCTGATAATGCAGGCGAACGTCGAGGGCTTTGACGCCTATTATGTTTCACTGACACCGGCCGAAAAGGTTGTGTTCGGTGCACTCGACCTGTTCGACATTTATCACAGCTGGTATTTTTATCTCGCACTCTTATATCTTTCACTGAACATCATTCTTGCGTCGATCGACCGATTCCCTTCCGCCTGGAGCTACATCGTCAAACCGAAAGTGAAGGCGACAAAGCCATGGCTCCTCGCACGGCGTGAGCACGAGACGCTCGCGATGGATGGCGAGGTTGACGGCGTTGCAAAGGACATCGAGTCAAAGCTGAAAGCCAGCGGATTGAAGACGACGGTGACTTCTGAGAATGGCGTCACGACTGTCTTCGGCGAGAGCGGCAAGATCAACCGCCTTGGCGCTTATATCGTACACGTCGCGTTGCTCACGCTCTTTCTTGGCAATTTTGTTTTTTACACGACGAGCTTTGACGCCGATGTCCGGATGATACCGGGAGCAAAGACCGACTCGATCCAGCTGATCCGATACAACGTCGATAACAGCGTCGGATTTCGGAAGGACCGATACAACGTCAAACTACCGTTCACGATGGAATGCACTGACATCCAGCAGCGGCTGATCGACGAGAACGGCTCGATCGACGTGACCAACACTCTGGACTGGCGAACGCAGCTGAAGATCGACGATCCGCAATACGGCGTCACGGTCGAGGATGCGAGCCTCAACAAACCGCTGTTCTATCGCGGCTACCGGTTCTTTCAGGCGCAGACAATACCGATCGGGCACGCGAGGACGATCAATCTGGAGCTGACTCCACAGAGTGGCGGCGATGTCGTGAAGGCGAGCATTCCGCGTAACGGTTCGACGAGCCTCGCTGACGGCACGAAGGTCGAGTTTGCCGACTTTCAGCCGGACTTTACGATGGGACAAGACGGCCAGCCCGACACACGAAGCGGCGATTACAACAATCCCGTCGCAATCCTGAATGTCACGCCGCCAGGCGGCAACGCGCAGCGCGTATTCGCTTTCGCAAATAAGCTGCCCGACAATGCCCCGGTCGCCGCGCCGAAAGCCGGTTACAAATGGCATCTGGCTGAGTTTGAAAAATCGCCAATGGCCCACATCCTGTCGATAAAGTACGACCCATTCAACGCCTCGATCATCGCCTGGTACTACGGCGGCTTCGGCCTTGTCGGTGCTCTGATGTTCGTTTTCTTTCTTTCGCACAAACGCGTCTGGGCACACGTCGAGGAACGCGACGATGGCAAGGTCGAGGTCGTGCTCGCCGGCGAGGCAAACCGCAATCAACTCGGCTTTAGCGACAAGTTCAAAAAGATCGCCGACAGCGTACGTCGGACCGCAGGCAGCCTGCCCGGGAGTATGAAAAGTTGAGGAAGACATGCAGGCTTGCAGAGCCTGCGGTCCGACCAGGAGTAACCATGGAAGAGCTAGACAGATTAGAAGGACGCACCAACTGGAAGTCGTTCATTCCCGCGATACTCGTTATCGCCGGAGCATTCACGATGCTCGGCCTGAGGCTGCAGATCGGCAGCGGATTCATCTCGGACGGCGCGATGATGATGGTCGCGCTCGCGTGCTACATCTTCGCCGCGCTCTTTCAGCTCACCAATCTATACGCACCGTCGCGGATGGCCGAGAAGATCGGCGTCTTCACCGCCGCGCTCGGTGTTTTCTTTAACTTGTCGAGCTGGCTTGTTCGCTGGGTGAACGCCTACGACCACGAGATCGCCATCATGCGCGCGAGCGGCAACATGGATAGTCCATGGCTCTTTCGTTACATTCCGTTCGCGAACCTTTATGACCTCAGCCTTGCGTTCGCATTTGGCGCGGGGTTTACGACGCTGCTTTTTGCGCATCGCAAGAGTTTTCGGATATTGAGCGCCTTCACGCTGCCGATCGCCGCGCTGATATTGACGCTTGCCCGGTTTATCGGCAGCGAATTCATCGACCTGCCGCCCGTGCTCGATTCCTATTGGCGGCCGATCCACGTCGGCGACGCGAGCCTGAGCTATGGCGTCGCGCTTGTGTGCTTTGGAGTCGCGGTGATGTACCTGCTCAAAGACGGCGTCAAGGTCGAGGCGATGGCGATATGGGCGAGCATCTTCGCGTTCTCGGTGATCGCGACGATCAGCAAGTTTTCCGTGTTTACGGAATTCGTTTATCGTGCGGGCCTGTTTGTCCCCGCGGGCGAAGCGGGCAAGAAGGCCTTCAACGCGCCGTTCCGCCTTGAAGTTCCCTATGTCGGTCCTGCTCTGGTCGTTTCGGGGCTTCTGTTGATAGGCGTGATCGCGGCGTTCCTCGTTTACATCTACAAAAAGAACGAGGGTGCAAAGGTGATCGGCCACTATCTGCTAAAGCTTGCCTTCATCGCGCAGATCGTCGCGCTTACGCTGCTCGTGGCCGGCATCAAGAGCAACTCCGACGTCCCGAACCGCCTTCGCGCCCAGCTTGCCCAGCATCCCGAACAATACGTCACGGCCGGACGGGCGATGGCCGAGAGTCAACAGCTCGAGGTCAAAGAGCTGCAGGCGATGACGCCGAAGCAGTTCGAGCAAATGGGCCGACAGTACGTTCAGGCACAGGGCGACCAGATGTTCCTCAGCCTCAACACAAATCCCGTCGAGGTCGCCGCGCTCTTGACCGCGCTCGTAGCGACGGTCTTCGTCATCCTTTTCTCGTTCAACACCGAAAAGATCCGCGAACGCCTTCCCAGTCTCGAATCGCTCGACAGCCTGATGTACAAGACCGCGTGCCTCGCCTTTGCCGGGCTCGCCATGCTGCTCATCACGGGCGCCATCTGGGCGAACGAATCATGGGGCCGCCCGTGGGGCTTTGACTCAAAAGAGACAGGTGCGCTCATCGCCTGGCTCACCTACGCCGCCTTTCTCCACACCCGAATCGCCCGCGGCTGGCGCGGCCGCAGCTCCGCCTACTTCGCCGTCATCGGGTTCTTATTGGTCATCTTCACCTACCTCGGCGTGAGTTATCTATTAAAGGGTCTGCACAGCTACGCGTAAGCGGCGAAGCATGCGACATCGAGAGCTCATCATCTGCGTCGGCCTCACTCTTCTCGTCTTTTCTTGTCAAAGACAGACAGAAACGAAGGAACGCAACCCGGAATGGTACTACCCCGACGGCGGAATTAGAACGCACGGGTTTGAGGACGTAAAGAACGCCAAGGACGGCGACTCCGTCACCCTAACGGAATATATTGATATCAAGTATCTTTGTATGGACCTGACGGAAACTCAACGCGATATCTGCACCACTTCGCTAACCAGCGAGCCGGGGCAGAACATCGAGATAAAACTTCCGGTCTGTTCTGATGAACGTCGACGCAACTGCATCTTTGTAGGTAATAACCCCGGCACTCTGGATTTCCACAAGGTTTATATCCAAGTCAACGATGGAAAACGGATCGACTTCTGGAAGTTGATCGAGCCGCCAAATTCGTGGATGTGCATTTTGCCAAAGCTTCGGTTCACCGGTCGCGTAACCGTTGTCGATGGCGAAGGACGGCTTCTGCAACCAATAGAGAAAATCGAGGTGGAATAGAAAAGGCCGCGGTTGTCCGCGGCGTTCCGAACCATTGACCCGTCGGGAAAAACCATTCTTGCGTTCTTCCACGGATTGTCCTACTGGATCGTCGTTTTCTCGACGTCGAGGATGTTGTAGCGGGTGATGCTGCCGTTTTTGGCGATGACGGTCATTACGCCTTTGTCGACGGTGAATTTGACCACCTCGTTCATCGAGAACCAAAAGGTCGTGCCGTCCTTCATCTGGATAACGAGGCGGATCGAGGCGAGGGCGTCTGCCGGCTTGGACTCGGGCGGTTTGGCAACCGGATTGGATGTTGGCGTTGCTTTCGGCTTCGCGGCCTTGCCGCCCACTGACGCAGGCGGTGCTGACTTCTTGGCCGGCGCTGTTCTTTCGCTCTCTTCTGTCGTCTTCTTTGGTGCTGCGGACGGTCTCTTAGACGCCGAACGCTTTAAGTTACCGATCGTGGGCACAGTCGGAGCGTGCACTACCGATTTATTTACGCTTTTGTCCGGCGCAGGCTCGGCCTTGGCTACAACGGGCGGTTCCGGCTTTGGCTCCTCAGGCTTTGGTGTTGGTTTAGGTTTTGGAACGACGGCGACGATCCTTCCGGCGGAATTCACCTTGATTCCGGGTTCATCCGTCGGGGCCCGGACAACCGTCGGAGCCTCCTGAATCTTTTGCGGCGCGAGGGCGATGAAGCTGCCGCCGAATTTTATGCGAAATGTCGCCGGGTCGTCATTTGGCGTCCGGCCCTGAATGCGGAGCAACAACTGCTCCGGCTTTCGCAGATAGATCAGCCGGCCCGTCTCACTGCGATCGGCCTCAGCATATAGAACCACCTTGGTCAACGGCGTCATCCCTTCGACCGTAAATACGTCGATATCCCCGCTGAAATTCTTTGCGACGACATTGATAAAAATGTCGCCCTGCCCGCCCTCAAACGCGTAGAAATACGTCGTCGCCCGCGGGTCGCCCATGTCGCGCGCCTTGATCTGGCCCTCGATCTCATTCGTCGTCAGGGGCGTGGGAAAATTCTGATCGGTCGACTGTGCCGTCGCCGCGAACGCGAACAGCGATATGCAAAACGCAAAGGACGCGAGTTTGTTGATCGTGCGCGCGGCGAAACCCATTACAATTCCTTTCTTAGATGCACAAGGCGTGACGTTTCGGTGTATCCCAGTTTGGCGTGGGCGTTGATGCTGACGGGGTTGCCGATCTCGGCGTCCGAGGCCATTTCGCTGCAGCCTTTTGACCGAGCCCAATCTTCTGCCGATCTGACAAGCCGCGCGCCGATTCCCTGCTGGCGGTGCGATTGGTCGACGTACCAGCCTTCGAGATAGCCAACGTGCTCGGTGTCGCAATCCTCGACATGCGAGCGGATGCTTGCCTCGAGAAAGCCGACGAGATTCCCGCTGCCGCTGTCGGCAACCGCGACGTATTGCGTGTCTGCGTGCTCGATGATGCCGACCATCTCGTCCTTGTGCGCATCTTCGGACGTTTCGTCCCAGAGCAGCTTCCTGAGCCGAAGCCACTCGCTCAGATCGCTTTCCCCAAGCGGCCGGATCGTAATGTTGTCAGCCATTAAAGATGGATTCTAGCAGTGTTGCGAAATGATAACAACAGCCTTTAACTACAAAAAAGCCGGCCTTTTGCTGACCGGCTTTAATAGGCAAAATGTCCCGCTTTCTGTGCGTTAGCCCGCCTTTGCCGCCGCGGCCGTCCCTTGAAGTATCTCAAGGGCCTTTTTCAGCTGCAGGTCCTCCGGTGTTTTGGGCTGGACCGGCTTGGGGCTCGGGCTGGCCTGCGGCTGCGGATTCTGGTTCTGTTGGTCCTGCTGCTCGATCAAATTCTCGACCTCGATCGGCTCCGGCGTATCAGGACGCTTGACCTCGACCGATGGCTTCACGCCCGTCGTCAAGCGGTCCTCGCCGAGGAATGGCGTGCCGTTGGGCGAGGCCCATTTTGCGACCGTCAACAAGTAGCCCCCGCCGCTCGAGAGCGGAAAGAGTTTCTGCTCGGTCCCCGAGCCAAAGCTCCTCTCGCCGACGACTTCGCCGCGCTTGTGATCGAGAACGGCGGACGCCACGACCTCTGCCGCACCGGCAGTGCCGAGATCGATCAAAACGGCGAGATTGCCGTCAAAGATAGCCCGCGCCGGATCCGCCGGATAATTGCTCACAACCTTGCTTTCCCGGCCGATTACCTTCGCAAGGTCGCCATCTTTGATAAATAGATTCGCCACCGCGGCTCCCTCTTTCAGGCTGCCGGCCGCGACGCCGCGAAGGTCGAGCACGATCTTCTGCACTCCCTGTTTTGTAAGGCCCTGAACCAACCCTCGAATGTCGTTCGATTCGCCGTCCTCGAGGCTGTTGACCTTGATAACGCCGACCTTTCCGGCCTCGAGCCGCGATTCAGCCGCCGGAACTTTGTAGCTGCCACGGACGACCTTTATGGTCTGCGGCTTCTCGCCAGACCTCAGCACTCGAAGGCTGACCGTCGTTCCCGGATCGCCGTTGAGAAGCTGCCGCGCGTCATACAGTGAAACGTCTTTCGTCGCCTTATTGTCGATGTACTCGATCACGTCTCCGGCCTTGAGCCCGGCCCTTTCGGCAGGGGAGCCTTTGACCGGAGCGATCACATAGACATAACCGGCAAACTGCGAAAACTCTGCTCCGATTCCGATCTTGTTCGAGGTCTTAGCAGCCTCGAAGGCCTTGACCTGGTCGGCCGTGAGGTAAGAGGAATACGGGTCGAGCCCGCCGGCGAGACCGCGAAGGCCGCCGAGACGGACCTTTTCCATGTTCGGCTCATCGACGTAATCATTTTGAATGTGTTGCAAGACCGATTCGACGATCCTGAGTTGGGCGTTGGGGTCGTTTACAGGCTGCTGTGCCGACGTGGTGAGCACCGCACCCACGAAAGGCAAACCGCCGACGACGGCATACGCCGCGATCGCGCCTGAAATTACAAGGACCCAAAGCTTACCGCGAAATGACATATAAAACCTCTTATGTTAAATTCCAGACCTGACTTTTACGTGAAATACGGCCGATTTGTTGCCGTTAGGCCGCGACAACCGATTATCCCTTAACCGTCAATAACTGTGCAAGAAAAAGAAACAACTAATCCGGGCGGGCTTACAGATGTTTCTGACCTGGCGCCAACGGGCCGAATTCTTGCCATCGACCCAGGGACAAAACGCTGCGGCGTTGCCGTCTCCGACGAGCTGCGCCTAACGACGCGGCCGCTTGCAGCCATAGAACGCACGAGCTGGAAAAAAATGCTCTCAGATATCAAACAAACGGTCTCGGATTTTGATGCCAAAGCCCTGGTAATTGGTTTGCCGCTCGAATCGGACGGCTCGGAAAGCGAGATGTCTATCATGGCACGTGATATGGCCCGGAAATTCGATCTCTCGCTCGAAATTCCCGTGTTTCTTCAGGACGAACGTGTCACATCATACGAAGCTAAGGGCCGTCTATGGCAACGCGGCGTTAAGCCGAACAAAACAAGGCAGTTCGTCGACAGCGAGGCAGCCGCGATCATCCTGAACGATTTTCTGGATCGCGCAAACAACCTATCTCGGAGCTAGAACCACAACACTCGTGGCCGCCTTCTCCACAGCGGTCTGTGTGAAAGGAAAAGTCATCGGCGTGCCTGTCAGCCACGCGTCGAACTCGTCTTTGAAATGAGGCGATCTCGGATCACCGCTCTCGCCCAGCGGAATGACATGCCGTGTCGCGTCCCAATTTCCCGGACTCGCAATATGACGCATCGACACGTTGGAGCCGACATTCGGCGTCTGCCCACTGCCGCTGATCGGCTTCATCGGAATGGCGAATTGCGTCCCGACAAACGGAACTCCTGCCAGCGGGTGCGGGAATCTCGACTGCCATGTCAAACCCCAGAGCCACTTCGTGTCATCCGGACCAAATCGCGTATCGCCCCAGAGGGCCGCCCGCGTGCTAATATCGCAGGACTTTATAAGGTCGTCATAATCCCTGAAGCCGCTCGGCAGCCATCTAACAGGTCTCTCCCGGACCGCCCAGTCCAATATGCGCTCTCGGATGAGATATGCCGGCGCCGGCTTGTTCGCGTCGGCCATCTTCCCCGCTATGCATCCTCTTATTTCGTTGGCCAGCAAAGCTCCCCGCGAGTCGGGAGCCATTCGACCGTCCCAATCTTTTAAGACGGCGAGCGTCTGTGGCGAAGCGTCATTAGCCTTGACGATCTCTCCTGCAAGGTTCGCAAGCGGGATGTTGTAAACGTCGTACTCGACATCGCGAACGTCGTCCATTGTAACTTTTGTATTCACTTTCAGGTCATCGTAGATCCTTCGTGCCCGCCACGGCGGAGCCGCATCGCGCGACATCTGCGTGTATTTGTACGAGGTGCCGACGATCCGCTGATTCGCGGTAACGATCAAACCTTCGCGTGGGTTATAAAGCTTCGGCAGCTCTTCAAATGGAATGTAGCCGATCCAGTCCCCTTCATTCGTCGAGCCGTCATACGGAAAGGCACCGTCGCCCGTCCGCCGGATAGGAATGCGGCCCGCGGCATACCAGCCGATGTTGCCTTTCACGTCGGCATAAACAAAATTCTGCGTCGCCCCCCCATACGTCTTCAGAGCCTTTTTGAACTCTTCCCAATTCTTCGCGCGGTTGAGTGAAAAAAACGCCTCGAATTCCGCGTTCTTCGGGTCGCGAGCTGTCCACTTAAGCGCGTACTTTTTGCCGCCTTCCTCACTAACGATCACACCGTTGCGCGTTTCCGTGACGTCGAACTCGACGGGCGCCGCGTCGGACTTTGTCAAATTTATCCGAACGCGGATCTGCTCTTTTCGTATTTTGGCCGACGCCCATCCGCTCGGAGTCTTGACCTCGCCCTTCTCGTTGAAGGTCTCGCTATAGAGATCTTGAACGTCCGGCCCGACATTAGTCGCTCCCCACGCGATGAACTCGTTGTGGCCGAGCACGATGCCGGGCACGCCCGGAAACGTGACACCCGAGACCCGCATACCCGGCGCCGACAGATGCGTCAAATACCAAATGCCCGGCGCAGAGGGCGCGAGGTGCGGGTCATTTGCCAGGATAGGCTTTCCATCCACGGTCCGCTTGCCCGAGATCACCCAGTTATTGCTCGCGGCAAGTTCCTCGGCGTATAGCCCTACGCGTTTTAAGGCATCGGCCCGAATGCGTTCGTCGTTCGCCGCCGACGCCAGAAGATCCGCTGATGGATCCTCAGCCTTCTTCGCCGCAACTGGCTTTATGGCTGGCGTGTCTTTTCCAAAAAGAACGACATCGTACGGCGTCACCTGATTGGTGAGGTCCGCGAATTTTTCGGATGGTAGAGTCTTTAGCGATGCTCGCAGAAGATCATTTTGCCATGTCGTGCTGAGCGCGTCGGCGAGGATCTTGCCGATGACTATCGTATCGGTCGGTGTCCACGGGCGCGGTTTGTATTGGAGGATCTTGAATTCAGCCGGCGTCGAATTGTCATCGAGTGAAGCAATATAAGCATTGACACCGCGGGCGTAAGCATCCAGCGCCTCACGCAGCTGTGGACTAAGCGAACCGAGGCTTGCATTTGCGATCTCGCCAAAGCCGAACCGCCGGAAATGTTTGTCTTGCTCCAGGGCCTTCTCGCCAAAGATCTCAGCCGTCTCGCCCCGTGCCAGACGCCGCAACAGGTCCATCTGCCACAGCCGGTCGCTCGCCGTGACATAGCCCTGGGCAAAGTAAAGCTCGCCGTCGTTTTTTGCCTCGATGTACGGGATGCCCCGGCCGTCTCGGCGCACGGTAACCTCACCTCTCAGGTCCGAGACCACGACCTTCGAAGTCTGGCCAGAAACGACCGGAACCATTAGCACGATCGCGACGCCGACGCGGATAAGTATGTTTTTCATAGATAATTATACGCGGGCGGGGAGTCGGGAATCTTGCTTCGCGCGTTTCGATTACGTTAAACTCTTTGAGGTTTCAAATCAACTTTTCGAGGTAAGGGGAATGAACGCACTCAAACTGACCGTCATCGTCGCTGCCATAGCATTCTTCATCGCTGCCTGCGGCCAAACCCAAACACAGCCTAACACCGCGAGTGTCAATAAGGCCTCGGTCACCGCGCCGGTCTCGAATGCAAAGCCAATCGACCCGGGGCAAGAGCTTTATGCGACGAACTGCCAGATCTGCCACCGCGACACCGGCAAGGGCGGAAAGGTAACCGTCGAGGGAAAGAAACTTGAACCCCAAGACCTCACGGCAGACAAGATCAAGAATCGTGACGACGCCAAGCTATTGAAACAGATCACCAACGGTGCGCCGGACGACGGAATGCCCGCTTTCAAGGACAAGCTGAGCGAGGAACAAATAAAACAGATCATCCAGCACGTCAGGAAGGTTCAGGGCGGCACGCCCGCACCGGCCACAAGCTAACGTTTACAAATCGCCGGCCGATATCTAAAATCTAATCTCGAGTGCACCCGTAGCTCAGCTGGATAGAGTATCTGACTTCGAATCAGAGGGTCGCAAGTTCGAATCTTGCCGGGTGTACCATTCTTCTTTGATTTTCAGACCCCAACATACAAGCTCTCGCGTAACGGATTGGAGGTCGGGCGCCAATCATCTAGAATCGGTCTTGTGATCGACAGGTGGCGAAAGATATGGCGTTCCATCTTTATTGTTTATGTTGTATTGCTGCATTTGGCGATCGCCACGCTGATATTGTTCCTGGCACGCATCGAGATACGTAAGTCCGTTGATACTCTGCCCGTTCCTCAGCCAGTCGGAAGTCCAAACCAAACATCAACGGACATCGGCGCGACATCCAGCCCTGCGACCGAGGCTGTCGTTTCTCCGGAGCCCATCGCATCGATCACACCGTTTCCCGCAGGGAATCTAAGTCTGATAATTCCGGTGGCCGGTGTGCATGCGGACCAGCTTGTCGATACCTTTGCGAGCGCGCGTGGTGAGGGCCGCATACACGACGCGATAGACATTATGGCGCCCGCGGGCACACCCGTACTCGCGGCCGTAGACGGCCGGATCATCAAGTTCTTTGACAGCATACCGGGCGGGATCACCATCTATCAGCTTAGCGAGGACAGGCAATTCATATATTATTACGCGCACCTCCAACGCAGGGCTGATAATGTGAAGGAGGGCGATCGGGTGGCTCAAGGCGCGACCATCGCCTTTGTCGGTGACACGGGAAATGCGGGAGCTGGCAACTATCACCTCCATTTCTCTATCGCTCGCGTGATCGATCCTAAACGCTACTGGGAAGGCACGTATGTCAATCCGTATCCGTATCTCAGGTCGGGCACGGCACCGCAATAAGGCCGTAGTCTGGCAGACATATCTCCCGTAACGTTCTGTGTTTTACTTGGTCGGAGAAGACAAGACCATGAGAGGATCGAATCGGTTACGAATAGTTATTATTGCAGCTACCGTCATGCTGGGGGCATGTCAGCCCGTACAGCAGATCACAAATCAACCGGCTAATTCGTCGCCCGCCGCGACCGCTTCACCAGCAGCCACGGCAACGCCGAGTCTGAGCTCGGCCGGGAACGGGCCGTTTACAATGCCGCTGCTCGACGCATTGCTGGACGATGAAGACTTTCTTGCCGATGCCAAATCATCTATCAAGCTATCCGACGAGGAGACGCGAAAACTTAGAGCGGCGGCCGACGAGGCCATTTCACAATTGGACGAGCGCAGCCCAGACCGGCGTCCTATGCGCGAGTCGTCGGAGACAGCCAAAGCAAAAGTAAGACAGATTCTCGGAACCGAACGCGGTGATCGTCTTATTTCTCTGGTCCAGCAGAAATGGTCGGGTGAAGCAGCCGAGGCCCCAAACGCAGTGCCCACGGACACGAGGATCGTTGTGAACATACCCGCCTTCCGCATGGACGTTTTTGACCAGGGCAAACTGCGCAAGACGTACCGCATAGGCATAGGCTATCCCGAATTCCCTTTGCCCATCGGCACGCGCAAGGCCAAGGAGATAATTATCAATCCATCGTGGACTCCGCCTGATGAGCCGTGGGTCAAGGGAAAGGTACATCCGCATGAAAAGGTCGAGGCGGGCAGCAAGCTGAATCCGCTCGGAGTGATAAAGATCCCGATCGGCGGCCCGTCGCTTATACATGGCGGAAAATCTCCAGACAAGATAGGCGGTTTTGCGTCGCACGGATGCGTCGGATTGACGAACCAGCAGGTCGAGGATCTCACCGTTCAGATATCACAGTTGGCCGGCAAGGCCTTGTCTCTCGAGGAGATAAGAAAGTATGAGAAGGAAAAGACTGAGACGAAAACCATTGATATCCCGCACGATCTGACTGTCGAACTGCGCTATGAGACGATCGTCGTCGAGAATGGAACGCTTAAGATCTTTCGTGATGTGTATGAACGAGGTACGAACACTGAAGAGAACCTCCGCCGCGTGCTCGCCGTTTACGGGGTCTCTTTAGATCAGCTTAATGAACCGACCCGCAACAAGGTCCTCGCCTCTCTCGCCGAGATGGACACGGACGCGCAAGGTAATCCGGTCGACGTTTCTGCCGGCAATCAAAACAGCATTGCCAACAAAAGCAACTCTACAAATCAGGAAGTAAAAGTAACGAGCAAGATCAAAGGTAAGAAAGAAATCAATATAGCCATCGCACAGCTTTCCGGCAAAGGATATCCGGCGCCTTTCGGAGTTAATATTTCAGCATCATCCAAGCGTTAAGAGAGGCTGCGGATCGTCGCGATCGCCGAGTCAATATGTACCTTCATGTACTCGTCTTTCTCAATGAAAGGTACCGATCGGCGAATACTGTCATAGAGCGGCCCAGTCCCGTGGCCAAGACGTTTGTCAGCTCCGATCTTTTTCCTTCGAAGGTCGACGGCTTGCGCGGCGCAGAGCGCTTCAAGTGCAATAATGGTTTCCAAATTGTCGGTGACCTGCCGCAGCTTCAGAGCGGCGGTGGCACCCATTGAAACATGATCCTCAACATTCGCTGAGCTCGGTATCGTATCGACGCTCGCCGGATGCGAAAGGATCTTGTTTTCCGTGCATAGGGCTGCAGCGGTGTATTGCACGATCATGAAGCCCGAATTCAGGCCGCCGTGCTGAGTCAAAAATGGAGGAAGCACGTGCTGATTCGAATGCTCGTCTGTAAGGCGCATGATTCGGCGTTCCGAGATATTTCCCAACTCGCTGAGAGCTATCGTTAGGTAATCAAAGGCAAGCGCGAGCGGTTCACCGTGAAAGTTACCGCCGCTGAGAACTTCGATCTTAACGTCGTCATCCTGAAAGATCAGCGGGTTGTCTGTAACGGCGTTCAGCTCGAGCTTCATCAGCCACTCGGCATACAACACCGCGTCGCGGCACGCTCCGTGCACCTGCGGCATACAGCGGAGCGTGTAGGCATCCTGCACATCCGTTGGGTCAAACGCACGGACAAAATCACTGCCGGTAAGGATGCGGCGCAAATTCTCGGCACACTCTATCTGTCGTGGGTGCGGCCTGAGCGCGTGTATTCTCTCGTCAAATGCCGAAGTCGTACCGTGCAGAGCCTCGAGGGTCAGGCAACCGCTAACATCAGCCAGCTCGGCCAGCTTTCTCGCCCTGACAGTTTCGAGCACGCCGACCGCTGTCATCACCGTCGTGCCGTTGGTCAGCGCGAGGCCCTCTTTTGCGGCGAGAATGATCGGCGACAATCCGGCACGCGCGAGCGCATCCGAACCAGCCAATATTTCACCGTTGTATTCAGCCTCAGCTTCGCCGATCAACACGGACGCAAAATGCGCCAACGGAGCGAGGTCGCCGCTGGCGCCGAGACTTCCCTTTTCAGGAATAACGGGATGAACGCCACGGTTTAGACATTCGAGAATTAATTCGATGGTTTCCAGCCTGATGCCGGAAAATCCGCGAGCAAGCGTATTCGCCCGTATCAGCATTATCGCCCGCACGGTCGGCGTGTCGAACGGCTTTCCAACTCCCGCAGCGTGGCTGACGACCACATTCCGCTGCAGCGTGGCGGCATCCTCGGGACTTATGATCTTGTCCTTGAACGCGCCGAATCCTGTTGTAATGCCATACGCGATCTCGCCGCGATCGAGCAATGCCTGCACCGCGTCGGCACAGCGTTTCACCGCGGCTTTGGAGCCCTCAGCGAGGACGACACGGGGCTCGCCAGGGCCGCCGTTTGCGACAGCGGTGACTTGTTCAAACGTCAGGCTTTCGCCGTCGATAACAATCTCAGAAACCATGCGTAACAGAGATTAGCACAAAACGGGGGTGCCCTTGGAAATGACGGTCTTGATCTGGTTGCCGCCGAATTCATAGCATAATTGCCGGTGATCCATGGCATCAACGATCAGCAGATCGGCCTGTTTACCAACCTCGATCGAGCCGACGCGACGGCCGAGGCCAATGCCGCACGCCGCATTGATCGTCGCGGCATTTAACGCCTCGGCCGGCAGCAGCTTTTGGTAGCGGCAGGCTATCGCCATCGCCATCGGCTGCGACGGGCACGGCGCGGAGCCGGGATTATGATCGGTCGACAACGCGATCGCACATCCCGCGTCGATCAGCTTGCGAGCGTCAGCAAATTGCATTTTTCCAGCATTGAAATTCTCGGTCGGAATGACAACGCCGACCGTATCACTTGCCGCGAGCAGTCCCACTTCCTC
>Ga0163161_10002084_pt1 | contig 14496 bp, 9 predicted proteins | sample S45metaG_FD_129847 | JGI IMG/M metagenome (GOLD analysis project Ga0163161, IMG submission 129847) | Switchgrass rhizosphere microbial communities from Kellogg Biological Station, Michigan, USA - S4-5 metaG | ecosystem: Host-associated > Plants > Roots > Rhizosphere > Soil | place: USA: Michigan... | reverse complement strand
TTCTAGTAAAGTTTTTTCAGCGATTACAGACTTCGCCGTTTCCTCGTCCCCCAGTTCTCTTGCCTTAGTCAGTTTAGCTTCAAGGTTTTCAATAGAATTCAGCAATCCCATGGAAGGAGCCATGGTTTTGCTCATCTCCACCCAGTCCGTAACAAAAGCATCGCCCTTCAGGTTCGCGGTGTCAAAGCCCTTGGCCGTTCCCGAAATATTCAGTTTTCCAGGTTCCAGGTAAATGACCATACCCAGCCCTGTTACTTGAGGATCTTCATTTCCTGCCTGTAAAATGAAAATACTTCCACCTCCGTTCATCGGTTTGGAGAAAGAAAAACTGTTGTTTTTAACATAGGTAGAATCGGTTACCTTATCAACAGGATTCCATAAACGCACAATCATATTTTCTTTAAGATCCGGTAATTTCGCAGTCAGTTCCAGTTTCTGCTGTGCAAAAGCCGCGGCCGTACTCAAAGCCAGGCTGCAAATGGTTAATATTGACTTCTTCATTTTTTATTAGGTTATCGTTGATATAGTTTAGTTTGTACTCAGTTTAAAATCCTTTCCTTTAAGCAGGTATTCATTTTCTCCTGCCCGTCTGAAAATCAAGGTATAAGGCAACATTAAACCATTCAGGGCTTTATACTCTGCCATTTCAATCGTTGTGTAAGGCAGATCATCATCAGTATGTTGTAAGTCCTCCTCTTTTACCTTAAATCCTGTTTTCACATCGTAATAATAGGCACGTGCCGCAGCGCTGTGCTCATCAAGGAAAAGGACATAAGCATCTGTCCCGTTGATATTCCTGGTCGAATCGGCCAACCGCAGCTGATGATTTCCGTTAAGCATTTCCATTTCCGGAAACATCCTACATATTTGCTTCACCTGCAAGTTCTGGCCCGCGTTCAGTTCTCCTGCAGCACCAAATTTCTGGTAATTTACCTTATCAGCATTTACTGTATATTTCTGCAAAGGGTGCGGAATACTGGCGAAACTGAATTCCAAATTGTACTGGTCAGGAAACAAGGCAGACCGCTCCATAGTATACAGGCTCTTTCCCTCTCCTTTGGTATATTTCAATACTGCCTGTTTTAAATTCTGCACCAGGTTTTTCCCTCCTATCGCAGCAAAATACCGGTCAAGGACCACCTGCGAACTCAAACCCTCAGGCACTTTTTTTTGCTGGTCATTTCCACGCCATACATTATCACTCAGGTTCCGGTCTGGCAACTGATGGTCCGGATCTAATTTCACAGAGATTACATTACTGGTAGAAGGATAGTAAAAGCTCCATTCCGTATCTTTCTGCCAGATCTCGGCAGGCAGGCTGACCCGGTTGACCTGTCCGTTAAATTCTATAATCTCCAGTACAGCAGGCATCACCATTTTACCTTTATTAGCCAGCTTGATTTTCACCCCTTTTTCTGGCTGTCCATCTACATATTGAACACTAAGTATAGACTGGTCGAGTGTCCAGTCGTTCAGGAACCAGCTTTGCCAGAACCAGCTAAGGCTTTCACCACTTTCTTTTTCCATGCACCTGAAGAAATCAGAAGGCATAGGGTGTTTGAACTTCCAGGACTGGATAAAGGTGCGAAAAGCGGCATCAAAACGCTCCCGTCCAAGCACCTGGTTCCTTAACAGGTTGAGGGCCACGGCGGGTTTCATATAAGCCATTAAGGCAAAATTTTTATAAAGCAACAGCTCATAAGGTGTCGAAACAGCCTGACTCGGTTTAACCTTTCCCAGCCAATCCACCGCATCCGCCATTTGAAAGGCTGTTTCCTCGTGTAAAACTTCCCCGTTCACATGATTGATAAAAGAATTCAGTCCTTCTACCATCCAGCTGTGCCGTCCATTTCCAGCCACCATCATATTGAACCAGGAATGCCCCAGTTCATGGTTTACTTTAGGCCAAACGCCATTGGCCATACCATTTGACTGGTAGTGGATAAAACTTGCCCCCGGACCACCAATTCCGGTAACCGGACCTGCAATATTGACACAGCTTGTATAAGGGTACGGGTACCACAGCCCGGAATAGGATTCCAATACTTTTTTCATGATCTGCGCAGATTGTTGCCAGGTCTCAAAATTGCTTTCCACCGGATATAAGGACATCGCCATGGCGGTCCTGTTGTCCGGAAGGTTTACTTTTACGGCATCCCATATAAAAGCCTTGGAAACCGCAAATAAAGCATCACCCGCATTATCAGTGCTGAAATGCCAGGTCATCGGGCCGGTTGCCGGTCTTGAAGAAAGCTCTCCTACTTCCTTTGCTGTACGGATTTGCACGGTCTGATTGCTTTTTGCCGCAGTACGGAACCGTTCCAATTGTACTTTGGTCAATACCTGCTCCGGGTTCATCAGCTGACCAGTCCCCTGGACAATACACTCTGAAGGCAAGGTAATTTTATAGTCCATTTTTCCAGGCTCAATATAATAACCGGCATTCGCTGTATTCCAGCCTTCTATATCATCATAAACGGCAATCCTCGGGAACCATGCCGACAACTGGTAAATCGAACCGTTCCTGGTCGGCAGAACACCCATAAAATCAGAACCGTTCTTTGGCAACGTAAAATGGTAGGCTATACTTAACCCCAGCACCTCCTTGCTTTTCAGGCCTTCGGGGAGCAGGACCTTAAGCTGGTCATTCATGACCTTAAATTCAGCTTTTGTCCATAAGCCCGGTTTTTTGTTTTTAATCGATATCTTTTCCAGAACAAAGCCTTCGGTAAATTCCTGGATTCCAAAGCGGCTGCCGTCAAGCGGGGTCAGCGCGGTGGTCCTGGAATCTTTACGGAAGCGGTTCTGCCCCAGCAGCAGCCAGACCTCCTGCAGTACATCCGGGCTGTTATTGAAATAGGTCAGCTCTTCAGTGCCCCGGAGTACACGTGATAAAGTATCAAAACTCGCGGTAATCTTATAATCCGCCCGGTTCTGCCAATATTCCGGCCCAGGTTTTCCTGCAGCATTCCTTACCCGGTCCCCTTTAGGATAGCTGACTCGCTTAAAGCTTTCCAGCGGATCAAATACAGAAGCCTGCTGCGCAGATACAGCAATTGTACCTGCCATAAAAGCAGCCAGTGTTAAAAAAGGTCTGAATATTCTGGTCATACCCTATCTCTTTTCCTTATACCACTGATCAATTTTTTCTTTAAAAGCAGGGAATTGCGGGTAATCTAAATAGGCATCAATAAAATTACCCTGACGGTCAATCACAATATATCTTGGATAAGAATCCAGGTGATAAGCCTTTCTCAGCAGGATCCAGGTTGGATCATTCTGGTTATCGACAAGATGTAAATTGATACCATCCTCCATATGATGTTCCTTGATATAGTTTTTCCATGAAATCCCGTCTTCAGGTTCCAGTGCCAATGACATGAATACGATATCGGTGCTGTCTTTATAGCTCTCTGCCACTTTCTCAAAGAAAGGAAGGTTATACAAACAACCGCTGCACCAGGTACCCCAGCAATCGATCACCAGCATTTTCCCCTTGAAATCAGAAATCTTCACCGTCTTTCCATGATAATCACGCAAGCCAAAATCAGGCGCAGGTTTTCCTGGTGTCAGGTTCACCTGGTAAGTATAAAATTCGTCCAGTTCTTTAAGTAGTTCTGTATCGGTGCAAGCCTGTTTAAACTTTGCATAAAATGAGGCCAGTTCCGGTGTCAGGCCTTTTTTTCTGAACATTACTCTGAATTCAGCCGGAATATACTGCTTGATAAAAAGCTGGTTGCCATCTTTCAGAAGAACCTCCATTTTTGTAAGCCTGGAGTCTCCCGGCTGCGATTTACCCGCCATCAATACTTGTGCAAAAGTATTCATGATATCTTCCCTGCAAATCCGGTTTAAATCATCACCTTTAGAATTCTCCTGTTCAAGCAAAGCTCCAAGGGTTCCCTCAGGAAGGTCCTTTTTTTCATAATGAGCATTGTTAAACGCATCTGCAAGCTTAACACGGAGCACACTTTCATAGCGTAAAAGCAAGGCTTTCTCCTGCGGGTCTTTAATTTTAGCTTTGTTCAGCAGGCCCTGCACCTGTTTACCCCGCTCAGAAAAATAGCCTTTCAGGGCATCGGTATTCATTATAGTAAGTTTTTCTACCGGAATATAGTACAGACTATCCATCAGATAAGGCAAACTTTGCTTAAATGCATCAGGTCCTTTAAAAATGGCTGCATAACCACGCCCATTTGTTCTTTTTTTAAGCTTTACCATAGATAAATTCACTTCTCCGCCATTGACCAGTACAGGGATATCACTGAACGATACAATCTGCAATGCGGCAGGTATCTGTCTTTTAACATTGTCCTTGTCTTGGCCCAGCATGATCATTTCACTTTCATGTTGGTCAGGGCTTTGGCCTTTAAGATGCGAAAACGTTACATACGGAAGCTGTGGTGAGGTCACATTCAGGTTGAATTTAATAGAATTCCCCGGTGCATCGGCATAGGTCCGCCCGCTTGGCTGCAAGTTCAGGATGAGCAGCGACAGCAAGAATAAATTTATCCTCTTCATAATTTAGGTTGGTTGATTTTAGGTATAGGCACAGGAATTATAAAAAAGGGTGAAAACAATTTCAATTATTTTCACCCTTTTTTTTCTGACAGGATTTTATCTGCGCTGTACCGTGATCCTGTTGCCCTTGATCAGGAAATTCACCTGGTTGGTGCTCAACCTGATGTTATTCAGAATCTTTTGTATATCTCCTTCATTTTTAGACATATCTATCGTAAAATGAAGACTCTTAAGGCTTTCGTCCTGAAAATCGAAATGCAGGTCATATTCCCTTTCCAAACGGGATGCAATCTCTGCCAGGGAATTGTTGTTGAAATAAACCTCTCCGTCCTTCCAGGCCGTATAGGTCTTTAGATCTGCCTCTGTTTTTTGAAGCATACCATTTGGACCTCCGTATAACCCCAATTCACCTGGAGCCAATATCACTGAACGGCTTCCTGCTTCCAAACCAACCTTGCCTCTTACCAACGCAGTTTGTACCGCTGGCCCGAAAGAATTGATGTTAAATGCAGTACCCAATACCTGTACATTTAGCCCCTTTACATGCACAACAAAAGGCCTTTGTGCATTATGGCTTACTTCAAAAAAAGCCTCACCTTCTAAAGTCAACTCCCTTTTGGAGGCCGAAAAATGACTTGGATACGTCAATTTCGACCCCGAGTTTACCCATATTGCCGTGCCATCACCCAATTCCACCTTAGTTTGTTTCCCATATGGTACTTCCAATATGTTCATGCTAACCGGACCTTCATTTTCTTTTGGCAATGCCTTTTCTTTCTTATAAACAAGCGTACCCCCATTCAAAGCGGCTCCCGCAGATTTTAAAACCGGGGCTTCTTTCTGGTCAAGTGCAACCGTCTTTCCATTCTCGAGGGTCAGTTTAACACCTGCTATTGTTGGTGCAGATGCATTTTTTGACGGATCTTCGGGTCGAATAGACAGCCACCAGACCGATCCAATTACACAAGCAAGCACAGCCGCCGCTGCCATAAACCAATTGCGCCTGCCACGGCCAATCGTTAGGTTCTCTTTCCTGCTTTTCTCTTTATATCTTGCCTCTAACTCTTCCCAGCCAGCTTGCACCGGAAATTTCATTTCTGGGTCTGTTCTATTTAAACTCATATTTGTTTCTTCTGCCAGCAGCAGCATCTCGAGCTCCTCCTGATTCAATTCTTCATCGGCTTGTCCGCCGTCCTTGTCACCTTCAAGGTGTCTTAACAGCTTTTCCCAATTCATTTTTTCTTCCTGATCCATAGCTCTGTTAATATAATCCTATCCACATATAAATTAAAATCACTATCCTGATCAGCGATCTGCATTCACGTCTTAAAAACTCATATGATAATTTGATATGTGTTTTTACAGTATTCACAGAAATATCCAGCTGCGCAGCTATTTCAGTATACTTCAATCCTTCTTTGTTACTCAGCAAGAAGATATGTCTTCTCTTTTCCGGCATCTGGCCTATAATCTGCCACAGTATAAGATCCCGGGCAATTTCGTTCTCTTCCCTATCGTCTTCTGCTATACAAGCTAAATTCGCCCCGGTTTGCTTCAGCAGATCATCATTATAATCTACTTTTTTAGATTTCTTTCTGTAGCTCAGTGAGGCGTTTCTTACTGCCCTGAATGCATAACTTTTGAAACTCCCGTGAATATCCAGTGAAGCGATCCTATCCAGACAATACAGGAAGAAATTCTGAACAATATCTTTGGCAGTCTCTTCATCTTCCACTACTTCATAAGCAACCGAGCATAAAAAAGAATAATGTTCACGAAACAAGGGTTCTATCTTTGAAAGTTCTGCCATCAGCCTTATCTTTTTACATTTTTTGATTCATTACACCTATTATGTCCAAACCTTTGTCAAGGTACAGATCTGTTGAGAGCGTATTTAACCATTTCCCGTACCATTCATTTTCGGCAGCGCCGCTGTTATCCATTGTACCAGTTATTTTTAACTTCCGGTCACCGTCCAGCTGAGCAATTCGATCAATTTTTTTGGTATAAGCCAAAAGCTGATCCTGTTGCCGGATAAATTTACCACTGATTAAATCCACCGGATCCAACTGGTGTTGCGCCAGAAGCCTGCTGTTTTCATCAATCGTTTTAAATTTAGCGTCGTTACCGATTGCTTTGGTAGCTAAATTTAAAATATTATTCCAAATTAATGGCTTATTAAATTCAGAATAATTAGCCGCAGGAATACTGTCCCAGTGTAATGCCGTCAAATTGTCTTTCTCTTTAATCTTTAAATAAGCAAGCTTCCCTGGCAATACCACATCTGCTTTTACGCCCCTCAGCTGTGTAGACGCTCCGTTAACACGATAAAACTGGAATTGGGTAAGACGCAACGATCCAAAATTCAAATCCGGTATTCCCTTTGCCTGGTCGCCCATCTTTCCCATAGGCAAGGTACCTTGGGCTGTTCCCTTTCCATAACTGGATTGGCTGCCAATAATGATCCCCCGTTTATAATCCTGAATGGCGGCAGCAAATATTTCTGAAGCCGAAGCACTTTGTTCATTGATCATTACTGCAAGTGGTCCATCATATATGGACGCTTCATTACTGGTATAAATTTTTATCCCGTTTCCATCTCTGATCTGAACTTTTGGCCCGTTTCCCAGAAAATAACCACTCATCTTCACCACTTCGTCCAAAGAACCTCCGCCGTTATTTCTCAAGTCTATGATAACCCCATTCACATGCTGTGCTTTCAATTTCAGCAGCTCCCTGCCCACATCGTCTGCACAATGGAATCCCGCAGGATTGGCTGCGTCTGCATAAAATTCCTGTAAATAAATATAACCGATTTTCAGCCCATTCTTCTCAATAACAGCACTTCTGGCCCTTCCCTCTTCATCTTTAATTTCTGCCCGCTTTAAAGAGACCGTTTTTTCCTGACCACTACTTTTCAGCAAATCTAAAGATACCTCAGTATCTTTATCGCCCCTGATCAGATCCGCAACTTCAGCAATCGGGATTCCGGCAACATCAACCATCACGCCTTTGGTATCACTAATACGTAAAATACGATCATTAATGTCCACCAGACCACTTTTGATGGCAACACCACCTGGTTTGAGCGATTTAACGAATACATCACCCTCCTTATCCTGTAACTCCAGTCCAATGCCAAAAAAGCGCTTCGCCATATCATTGTTGACACTTCTTGCTTTAACAGGTGCAAAATAAGACGTATGAGGGTCTACCTCCATAGTAATGGTATTTACATATTGGCTGAACCGCTCATTTAACGCAGACGAGCCGACCAAGTTCTTAAAAACATTCCCCAACCATTTATCCACCTTTAAGCGTGCTTGTTTTTCCAGTGCAGGGTTATTGACTTTATTACTGTCCAGATCTATCATTTTTTTCAGCACAAAATATTTAGCCCTTTTCTGCCATACTTTTTCCAGCGCAGCTTTACTTGTGGGATAGTCCAGTAAACTTCCATTCATCTGAACCGTCTCATCTTTATTAAAGGCCATAGGTCGCTCCAGAATCTTTTTATAACCTGCCTGAGCTTCCAGGAGTCTCTTATGAAAAATTTGATAGGCGGAAACAAAGAAATCTACACTTCCTTCATGAAGTTCATTGTCAATGCTCAACTCATATTTTTTTAAATCCTGAAAATCGCTCTGCAGCAATACATCCTTATTTGGATCTAAACTCTCCAGATATTTTTTCCATATGGATCTTGAAAAATCATCATCAATTGCCTTGGGTTTTACATGGTCTTTTTCAAGCTTTTTAACCACAGCCTTTATGGTCATCTTTTGAATAGCCGTAATATTTGTGTCTATAGATTGCGCCAGGGCAGCCTGCTCCGCCCCCGAAAAAAGAAGGGCAGCAAGCGCCAGCATCCGTATTGAATTGGAGTGGTTCTTTAGTTTCATAAAGAGGTTTAAGGTTTATCAATAATCCTTAAGGCGATCAGAATAAAAAAAAGGGTGAAAGAAAAATAATTTTATTTTTCTTTCACCCTAATGTAAAGGTATCTGGTCGTCAGCAATACCAATCCCAGTAGCCTTAACATCATCATTTTTCACCTCCACCCTCCCTGATCTGGACCCAAAAAAAAAGATTTAATAATGATGTTTATTGCCTCTCTGTAGCTAGATGATTGGGATTATCTGCTTCTATAGCCAATTCCTTAAGGATAAATGGCTCTTTCATCGAATACAATATGAATCTAAGCCCTATCCATTACCTAGCTGTTAGCTATTTGTTGTAAGTCGGATAAAACCAAGGATTCCTTTTTTATACGCTCCCACAAACCAAATGTAAACACCTAAAAAACAACAACATACCACTCAGCAAGCTCTAAACAGTTTTGAAAGGAAATTGAATGGATTTGATGGGTTTGGAATGGAAATCCAAGCCCGCACCCACTCCGGTCTGCACCCAAGAAAAATAGGATTTCATGATGGAGCCTTAGAACCTGTAAGGTTCAGCGACATCAGAAACCTATTTTTCACAAAGAAGACTTCAAATAAAACCACTTTGTATTTGTGGCCCGGTTTTATGGAAGGCCTGCACCTACACTAATGCAACTACAGGCCTTGTTATATTCCTTTCTAATTATAACTTACTCTGACAGAAGAAACAGCGTCATTAAATCCACCGCCAAGACAGCTCTGCCCACCAGCATAAGTAACAGAAGCCCCTCCAAAATTATCATCCTTATATAAAGTAACTTTTAAACCATATGGAACTTTAAAAGAAGACAGGTCATTGTCCACCAAACCTAGAGCAACCATCTGCGCGGTAGTATAATTGCCCACACCCAATGTAGCCACCCAGCCACCATAGCTGCAATGCTGATAAAACTGAACTGTAGAAGGAAACTGAGGAATATCACTGGCGAAATTAAAACTATATGTGTATGGAATGACATTACCATTTTCACAAACCAGTTTAATCTTTAGTTCATAGGGTGTATTACCTTTCACCTGTAATTCACTAACAGGTATGGCCACATTAAAACTATCAAGCCCAATCACATCAGAGCGAAAAGCATTCACATTATAATCTTTATTTACACCAGTACCCTCATTATTTACATTTGGATCAAGATAATAGATCACATTGGTAATCGGACTGGTAGACGTAAAGCTTCCTCTTACATAAATATTACCATCGTAAGAGTTGGTATTCGCATACGTTTTGATTGTGCTGGTTACAGCACCATAATACGTCGCAGAAGTAGAAGCTTGAAACACCTGGCAAGTATTGAGTATCGCACAATCCGCCGCACTTAAGAATGTAGCAGAACGACCGTAGGTTTGATTTCCAGACCCCATCAAGGTTGTACCTAAAGTACCTTGCTCAGAAACATGCTGTTTATTATGCGCGAGACCAAGCCCATGTCCAAGTTCATGCAACATACCCGCCATCAGATTAGATGTTGTTGTCGCAAGATTGGCCACATCAAGCCCGTTATAATCTACAGCAAAACAATTGCGTCCAACCCCATAAAACGGAGTACTTCCACCATCCGTTCTCAGTGGCATAATGATCAGGTTATGGTCACTTGAAAATTCAGTCGGATGAGCAGCTTTATAAGCGTTAATTTCTGTCAGGGCTGTACTTCCGCTGGTAGAATAATCATAATAAGCCTGCCCGTTTTGTCCTTGTATCGTAATGACATTCACCAAACCTGCCGTATCCACAGATAAACCAAAAGTTTTGGCACCATAACCATTGCGCTGCATTTCGCTCTTCATAAAATCCTGGAAATTGAAGAGCAGTGCACTGATTCGCGTCTTATAATTGGCTAATGCCGGATTATCATTCGGAATAAAATAAACAACGTTTAAATTGTGTGTATTGGTCACGACATTTGGATTCAGCGTACTTTTTGAATTGATCTTAAGTTTAGCAGAATCATTTGCAGAATTTTGATCTACCGTACTTTTTTTACAACCGTAAAAGATTAAGCCAGAGGCTAAAATACCAGCGCTCAGCGTTTTGAAAAGCGTACTTTTTTTCATAATAGTTCTATGTTTTTATTTACAACGTATCAAATAAATCGTATTGCAGGCCAGAATTCTCTCCTGTTGCACTAAGTACTTCATATCCATAGGTAATATCATTGCTGTAAGGCAACGTACCCTGGTTGTTATAATATGATGATAAATATAAATGCATACTACCTCCATCACTATCTGCCTGGGCAGAGTAAGTATTAATAGCATATTGGCTCGGGTTGTCCACATTATATATTTTCACATTAACCTGGAAACTATAATCATTCGCCAACACATTCACAGCTTTCACATCCACATTTCCAATCACCCAATCATAAGCATATGGAATGCCACCAAGACTTCCTGAATCGATAAAATAAGTTAAGGAAGCTCCTTTTTTCCAGTAGAACTCCTGGGCTTTCACCATGCCGGCCAAAGACACCAGGCAGAATACCAGCATTAATTTTAAAATGGTTTTTTTCATAATTGTTTTATTTAGGGTTTAATTGATTCAATTTTAAAAGCAAGACATACCTCGTCCAGGAAAGCAAATAGCAATCGGAAATTTTTAATACCAAGAATTAGGAAAAAGAGTTTTAATTGGGAAGAAATCTATTCCCAAAATAAATTAAGTGCAAGCGTTTGTACATGTTTTTCTTGTTTGGTTAATTCACTGATTTTCAATGATGTAAATTACCAATATCACATCTAAAATCCCTATTCATCAAAAAGCAAATTGACAACGCAAACGTTTGATATGACATTTCAAACGTTTGAAATTCTTACAAATCTTATTTCTGATGGTGTACCACAAGTTTACACTCCACAGTTACTTTCTGATACGCTTTATCAGCAATTTCTTTATTGATCAACTTAAACAATAAGTTAAAAGCATTTTCTCCAATCAGTTCAGGATATTCTTCTATGGAGGCAATTGGTGGATTATCCAGATAATCGATAAATTTGGCATTCCCAAAGCCGATAAAGTCCACTGCATGGCCACCAATTATAGAACGGCAATGTTTAATGGCTTCAAAAACAATAGGCTCTTTAAAAGCCACCAGTGCAGTCGAAGCCGTCTCAGAAAATGAGCGGATAGCCTTGCTGGTTTCTCCCCTGCTAAAATCGGTATAGATAACCCGTTCAGCATGAAACGGGATTTCATAGTCCCTTAAAGCATTAATATAACCTCTAAATCGATCGTGGGTAAAGTTAACATCCCGTGGACCTCCGATATAGGCAATTTCCCGATGGCCTTTATGGATCAGGAATTCTGTAGCATCATAACTCCCTTTGAAAGTATTTCCCAATACTTTGTGACAGCTGGAATCCAGGCTCGGGTTACGTCCATAAAAAACAACGGGTATTCCCAGTTTTTCAAATGGAGTAAAATGGTTCAGGTCTTTTGTTTCTTTCGAAACAGCCACAATAAGACCGTCTACACGCGACTTCAAGAACATATTCGTCTGTTCAATTTCCTTTGAAAGATGATCATTAGATTGACCAATGATCAAATTATAACCTTGAAGCAGAGCCAGATTTTCCATCTCCATTACACTGCGCAGAAAATACTGATCAGAGAGATCGGGAAGTATCACACCTATTCTATGCGATTTTCTTCCCTTCAAATCCAGGGCGGATTTATTAGGCGTAAAATTCAATTCCTCCGCCATCTGTTTAACCCGCACCCTCGTGTATTCGTTGATGGTTGGATAATCATTTAAGGCTTTGGAAACTGTAGAGACCGACATTTTTAAACGTGCAGCCAAAATTTTCAGCGTTACAGGTGAATTATATATAATGGCATTACTCATAGATATTTAATTATATAATTATTACCTTGATTATGCTTCAGCAAGATAATGCGCAGGTTGCCAAAGCCGGTTCCTGCGCATTAATATCACATATACGAACTAAGTCTTCGCTTTTTCGTAGCTGTTTCCACTTCCCTTCATCTTATTGGTCGTTTCAATCACCAGCACGAAAGGCTTATCAACTCCCGTCTTATTATAATGAACAAAATATGCATCATTCTGAATTTCCTCTACGCTTAAACGCTCCTCTGGCTTTGAAAGTAGATAAGCTTTACTGATCGCTGTTCCCTCAGGAAGCTTAACCTGATACGCACCAGAAACAGGTACATTGCATACTATCATATGGATCTTGTTTCCACCTGTTTTTTTAGTAAAGTACCCCCAGTCTTGTTTTTCCAGTCCTGCATATTCACAGTTATAGATTGCCTCGTTGTTTACCTTCATCCAGTCCCCTATTTCAGCAGCCAGTTTTTTCTCTTCTTCACGGATCGATCCATCCCCTTTAGGGCCAAAATTCAACACAAAATTCCCGCCCAGGGACACAGCTTTGGCCGTCATTTCAATCAACTCGTTACTCGTCTTAATATGTCCTTTCCAGGCCTTGTTATAGCCCCATTGATTTTCCGGAACCGTCATTACGCAATCCCAATCGTTCCCATGCACATCTTCTATCTTATTGGGTAATTTACGTTCCCATCCTTGCTCATAGTCTCCCATAAGTACATGATTAGAATCAAAATGGCGTTTTCCAAACTCATCGGCTCTAAATCGGCTGCCAATAATCAATCCCGGACGCAATTTACGCATTTCGGTCTCCAGTTCATCAGCAAATTCTGCCTGTTTTACCCAGGATTTATCCCAGGTCCCATCAAACCAAAGTCCTTTAGCTGTTGGATACCTGGTCAGCAATTCAAGCAATTGGTTTCGGGTAAACTTCTTAAACCCCTCAAAAGCAACACTATCAGACTTGGTTTTGATGTCATATCTCCAGCCTGGATGGTTCCAGTCCATAATAGAAAAGTACAAAATCACATCTATACCCGCCTTATTGTAGGCATCTACCAGCGGCCCGATTACATCCTTCTTCCATGGAGACTTAGCTATAGTGTAAGACGTGTATTTACTAGGCCACAAGCAAAATCCATCATGGTGTTTAGTGGTTATGGTCACATATTTAGCGCCCATATTCTTCGCTATCCCAGCCCATTCTTCAGGATTGAAATTAACTGGATTAAACTTATAAATCAAAGAGTCATAAGTCGAATTCGGGATGCCATTCCAGGATCTGATCCATTCTGCAGCGCCATCATATGGCTTGCCGTTCCATTCACCACCAGGTATTGCGTACAAACCCCAGTGGATAAACTGCCCAAGACCATAGCCCCTCCATTTTTGCATCACCTCGTCAGTCCTTTTTCCAACACGATGACTGCCATGGATAAGTTTCACCTGTTCCTTGTCCTGCGCGCAAGCAACGCCTAAAAACAACATCATCAAAAAGGTTAATCCAATATTTTTTTCTGAAACCTTCATTTTTACCAGTTTGGGTTTTGAGTTAAATTTTTGTTGAGCAATATATCTTCTGTTGGAATCGGAAACAAATAGGCTTTTGACTCGTTAAACTTCCTTCCGGCAGGAAGAGTTCTAAAATAAGGCAATATATAACCTTCGGCACTTAAATAAATATCCTTATTTACCACCACCGTTGGAAACTGCGATTGAACAAATTTAATACCTTCCACAGGAACATTGATCAGTTTTCCAGCTTTCCATCTCATCAAATCGTCCCAACGCGTATTCTCAAAAGCCATCTCTACCCTTCTCTCCCTGCGTATCTCCCGCAATAACGGCGCAATTGGTGCGCCTACATAGGTCTGATAGATCGCATCCAAACGAGGATCTGCAGGTTCACTGCCAATCACCAGACCGGGCATTCCCACGCGGCTGCGAAGCTTATTAATAGTCTGGTCAATAACCGACTGACTAATCTGCCCTAACTCATACTTAGCCTCTGCATAATTCAACAGAATTTCTGCAAAGCGAAATACGGGTGCAGCTTGCTGGCCACTTGTTACCCGGTCCCAGTCTGCCGGACTATTATAAAACCATTTGGCCAAACGGTATCCTGTTGGGCATTTATTCCCGCTCATTCCAGGTAAATTTGGCAGGGGTGCATTGTTTGAACC
>Ga0163161_10002083_pt1 | contig 14500 bp, 17 predicted proteins | sample S45metaG_FD_129847 | JGI IMG/M metagenome (GOLD analysis project Ga0163161, IMG submission 129847) | Switchgrass rhizosphere microbial communities from Kellogg Biological Station, Michigan, USA - S4-5 metaG | ecosystem: Host-associated > Plants > Roots > Rhizosphere > Soil | place: USA... | reverse complement strand
GGAATCATCTCATTGTTATTGTATACTTATTTATCTCTATAAAAGATCGTCCAAGAAAACATAATGGAACAAGTTTTACTACTTCTTATATTTTTACCATTAGTTGGTGCGCTGGTTACAGCATTTACCGGCAATGCCGCAAAACATGCGGCCATGGTCTTCGCTTTAGCTTCACTGGCCATTGCGGTAGGGGTTGCCTGTCAGTTCACACCGGATGCAAATAAGCAGTTTGTGGTTAACCTGCCCTGGATACAGAGCCTGGGCATTAATTTCCATGCGGGTATTGATGGTATCAGCTTAATTACGGTTTTATTAACAAACGTACTGGTGCCAATTATCATATTGGCAAGCTATCAAAACGATTACAGTAAACCGGCATCATTTTTTGCACTGATACTATTTATGCAGGCTGGGTTGCTGGTTGTATTTACAGCAATGGATGCCTTCCTTTTCTATATTGGCTGGGAAGCAGCATTGATCCCGATTTATTTTATTTGTGCCATCTGGGGAGGAAAAGACAGGATACGCGTCAACATGAAATTCTTCGTGTATACTATTGGCGGTTCCCTGTTTATGTTACTTGGGATTATCTATTTATACCTGCAGAACCCTGCACATAATTTTGACATCGATGCATTTTACCAGTTAAGTTTAGATCCTGTACAGCAGGGATGGATTTTCTGGTCTTTCTTTATCGCATTTGCGATTAAAATGCCGGTTTTCCCATTTCATACCTGGCAACCTGACACCTATACTGAAGCACCTGCTGCAGGTACAATGCTGCTTTCAGGTATCATGCTGAAAATGGGTATTTACGGAGTAATCAGGTGGCTGTTGCCAATTGTTCCTGCAGGAGTTCAGGACTGGGGCACTACAGCAATTGTACTGTCTGTGATCGGAATTGTATATGCGTCATTAATTGCCTTTACACAAAAGAATGCCAAAAGATTGGTCGCTTATTCTTCTATTGCACACGTTGGGTTAATTTCTGCCGGTATCTTTGCGCTGAATACGCAGGGGATGCAGGGCGCAATGATCCAGATGTTGAGCCATGGTATCAATGTAGTAGGTTTATTTTTTGTACTGGACATTATATCTTCAAGACTGAAGACCAATACCATCAGCGAGCTGGGCGGTATTGCTAAAGTAGCACCAAAGCTTGCCATTGCATTTCTTATCATTGTATTGGGAACTGTTGCCTTACCGGGAACAAATGGTTTTATCGGAGAGTTCTTATTGCTGATGGGAGTTTATCAGTTTAATATCTGGGCCGTAGTATTTGGCGGCCTCACCATTATTTTCGGTGCGGTGTATATGCTGAGAATGTATCAGCAAATCATGCTGGGTAAGACAAACGAACTCACGATCGGATTTGAAGATATCAAAGGGTCAGAAACTTTAGTACTAGTTATCATTTGCGCGCTGATCATTGTACTTGGTGTTTATCCAAAACCAATTCTTCATTTATCAGAAGCTTCGGTACAACAATTATTAGAACAGGTAAATCAAAAATTAACATCGGTAAAATAAAGAAATGAATATCATTATAACAATTGTTGTTACAGCTCTGGCGGTGCTTTATGCGGGTTTGTTCAAAGCTTCAAAAGCTTTGCTGCCGCTGACTTTAGTGGGACTGCTGGTTGCGCTTGGCTTCTGTGTTACTTCATGGGATACCAACACGATTTATTATGGAATGATGCAAATGAATAATTTTGCCATCGCCTTTTCATCACTTTTAATTTTAGGTACTGCCTTTATCTTTTTACTGACTGAGAATTACTTTGCAAAAGACAGTGAAAATGTAGCGGAATACTATACCCTGATCTTATTTGCCCTTTCCGGCGGTATCATGATGGTGTCGTATACCAATTTATCTATGCTGTTTATCGGTCTTGAAATTATGTCGGTTTCTTCATATATCCTTGCCGGTATCCGTAAAAATAATTTTGCCTCTAATGAAGCGTCGTTAAAGTACTTTCTGATGGGCGCTTTCTCTACAGGTTTCTTATTATTCGGTATTACTTTAATCTATGGTGCAACAGGTTCATTCAGCCTGGGAGCCATCAATTCATACCTGATAGGCAACTATCAGCTGGTGTCGCCATTGTTTTACCCTGGTGTAATCCTGATGATGATAGGTATGTGCTTTAAGGTTGGTGCTGCACCATTTCACTTCTGGACACCTGACGTATATGAGGGATCTCCTTCATTGATCACTACATTTATGTCTACTGTTGTTAAAACGGCTGCCTTTGCTGCATTCATCCGTATTTTTGCGGGTACATTTGCACCGCTGCATGATTTCTGGATGCCGCCACTGATGGTGATCGTTTGTTTGACGCTGTTTATTGGCAACGTTACGGCATTGTTCCAGAAAAACTTTAAAAGGATGCTTGCCTATTCCAGTATCTCGCATGTAGGTTACCTGTTGTTCTCGCTGATTACACTGACTTCATCATCCACACATAATGTCTTGCTGTATACTGCTGCCTATACCTTTGCAAGTATCACTGCTTTTGCCATATTGATCCTGGTGAAACAAAAGACTGGAGGTGATGATTTCGAAAGTTTCAACGGTTTGGGCAAACGCAATCCACTTGCTGCACTGGCGTTGACGGTAGCGATGCTGTCTCTAGCAGGTATTCCCCTGACAGGAGGTTTCATGGGTAAATACCTGATGTTCCTGAATGTAATGAACCAATACCAGATCTATTTGGTGGCATTTGCTATTTTGAATGCCCTTGTAGGCTTCTATTACTATTTAAGAGTGGTTGTAGCCATGTACTTTAAAGAAGGAGCTGAGGTGCATCTGGAAACGCCTGTTCAATACAAAGTTGTCCTGGTTTTATCTGTTATTATCACCGTAATTTTGGGAGTTTATCCTTCAGTAATTTTAAATTTGATTTAAGCATTCTCAGGAAAATTATTTGTAGTTTTACGAATACTTGAACTATGCACGATTTCTGGACTTCCTTACATCAGTATATTGATCCTGAAAAATTACTCAAAGAAGGTGGTTTTTACGTAGTCATGTTCGTGATTTTTGCCGAAACAGGTTTGTTTTTCGGCTTCTTTCTGCCCGGAGACTACTTATTATTTCTGGCGGGAATGTTTGTGGCAACCGGGAAACTTGATGTCAACATTTTTCTGCTGATCTTTGGGTTAATTGTTTCTGCGGTCAGCGGCAACTTTACCGGATATTGGTTTGGTAAAAAAACAGGCCCTGTATTATATCATCGGAAAGATACTTTTTTTTTTAAAAAGCGGTATCTTAAAGCCGCAGAACTATATTACAATAAACAAGGTGCTTTTGCCCTCATCATGGGCAGGTTTGTACCAATCGTACGGACTTTTGCCCCAATCTTTGCAGGTGTGGTGAGGCTGGACTTTAAAAAGTTTGCATTATATAATATCTGCGGTGCATTTTTATGGATAACATCTTTAACTTTGCTGGGTTATTTTCTTGGCAGGAAATTTGAAAAGGAAATTAACGACTACCTCCTGTATATTATAATAGGTTTTATCACAATCACTTCTCTACCTCTGGCAATTGCCTTTTTTAGAAAAAGGGTGGAACAAACTACAAATGAAGATATTTCTAACACTGAATAACAAATGAATATAGACTTAAATCACCCCTGGCATAATGTTTCTCCAGGTGCTAATTTACCGGAATCGGTAAACGCTATTATCGAAATCCCTAAAGGATCAAAGGCAAAGTATGAGATCGACAAAGATTCTAATTTAATTAAATTAGACCGTGTCCTTTTCTCTTCTGTGATGTACCCAGCCAACTACGGCTTCATTCCTCAGACCTATTGTGATGACAATGACCCATTGGATATCCTTGTATTGTGTTCTGTTGATGTTTACCCGCTTACCCTTCTCGAAGCAAAAGTAATTGGTGTAATGCATATGGTGGACAATGGCGAGCAGGATGATAAAATCATCGCCGTGGCTAAAAATGATATGTCAGTAAACTATATCAATGACATCTCAGAATTGCCTCCGCACCAGATGAAAGAGATCGTAAGGTTCTTCCAGGACTATAAAGCATTAGAATTGAAAAACGTAACTATCGAAAAACTGATGGGCGTTTCGTATGCTTATAAAGTAATCGAGGAAAGTATTGAACTTTATAATAGTACATTTAGAAAAAACTCTTAATGGGCTTTCAGATATTCTTAACCTTTTTCTTGGTCGTCTTAAACGGCTTTTTCGTTGCAGCTGAGTTTGCAATCGTTAAAGTCAGAGCGTCGCAAATAGAAATTAAAGCTAAATCTGGTAATAGAGTAGCTAATATTGCTAAATATATTACACAACATCTTGATGGTTACCTGGCTGCAACGCAGCTGGGTATCACATTAGCATCACTGGGACTAGGCTGGGTTGGAGAATCAGTAATGGAACATCTGTTACGTAATCTGTTAACTTCATTTACCCAGAATGCCGAATTCATAGAGTCCTTCTCAAAAACAGCTTCCCCGATTATCGCCTTCTCTTTTATTACAATTATGCATATTGTATTTGGAGAACTGGCACCAAAATCAATTGCCATCCAGCGCCCGGTAGCCACAACACTCTTTATATCCCTGCCTTTACAGATTTTTTATGTTGTGTTCAGGCCATTTATATGGTTACTCAACGGACTTGCAAACATCATACTTAAAATATTTGGAATTTCTACTGTGGGTGGCCATGAGTCTGTACATAGTACCGAAGAATTATATTATCTGTTGGATCAGGGAAAGGAAAGCGGTGCTTTAGATACCAATGAGCATGAGCTGATCCGTAATGTGTTCGATTTTAATGAACGCGTGGTAAAGAATATTATGGTTCCCCGTACCAAAATTTCGGGAATTGAACTGTCCACTCAGAAAGAAGAAGTGATCAAGCTGATCATCGCTGAAGGTTATTCCAGGATGCCTGTTTATGATGATATTATTGATAAGATCATTGGTATTATTCATGCTAAGGATGTTTTGCCACTGCTGGCAACAAATAAGGAATGGTCGCTGAAAGATATCATTAGAAAGCCTTATTTTGTTCCTGAGACCAAGAAGATCAATGATCTGCTGAGCGAACTTCAGCAGAAGCGTATCCAGATTGCGATCGTAATCGACGAATTTGGCGGTACTGCCGGAATGGTTACCCTTGAGGATATCGTTGAAGAGATCGTTGGTGAAATCCAGGATGAGTATGATGAGGAAAAACCTACCGTAGAGAAAATATCTGACACTGAATTTGTGATCAATGCATATGCTACGGTATACGATGTAAATGAACATTTGCCGCATGACCTGCCTGAAGACCTGGATTTTGATACTGTTGGCGGACTGGTTTCCCATGCTTTTGGCAAGATTCCGGATGTGGGAGACAGTGAGGAGTGCTATGGTTACCTGTTTACGATCCTCAAAAAAACTGAGCAGAATATCGAAACCATCAAGCTGGAGCTGGTGATCACTAAGGATGATATGGTTGATAACCATTAATTAGACATGCACGTTTTTTATACACCTGATATTACTTCGGCTGATTATATGCTGAATGAAGAGGAAAGCAGGCATTGCATGAAAGTGCTTCGCCTGGCTACTGGTGACAGGGTACATCTCATTGATGGCCATGGCGGTTTATATGAGGCAGAAATCACGGGTGAATCGAAAAGGAATGTTTCCCTGCGTGTTTTAAAAACTACCAGGGAGTACCAGAAAAGAAATCACAGTCTTCATATTGCCGTTGCGCCAACCAAGAATATTGACCGGCTGGAATGGTTTCTAGAGAAGGCTACTGAAATAGGAATAGATCAGATCACGCCTGTGATCTGTGAGCGCTCAGAGCGCAAAATCGTCAAAGAAGACAGGCTCAATAAAGTAATCACATCCGCAGTTAAACAATCCTTACAGGCGTATCATCCCTTGTTGAATGAGGCGATGACGCTAAAAGAGCTGATCAGCAAACATACTGCAGCTCATAAAATGATTGCACATTGTATTGATGGTGAACCCCGCCAGTATATCAGTGAAATTGCACCTGCCGGGAGCAGCTATCTGATTTTGATTGGTCCGGAGGGCGACTTTAGTCCAAATGAAATCGAGCTTGCTTTGCAAAATGACTTTAAACCATTAACTTTAGGTAATACACGTCTCAGAACAGAAACTGCAGCATTGGCAGCTTGTTTTGAAGTGAATTACTTAAATAGATGAAAGTTAAATTACTGATCTTCTCTTCTTTACTGGTTATTTTATTCAGCAGTTATCAGGTGCCCACCTATCAGTTGGCAAGACTGAAGTACAGTGGCGGCGGCGACTGGTATGGTGACCGTACTGCGCTGACTAACCTGATCGCCTTCTGTAACCAGAACCTGCATACCAATTTCGCAGATGAAGAAGCCATTGCAGAAGTAGGCAGCCCCGAAATCTTCAATTATCCCCTGATCTATATGACGGGGCATGGAAATGTCACCTTCAGCACTGAGGAAGCGCAAAACCTGAGAAAATACCTCACTGGCGGAGGGTTTCTCCACATCGACGATAACTACGGTCTGGACAAATTTATCCGGGTACAGATGAAAAAAGTATTTCCCGAATTATCATTTGTGGAACTGCCGGCCAATCACCCCATATTCAGTCAGAAATTCAAATTTCCCGGAGGGCTTCCTAAGGTGCATGAGCATAACGGAAAGCCGGCACAGGCATTTGCGCTGATATGGCAGGGCAGAATGGTTTGTTTTTATTCTTATGAAAGCGATTTGGGGAACGGTTGGGAAGATTTGGGAACATATCCCGGGGATTCACAGGATAAGCGGCTACAGGCGCTAAAAATGGGCGCGAATTTGGTTGAATATGTATTAACGCAATAGCAGATGTATAAGGTAAAAGTAAATGAAGCATATGACTTTGAATTGTATGAAGAGAATAATGTTCTCAGGCTTGACGGTCAGCACCTCGAACTGGATTGCCAGGAACTGGCAGGCGGGCATTTGCACCTGATCTATCAACATAAATCATATCGGGCGGAAGTTGTTTCGGAGCAGCCGGAGGATAAGACCATAACAGTAAAAGTAAATGGAAGATTATATCATGTTACTGTTGAAGATCAGTTTGACCGGCTGTTAAAAGCGATGGGACTGAACGGAGTAGCGGGAAAGCTGGCGCTGGAGATTAAAGCACCAATGCCGGGTTTGGTACTGAGCATCAATGTAACCGAAGGACAGGAAATAAAAAAGGGAGACAGCCTGCTGGTGCTGGAGGCCATGAAAATGGAAAATATGCTGAAGGCTACTACTGATGGGGTAGTAAAGAAGATATTTGCCGGCAAAGGCGATAAGGTGGAGAAGGGGCAGGTGCTGATCGAATTTATTGCATAAAAAAATGCAGTAGTGTTTAAACTACTGCATTTTTATTATTTATCTGTTTTTAACAGTTATTTCTTTTTCGCATTAAATGGTTTCTGCTGTTTAGGCTTAAACTGTGGCTTGCCATTAGGATTGATCTCTGACGCGCCTAACATCGTCATCGCACATCTGAAACCAAGGTCGGCCGTAGATTCATCCTGTTGCAAATATCTTCTTGATGCAGGGTTCAACCATAATGCCTGGTCATCCCATGAACCACCTTTATATACTCTTGATTTATTATTTACGAGCGTGATCTCGCCGTAAAGTTTGTTTTCTTCATCGCGGTATCCTCTCTGATCCGCGGCATAAGTCGTTGTAGCCGCAGCTGCAGTTTGTGCCTGTGCACCGGCAGCAGCAACTGCTGCCTGTTTCTCAGCCCAGGTTTGTTTCCTGCCTGACACTGCAGGTGTCATGATAGGCCTGTTGTATTTATCTTTCTCCAGTTTTCCGGTTACCTGATCAGCAATCTTTTTGTCCTGGAAGTTATTACCACGGTATGGGTTTAAGGCTTCTGCATCGTTAAATGTATTGGAACGATATACATCAGATACCCATTCATTTACGTTACCTGCCATGTTGTACAATCCAAAGTCATTCGGAACATATGCCCTTACCGGTACGGTGATACTTCCTTTATCATTCAATCCACCGCCAACACCCATATAATCACCTTTGGTTCTCTTAAAGTTGGCAAGGATCAATCCGCGTGTTTTGGTTTTGGCTGAGGCGATACCTAAACCATCCCATGGATAGATTTTATTGTTATTGATGTTTTCATATTCTGTATTTCCGATCAGTCCCAGTGCTGCATATTCCCATTCAGCTTCTGTTGGTAAACGGTAAGGTTGTTTCAGGATACCATCTTCCAGTCTTACATTTCTGGTTGCACCACCTTTTACCGGTTTGCCATCCGCGGCAAGGGCACCCTGAGGGCTAAGGTCTTTCATGGCTCTTTTTCCTTTATCATCATACTGGCCGTTTTGATACAGATCAGTTGTGAATGGTCCGGTAGGACGGGGAGTTGTAGTTGCGGTACCTTTTTTTCCGCTTTGTGCGCTGTACATGTCTTTATAAGAAGTCATATATCCCTGTTCCCTTAGCAGGGATTCGTTGACAATATCTGTTCTCCATGAGCAGTACCGCTGTGCCTGCTCCCATGAAACACCTACTACAGGATAGTCCTGATAAGCGGGATGTCTCAGGTAGTTATCTACATAAGGCTCATTGTATGAAAGCGGCCTGCGCCAAACAAGGGTGTCAGGAAGCTCGTTGTAATAATATTCATAATTTGTCGGGTCAGTTCTTCTGATCCAGTTCAGGTACTCCAGCCAGTTGGTGTTGGATACTTCGGTTTCATCCATGTAAAAAGATGAAACGGTGGTTTCTCTTTTATGGTTGTAATCTTTCAGTTCCTGGCCCGGGATGCCGACCGCACTGCCGCTCATCACAAACACACCACCCTCAATTTCAACCAGGCCTGGCCCAGGTCCGCGCCTGAATTTCGTGTTGACCTGGAACCCTCCGTTTTCTGCTCTGTTATAAGCTAATCCGGTCTTTTCTGAGGTCGCATTTTTATTTGACTTGCAGGAAATCACTGAAGAAGCTGACAGTAAAAAAGCAAATGAATATAAGTATATTTTTTTCATATGATCTTGCTGGGTAATTATGAGGATAAATTTACACAAAAAAAAATCAATGCGCCAAAATAATTCAACAATTAGATGTTAAAATAGCTTTAAATCAACACATTGCCCTCTTTTTGAACTGCGACTTTTTGATTGATGTGATTAAATTGCTTATTTAATTATATTTGAGAAAATATTACTCCTCTGAAATTGTGCTGCTTAGCGTGCGTCAGGAGATAATCAATTAATAACGGACAATGGATCTTCAGCGCTTTTTACAGTTTCTTTCTGTATGTCTTCTTTTTTTAGTGAAAGGGCCTGGAGTGCTGCATGCTCAAACCCTTACGGAAGCGCAAACCAATGGCAGCCGGTTCAACAGTATCAGAACTGCCGTTCCATTTTTACTGGTGACGCCGGATGCAAGGACAGGGGCGATGGGAGAAGCAGGGGTAGCTGTTGCGCCTGATGCCAATTCCCTGAGTATAAATCCTTCAAAGATTGCTTTCCTGGAGCAGCAATCAGGTTTTTCTATCTCTTATAGCCCCTGGTTAAGGAATATTGCATCAGACATCAATCTTGGCTATTTAAGCGGCTTTTATAAAATAGATGAAAACAGCACTGTGGGTACTTCGCTGCGTTATTTTTCATTGGGCAAAATACAGCTGACCGATGTAAACCAGCAGGAGCTCGGAACTTTTAGTCCCAGTGAACTTGCTGTTGACGTTACCTATGCGCGGCGGTTTGGCGATTCATTCTCTTTAGGTACAGCCCTGAGATATATCAATTCAAATATTGCCACAAATCAATTTGCTCCCGGACAGGATACCAGGGCTGGTCAGGCATTAGCTGTAGACGTTTCGGCATATTTCAAAAAACCAACCTACTGGCTTGGCCATGATGCGATACTGTCTGCAGGTATCAACATTTCCAATATCGGGACTAAAGTGAGTTATGCTGATGCTGGCCAGGAATATTTTCTTCCTGCCAATCTAAAGATAGGCGCTGCAGGGACCTTTATACTGGATGATGAGAATGAAATTACGATCGCTCTGGATTTTAACAAGCTGCTGGTACCCACAGAGCCATTGTACAATACAGATGGGACCATACAGTCTGGCAGAGATCCCAACCGTTCTGTACCTTCAGGAATATTCGGTTCTTTCACGGATGCACCGGGAGGCGGGGGAGAGGAACTGAAGGAAATCAATATTGCATCAGGGCTTGAGTACTGGTACAATAAAAAGTTTGCCCTAAGGGCCGGGTATTTTTATGAAAACCCACAAAAGGGCGATAGAAGATATTTCACGATGGGTACGGGTATAAGGTACAATGCAATGGAGCTTAACTTTTCTTACCTGCTGGCCAGTTCTCAGAACAGCCCTCTGGCCAATACACTGAGGTTCTCGCTGTTGTTTAATTTCGGTAATACAGGTCAGTAAGATGAATATAAATTATATAAATGAATCCTGCATGAGCTTAAAGTTTTCAAAAAGACTGAACGAGCTTCATCAAGATTAATAAACATAAATAGGAATGAAAATAAAAGTAGGATTTGGGTTTGATGTACATCAGTTAAAGGATCAGCATCCTTTTGTCATAGGTGGGGTAACTCTGGAACACCATAAAGGTGCTTTCGGACATTCTGATGCTGATGTGCTGCTGCATGCGATTTGTGATGCCCTGCTTGGAGCGGCTAACCTGAGGGATATCGGCTTTCATTTTAAAAATACAGATCCCCGCTGGAAAGGGATCAGCAGTGTGATCCTGTTACAGGAAACGGTTAAATTGCTGACGGAAAAAGGCTGGACAATTGGAAATATTGATGCAATGCTTTGTCTGGAGGCGCCAAAAATCAATCCGCATATTCCACAGATGCAAGAAAATATTTCAAAGGCAATTGATCTGCCGGTAGAGGATATTTCGATCAAAGCTACAACAAATGAGATGATGGGTTTCATCGGCAGGGAAGAGGGCGTGGTTGCCTATGCAGTATGCCTGATTCAAAAATTGTAAAACAATTGAGGTTTCGGCGGGTTTTAAGTGAAACCACTATTTTATGAAATATGTAACGAAATACCTTTTTATAGCGGGAATGGGTGTGCTGTTCCTGTCTGCATGTTCAATGGGAGATAAAGGAAGTGAAAAGAAGCCAGATTCAGTAACTATTGATACTAATATGGCCAATCAGAACGTAACTCCGCCAAAGGAGTCTGATACTACGCTGATTGACAGTTTGCAAACAGATACTACTGGCATGAAGAAATAAAAAAGGGGACCTGATTAAGGGTCCCCTTTTTTTGCGCCGGCACTCCCTGTTATTCCAGATAGCCGAACTTACCCTGATTATAGTCATCCAGGGCTTGTTTGATTTCTTCAGGCCTGTTCATTAAGAAGGGGCCGTACTGGGCTATGGGTTCATTAATAGGGTCGCCACTTAATATCAGGACAATACAGCTTTCCAGTGCTTTCAGACGAATCTCATCACCATCATGGTTGAAGTGTACAAACTGGTTCTCAGCAACGGGTTCAGTTCCATTCACAGCTATTTTTCCTTCGATCACCAGAAATCCGGTATTGTGACAGGCCGGGAAACTAAAGGTGGCTTCTCCTCCCTTTTTTATTTTTGCATTATAAACATGGATAGGCGTAAAAGTAGAAGCAGCACCGCTGGTCCCGTTGTATTCACCCGCGATGACTTCAATTACACCGGTTTGGTCCGGCAGTACGTGTTTGTTGATATGATGATGAGAGATAGACTGGTACTTTGGCCTGCTCATCTTATCCTTTGCGGGCAGATTTACCCACAGCTGTACCATCTGAAAAGTCCCTCCGGATTTATTGAATTCCTCTTCATATAATTCCTTGTGCAGGATGCCCTGCGCCGCAGTCATCCACTGTACATCGCCAGGATAGATCACGCCGGTATTGCCTGAGCTGTCATGATGTGCTATAGCCCCGTGATAGGCCAGTGTTACGGTTTCAAAACCACGGTGCGGGTGTACGCCTACGCCCCGTGGCTCTGTATTTGGCTCAATTTCCATTTTTGCATTGTAATCCAGCAAAAAGAAAGGGCTCATTTTAATTTTATATCCCTTTGGAAAGAAATTACTCACCATAAAGCCATCTCCAACCATATGTGGAGCAGATGGTGATAGCACTGCTGCAACCGATTTCAAATGAGTGTCCATTGGGTTGATGGGTTTTAATCAGAGGGACTAGGCTTGTTTTACAAATTGTAATTCGCCAAGGATTCTAACTTCTTCGCTTACTACAACACCGCCGGTTTCTAAGGCTGCATTCCAGGTGAGGCCAAAATCTGTTCTGTTGAATTTTCCGCTGATACTGAATCCTGCTTTATTCTGTCCGTATAGGTCAGTTACTGTACCACCAAATTCTACATCCAGGGTAACAGGTTTAGTTACATCCTTAATGGTTAAATCTCCGCTCAGTTTATAGTCGCCACCATTTTTTGTGAATGATGTAGATACAAATGTGATCGCAGGGAATTCTTCAGCATTAAAGAAGTCACCGCTTTTCAGGTGGCCATCTCTGTCGCCATTTCCTGTATCTACAGAATCTACACCAGCTTTGAAAGTTACTGCTGCATTTTCGAAATCATCAGCATCTGTGGTCAGTTCTGCTGAAAAGTCATTGAAACTACCAGTTACAGTAGTAATCATTAAGTGTTTTACTTTGAACTGAAGTTCACTGTGCATTGGGTCTAAAGCCCATTTAGTAGTTGCCATATTTTTTAATTTTAAGTTTGCTTATTTGTTATCACAAAATTAAAAAGATAAAATTAGGTGTACGTTGATGTATGATAAGAAATCTTTAAGCTTTGAAGTGTTTGTGTGCAAGGTCTTTGCGTACGCGGCTCAACGACTCGGGAGTGATGCCCAGATAGGAAGCGATCATCCATTGGGGCACTCTTAAGGTAAGGTTGGGGTATAGTTTTATAAAATCCAGGTAACGCTCCTCGGCGGTAGCACTCAGCAGCATATTGATTCTTTTCTGCATAAAGCGGATAGAATTATTTAGCATCGTGTTGTTCAGGTCATGCAGGCAGGGTACATGTTTTGATGCATCGTTGAAATAGTTATAGGGTAATAACAGTGCTGTAGTAGTTTCGATAGCGTCTATGTAAAAATCTGAGGGCTCATTAAAAAAACTATTCCTTTCAGATAGCCACCAGCGCTCAGGGGCAAACTGAATCACATTTGTTTTTGCTTTGCTGTCAATAGAATAAAAGCGCAGGAGTCCTTCAGTTACAAAATAAGTTTTGGTACTTGTTTCTCCGGGAGAGAGAATGACTTTGTTTTTTTCGAATGTTTTGATTTTTATCTCTTTCGAGATGAGGTCAAACTGCTCATCAGTTATGGTTATGCGTTCGCGCAGGTAATCTCTAAGCAGATCAAGCATATGATATTGAAGCTATTTATTCTTGATCTCAACTTTGGAGAGATCAACACCACATTTACCGCATCCTGTTGCACATCCTCCTTTTTTAGGAGCTACAGTCCGGTAGATAATACGGCCAATATAGAAAAGTGCAGCCACAAAGAGAAGTCCTACTAAAATAATTTGCACGTCCATTTAACAAAAATAATTAATTAGCCTCTGCCTGAGGTCTGTAAATTGTCAATATTTCAATCAGTGCTATCCCTACTGAGGAGCTGTATCTCACCGGAATCATGGATAAAAACACCTTTTTGGTCTTCAAGGGAACATCTGATCATCGCCCTGGCAATATGCTCTACCTTAATGCTCCTGTATTTTCTCAAACCTCCGAGCAGAATAGGATTGATTCCCTGCATCAGCAGGTTGATAAAACTTTCTTTAAAATGTTTGTCATTTCTCGGCGTGTCAAATAACATTGGACGGTAGATATGAATGGCAGGAAAAGCAATGGCCCGGATATACTCTTCCGAGATGCCTTTGATGCGCATATACAGATTAGAGGCATTTTTGTTGGCTTTTATAAATGATACCAAATGGAAGCTCTCGGCTCCATTTTCAAGTGCTATGCTTCCCAGTTGAGCAGGATATTCGCAATCAATTTTTCTGTATTCGTTTTCGTCAGGTGTTTTTGCTTTTGTGCTGCCCAGACAGCAGAAGACGGTATCTCCGCTAATTTGGGACCTGTAATCGTTCATACGGTCAAAGTCTATGATCAGTTGCTTCAGCTTGGGGTGCTGTATTCTTAATTCCCTCCGTACCACAATCAGAATGTCAGAAAAATTCCTGTTTTCTAATAAATGAAGTAACAGGCTGTTTCCGGTTATCCCGCTTGCTCCAAGTAATATCGCTTTCTTATTCATTGTTTTATCATTAAACAACATTTGCCCGGAGATACGTTGTTTTAGAATAAATAATTAATCACATATCAAAGTTAGTAAATGGACAATATTATTGTCAAGCTAAATACGTCTTAAATTGATTGTTTAGACCGATATTAAAACAGACGGCCCTTTATTTACGT
>Ga0163161_10002080_pt1 | contig 14504 bp, 14 predicted proteins | sample S45metaG_FD_129847 | JGI IMG/M metagenome (GOLD analysis project Ga0163161, IMG submission 129847) | Switchgrass rhizosphere microbial communities from Kellogg Biological Station, Michigan, USA - S4-5 metaG | ecosystem: Host-associated > Plants > Roots > Rhizosphere > Soil | place: USA... | reverse complement strand
GCTGATCTAGCTGCTTGAAAAAGAAGGGAAAAATATGACGAAGTCGGAGTTGATCGAACGAATTGTCACCCATCAAGGGCTGCTCTCATCCAAGGATGTGGAGCTGGCCATCAAGACCATGCTCGAACAAATGTCCCAATGTCTGGCCACCGGTGATCGCATCGAGATCCGTGGGTTTGGCAGCTTCTCCCTGCACTACCGCGCACCGCGCGTAGGTCGCAATCCAAAAACCGGTCAGTCCGTCAGTCTCGACGGCAAGTTCGTGCCGCATTTCAAACCGGGCAAAGAATTGCGCGATCGTGTGAATGAAGACGAGGAGGAAGGGCTTTGACGGGCTCTGTGATTCAAGGAGCCGCTCATGCGTAACCTCAAGCGCGTACTTCTCGCCGTATTCGTCCTGTTGCTGATTTTGGCGATCTTGGCGTTCGTTCTCGAGAATCAACAATCGGTTTCCCTGCTGTTCCTGGGTTGGGCGGGGCCTCAGTTACCAGTTTCGGCGATTACGGTAATTGCGTTGTTAGTGGGTATGTTGATCGGGCCTTGTATTGGTTGGTTGCTTGGTCGCACCTCCCGGGTTCGTCGCAGGCGTATGGTCTAAATGGCTCTCTCTGGTGGCATAGGTGAGTAATGGGTCAAAAATGCCGTGTGAAGGTATTGCTTGAAAAGTCGTTGCTCTCCAGTGCTGCTGGTTCGATCCTTGCGCGTGTAAGGTAAACATGCGAAGCTCACCGACCAGCTAGGTCGTGTCAAGAATTAGGCTTGTCATCGTGATCCTTGACGAAGCATGCCGTGCCTTTGCAATTCGTTGATAGCCCGGTCGGATGAGTGAATATGCAATCAAGTATGCTGTGCTTGTCTTGTTTTTCTGCCGAAGTCTCAAGGTTTCGAATGTTGAGGCTTGCCTGTTTTAAGGTGATCTCCCATATATTATGTGGTCGAGGTCTAGATCAGCGGCAAACTATTTTAATGAGTTATGGGATAGTAATATCATTGGTTGATCGATGAATAATAACGCATTTCTATCTAAGTTTCTTTTATATGTTCCGGTAAAATTAATTCCTGCTTTTATGGGGATTTTTTTCGTTTTTTTTCTGTATAAGTTTTTTCCGGATGGGCAGTACGTAAGTTATTCTGTTTGTGTGACTTGCGCATTGATAGCTGCGCAACTATTTGCAGGGTGGGTGGGTAATTCATATGTCTATTATTTTTCAGGAAGTGATGATAAGAAAAGTTTTTTTTCAAGTTCTTTAGCAATAATATTGCTTATAGCACCAGTGGCAGGGGTAATGGCTGCCTCTGTTTGCTTATTTTTTATTGGAGGTGACTTTGTTTTTGTTTGCGTCTGGGGCTTGTGCGTCAGCCAGATATTGTTTTTCTTTTTATCGTCAGTTTGTCAGGCCGATTTTTTGGTATGGCTGCAGTTGAGGGCTGCCGTTCTTCAGGCGGGTGTGCAGGCGATATTGATTTTTACGTTATTTGATAGGTTGGGTGTTGATTTTCGATACGCATTAATCGCTTTGTCAGCTGGATATATTTCTGCCTCCGCTCTTCTTTTATTTAGCGTTGTAAGGAAGCTTGGCTTCTCTAATCCATTAATGTTTCGTGAGAAGTTTAAAAGCATCCTGGAATCTTTATATCAGTATGGCGCGGCCCTGTCGCCTTGGATCTTTGGTATGTTGGTGATGGCCGCAGCGGATCGATTTGCGATTGGATATTACGATATTGAACATGGTGATACGTATCTATCTCTGAAGGACTTGTTTGCCGGAGGGGCTGGTTTGTTGAGCATGCCACTGTTGATGGTGGTTCACCCGTTGTTGATTAGAAAGTTCAGGGAGAAACGCTTTGCTGCTAGTATAATAGAAAGCTCGTTTGGCTTCCTCGTAGTTACTTTCTCTCTCTTGTGGTGCGCTTTAAGTTTTGTAGGGTTCGATTTTTTTGAGCGACTGACTGGCAAAACTATCGATGTGTCTCTGTGGGTTGTGTTTTTCTCCTTTGTGAGCGTGTTTCTCAACTCTTCCTCTGTGTACATACAAAAAAGATTGGAAGTGCATCGCAAGATGAGGTTGTTAGCAGCATTGTCTGTTGGTTCGGCGTTGGTCTCAATTGTCTTTTCATGCGTGGGCGGAAGGTTCTGGGGGATCTATGGTGTTTCAATTGGGCTAATGCTTGCACAAGGTCTTTATTTTTTGCTTGTTGCTTACAGTATCCAAAAAAAAATAAGCCTTTATCGCTGTTTTGTAGCGCCGCTAATCGTGTCTTTTTTGGTCGCGATAATAGGTTCTGTTTATTATTATGCGTTGGGCGATTGGTTAGGATTGAGTGATTGGCGAGTGAAGGCAATAGTGTGGCTAGTAGGGTTTTCTGCTATTAGCCTCTTGGCGCTCTGGAGGGGTGTCAGGTGGAAAGGGTTAACCGGAGGGGCTGTTTAATGGTCAATAATATAATTGAGCACGCCTTCTGGGTGGCGGCAGTTGATTGTATGACTCGGCAGGCGGGCGAGGTGTGTAGGTTAATTATAATGGGCGGGCAGATAAAGCAATGAAATTATTAGATGAGTTTAGAGTCTGGGTGTCCAGAAATTTAGCTCCGATTATATTTCTTTCAGCTTATTTTTTTACCGTGGTGCTGGGTAATATAATTTATAGCTTTCCTTTCGGAAAGGTTCAGCTTTTAAGAAGCGAGTACACTGCTGATATCCTGAGTTTCGATACGCTGTTTAGCTCGGGGTATTGGGTGCTGCTTTTTCTCCCCTTTGTGCTCACGCCTCTTGTGGTTGTATTGGTGAGAAAGGTGTTGGGCGGGGTTGTTCTTAAATTATCGAGTTTTGTAATTCAGTTTTCGAAAGTCGAATACCTTTTCATATTGGTTGCTTGCTATGGCATTGTTTTGTTCGCTTTGTTGAAAGCAGACGCTTTTTTGCTGTTTTTAAATGGTGCTGATGCGGTTGCTTCTGTTGTGGCGCGTTTCAAGATCAGAAGCCAGGTCGGTTTTATCCCCTTGATGGTACTGATGTCTCTCCTTCATTTTTTATCTATCTATTCCTTCGTGCGATGGATGCGGGAAAGAAGTTGGTTTTGGGGGGGCGCAAGTGTTTTCAACAGTGTAGTTATGTCCGCTTTTTTAATTATGCTGAATATGAAATGGCCTATCCTTATATTTTATGCTGGTTTGGTTCTTGCAATCTTCGTGTACGCCAAACGATACGCTTATCTGAAGACCGCGCTCGGGGGAGTTCTACTGATAACCGTTTATTTCTTGATTTCGGCATTCGTGTTCCGTCTTGCAGCAACCGAGTCAACCGAGTCAACCGAGTCAAGCGTGTCGACCGGGTCGACCGGGTCGGCCGTTGAGGCTTCAGCTATTCCATCTGGTCCGCGAACTAAAATTGTAGATGTTGGCGCAGCAGCAGCAACAAATGCGCCAATGCTCATATTTGCTGCGGTTAATCGTATGGCTATTATTTACCCCTACTACTATGAGGTCTTTACGCGGGAAGGTGCCGTGTGTGGTGGTATTCTCGCTCAAGCGAAGATAGGACCTGCATGTCGTCCAAGTACTTTTATTTATACCCGGATGTTTAATGACAGTTTTAACGGGCGGGGCACTGCTCCTGCAGCTGTTCATATTTCAGGGTATGCATTGGGTGGCTGGCCGGTAGCGATCGGTTTTCTTGTTTGCGCTTCGTTGGTTTTGGGGTTGTTTACGTGTCTTCCGTTGCAGTTGAATGCCGTGACTGGATCACTGGCAATCACTGGTGCGATAGCTGGGTATCATTATTCGCAGTTACCGTTGGAAGGTCCGATTATCTATGATCATGGACTGCTTTGGGTCTTCCTGTTGTTGTTTGTTTTTGTTGGCTATCGTTACCTCCTTGGTGTTTTTAGAGGGTCGTCGGCGAGCTTGGAAAAACAGAATCTGCGATGAACGTCAGTGCGCTCTTCGGGGCGCATTGTTACTTCTCGTACTGTTAGTGGCTGCTGAGAGTGTTTATGCGTTTTTCATGGAGTCGCGAGGAGGAGGTGATGGGTAAGAGAGTAGCGTTGTTAGGATTCTATGTAGGAGATCGGTACTTTGAACAGTTCTCAAAGAATGATCCTTTTCCACAAGTGGCCGCTTATAAGCTAGAAGGGCGATTTCGGGATGCCTTGAGCATAGGCGGTGTCGACGTCGAGTCAGTCGCCAGTCTAGCGGTTTCAACTTACCCGCGAAACAAGAGGATTTATTTCCCTGGTGCGCGCTTTGTCGATGAAGCCGGTATCCGAGGCATCGTGACTCCATTGTTGAATTTGCCGATCCTGAAGTTATTCTCACGCTTCTTGGGAGCCATCTTGGCACTCAGTCAGGTAAAGGGCAGAAAACTTGATGCGGTATGCGTGTACGCTGCCCATACGCCTAATTTATTGGCCGCTTACATATTTAGGAAGTTTTTCAAAGTACCATTCTTTGTGTATGTGCCGGATCTTCCTTCCTTTATGGATATGGGGATGAAGAGGTCGTCCTTGTTGAAGTTTTTTAAAAAGGTTGATGGGGGTATTATTGATTATCTAATAAGCGCGTCCTCAGGGCTCTTTGTAATCAGTAAATATATGGTTGAAGATAATCCGGCATGGCGCAAGAAACCATATTGGGTGCTTGAGGGGATCGCAGGGGGCACGCTTACGGATAAATGCGTCAAACCAACCCCTGAGCCGGAGGTGCCTGCCAAGAAAATTATTTTCTACGGTGGAGGTTTGAACAGGGCTTACGGTATAGCGGAGCTTGTCGAGGGTTTTATCCAGTCTGATTTGGATTATGAACTTTGGCTTTGCGGTCGCGGCGACTTGGAGGAGTTTCTCATGGATGCCTCGAAAAGATGCCCCGCCGTTAAATACCTGGGAAATATCACTCCCTCAGAAGTTTCATCTATACAGTCTCTATCTGCGTTGTTGGTTTTAAGTCGTGACCCGCAGGAAACTTATACACGCTACTCTTTTCCTTCTAAGTTGCTGGAGTATATGGTTAGTGGCGTTCCGGTGTTGACCACGCGCTTGGGTGGAATACCCGATGAGTATTTTGAGTTTTTCAATGTGATTGAGGAGTTTTCGATTTCCGGGATCAGCGCTGCCCTGCGGGCAATTGATAACGCAGACCACCAGCTTTTGTTGCAGAAGGCCGCATGTGGTAAAGTTTGGGCTTTGGAACGCAAATCTAGCGCCGCTGTCGGTCGAAAAATTGTAGATTTTATGGAGAAATATAGTTGACTATTTTTAGCGATAAAAAATTGTTGATCACCGGCGGTACCGGTTCCTTTGGCAACGCGGTGCTGAAGCGCTTTCTTGACTCTGACATTGCTGAAATTCGGATTTTCAGTCGCGATGAAAAGAAGCAGGATGACATGCGTAAGCATTACGCCAATTCGAAGCTCAAATTCTATATTGGCGATGTGCGCGACTACCAAAGCGTCTTGAACGCTACCCGAGGTGTTGACTACATTTTCCACGCGGCGGCTCTCAAGCAGGTCCCTTCCTGCGAATTCCATCCAATGGAAGCAGTCAAAACCAACGTGATTGGTACCGAAAATCTGCTCGAGGCCGCTATCCAGAACGAGGTCAAGCGGGTTGTCTGTCTGAGTACCGATAAGGCGGTTTACCCTATCAACGCTATGGGCATATCCAAAGCGATGATGGAAAAGGTCATGGTCGCCAAATCGCGTAATGCCGATGACGATAAAACCGTTATCTGTGGGACCCGTTACGGAAATGTTATGGCGTCAAGGGGTTCGGTTATCCCTCTGCTTATTCAGCAGATTCGCGACGGTAAGCCATTGACGCTGACCGATCCGAACATGACCCGTTTCATGATGACGCTAGCTGATGCAGTCGATCTGGTCTTGTATGCGTTCGAGCACGGAAACAATGGTGATCTGTTTGTGCAGAAGGCTCCTGCCGCCACCGTTGAGATTCTGGCCAAGGCACTGACTCAAATGCTCAAAAAGCCTGAACATCCAATTCAGGTTATCGGCACTCGCCACGGCGAGAAGTTGTTTGAGGCACTTCTAAGCCGTGAAGAAATGGCGTGTGCCGAAGATCGTGGCGAATACTACCGTGTACCACCAGACTTGCGCGATTTGAACTACTCGAAGTTCGTTGAGCAAGGTGAAGAGAAGATTTCGCGAACTGAAGATTATAACTCCCATAATACAGAACGCCTGGATGTTGAAGGCATGAAACAGTTGTTGTTGAAGCTGGATTTCATGCGGGCCATTCAGCGTGGCGAACATGCAACGCCGGAGGAATGATCGATGAAAGTATTGATCACGGGCTCCAACGGTTTTGTCGGTAAGAACCTCATTGCGCATCTGAGTGAGCGGCCGGATGTGGAAGTCATACCGTTCACTCGGGACGACAACATTTCACAGCTTCCCGAGCTGGTACGTGATGTGGATTTCGTCTTTCATCTTGCTGGTGTAAATCGACCTCAGAGCCCAGAGGAGTTCAAAACCGGCAATACAGATCTGACCAAGGCTTTGTGTGACGCTATAACCGCTGGTGGCAGATCGGTACCCGTGCTTTACACTTCGTCCAGTCAAGCGGAGTTGAATAATCCATATGGCAGTAGCAAACGAGGAGCCGAAGACGCCTTGCTTGCCTTGACCGAACACTCTAGTTCTCCAGTGTATTTGTTTCGCTTGCCGAATGTTTTTGGGAAGTGGGCGCGTCCAAATTACAACTCTGCAGTTGCTACCTTTTGCCATAATATCGTCCACGATTTGCCTATACAGATCAATGATCCGCAGGCACTCATAAATCTTGTTTATATTGATGATGTCATTGCTAAGTTTATCGCTGCCATGGACGGGCAACTGTCCCGTGAGACGTTTGTTGCCGTCGAGCCGCAATACAGTATTACTGTAGGTGCATTGGCCGATCAGTTGCGAGCGTTTCGTCATAGTCGGTCTAGCCTGATTACGGAAGCCGTTGGAACAGGGCTGATTCGCGCCCTTTACTCAACTTATGTCAGTTACCTGCCTCCAGAATCTTTTAATTATTCGATACCTAAATATGGTGATCCCCGCGGTACATTCGTGGAGATGCTCAAGACCGTTGACAGTGGTCAGTTTTCCTACTTTACGGCGCACCCTGGTGTTACTCGTGGGGGGCATTACCATCACTCGAAAACCGAGAAATTTTTGGTTATCAGGGGCAAGGCTTGCTTCCGGTTCCGGCATATCTTGTCTGGTGAGTTCTATGAGCTTTTCACTACTGGAGAGCAGCCAGAGGTCGTTGAGACGGTAACGGGTTGGACGCACGACATCACCAACGTCGGAGATGATGAAATGATCGTTATGCTTTGGGCTAATGAGATTTTTGATCGCGAGCGACCTGACACGTATGCGCGCCCGGTGGGAACTCAGGCGTAGATATCACAATCTTGGTTAGTGCCGGATAACGGTAGGCCGCTTCAGTGAAGAAGTTGCGGGCGTCCTAAGCCTCCGGCTCGTTTTGATAGATTAGGTAGAATTTGAAATGAAAAAAATGAAAGTTGTCACGGTAGTAGGTACCCGTCCAGAAATTATCCGTTTATCACGGGTGATGGCCAAGCTCGATCAGTATTGTGACCACGTACTGGTTCACACAGGTCAGAACTATGACTATGAACTGAATGAGATTTTTTTCCAGGACCTGGGTATTCGCAAACCTGATTACTTTCTCAACGCTGCGGGGGCAACGGGCGCAGAAACCATCGGCAACGTGATCATCGCTGTCGATCGGGTACTGGCCGAAGTGCAGCCCGAAGCACTGCTGGTGCTGGGTGATACCAATAGCTGCATGGCAGTGATACCTGCCAAGCGCCGCAAGATTCCAACCTTTCATATGGAAGCTGGCAACCGCTGTTTCGACATGCGCGTACCTGAAGAGATCAATCGTCGCATTGTCGATCACACCGCAGACATCAATCTGACTTACAGCACGATAGCTCGTGATTACCTGCTACGTGAAGGCCTGTCTCCCGACATGGTCATCAAGACAGGCAGTCCGATGTTCGAAGTACTCAATCATTACCGTGAAGGTATTGAGGCATCGGATGTGCTGGAACGTCTAGGGTTGGAGGCAGGCAAGTTTTTTGTTGTTAGCGCACACCGTGAAGAGAACATTGATTCCGATACTAACTTTGGCAAGTTGGTGGAGGTACTGAATACCGTGGCAGAACATTACGACTATCCGGTCATTGTTTCGACTCACCCTCGTACCCAGAAACGCGTTGATGCGATGGGTGTGACGTTTCACAAAAACGTACGGCTACTCAAGCCCCTAGGCTTTAAGGACTATAATAAACTGCAGCTTGAATCCAAGGCTGTTCTGTCCGATAGCGGCACGATCAACGAAGAATCCTCTATTCTGAACTTTCCTGCATTGAATATTCGGGAAGCGCATGAGCGTCCGGAAGGTATGGAGGAGGCCGCTGTGATGATGGTCGGTCTGGAGGTTGAGCGTGCGATGCAGGGCTTGCAGGTCTTGGAGGGTCAAAGCCGGGATGAGGAACGCAGCCTGCGGCTGGTAGCAGACTACAGCATGCCGAACGTAGCTGAAAAAGTGGTGAGGATTGTCCATAGCTATCGTGATTATGTAAATAGGGTCGTTTGGAAAAAGTACTAAGTTGAGTTTCGGGATGACTGAAAATAAATTAAGGATCTTGGTGGTTACTCAATATTTCTGGCCGGAGAATATGCGAATCAACGATTTAGTTCGTGATTTTGCTGATGCCGGCCATGAGGTTACTGTGCTTACAGGATTGCCCAATTATCCTGAGGGCAGCGTTTTTCCTGACTACAAGACGAATCCTGATAATTTCAAGGAGTACTTCGGTGCCCGTGTGGTCCGGGTCCCGCTTGTGCCGAGAGGTACGCGAAGCCTTACTCTCATTTTTAATTATGTTTCTTTCTTTTTCGGCGCTTCAACGTTAGGTGTCATAAAACTTCGAAATCAGAAGTTTGACGCTATTTTCGTTTATGCAGTGTCTCCTATTATGGCTGCGATTCCTGCAGTGATTTTAGGGCGAATGAAAAAGGTTCCGGTTTTTCTCTGGGTTCTCGATCTTTGGCCAGAGACTCTCAGAGCTGTTGGCGTACTTCGGCATCCCACGTTGTTGGCCATGGTTGGGCGAATGGTTTCTTGGATCTATAACCGCGCAGATTATTTGCTATTACAATCAAAAGGCTTTGCTGACAACGTAAAGCAATACTGCACCAAAGAAATCTCTCCAGAGCGGCTGGTCTATTTTCCAAGCTGGGCGGAGGATGATTTTTCAGTTTCATCGCCAATATCTTCGAATTTGCTCGAGCGCGATGACTCCGTTTTCACAGTCGTTTTCGCCGGGAATTTGGGTGAGGCGCAAGACTTTCCTGCGGTGTTACATGCTGTGGAGTCATTGAAAGATAGAGTTTCTGTCCGTTGGGTGATTGTGGGAGACGGGCGCATGAGTAAATGGTTGAGCGAGCAAGTAGTATCAAGAGGCTTGAATAACGTATTGCTTTTGGGACGCCATCCATTGAGTGCCATGCCAGGCCTATTTGCTTGTGCGGACGCGCTTTTGGTTTCATTGAAAACCAATGATGTGTTCGAGAAAACCATACCCGGCAAAGTCCAGGCCTATTTGGCTTCGAGCAAACCAGTTTTGGGCATGATCAATGGTGAGGCCGCACGGATAATTGAAGAGTCCGGGGCCGGTTTCGCCTGTTCCTCAGGTGATACCCAAGGGCTTGCAAGAATTACGCTGAAGTTGGCAACCACTGATGTCGCTCAACGAGAAATTATGGGCCAAGCCGGCCGCTCCTATTACTTGAAACACTTTTCGAAGCCGACCCTTTTGCTCCGCCTGGAAAAGCTATTTCGCGATGCGACTTTACGAAAGGCTGCCAAATAATGTCGCACTCTGTATTTCTAACCGGTGCAACCGGTTTCGTGGGTGGGGCAACGCTGAAGCGCTTGGTTGCCGAAAACTGCACAGTTGTTGCCGCTTTACGTAACGGGTCGAAATTACTCGAGGGTAATGTCAAGACTGTCCACGTTGACAGTTTTGATGGAGCTACATCCTGGAAGGAGTGCCTTGGCGGTGTAGATGTCGTCATACACGCTGCGGCTCGTGTTCATGTAATGAATGATACTGAGGCTGCCCCCCTGGCGGCCTTTCGAAAGATCAATGTCGAAGGTACGTTGAACCTGGCACGCCATTCCGTCAAAGCCGGTGTCCGGCGTTTTATTTTTATCAGTTCCATCAAAGTCAATGGAGAGGGCACACCTGCGGGTGTCGCCTATACGCCGGAAGATATTCCAGCGCCCGCAGACCCGTATGGAGTCTCAAAGATGGAGGCAGAGCAGGGCCTGCGTGAACTTGCCGCTGAAACCGGGATGGAGGTCGTTATCATACGGCCAGTGTTGGTTTATGGCCCCGGGGTCAAGGCCAATTTTCGGAGTATGATGAATTGGCTTGATAAAGGTATTCCTTTGCCTTTTGGAGCGATCCACAACAATCGCAGTCTTGTAGCGTTGGATAATCTGGTGGATTTAATCATCACGTGTATCAGTCATCCAGCGGCCGCTAATCAGACTTTCCTGGTCAGTGATGGTGAAGATCTTTCTACAACACAGCTGCTGCGAAAAATGGCATCGGCTCTTGGTCGACCGGCGCGTCTTTTACCAGTACCTTCCTGGGTTTTACGTGGCGCCGCTGCATTACTAGGTAGAAAGTCGCTATCAAACCGGCTGTGTGGGTCGTTGCAAGTCGACATCAGTAAGACGCGTTCCCTGCTGGGATGGTTGCCTCCAGTCTCGGCAGAAGATGCATTGAAAGCCACGGCACAAAATTTTCAGGAAAGTAAAAAGCAATGATCTATTGGTGGCTGATTCCGGTAGTGGCTGGTGTTTCGTTAGTATTGACTGCGGCTTTGCGACGCTATGCTTTGGCTCGCAGCATTATTGATATTCCGAACGAGCGAAGCTCTCACTCTGTACCCACCCCTCGCGGGGGAGGTGTCGCCATTGTCCTGGCGTTTTTGATGGTACTGCCAATTCTTGCCTGGGCTCAGTTGGCAACCGTGCCGGTATTAGTCGCAATAGGCGGTGCGGGTGCATTGGTAGCGATCGTCGGTTTTATGGATGATCACGGTCATATTGCTGCTCGTTGGCGCTTACTTGGACATTTTTGTGCCGCAGCCTGGTCCTTGTTCTGGTTGGGAGGCTTACCCCCAGTTGCCGTGTTCGGCATGAGTCTCGACCTTGGTTGGATCGGTTGTATTCTGGCCGCGTTCTATCTTGTCTGGATGCTCAATCTGTACAACTTTATGGACGGCATCGATGGTATTGCCAGTGTAGAGGCGATCTCGGCCTGCCTCGGCGCTTGTCTGCTTTATTGGTTAGGCGGATACGAAAGCCTGATGTGGGTTCCGGTGTTGTTGGCTATGGCGGTCGGAGGATTTCTGTTCTGGAACTTCCCTCCCGCACGCATTTTCATGGGGGATGCAGGAAGCGGGTTTTTAGGTGTGGTGCTCGGTGTGATCTCGATCCAGGCCGCTTGGGCTTCGCCGCAGCTGCTCTGGGCCTGGTTGATCCTGCTAGGGGTATTTATTGTTGACGCGACCTTCACCCTGATTCGGCGCCTTGTGCGTGGCGATAAGGTTTATGAGGCGCATCGCAGTCATGGCTATCAGTTCGCTTCACGCAAGGTAGGCCGTCATCTGCCGGTGACGCTGGGCGTTGTGGTGATAAATCTGGTATGGCTGCTTCCGATCGCCCTCTGTGTCGGAGTATTGGGCCTCGATGGTTTGCTCGGCCTGGTGTTAGCCTATGTCCCTCTCGTTTTGCTCGCTGTCAGGTTTCACGCTGGCGAACTGGAGAAAGCAAATTAATGTGCGTTTCTTTTCAGTTGATAAGGTCATGACAGCTGACCCAGTGTTTAAATATCTGGATATCTGACATTAGGTATTCAGTGCGAGAAGCTTTTAGGAGTGCGAAAGAGGTTTATGGATAAGATACGGGTATATTTGTTAAGCCTTCCGCGTCGACGTAAACGCATTTTGCAAGTCATCACAGACTGCCTGCTTGTCTGGGTTGCCTTGTGGATGGCATTCATCGTTCGCTTGGGTATTGACGAGATGGTCAATCCGTTTACTCAGCACTTTTGGCTGTTTGTGGCCGCTCCGATTGTATCGATCCCTCTCTTTATCCGTTTCGGAATGTACAGAGCGGTGATGCGTTACTTCGGGAATGATGCGTTGATAGCGATTATCAAAGCGGTCACCCTTTCCGCGCTAATTCTCGGGATTGTCGTGTATTGGTACAGCAACCATCAAAACGTAGTGCCTCGTTCAGTCATTTTTAACTACTGGTGGCTAAGCCTGATCATGGTCGGCGGATTGCGCCTGGCCATGCGCCAATATTTTTTGGGGGACTGGTTTTCGGCCGTTCAACACGTGCCATTTACCAATCGGGACGATGGGCTGCCTCGCGTCGCAATCTATGGTGCCGGTGCCGCTGGCAATCAATTGGTTGCAGCCCTGCGCATGGGGCGGGCCATGCGCCCGGTCGCATTCATTGATGATGACAAAAGCATTGCCGACCGCGTGATTTCCGGCTTGCAGGTGTATAAGCCCAAGCATATTCAACGCATGATAGACGTCACTGGAGCACAAGAAATACTGCTGGCGGTGCCGTCGGCGAATCGCGGACGCCGCCGTGAAATTCTCGGCTTTCTGGAAAGATTTCCGCTGCACGTACGCAGCGTTCCCGGCTTCATGGATCTTGCCAGCGGCCGGGTCAAGGTAGATGACATTCAGGAAGTCGATATCGCGGACCTGCTTGGCCGCGACTCAGTGCCGGCACAGGGCGACCTACTTGAGCATTGCATCAAAGACCAATCGGTTCTGGTCACGGGAGCCGGTGGTTCCATCGGTTCCGAGCTTTGTCGCCAGATTTTGGCATTGCAACCCACCACGCTTTTATTGTTCGAGCACAGTGAATTCAATCTTTACAACATTCTGTCGGAGCTGGAGCAACGTATCGCATGTGAGTCGCTATCGGTGCGTCTGTTGCCGATTCTCGGTTCTGTACGTAATCAGGAAAAGCTGCTGGATGTAATGAAAACCTGGCATGTGGATACTGTATATCACGCTGCCGCGTACAAGCATGTCCCGATGGTCGAGCATAATATCGCCGAAGGGGTGTTGAACAATGTAATTGGCACGCTGAATACCGCTCAGGCTGCACTTCAAGCTGGTGTGTCGAACTTCGTTCTCATCTCCACAGACAAGGCTGTTCGTCCCACTAATGTGATGGGCAGTACAAAACGCTTGGCAGAACTGACGTTGCAGGCATTGAGCCGGGAAGTGGCACCGGTGATGTTTGGTGACAAGACCAATGTGTCTCAAGTTAACAAAACGCGGTTTACCATGGTGCGCTTTGGCAATGTACTGGGGTCGTCCGGCTCGGTCATTCCGCTGTTTCATAAACAGATCAAGTCAGGTGGGCCGTTGACCGTTACCCATCCGAAAATCACCCGGTATTTTATGACCATTCCTGAAGCCGCCCAGTTGGTAATTCAGGCCGGCTCAATGGGACAGGGGGGGGACGTGTTTGTGTTGGATATGGGCGAGCCCGTTAAAATCGTCGAGCTCGCGGAGAAAATGATCCATCTTTCAGGCTTCAGCGTGCGGTCGGAAAAGAACGTACACGGCGACATTTCCATTCAGTTTACAGGGCTACGCCCAGGCGAAAAGCTTTACGAAGAGTTGCTGATTGGAGATAACGTTGCGGCGACTCAGCACCCGATGATCATGACTGCCAACGAAGACTATCTGAGTTGGGACGTGCTTAAAGTAAGGCTGAGTGAGCTGTTGAAGTCCGTTGAGCAAGACGATTATTCTCACGTGCGACAGTTGTTGCGTGACACTGTTAGCGGCTACACCCCCGACGGCGAAATCGTTGACTGGATCTACCAGCAACGTCGCCTCGAACCCTGATTGTTTCACATCCTGTAACGGACACATTTTTGACAGACTCCAGACATCGCCTAAGTTTAGAAGGCAGCTTCGGAAAAGCTGCTTTCTCAATCGATGTCATGGAGCTTCATTTATGCGTACTGGCTATTTCTACTCTCTGGTTTTTGCCCTGCTCACCAGCGCCTCTATTGCGGCCATTGCTGCGCCGACGGCCAAGCCCGAGGCTGGCAATGCACCCCTGGTGCTGGAAGTTTCTCCCAAGGCACAGTCCGGCAAGGTCGATCTGAATCAGGCCGATGCGCCAACCCTTCAGCGCGAGTTGGCCGGTGTGGGCGAGGCCAAGGCCAAGGCGATTGTTACCTATCGTGAGAGTAATGGGCCGTTTGCGTCCGTGGACGAGTTGCTCGAAGTGAAGGGGATCGGTAAAGCGATTCTGGATAAGAATCGCGAGAAGCTTGAGGTGAACTAAGCTTATACGTCAGCGCCAGGGGCCGGTCATTGATCGGCCTTTTTGCTTTCTGGCGAACGC
>Ga0163161_10002079_pt1 | contig 14506 bp, 16 predicted proteins | sample S45metaG_FD_129847 | JGI IMG/M metagenome (GOLD analysis project Ga0163161, IMG submission 129847) | Switchgrass rhizosphere microbial communities from Kellogg Biological Station, Michigan, USA - S4-5 metaG | ecosystem: Host-associated > Plants > Roots > Rhizosphere > Soil | place: USA... | reverse complement strand
TCCACTTTCATTCAAAACCGAAATTTTAGCCACGCCCTGCTCATCACCGGTAATGGCGGCAAGTCCTAACGGGGTTTTAATGAAGGCTTGTTGCATGTGCTCGCTTTTACGAAGCATATTTGTTGTATTTCATCATTCTGATACGAAACATTACTATAAAGATAATAAGCTGTAGGAACGTGAAAAGCAAAATTACTAAATAAATTGCTGCACCATATATGGAAACATAAAGTATTAGCAGTACTATATAATTTACGATTACCGATTTTGCTAATGTTCGCAACCGCAATGCCGCAACAACCTCATTTTCTTTTTTTTCTTTAGAAAAGGCATACAACAATCCGCTTGCTATAGAAAGAATCATTAATATCTCATCAATATAAAGCGCATAAAAAAGATTTGGCTTAATAATACCGCCTGCTGGTTGCCCAAATAAATATAGTATCTTATATTTTATATTATTATCACAAAGTAAATCAGTAAAATATAGAGATATTAGGCTTAATGACGATAGCGCAAATACAATACAACTTATGTTTTTGCATCTGTTCGGGAACAAATAAAGTGTTTTCAATAGTGCGATGGTTACATGCGTCTAAATGTAAAAAATAAAACTATACTTTTTAATATAAATAGGCGGCCGCTTAAAGCCGCCTATCGTTTTAAAATCCGTTTCATCCGCGCTGCGAAGCATCCGCGTCATCCGCGTTCAATCATTCGCAAGTTAATCCTCCGCTTCAAGTTCAAAGATCTCATTTACGGTTTTATTAAACAACTTTGCCAGTTTAAGGGCAAGCACGGTGCTGGGTACATATTTGCCGGCTTCCAGGGCATTAATGGTTTGGCGGCTCACACTAATACGGTCGGCCAGGTCCTGCTGGGTAAGGTTGTGTATGGCGCGCTGCACCTTTATGTTATTCTTCATGTTGCAGGGTATTATAAAAGCGGTACATTTTAAACCGGAACAGCACTATAAAGATAATCAGCTGCGAGAACATGGCTGCCATAAGCACATTAAAAAAAGTAAACCCATAAATAAACAGGCAGCAAAACAGTAGTATGCTATAATTAGCAATGGTTGCCCATGCAAGGCTGTTAAGGCGTATGGCCTGTACCATCTCGTCTTCGTGTTTTTCTTTAGCAAAGCCAAATACAATGCCCGATGCAATTACCAGCGTTATTAAAATTTCATCGGCAATGTCGTTCTCAATCCATTTAAAATAAACCTGGTCGCCCAGTAACGATCCTCCACCACCAAAACCGGTATCGCCTATAAGGGCAAACACTTGCGTTGTTAGGTTGAACCTGCTTTCTAAATTAAAAATAAAATAGCCAAGCAGTAGCATGAATGCTGTTACAAACACAACGCCGCTAACGGCCTTAAACCTGTGCGGAAATAGATAACTTGTTTTCATGATTGATGATTTAAATTTCAGCTAATGTAAAACAAAATTTCCAATAAGTAAAATAAACTTTACATTTGCGTGTAATAAAAAAGCCATCGGTTAGGATGGCTTAGTGTGGTTAAACTATTAATTAGTTTTGTGTAGCCGGTACCGGAGCAGTCTCAGGAGCGATTACTTTACCTTTAATAGTAAGTACTTTGTTAAGTTCTGTATCGTTAGCAGTTACAGTAATACTTTTGTTAAAAGAACCTGGGTTAGCAGCGTTGTAAGTAGCTGTTACGTTACCAGACTCTCCCGGTTTAATAGGGGTTTTAGTATAGTTTGTAGCAGTACAGCCGCAAGAAGCTTTTACATTAGTAATAAGGATAGTTTGCTTAGATGTATTTTTAAAAGTAAACTCATGAGATACCGGTTTACCTTTTTCTATATCGCCAAAGCTAAAAGTATCTTCTTTAAAAGTAAGGCCTGTAGGTTTAGCATCAGGATTTACAGCGGCAGCAGCCGGTTTAACAGCAGTTCCTGTAGGCTTAATGTCTTTTTTAGGAGTTACCTGTTGTGCGTTAGCAGAAAAAGAAAGGAATAAAGCTCCTGCAACTGCAAAAAGAGAAAGTTTTAATGATTTCATAATTAAATAAATTTTCTATTAGTTGATAATTGTTTTCAATTTTAATATCACAAATATATTTACTTATCGCCACATATTTGTTAATCGCTTTCAAACTATTGTTAACAACATGTTAACGGCTTGTGGCTAAGCATTATTTAGTGTAATATCGGTGTGTCAAAGTGCGTTATGGCACTAAATAACAAATTGCGTTCCAAAGTTTGAAATTCAACAAATTAAATATAATTGTTTTTATAGGCCTCATTGCCATAGTGGGTGTACTAACCATGCAGCTGGTTATGCTTAACCAAGCCTATATGTTTGAGAAAAAGGAGCTTGGCGAAAAAATACACTTTGCCCTGCAGGATGTGGTTACCAAAATTTATAGGGATAACGACAGCGAGCTTCCAGCCGAAACCCCCATAAAAAAAGTTAGCGAAGACTATTATATTGTTAACGTTCAGGATGTTTTTGAGGCCAGCATACTGGAATTTTACCTTAAAAGCGAGTTCCAGAAGGTGAAGCTGGATATGGATTATGAGTATGCCATGTACGATTGCAGCAGCGACGAGATGGTGTATGGCGAATATATTGCTGCCGGCGATAAGACTGCAACCTCCGATAAGCAAAAATGCGAGAACTGTTTTACTAAGCGCCCCGGGCTGGTGTATTACTTTGCGGTGCGGTTTCCCAGCTTGCGCCACGGCTACATAACATCATTACAGCAGTATTGGATATATACCGGTGTGCTGTTGTTGGTATTGGTTATTTATGTGTACTCGGTTTTCCTGCTGCTTAAGCAGAAGAAGTATACCGAGCTGCAAAAAGACTTTATTAATAACATGACGCACGAGTTTAAAACCCCGCTGTCATCTATACTAATTGCATCCAATTATGCTGTTAAGCAGGATGCTATAGAGAACAATCCTAAACTTAGCAAGTACCTTAAAATTATCATCGAGCAAAGCAACAAACTCAACCAGCATATAGAGCGCATCCTTTCGGTTGCCAAGACGGAGAGCGGTTTGGTATCGTTAGAAAAGAAAGCTTTTAATGTAGTAGAAACGCTGGAGCTGGTTAAGGATAATGCATCGGTTAAATTTGAAAATGCCACTGTTACGCTCGTATCAGATAAACCTGATTACCAGGTTATGGCCGATGAATTTCACTTTTATAACATTACCTATAATATTGTAGAGAATGCCATTAAGTACGGTACTGCCAGTCCTGAAATACTTATCAGTGTATCAACAGAAGTGGGCCGTGGGGTCCAGCTTCAGTTTAAAGATAACGGCCCCGGCATAGCATCAGAACATCTTGATTTTGTGTTTGACCGTTTTTACCGTGTGCCCCGAGAAAATAAAAAAGAGGTTGAGGGTTTTGGCATTGGGCTTTTTTATGTAAAAAAGATTTGTGAACTTCACGGCTGGAAGATATCCATTAAAAACAATGTTGATGCCCCCGGCTTAACCATTAGCATTTACGTACCTAAAAGCAGCATGGCATGAAGAAACGATTACTATATGTAGAAGACGATAACACCCTAGCATTCCTCACAGCCGATAACCTGGAGCAATACTATGAGGTGGTGCATTTTACAAATGGTAAAGATGCATTTGAAGCTTTTAAAACAGAGGATTTTGATTTATGCGTGCTGGATGTAATGCTGCCCGAAATGGACGGTTTTGAGCTTGCTGCTGCCATACGTGAGCGCAATGTGGCCGTGCCTATAATATTCCTTTCGGCAAAAACGCTGAAAGAAGACCGTATTAAGGGCCTTAAGCTTGGCGCCGATGATTACCTGGTTAAACCCTACAGCATAGAAGAGCTGATACTCAAAATTGAGGTGTTTTTACAGCGCAGCCAAAAAACGCCTGCCATTAAAGATACCAGCTGTACCATAGGCTCTTTTACGTTTGACCCGGATAATTATGCCCTTATTAAAAATGGCGAAACTACACAGCTAACAGAGCGGGAGTCGGCGCTTTTAAAGCTTTTTATTGATAATAAGAATACCATACTTAAACGCGAAAAGATACTCACCGCCCTTTGGGGTACCGATGATTATTTTATGGGCCGCAGTATGGATGTTTTTATTTCGCGCCTGCGTAAAATATTTAAGGACGACGATGCCATACGCATAGAGAACATTCCGCGCATTGGCTTTAAACTTGTGGTAAAAGAATAGTTTTAGAGCGCCGAATCATCTTCAAACTGTACCAGCACATACAGTTTCGCTTTTTCATCATAAAAGCCAAGCAGGTAATAATCATTAAACGGTATAACGCTTTGCAGCGATACGCTGCGGCTATTGTTGTTTATAAAGCGCGATATTTTATCTACTGCAAGCTGCTGCGGATTAAACGGGCGGTGTTCAAAATTTTCATCAAACAAGCCTTCAAAGTAAACCGATTGTGTGCGGCTCGGGTCCATAAAGCTGCCAACGCCACCCGCACCGTAACCCCCGCTGGCAATAGAAGCTCCGGTAAGGGCCACACCCATTATAATATCGCCTGTGCTCAAAATACTGCGCACCCCACCCGCTACAACCATAATATCGTTAGGGGTTTTATAAACGGATAACGCTGCTTCGCCCCAACTGGCACGGGTAAGAAATTTAGAAGTGTTTTTTAAAGTGCCTCCCCCTTTTTCGCCGGTTTGTACAACCAATGGCGAGTTTTTAAAGGTAATACTATCCTTATCTGTAGCAGTATGGCTTTTAATTAGTTTTCCGGTGGCAACATCGGTGGCACTAAGCTCCAGGGCTTCGTCATTCAGTTTAAGTTGGTATAGGCGGTCGGCATTATAAAAAGAAACCGATTTACCTACCTTATTCAGCGCTGGCTGCGGGATTATCCTTTCTGTAATACTGTAAGCGGGTGTGGCGATGGTTATAAACTGCGTAAGTGCAGGTAAATGATCGAGCGTTATAACCATCCTGTCGTTTAAAACATACATCTTGATTTTAGAGGCTGTAACCGGCAGCGCGGTAAAATCAGGAACGTCTATTTTTTGGATGCCGTATTCTTCTATCAGTTCTACAAGAGTGGTTTCTTTATTATCAGAATCTTTAAAAGTAAAGTCGGCAAAATCCAGAACCCTCTGTGTGTACTTCCCATCATTAAAAATGTACAGCTTTAAAAAATCGTCGCGCTCTTTTTTATTTTCCTGTTCGTCCTGCAATGCCAGTATAAAAAAAGAGTTGTTTTCGCTAAAGGTGCTCAGCACGGTTTCATCTTTTAAAGGCAATTGCAGTACCGACCCGCTTACTGCATGATTGCTAAAATCAAAACCAAGCGATTGTATTTTGGTAAAGTCATCATTGGCCCAATAAACCTGCGGCTGACCAAGAGCATTGTAGCTGTAGCCGGCCATAAAGGCATACTCTTTATCAGGGCGGGTGGTGCTGAGGCTGTCCTTAAAAAATACCGCTGCGTTGTAATTAAGGGCGGTTAGTGTATTCTTATCGGTAGCAAAAACGGTAAGCGCTTTATTTTGTGCCTCTTTAGCGGCAAGTATCTCATGGCTACTGCTTGCTTTTTTAAGTTCCAGGCGCTGCATGGCAACAGGTGCCTGTGCAAAAGTGGTAACGGTAATTAGGGCAATAAGGGCAAGCGTAAATATTTTTTTCATAGCAGGGCAATTAGCTGTAAACTAACAACATCAATTTTTGAGCCAGTTTGTATAGTGAAGGTACAAACAAAAACGGCTCCCATAAAGAGTAGCGGAATATTTAAAGGTGCATTTAACAATTTTCGAAATATATCAATGCAGCATATTCATATAATGCATAGCCATAAAAAAGCCTCCCTTTCCGGAGGCTGCGTATGTATTAGAGGTTTCTCACACGAGGGTTTTCAACTTTAAAACATTATAACGTTAAAAACTTTCAACTATAACTAACTTATTACCTCGCCATTATCAACACCATCGGCGTCCGGGTTTAAGAAAACCAATTTACCTTCGGGGTTTTGGGTCATAAGTATCATGCCCTGGCTTTCTACACCGCGCAGGTTGCGGGGCGCAAGGTTAACCAGTACGATAACGCGTTTGCCTACAATTTCTTCGGGGGTAAAGCTCTCGGCAATACCGCTCACAATGGTGCGCACATCAATACCGGTATCCACTTTAAGTACTAAAAGTTTGTTAGCCTTCGGCATTTTAGAAGCCTCTAAAATAGTACCCGTACGAATGTCCATTTTAGAGAAATCCTCATACGTTATTAAGTTCTTTTGGGCTTCCACAGTTTTGTTATCAGCCTTGTTGGCCAGTTTAGTAGCTTCCAATTTTTCTACCTGTTTAATTATTTCTTCGTCTTCTATCTTAGCAAAAAGCAACTCGGCCTGGCCTATGTGGTGGTTGGCAGGGATAAGGTCAGATTTCAGCGTAATATCGTTCCAGCCCAGTTTACGTTTGCTGTCGCGTGCATCATTATAGCTAAGGGTTTCATCTACAATACCTAATGCCGAAACTGTTTCCGGCACTTCGTCCATTTTAAGCATGCCTTTAAGTTTGGCAGCGGTAAACGGTAAGAAAGGCTCAGATAATACGGCCAGAGCAGCAGCAATTTGTAATGCCACATACATTTGGGTCTTAACCCTCTCCGGATTCTCTTTTATAACCTTCCATGGCTCTTCATCGGCAAGGTATTTATTACCAAGGCGGGCGAGGTTCATCAACTCCACAAGAGCTTCCCTAAAGCGGTAGCGCTCTATAGAGCTGGCAATAACGGCAGGGTAGGCGCGCATTTCGGTAAGGGTAGCCTCGTCAATATCGCTAAACTCGTTCGGCGCAGGTACTACACCCTCATAATATTTATTGGTAAGCACCGCAACACGGTTAATAAAGTTACCAAAAATAGCAACCAACTCGTTATTGTTGCGTGCCTGGAAATCTTTCCATGTAAAATCGTTGTCCTTAGTTTCAGGCGCGTTACTTGTAAGCGCATAGCGCAATACATCCTGCTGCCCAGGAAAATCTAACAGGTACTCGTGCAACCAAACTGCCCAGTTTTTAGAGGTAGACAGTTTATTGCCTTCAAGATTAAGGAACTCGTTTGCCGGAACGTTATCGGGCATAATGAAGCTGCCTTCAGCCTTAAGCATGGCCGGGAATATAATACAATGGAACACAATATTGTCCTTGCCAATAAAGTGTACCAGCTTGGTGTCTTCACTTTTCCAGTATGGTTCCCAGTCTTTACCCTCGCGGGCAGCCCACTCTTTGGTAGACGATATGTATCCAATAGGCGCATCAAACCAAACGTAAAGCACTTTGCCTTCTGCACCTTCTACAGGTACGGGTATACCCCAGTCAAGATCGCGGGTAACGGCGCGGGGTTTAAGCCCGTCATCCAGCCACGATTTAACCTGGCCGAAAACATTAGGCTTCCAGTCGTTTTTATGGCCTTCTAAAATCCATTCCCTCAAGAAAGTATCATATTGGTCTAACGGTAAAAACCAGTGTTTGGTAGACCTCAATACAGGCGTAGTACCGGTAATAGTGCTTTTAGGATTAATCAGGTCGGTAGCATTTAGCGATGATCCGCAGCGCTCGCACTGGTCGCCATATGCCTCTTCGTTACCGCATTTAGGGCAGGTGCCAATAACAAAACGGTCGGCCAGGAACTGGTCGGCTTTTTCGTCATACAGTTGCTCGGTAACCTCTTCTATAAACTGGCCTGCATCATACAATTTCTTAAAAAATTCTGATGCTGTATCATGATGAACTTTAGCCGATGTACGCGAATAGTTATCAAAAGAAATACCAAAATCTTCAAAGCTTTGCTTAATAATAGCATGGTATTTGTCTATAACCTGCTGGGGTGTAATACCCTCTTTTTTAGCTTTCATAGATATGGCAACGCCGTGCTCGTCGCTTCCGCAAATAAACGCTACATCGCGGCCTTGCAGCCTTAGGTAACGTGAATAAATATCTCCGGGAACATAAACACCGGCAAGGTGGCCTATATGTATGGGGCCATTAGTATAAGGCAATGCAGCAGTAACAGTATATCTTTTTGGATCTTGTAACATCGGGTACATTTAAGTTGAAATGCAAAAATACGAAATTATTGCATAAGGTGTAACGTATTAATGTTGCCGAAAACTACACAAAATTGTACCAATTTAATTTATGAGAATCGTTTAATTCAGCAAAGTTTTGGTTTATCATCAAAAATTTTAAAGGATTACAAAAACTTTGTTTAAGTTGCGTTAAAACATAACATTGTTGGTTTTTTAATGCTTAGTTTTGAGCCTATTTAAATGAGATGAAACGTGCAAGAGACCTCCAAAACACACAACACCCCCAACAATTTTATATTTCCTAAGGCACCTACAGGTGTAGAAGGGCTGGACGAAATTACAGAAGGTGGTTTCCCAAAAGGGAGACCTACGCTTATTTGTGGTGGGCCGGGCTGCGGTAAAACGCTGCTATCCATGCAATTTTTAATAAAGGGTATTACCGACTATGATGAACCGGGGGTGTTCATGTCGTTTGAAGAACCAACGGCAGATCTTTCACTAAACGTTAAGTCACTTGGTTTTGACCTTGAGCAGCTTAAAGCCGATAAAAAACTGGTGATAGACCACGTGCGTGTAGAACGATCTGAGATTGAGGAAGCCGGCGAGTACGACCTTGATGGGCTTTTTATTCGATTAGGCTATGCTATAGATACTGTTAAGGCTACAAGAGTTGTGTTAGATACGCTCGAAGCATTATTTTCCGGTCTTGATAACCAGGCTATACTGCGTGCAGAGCTGCGCAGGCTTTTTCACTGGCTTAAAGAAAAGGGCGTTACAGCCGTTATTACCGGCGAACGTGGCGATGCTACCCTAACACGGCAGGGGCTGGAAGAGTATGTATCGGATTGTGTTATATTATTAGATCATCGTGTTATTGAACAGGTTAGTACACGCAGGCTGCGCATTGTAAAATACAGGGGTTCTACCCATGGTACTAACGAGTACCCTTTTCTTATAGATGAAGACGGTATTTCGGTACTGCCCATAACATCGCTTAGGCTGGATAACGAGGTGTCGAGCGATATTGTGTCTACCGGTGTTCCCGGTTTGGATGATATGTTTAACAGGGGAGGTTTTTATCGTGGCAGTAATGTACTGGTAAGCGGTACTGCAGGTACTGCTAAAACTACTGTTGCCTGTTATTTTGCCGATGAGCAGTGTAAAAAAGGCGAAAAAGTCATATACTTTGCCTTTGAGGAGTCGCCACAGCAACTGGTACGCAATATGAAATCTATTGGCATTCACCTGGATAAACATATTGGCGATGGCGCTTTGCTTATACATTCCTCCCGCCCTTCGTTAAACGGGCTGGAGCTGCATTTGCTTACACTACGTAAACTTATAAAGGAGTTTAAGCCTACTACCATAATTATAGATCCTATAAGCAACCTTATAAATGTAGGCAGCGAGCATGAAGTACGCTCTATGCTGGTGCGCCTTATAGATATGCTTAAGTATAATAACATTACGGCAATGTTTACATCTTTAAGTAAGCAAACCGATACGTTTAGGCCGGACCTGGCGGAAGAATCGGTATCCTCATTAGTTGATACATGGATAACCGTTAGGGATATGGAAGGCATGGGCGAACGCAACCGTGGAATTTTTATTATAAAAGCGCGTGGTATGGGGCACAGCAATCAGGTACGCGAATTTATAATTACGCCAAAAGGTATTGAGTTGCTGGATGTAGAGCTGGGGCCTGAAGGCATTTTAACCGGGGTGGCACGACAGTCTAACGAAATGAATAAAAAACTATCTGAAATTAAACTGCAAAGCGAACTCGACCGTAAAGACCGCGAAATTGCCCGTAAGCGCAAAGTACTTGAGGCTAATATAGAGGCGTTGAGAAATGAATTTGAATCGGCTGAAGAAGAACTCAGCCTTTTAAAAGCAACCGAAGCCATGCAGGAGCAGGTAGCTTTAAACAAAAAGCAAAAATGATAAATAGCGAAGAAACAGCGTTATCGCTAAACGAAAGTGATGCCGCCGAATGGCAATTGCTGCTTTATATAGCGGGGCAAACACCAAAATCTATAAAGGCACTTAGCAATGTAAAAAAATATGCCGAGGAACATCTTAAGGGTAAATACAGCATAGAGATTATAGATTTGCTTAAAACGCCACAACTGGCAGAGGGTGACCAGATATTGGCCGTACCTACCCTTGTAAGGCGTGTTCCTGAGCCTATACGTAAAATTATAGGCGACCTTTCTAACGAAGAAAGAGTCCTAGTGGGCCTTAATATAAGGCCGTTAAAATAATTATACGTGCAAGATACCAACAATCACAATGATCTGGAAGCCGAACATAAGTTCTTACTTTTTGTTTCGGGCATGTCTGTAAAATCAGGCCATGCTATAGAGAACCTTCGCAAAATTTGCGAGGAGCACCTTGCCGGTAAGTTCAGCTTGGAAATAATAGACATTAGCCGCCATAAAGAGCAGGCTGTACACTACCAGATAATTGGTATACCCACACTTATAAGATTGCAGCCAGGGCCGCAAAAAACTATATTGGGCGACCTTTCTGACACCAATAAAGTATTGCGTATTTTAGACCTCTATTAGTAAGATTTGGAAAATAAGGACGCACATATTACCCAACTCCAGCAAGAAGTTGCTGCACTTAAAAACGAGCTCTATGAAGCCAATAGCATTATAGATGCCATTAGGGAAGGTGCTGTAGATGCATTGGTTTTACATGAGCAAGGTAAACCGCAAATTTATACACTGGAAAGCGCTGATTATACGTATCGGATTCTTATAGAAAAATTTGGCGAGGGGGCCCTTAGCATCACTACAGAGGGGCTTATCTTGTATTGTAACGATTATTTTTCTCAATTAATAAATATACCCGGCGAGGGCATTGCAGGCTCGTACTTAAAATCATATTTTGATGATCAGGAATTATTTGATACACTAATAAAAGATGTTGCTCATAATGCCGTAAAGCGCGAGCTGTTGCTTAATATACGTGGCAGGAAATTTCCTGTAAACATATCACTTACCAACTTAGCGCCTAAGGTAGATGCCATTGGGGTGGTAATAACAGATTTGACCGAAAAGAAACAGCACGAGGAAGCCCTTATAAAAAACCAACAGGAACTGGAGATTAAGGTTAACGAACTGCATGCTACCAACACAAGCCTGGAGCAGTTTATACATGTTATATCGCATGATCTTAAAGAGCCACTGCGCAAAATATTAATGTACACTTCGCGTCTTGATGCTGCGGCTTACACTTTAGAAAACAATCCGGCAGGGGTCATACGTTCTTCGGCCTTAAGACTAAACTCGCTGGTAGACGATTTGGTTAAATACGCTTTTAGCTCGGTAAAAGATGATATGGAGCCGGTAGACCTTAATAAGGTACTTAAAGAGGTTAAAGACGATCTGGAAATTAGTATTAATGAAAATAATGCCACAGTTATTATTGAGGAGTTACCCGTTGTAACAGGCACTAAAGTACAAATGCGCCAAGTGTTTAGCAATCTTATAGCCAATTCCATAAAATACAGTAAAAAAGATATTGCCCCACAAATTACAATAGATTATGAAATTGCAAACGAGTCAGATAAATTTTATTACAAGGTAAATATCCGCGATAATGGTATCGGGATGGATAAAGCCCATCTTAATAAAATATTTACTATCTTTCAGCGGTTGCATACACGTAACGAATATTCCGGTAACGGCATAGGGCTTGCCATCTGCAAAAAAATAATGGAAAACCATTCCGGCCGAATTGAAGTACAAAGCATACCGGGAAATGGCAGCGTTTTTAGCCTGTTTTTTCCTATCAATAATTTATAATGACAGAAGTAAAAACGTTTCATATTGTTATTGCTGAAGATGATTATGACGATGCTGATATAGTACAGCAAAGTTTTGAAAGCAATGGAAATTTTACAAAGATAGAACTCGTTAAAAATGGGCTGGAACTCTTAGACCTGTTAAGAAGCTGTGAAGATTGCCCGGATGTTATTTTAACCGATATTAATATGCCCATTATGAGCGGCATAGAGGCGCTAAAAGAAATTTATACCGATCCGGCACTTAAATTAATTCCCTGTTTTGTGTACTCAACCAGCATTAACCCTAAGTATGAGGCGCAATGTAAAGAGCTTGGGGTTAAAGGCTTTCTTATAAAACCCTACTCATTTGAAGAGTTTGATAATATACCCGCTGTAATTGTTGAGGCTTTATCTTCAGAGCAATAATTTTTGCGCTGTATTGCTAAACACCTGCGCTAAATTTTATTAAGTTTGTTTAACAAGAAATCCGGACTCAATGCAAAGGAAAACCCTGTTACATTTATTGTTATTACTTACTACCATACATTTTACAACCTTACTGCACGCACAAAACACAATGAAAATTCCGCCGTACCTTACTAAAGGAGATACCGTAGGCATACTTGCCACTGCCCGTAAAATAGATAAAGCTACCATAGAGCCCGCAATAAAGCTGCTTAAAAGCTGGGGCCTTAATGTGGTGGTGGGTAAAACCGTAGGCCTGGACAATGATCAGCTTGCGGGGCAGGACTGGCAGCGCGCTACCGATTTTCAGGAAATGCTGGATAACCCAACCATAAGCGCTATTTGGTGCGCCAAAGGCGGTTACGGTACCGTAAGGATGATAGACCGTATAGATTTTACAAAATTTAAAAAGAAACCCAAATGGTTTATAGGCTTTAGTGATGCCACCGTGCTGCACAGCCACATAAACAATATGGATATTGCAACCCTGCACGGCATTATGGCCATAAGCGTTGCCCATGCAACGCCAGATGCTATAGAAACATTCCGCAAATCGTTATTTGGCGAAAAACTTGCATACAGCATACCGGCACATAAATTTAATAAGCCGGGCAAAGCTACAGGAGAACTGGTAGGGGGTAATCTTTCGGTACTTTACAGCATTGTAGGGTCGCGATCTGAAGTTGATTATAAAGGCAAGATACTGTTTATAGAAGACTTGGACGAGTACCTGTACCACATAGACCGTATGATGATGAACCTGGAGCGCAATGGCTACTTTAAAAATGTAAAAGGCATTATTATAGGTGGCATGACCAAGATGCGCGATAACGATATCCCTTGGGGGCATGATGCTCTGGAGATCATTCAGGACATAACCAAAGAGTATAAGATACCCATTTGCTTTAACTTTCCGGCGGGTCATATACAGGATAACCGCGCCCTTGTTTTTGGTAAAGAAATTACGCTTGATGTTGCCGCCACAGGCACAAAAATTACTTTTGAGTAATGGCCGAGCATAATGAGCTGGGCAAGGAGGGCGAAAAAAGGGCCGTAGAATTTCTGCAAAAAGAGGGTTATACCATTTTGCAAACCAATTGGGTGTACCTAAAGGCAGAGATAGATGTTATTGCTCAAAAGGGCGATGTATTGGCAGTAGTTGAGGTAAAAACAAGATCAAGCATAGAGTTTGGGCTACCACAGGATTTTGTGAAGCCTAAAAAAATACAACTGCTTGTAAAAGCCATTAACGAGTACATTATACAAAACGATCTTGATGTGGAGACGCGGTTTGATATAATTGCTGTTCATAAAAACAGGGATAAATACGAAATTGAGCATCTTATAGATGCTTTTTACCATTTTTAAATTGTTAAATATTTAACAATTTGTTTTGTTTCCTTATATTTGTTGGCTAATCAACTACACACACAACCAATTAGCTATGAAAACCATTTCGTCTGTAGTGGAGCACTACATTAAAACAAAACCGTTTTTACTCAGCGCACTCTCGCAGGGTATTATTAATTTAACATCGCTTGCGCGGAACATGATGCCTGAACTTGAACAGGAATTAGGTAAGGACGTAAAACAGGGCGCTGTGGTGATGTCGCTTAAACGATTATCTGAAGACCTTGACTTTAGGGTTAACCATAAAATTGTAAAAGTACTTAAGGGTATAGGCGAAATAACGGTTCGCTCATCACTTACTGATTATACTTTTGCAGTGTCTGACACGATACTTAATAAGCAGGCCGAACTTATTACAAACATTAACATGAACCCGGAGGTGTTTTATACATCATCGCGCGGGGTAAATGAAACTAATATTGTAGTAAGCTCCTCAATGAACCACGTGGTAGACCGCCTGTTTGCCGATGAAAAACAAATAGAACGTACTGACAGCCTTGCATCTATTACTGTAAAGCTGCCTAAAGACAATATTACTACCCCGGGTGTTTATTATTATATTTTTCAAAGGCTTGCCTGGGAGGGCATCATTATAAACGAGGTCATATCTACATCATACGAGTTTACCATACTGGTAAGCGAGCAGGAGGTAGACCTTGCATTTAAGGTAATAAAAGACCTTAAAAACTTATAAAATATGCTTGTTGATACTTTAAATACTCAATGGCTGCTATACAATTCTAATTGATATGGCTACTATACTAAAATATTGTTTTGGGAAAACTTGTAAATCAGTATT
>Ga0163161_10002078_pt1 | contig 14507 bp, 15 predicted proteins | sample S45metaG_FD_129847 | JGI IMG/M metagenome (GOLD analysis project Ga0163161, IMG submission 129847) | Switchgrass rhizosphere microbial communities from Kellogg Biological Station, Michigan, USA - S4-5 metaG | ecosystem: Host-associated > Plants > Roots > Rhizosphere > Soil | place: USA... | reverse complement strand
GAAGGGAAAAGATATATTATAAACCTTTTCAGACCATCTTCAATAGATATAGTCACAAGAAATCTCAATCCTTTGGAAATAGCTCCTGCATTATTGCCAATCATTCTTCGGAAGAACAGTGATAAACCAAAATCTAAAAAAACATATCCACGCCCTTCGTTCAATTAAACATTTCACAAAATGAACTCACTGCAGAGTAAACATCCAAAAGCATTTTCTGGGAAAAAGGTTTCCGTTAATCAAGCTCTGACCATATTAAACCAAAATGGTATCCAGACAGACCAAGATCAAGCAAAGGCTATACTAGAGTTTTTATATCATATAGCAAAAACTCACAATCTTTCCGATACAAATAAAATCGAGACGGTACAAGCCTGAGAGGATCTTGAACAAATAACCAGCGTTAATTGCCATGCTGCATTCCTGATATTAAGGGAATAAGTAAAGGATAGAATTAATATTGAAATTCTCGAACCGCTTTACGGCCAGCAAAACACCCAATTAATTAGTTGATCTAAAAATAGTTAGCTTTTTAAAAAAAAGAGATGATCAAAATTGATCATCTCTCTAAGTGGGCCAAGATGGGCTCGAACCATCGACCAAAAGATTATGAGTCTTCTGGTCTAAACGTCTTACATAGAACGAAAATCTTCGTTTCTGACTTACAGAAGCAATTTAATAATCTTTTTCCAGAGCACAAAATTTCTTCTGTTACGCATTTGTAACTGTTCTCAATCTATATCTCCAAAATGTCTATAATAATAGCAAAAATGAAAAGTTCCACTTTTGAGACAGATAGTTACTGCGCTTGGGCTGATGGTTCATTCTCAAACTAAGTCTCGCTTACCCGTTCGCATTCAAGAAATGAAAAGTATGAAACGGGATCTTTTAGAGACGTATTAATTACGTTATCCGTTAAAAGCACGGTTCCGATTATTGAGACCCTCAAATAAACTTATTAGTTTTTACGTTCTTTTAAGCAAGATATAATTACTACGATGAGTTAGGATGGACCAAAGATGGATTTCATTTTTTCCTTCCATGAAAACACCACTGCTCGTAATCCATATAAAATTTACGTCGACTGCAAGGTAATCGAGATGACAACAAATTCCAAGGAGTTTCATTGTCCTCGTCTTTATGGGAGTGAATATTAGGAAGCTCTTCTGCTTCCTAAACAACTAGACTTGCTGATATAAGTAATAAACAATTACGTAGTTGTAAGATACAATAATTTATAGTTCGACACGGGTATGTTTTGCTATTCTTTTGTGTACAGGTCAATTTAGACTTGTGTAAGAAAATATTATGAAAAACGTACCTTATGCACCTTGGGAACATTATCCCAAAACACTACGCTATTTTGAAATTGAAAACCCAATATCTGTCATTGTTGATTTTTTTTCTGCTGATTCGGTAATTGGCCATGGCAGAATTTTAAAACAATGGCGATACTATGTAATTAACAGTAAGCATTACGATGATAAACGTCATGGACCAGGAACCATACTTTTCATTTACGATTTTAACATGAGGCTTTTAGAGGCTATGTACTTGTTGTTAATGAATTACAAAAAATTCTCATATCGTTGCACGATAGTCAGCGAAGAACAATTGGTGGAAGAAAGGGAAAAATGGGAGTACTTTCCTAAAAACCTAGCACTAAAAGATCAAATTAATCCATACCGCTCAGTTAAAAAGATCTTTAAAAAAATCTCACCGCAAGAGTACAGAGATCAGTTACATGAATGGCTGCGCGTCGCGCTTTCCAATAATACGGACGTGGAATCATTACACGCGGGTGAGGTCATAGCGGTTTATGAAAATCTGCTTCAGCTATATTCAGTAGCATGGATTATATTGCAAAGGGAAAGCGTCCAAAAAGCTTAAACAAAGCAGAACTTTAATCACTAGCTGTCACAGCCTATACAGGAACAAATATTAAATCTATTATGGTTAAAAGTTAATCATATTGTAAGGCTGATGTATTCCTACAATCAAAATCATGAATTTGATTTTAAATGTCCATAAACGATCGTTAATATGTACTCTTAGATATTTAATAAATAATTCAACTTTATTCCATTAACAAGTCCATTATCGTTGTCTACAAAATCAAATTTCATTATATTGCATGGAAAACGTTAAAGTGTAATATGATTATAGGTTATGTCCGAGTTTCAAGGAATGAGCAAAATTTAGAACTTCAACTTGATGCTCTAAAGAAACTAGGGTGCGAACAAATCTTCCAGGAGAAAATAAGTGGGGGTGAAAAGGAACGGCCACAATATTTGAAAATGGTTGATTCACTTAGAAAAGGTGATGTTGTTACAGTTTGGAGGATTGACCGATTGGGCCGAACAACTTTAGAGCTTATTAAGTTAATGGTGGAATTTAGAGAAAAGGGTGTTGAATTTAAAAGTATTGTTGAGGGTATCGATACATCTACTTCGATGGGAAGAATCTGGTATATGCTTAGTTCAATCTTTGCTGAGAACGAAAGGGAAATCATTAGAGAACGAACCAAAGCAGGATTAGCGTCTGCAAGAGCAAGGGGGAAAATTGGGGGTCGTCCTAAAGGACTTAGTGACAATGCTAAGAAAGTGGCTATGACTGCTGCTACTTTATACAATGCAAAAGAACTCTCCATCGAAGAAATTTGTAGAATTTTGAATATTGGAAGTAAAACAACATTATACAGATATCTACGGCATGCTGGAGTAGATATAAATGGTTGGATAAAAACTCCATCTAGAAAAAGAGAATGATGTAAGTCCAAGACTATTCAGTGAATTTTGATAAAGAATTATATAACGTAAAAAATTACACACTTTTTAATGGGAGCTGAAGCGACAACTGTAGACGAGCAAATAGAATTACTTAAAGGCCGGGGAATGGTAGGCATGGTAATAGATAAGGAAGCAAAAGCTAAAGAGATATTGCTTGATATTGGTTACTATAGGCTAGGTTTCTATTGGAATTGTTTTGAGTGTGATGATAAGCATAAACTAGTTGACGGAACAAAATTTGAAGATGTTGTCTCACTGTATTATTTGGATGTTGATTTAAGAGAATTACTTCTGAAATATATTTATCGTATTGAGGTGCATTTCCGCACTCAAATAGTCTATATCGTTTCAAACGAACACAAAAGTTCACCAACATGGTTTGTGGACCCCAAAGTCGTTTCGGCGAGTTACATATCAAACTTTTATAAATTCTATTCTGAAGATTTTAAAAGAAACAATAAACCAATAGATAAACATCATAAAAAACACATAAACGATAAATATGCACCTGCATGGAAGACTATAGAATTTATGACATTTGGGGCTAGTCTTAAATTATTTAGATCTTTAAAAGATGACAATTTGAAGGCAAGAATAGCTTTGTCATATAAGCTAAGATCCTTAAAAGTTTTTGATAATCTTATTCAATCCGTCGTGTATGTGCGCAACATGTGCTCTCACGGTGGAGTTCTATATGATCTTTCTCAGCCTTTAGGAATTAATAAGATACCTGGTAACCGATATCCCTTTACAAATCGGCATTCTTTAGACGCATCAATTAAAGCAATACGTTACTTATTATTCCAGATTTCTGAAAATCGAGAAAATGATTTGAATGTTAAACTGAATGAGCTGCTTCGCAAACATCAAAACAATCCGGCTATTAAAAGGGTTATTGAGACTAAAATTGGCTATGAATTATAACTTCCTATAATCATTATGTTCGTTTTTTTTTTGAAACCTATCAACATAAGTATTATCTTTGTACAACAGTGCCCGGCTATACAAAGCCTTAGTCCTGCACTTAAAAAAAAGAATATTTAAAACCCGAGCAAGCCTCGGGTTTTTTGTTTTGCTTCGGTAATTGTAGATTAATAATTAGAAAAGATAACGCAAGACATCATTAAATTAGATAGCTTAATTTTGTCTTTTCTCGTGGGGGCGAGTTAGGCTTAAAATAAAGGTTGTGGTATTTTCGGGCTTCTACCACACTTTTCCATCCCTTTTCTTCACGATCATTCGGTGTCGTTGATACACAACAACCTGATTAAACAATATTCTATGCCTACGCAGTTGTCTAATTATGTGCTTGTCATCCATCGTTTTAGCGGCTCTTCTTGCATAGCTAAAATAGTTACTGCGAAAATCCTGCGGCTTTTCTTGGGTATGATAAACAAAATCCCCGTACCTATTTGGTTCAAGCCATTTATAGTTTCGCTTTCTATAGGTCTTGTCCAAATTAATATTAGTATATAGTCGATAAAGTCTCCTTTTAAATAAACTTCCGCTGTTATCTGGAGTTTTACCAACTGCCGCAAATGCTCTTTTTGTTCTGCTCTTGATCGCCATAACCATCCTGCGGTAAAATTTGGCGACGTTCGCTGATTTAATCAAAATTTTATCACCATAATATTCAAATCCAAGGTAAGTCAAAGGATGACCCTTCTTCATAATATTCTCTTCAACCCTATAGCAAAAAGTTTCTTGATTACCGTCAAAATCTGCTTGTTGACCAAAATAAAATTCTTCTGTTTTAGGAATACTTACAACTACTTTACTATCTATAAGACACTTTTCAACAAGATTCTTTACAGTTTCTTTTTGATCAGGTCTACAGATGACAATGATATCATCAGAATAACGACGATAATATCCATCCAACCCATTTACCAACTGATCAAAAATGGCTGTATCTGCTTTCATCAAATATAAGTTTGCTAGAACAGCACTAATCGGAAGGCCTTGGGGAATGCCAACAGTTTCACCAAGAAGATTTTTGAAGCTGTTTTTATGAATTCTGAGTAAACCTTGTTTTATACAAGCACGCATTTCCGCCGGAGAGGAAAAAAAAGCAACAACATTTTGTTTTCTAATATTCGCCAACTTTTTTTCGTCGAATCCCTGCCTAGGACCACACGAGCGCTCACCTAAGCGCAGGTCATCTCTATTAATATATGAAAAACGCGTGGCGGCCCGATATACATTAAAATGATCAGCTGGTAAGGTAGGAAGTTGCAGTAAAAGCCTCCAAGCCTCTTTCAATTCCTTATGATCTATAGAGCTGAAGAAACTTTCAATATCGAATTTCAACACAGCACAGCCTTCAACTGCCCTTAGCCCAACTTCTTTAAAAACCTCGTTTGCAAAGTGAATAGTACTTTTATACTTGCCTGACCTTTCTGGATCTGGTATCCGACGATAAGCAGTTACACAATCAGATAGGCCTTCAATATTTTCGAGTGCTTTAAGCCATTTTTTTTGAAGTAACTCCGCATAATAGCCGAAGATCATGGAATCAATATGCGTCGCATAATGTAATGGACGCTTTTTTACTGTTGATTTTCCATCGTGGGAATGTGCCCTTGTGGCATTATCTCCATTTTTCGCTTTTTTATAGCGGCGCTCTAATATAACTGTATGTAACAGAGGAAAGAAGTCATGTTTTGAAACGAAATCAAAATTACGGACCTTTCCTAGTATCTCACTTTTTTTTGAAAGCACATCTAACTGGTTAGTTACATGAAGATAGCCTCGGTTTTTTAGCCAGGTTGATTTCTTTTTTACTATCATAATAAAATGAACCGGGTTTACCTCTGGCGTAGCGAATTTACGTGTGCATACACTTAATTAAGCAGACCGTCACCCAATTTCTTGAGTCACGCCAACATTTCCAATTTAATAGTTAAGGAACCTTTAAGAAAATCAATAATGAGAACACTATTTCAAATCCGCCAGATATTCACTACATTTGTACTATGTATCGCTATAGGAATGAGACTCTTGAGCATGCTCGAGACGTTCGATCCTCCTCTACAGGGAAGCTCCATTACAGAGATATCCGCTGCTTATAAGGGTGGCGATGACAATGTCCAGCCCTGGTGAGCTATTCTTTCACCAAGTATCAATGATCTGTTTCCAGTTGCAACACTTCTATCGGGGCCCGGTTCACTTCAAATATATTATATTTGAAGGATAAAACCATTAATTACTCTCAGAATGTCAAAATTTGCTCTCGGTGATGTTGTTGCCCTTCTAACCCATCCATTTACTAAATCAAACACTGATGTCATTATCAGTGGGGAACACCTGCTTACCCCACCAACCATGGTGGTTGTAGAGATAATTTCTCGCATCGATACGGATGATGAAAAATTCAATAGTTATAAGTGTACTTGGTTTTCAAGCAAAAAAAACAACTTTCTGGACCAATGGTTCAATGAAGATGAACTAAGAAATCTTGAACGTCAAACTAAATTGTCACCTGATTTGAGTGTTGGCTGTTTAGTGGCATTAAATAATCTTGATATAGAACTTGGTAAACGCAGAAGTTACCTTCAGATTGATGCTCAGGGATCTTCGGAAGGCAAAAAAACCAGCTCAATTTCCGCTCATCTTCCCTTCGTAAGCCCTATTATGCTGGTAATGGCAATTGTAGACTTTGATGAAAAGAAACTAAAAAAAGGGACCATTGTAAAAGACAAAATATTTCCTGAGCAATGGGTTAAATGCAAATATTACAATGCTTTTCTTGAGAAATATTCTGAGGTTATGTTACCGATCGAGACCCTTATGGCTGTTCCAGAAGTGAGTGATGATCTCTTAAAGAAAATACAAGATATGATAAAGGCTTCAGAATATATGAGATTTGAAGATACAATTTCAAAGCCAGTGAACATCTTTAACAAAAGTGGTCTATATATCCTTTCAGCATTTGACCTAATAAGCCAAAAATACAAGGACTTGGAAATTCATAAACTTCCATTTTTCACCGGCCTCAAAAAACCTTATATAGAGTTTGCTCCTATGTTTAAGGTTGAAGTAGTAGGTGACACAAGAAAACTGCTAGTCAAAACAGATGTATGGACATTAATTGATGAGCTGATAAAATCTGAGAAAAGATATTACCTGCTAATTAGGTACATCGACAACTTTGGCAACATTACCAAAAGAACGGTAAAAGACTATCAAATCGTAAGCGGCCAAAACGATTTAAATCCTGGTGAGACAATTAATTATCTGAATGCATATTGCAATCTCAGAAATGATGTAAGGAATTTCAAGGTAAAGTCAATCTCTGAAGTGAGCGTACTCGATATAGGTTTTTAATAACAAATCTTGAAGCTTCATCTTCGCCGAAATTTGTGAAATCCGGATTTTTAAACATAATCGTATCTGAAGTTATCATAACATTGTTTAATTCAAGTTTGTAGTTCCAACCGCCGTCATGTGCAACGAATAGCAAGTATCGTATATCCGGTAAACCCTCTATCTCTCTTAACCAGTTGACGTTCGATACCACAGTAGTCCACGAGCCCCCAAGAAACGTGAGTACTAGTATTTGTCTCAAAAAACGAATATAAAGTAATTATAAGAGGTGCGCTTGAGCTTAATAATTTAACATCAGCTGATGCTGCAGAAATTTATGTTCGGCATTTCGTTCGATAATCCCGTCATACATATCCTTAAAATTACCAAGTAAATTCCTGCACTTTATAAAAATACGTTATCAAATAAAAGTCGTAAGGAAAGAATGTAGAGTTTTTGTATCTTTCACATCTAACTCACTCCAGTGAAAACAAAAATAACGGCGTTTGCCGATGAATTTGGAAATAACTCATTTGACTTTGATAGCCAGGGCAGCCATTTTATCGTAGCTACTATAATCGTCAAAAATGATGAACTGGAGCACCTTAAAGTCGGAATCAGCGAAATCCGTAAAAAACACAATTTCCAAACTGGTGAAATCAAGTCGAGTAAGGTTGGGAAGGACCATAATAGAAGATTGAAGGTACTACAAGACATAGCTAAACTGAAAATTGGAATTTATGCTTTGATTGTAGACAAGAAAAAACTTCAAGGAGAGGGATTCGCATACAAAAAACCATTTTACAAATACCTAAACGGATTACTTTACAAGGAATTATTTCGAACCTTTCCTGAGCTTGATTTGTATGTTGATGAGCATGGAGGCAATGAATTTTTAGTGGAATTTAAAAAATATGTTAGAAGACTAAAAGCGCCAGATTTGTTTAGCTCGCTTGATTTAAATATACATAATAGCAAAAATAACGAGTACATCCAGGTAGCCGACTTTATTGCAGGTACTCTAGGCTACATTTTTGATGACTTAAAACGATCTCACAGAAGCAAAGAATTTGAAAATGCACTCAAACCATTAATTAGTGGCTTGAAGTTTTTCCCGGCTGAATATTCCTTCGAAGAACTATCACTGAACAATGTCGATAAAAAGTTTGACGAAACAATTGCCAAGGCTTGCTTTTTAAGAATACAGGATTTCATAGATAAGGAAACCGGCAATGACCAGCAAAAAATTGATCAGATTAAATTTTTAAAGCTTCTGCTTCTTTACCAAAGAGCAAATGTTCAAAACAGATATATATCTACAACGGAAATCCTTAATCACCTTAACCAAAGCCGAAACGAGAAACTTAATAAGATATCGTTTCGATCCAAAGTCATTGGCAACTTGCGAGACCGCGGTATTGTAATAGCATCTGGCAAACAGGGCTATAAGATACCGTCAAACGCAAATGATATAACTACCTTTATAGAACATGGAAACCAAATATTGCAGCCTATGCTTAATAGGATAGGTAAAGCGCGTGAAGCGATCAAACTTGCTACTGCAAATGATCTAGATATCTTGGATGGTTTTCCAGATCTAAAGCAAGTCCTAGATCATAGAGACCTGCACAAATAGCAGCACCTATCTATAAGATATGTACTTCAACCAGCAATACTCTCATCATACCTAAAGGAAATACATCTCCTGTTTCATGAAAAGAAGCTTAGGTTAGGCTAGATATAGACAAGGTATTACCCTCACCAATGGCTATCCACAAAACAGAATTTTGGGACAATTGACCTATAACAATTTTTGACAGGTCCATAACTTTAGATAGTAAAAATCATTTATGAAAAATTATCAATTAAATTCAGCACCATCAAATAGCCATCTAAAATTAATACAAATTCCGGTAAAGAGCGACATTCTAAATAGTCTGTATTTATATTATCATATCCATCCAGAGCGAGACGACATTTAAAGTCTAACTGCAATTGTTATACATTTGCAAAAGGAAAACGAAGAAATAGTAGAGTTAGTTATAAGATTTGGTGATTAGCCTGGTGATAGTGATCAGTGCCTGCAGCTGATATTCTAATAAATTGATAAATTAAAATAGCCAGACTTTCTTCTTATCTTAGGGAAAAGGCGGGTCTCAAAAAACAAAAAACACTAAATTCCCTATGGAAAATAAGCTTCAGTATAGGCTGTCATGAACACAAAAGACTAGCATTGCTAATAATCTTATTGAAGTTGTACAAAATGACGTGACCATCACAAGCGAAACTAGATGCTTCATCAGCAATTGGATCCTTACTGGCCGCGATGAGAAACGAAAAGCTTTTTATGATATTTGGGAATTAGTTTTAAAAAACTACCTTCCAACTGCAAGGCCAATTTTGTTCCGATCCTGTAATAGAAAAAACATCAATGGTAAAATTGCAAGTTTTACTGGACGATTGGAATGTGCAAGAAGATTTTGCAACGGAACTGGGTCTCTACTAATTTGTGATACTGGCGAGCTACTACAATTTGAAGCTAAATTCTATAAGCCGGGCTTTTATAGGCATACATTTTTTCCACTCGTTGATGTATTAAAAAAAGCCCAAATTAATGGAGGATGGGGCTTTTCGGAAAGACTTTTGAGTAACTATATAGGGGAAGATGAATATATAATGAGGGTAAGCCAAGCAAATGTCCACAGCTTTAGATGGTCTTAAGTATCTGGGTGAGCAGATCTGAAAATTAGAGATATCCCCACCCAATTTTCTTTTAGCTGTGAATTCGGGTGATAAGTACGGCAAATGAGAAAGTTATGTTTTAAGAAGGTAGCCTGGGCCTAGCGAACAACTTCTGCTGCACAGATCAGGAATATGGGAGTCCTAAGATATACCTATCCTCTTCTTATAACTATTTGGCATTCTCAAAAAACGAACGCTGTAATTACTGTAATTATTAAAACCCTAGGTACGTCCAACAAGCCTGCATGAAAGCCATTGCGTCTTGTCGCGTGCGCGGATAACTTTGATGAAATAGCCAATGTAAGCCACTCACCTCTTCATAGTCTGCACTCTTTTCCATATCCTGATAAATTTTTACAATGACATTTCTTAAGGTTTGAGTGTAATTACGATTTATAAACTCAGAATTTGGAACATTGTAAACAAGACACTCAATGAAAAATGAAGAAGCAAGTTTATCCGATATCTCACCAGCATCTATCAACCGATAATTGATTACTTTCAATATACGAACCATCCTCTTATAAAGCCGATTCGTTTGTTCCGTTTTTCTTACGCCATTTTCATAGTGTTGATTTGGAAAACTTTTCACTTCTTCCCACTTGTCGGAATAGAATTTAATACCCTCAGCTGAAACTATATTTACTGTGCCGAATCGTTTTAATACAAAGCAAGGTATCACATCAGCAGTAATTCGGTAGGTATTGCCGTTTACTTGTATGCATTTATTTTTTCTTTCAACATCTGATCCAAATACTTTTTTTAAAGCACTTTCTGTATCAATTTTAAGTTGATTAAATGTATAGTCTGCTGGTACCCGCCTTGATTGATAAATTTCCTTATCGGCGTCTGATAACTGAAAAAGATCATGAAAGAAAACATCATTGTATCTCATGACAATATCTACATCGCTATTTTGCCGTACATTAGTATTATTTCTATATGACCCTTGCAAAAAGATAGAAACTGAGTTACCAAACTTTGCTTTAAGAGCTTCAGATACTTGTCTGATGGCATTTTGGCAAGTGTTATCTTCGCTTGTACTTACTGGCTTAGACCAGGCTATTAATTGATCTTCAGAATATTTCATGATTATGCTTTAGTGTTATAAATTTTTGGCTGATCGAAAAAAGCAAGAACTTCTGGCTGAATTGCGTAATGGTAGCCATCCTGGTCGCCCATGCCTTTTAAAGTTTTCAATGCTCGCTTGTGGGCGATATCCATGTCTATTAATCCAATATGTTCTTTAGAAAGCTTGGGAGTAGGAATGCGGTAATAGGTGCCAGATGGTTGTATATGACCTATAATGTTGCTGAGAAAAAAATCATTAAAATATGCTTGACCATCCATTGAAGCTTGGAACAGCTTATTTCCCCAATGACGAAAAGACCTGTTACGTTTGGATGTAGACGCCCATCCACTTGGTTGCGTACCGCCTGACACAGAAAGAATATCAAAACTATCGAATTCTTTCCCAGGTCCTACAAAAAATTGAACTGCCTCCAAAAGTCCCGTTAGTGCCGGGTTGTTCGCCCAAAGGCCACCATCAGCATACAAGATGTTGCGATGTTCATGAATAGGTAAATATGTAGGTGCAGCAGATGTAGCTAGGGCAACATCAACCATCTTTATATCTTTATCCATAAAATATTTACCTTCTTTATGAGGATACTTAAAGACCCTTGGCATCCCAGTGAGAAGATTATAACTAGGAATATTTAACAGGTTACCAGCATCCCCCATTGTACGATCGCCATACATCTCCGTTAAAATTTCCTTTAATGGTAAGGCTGAGAATTTTCCCCAAAATAATAACTGTTTTAAAAATTGCCCTGTTCTTTGGAAATACCTGACAAGTCTAAATTCTGATACTGGAAATATCTTACTTCCTTTTTCATAATACATATCCGCTACTGCTTGCGCTGGCGTACCTATGCTCAGTGCAAGGGCAATAAGACCTCCGGTTGAGGTACCACAAATCATATCAAAATGATCCCCAATCTTTTTACCGGTTTTTTCTTCAATTCTGGCAAGTACGGATGCACTATAAAGCCCTTTGATACCACCTCCATCAATACTTAAAATTTTGAAGGGCCTTTTATTTATTGTCATTGTGTTTGAAGGTTTCTTATATCCGTCTAATTTAAACAATTTTTATATTTTTAAGAAGGCATGTAGAGAGACTAATGAACTAGAAAGCACTGGTTTAAATCAGAATAATTATAAGGCAAATAATATTATGCTAGTACTTATATTTCTACTCGAAAAAACAAAATCTTCTAAAATAATCGTTCATATATACAGTAACAATAATTAGATAAAACCTAGTTATATTTTATAACATTATCACTGTCAAAGTCTGTTAAAGACCTTTTAATATAAGATCACAAAGAAAAAATGTCTCAAAAAACGAATATTTCCCTGGTTCTGGACCATAATAGCATTTCGACCTGTTGAATGTTGTTCACCAAAAAAGTGCTTTAATTATTACACTCCAACAGATGCCTGTCTCAAAAAACGAAGGTATCTCCTACCCTATTTTTTATCAGCTATTAATCCTTTATTTTAATTGCAGCAAAAGAGAAAACACTAGCCTCTGCAGCTGTATAGATTTAGACTCCTGGAGTGATATAAGTCTATCTCTGCCACTCTTAAAAACGAGGGTCTAATCTTGCAAGGATTACGGTTTCCCGTATGAAATTTATAATAACATACATATTAAACAATAACCGTCTTTTATTATATTTGAGTATGGAACCATTGACCGATTTAATCACCTCCGATGAAAAGGCTATGTTAGCACAGATCGCTAAGGTCGCCAACTATAAACCCAAAGAGCATGGTTACCTACAGGATATTTTCCAGACTATAAAAATTCAGGGATCCGCATATCATGTTGATATTGCTCCACTAATGGAGTTAGGCATACCTATCTATCATGGGTTGGCTAAAATAAGAAAGGTTGAGGTGTCTGAGATCAGCGGATTACTTACTACTGCAAACCCAACCTTTAATGAAATTAAGCTGGTATTTATCAATATGACTTCAGAAGGTGGAATTTATTCTTAAGGACATATGAACAAAACATTTGTTGATCTAGTAGAAGCTACCGCAAATTTTCAATACCAATCTGACCAGGCGATGGAGAGTATTGATAATTTTATATTAAAAGTTCAATCTATAGATAGTATAGATGAAAAAGATAAGGATTGTTTCATTGAAATACTGAATAACTTAAGACCTGCGATCATAGAGAGACTGGTCCGCAAGACAACGTATTATAAATACTTATAGAATCACTGCCTTTATGAGACAGATGACCCCCATCATTTTTAGAGATCCATTATTAAATTTGAAGTCCTTTCATACATACACCGGTAGGCCTCGCGGTGGTGTGGGGCTTACTTTTTAGCCAGCGACTGAACTGAATATAGAATGCTTGCACAAAGTTCGAAGTTAAGTCTTTTTTTATGTGATGGTTTCATGACTAGCTAGACGACCTCATCGTCCAGATCAGCTTAAAATGCAACTGTAGTTGAGCTCCCAATTTTCTTATTATTGCTATTGCAGAAGTATCACTATAACTAAACATACCCATTTGTGGGCCAGGTCGAAGGACCAGCAATATAAATACGTTATTTGATCACAAACTAATATCAGTCTCAAAATACGCATATTTTGCTAGTTGCGGGCTTTACTAGTATTTCGACTCTATTGGATTTTAATCAATTAATGGAGTGCCTATGTAACCCCTCCTAAAAATCGGACTGTATAAAAGGCGAAAATTCGTAACTTTAAAACAGGAAGATGAAAAAGTCAGTAATCATTGAAAGCCAGATCGTGGCAGCAATCAAGGAACAAGAGTCCGGTAAGAAGGTGGCAGATATCTGCCGTGATTTAGGGATACACCAAGCCACATTCTATAATTGGAAGAAAAAGTATTCCGGAATGGATAATCAGGAACTCCGCCGTTTGAAGGAGCTAGAGGAAGAAAATCGCAGGCTTAAACATATGTATGCTGAATTGGCCCTGGATAATAAGATTCTGAAAGACGTTCTTTCAAAAAAGTTTTAAAGCCCTGCCAGCGTAAGAACATGGTTGCCTATGTGGTGGAACATCACCAGATTAGCATTAGCAGGGCTTGTCGTGTAGCTTCGCTACCTAAATCCATGTATTATTATAAATCCAGGAAGGATGATTCAGAAATGATTACAAAACTTCAGGAATTAGCGGGGATCTATCCAACCGAAGGTCAGGATTTATATTATGGAAGAATTCGAACGCAGGGATATCAATGGAATTATAAGCGTGTAAGACGCGTCTATTTACTTCTGGGACTGAATCGTAAAAGGAAAGGACGTAAACGTTTACCGGAGCGTGTGAAAAATCCACTGAATCGACCATCAGCTCCATTGGAGATGTGGTCCATAGACTTTATGAGTGATGTACTGACTAACGGTAGAAAATCAGGACGTTAAATGTGATAGATGATTATAACCGGGAAGCAATTGCTATTGAAGTTGCCCATTCAATGCCTGCAATGCGGGTAACAGGACTGTTAGACCGGGTAATTCGAGAGCAAGGAAAGCCAAAAAGCATCCGGACTGACAACGGTCCCGAATTTATAAGTAATGAATTTACTACATGGTGTAAAGGGAATGATATTGAAAT
>Ga0163161_10002077_pt1 | contig 14511 bp, 14 predicted proteins | sample S45metaG_FD_129847 | JGI IMG/M metagenome (GOLD analysis project Ga0163161, IMG submission 129847) | Switchgrass rhizosphere microbial communities from Kellogg Biological Station, Michigan, USA - S4-5 metaG | ecosystem: Host-associated > Plants > Roots > Rhizosphere > Soil | place: USA... | reverse complement strand
CCATGAGCTCGTCATACGTCCGCGGATCAAGGCGCTGTTCATCAACGCCGACCTGATCCAGCGTGAGGAACTCGGCGATCCTTCGATGGCCGCGGCCTACCGCGCGGCCGCCATTGCCGAAAGCCGGCGCAGGCAGGCGCTGGAGAAGGGCATCAGCTTCGTCTCGGAATCCACGTTCTCCCATCCGTCGAAGCTGGCACTGATCCGCGACGCGCAGGCCGCGGGCTTCCGCGTGGTGCTCTACCACATCAGCGTGCGCCGGCCGGAGCTTTCTGTCAGCCGCGTCGCGCAGCGGGTGGACGAGGGCGGCCACGACGTGCCCGAGGACAAGATCCGCGAGCGCTTCGAGCGCAACCAGCCGCTGATCCGCGAAGCCGTGCTGCTGGCCGACCATGCCTTCGTCTACGACAACTCGGGGCTCAACACGCCGGCACGGCGCCTCATCGCCTTCACGCGGGGCCGGGTCACCGCTTCCTCCGAGGACCTGCCGGATTGGGCCCGCGCCCTCTATGGCCGGGAGCTCGGGCTGGCCTAGGCGCGCCTTCGGCCTACGCGAATGTTCGTTGCCGGCCGTGCAGTTCCCGCCCAAAGATGGCCGAAGCTCTTGGCAATCAAACTGCATCGACGAAAGGTCTTTCCATGCACGCCACCGAGCCATCCCTGTCCGGGCCCATTGCCGATGAACTGACGCCGCTGGAGATTTCCCAGGCGATGCTCGAGGGTGAAGAAAACCCGAACACCGCGCGGCCGCTCACGCCGCTGGAGCGGGCCGCCTCGGGCGTGGAAACGGACCGTTCGCGCTCGCGGTGGCAGCTTGCCTTGCGCAGCCCGGCGACGGCGTGGTGCGCCATCGCGGGAATCGGCCTGCTCGCGTTGGTGGTTCATGCCACGCGCGAACCCCGCCGGCCCTGGCGAGCGGATTGACCGGCCGGGCCTGGCGCCCGGCAATCAGTTCCGGTCGTCGCCGTAGCGGCGATAGTGCTCGCGGCGTTCCCACTCGCGTCGGCGCCATTCGCGGCGCTCCGCGCGGCGTTCTTCCCAGCTCGGGCCCGGCTCGTAATAGACCGGCGCGGGCGCCACGTAGGCAGGCGCCGGCTGGTAGCGCACGGGGGGAGCGGGCTGGTAGTAGACAGGGGGCGGCGCCGAGTACACGGGCGCGGGCTCGTAGTAGGCCGGCGCCGGCTCGCTGCTCACCACCACGCCGGGCACAGTCACGCCCACGGACCAGCTCGTGCCTGCGGAGGCTGCGGCCACGCCGAAAAGAGCGCCGGCGGCCACAGCGCCAAAGAGGGCCGTCTTGAGGCCGGTTCGGGTCAAAATCATCACGTCTCCTGAAAGATCCGGGAACAGTCCCGATGTACTTTCAACGCCCGGGCCTGCCGGGCCGCGCACTTCGGGACGGTGAAGAAGGTTCCAAGATGTCACGGGAAGACGAGGCCCCGAACGCCGGGATGACCGATCATGCGTTCTCCAGGAGGCAAGAACATGGCAGTCACGCCCCATCCCGCGACGATCGACGACTACATCCGCGCGGCGCCGCGCGAGGGCCACCCCCATCTGCGCCGGCTTCACGCGCTGCTGAAAAGCGTTGCGCCCGATGCCGAGGAAGCGATCAAATGGGGCACCCCGTTCTTCATCGAGCCCCGCTTCCTGTTCGCGTTTTCGGCGCACAAGGCGCACCTCGACTTCACGCCGACGGCGGCGGGACTCGCGCCTTTCGGCAAGGAACTGCAGGGGCACAAGACCACAAGGAACATGCTGCAAGTGCCCTACGACCAGCCGCTGCCGGAGGCGCTGATCCGCAAGATTGCCGAGCACCGGGTGCGGATGCTGCGCGAACGCGAGGACGACGCCTTCTGGTGATGCCGCCGCACGCGCAATCCGCGTTCAGGGCTTCGCCTTCTTCGCGGGTTTTTTCGACGCTTTGCCCGCCGTGTTGTGCGCGATGGCTTCGCGCACGAGTGCCTTGAAGGCCACTCCGTCCACCATCTCGCCCTCGTGGATGTCGATGGCGCGGCGCATGTTGCCGTCGAGGCTGGCGTTGAAAAGGCCCGCCGGGTCTTCCAGGAACGCGCCCTTGGCGAAGGTAAGCTTCACCTTGTCCTTGTAGGATTCGCCGGTGCAGAGGATGCCGTCGTGCGACCAGACCGGCGTGCCCATCCACTTCCATTCCTCCACCACGTCGGGGTCTGCTTCCTTGATGAGCTTGCGCATCCTGCCAAGGGCTTCGCCGCGCCAGTCCGCAAGGTCGGCAATTCTTCGGGAGATGAGTTCCGGGGCCGGCAGGCTCGGGCTCGCATCCGATTTTTTCATGTTCTGATCCTGGAAGTTCTGCGGTCCCGCCTTCGACATCGGCGATCCGCTGGCCGTCTGAATCTGCGGAATTTAACCGAGCTCTGGCGCTTTCTTCGCTGCGACGACTCAGCGAACCAAAGCTCCTCGGACCACTCGACACGCCTGCATGTTTGCCAAAATTTGCCAAACGACCTAGACTTTGCAAATGAGCACGATGAACGTATCCCTGCCGGAAACCATGAAGTCGTTCGTGGACGCGCAGGTTGCCGAGCGCGGCTATGGCACAAGCAGCGAATATGTGCGCGAGCTGATCCGCAAGGACCAGCAACGCCTTGCGCTGCGCCACTTGTTGCTCCAAGGGGGGCTTTCGGCAACTTCCGGCCGGGCCGACCCGACCTACTTCGATGGCTTGCGAAAAAGGGTGCGTGACGCGGGCACCAAGGGCGGCGGAGCCGGCGGCCGGTGAGGGCGAAAGCAGTTCTGCGACGAGAGCAGGCTGACAGAGACGTCGACGAAGCCCTGGCGTATTACCTGAGCGAAGATGCGGAAACGGCTGCACTCGATTTCATCGACGCGCTCGAGAAAGCCTATGGCCACATCAGCCGTCACCCTGGAACGGGTTCTGCCAGCTATGCGCATGAACTCAGTCTGCCGGGGCTTCGCTTCTGGCCGCTGACGCGTTTCCCATACTTGGTCTTCTATTTCGAACAGCCCGATTGCATCGACGTCTGGCGGGTTCTCCACGGCAAGCGCGACATCCCTGCATGGATGCAGTTGTCGGAGAGCGAACGCGCCGCATCGCCGTGACTGGCCCAATTCACCGGAGAAACTGTGGTCCGGGACAACCGGCCGTCGATTCCTCGGAGCAACCATGAGATTCATTCATACCGCAGACATTCATCTCGACAGCCCGCTTACCGGGCTGTCCGCCTACCCGGACGCGCCGGCGGAGCTGCTGCGCACGGCGACGCGAGACGCTTTCGCGAACCTCGTGGACGAAGCGATCGGCGAGAAGGTCGATTTCATGGTCATCGCGGGCGACCTCTACGACGGCAGGTGGAAGGACTTCAACACGGGCATCTTCTTCAGCGGGCAGATGGGGCGCCTGAAGACGGCGGGGATTCCGGTGTACCTGCTGTTCGGCAATCACGATGCCGAGAGCGAGATGACGAAGCGGCTGGCCCTGCCCGACAACGTGCATGTGTTTCCGTCGAACAAGGCGCGTGTCTTCGAGCTCGAAGAGTTGAAGGTGGCGCTGCATGGCCGAAGCTTCAAGGACGCGGCCACCTTCGAAAACCTTGCATTGACCTACCCGTCGCCGAAGGCCGGCTGGCTGAACATCGGTGTGCTGCACACCGCGCTGGAAGGCAACACCGCGCATGCCAACTATGCACCTTGCTCGCTCGAAGAGCTCAGGGCGCGCGGCTATCAGTACTGGGCGCTCGGCCATGTGCACGAGCACCGCATCGAGCGCACCCCGGATTGCACCATCGCGTTCCCGGGCAACCTGCAGGGCCGGCACATCCGCGAGACCGGGCCGCGTGGCGCATTGATGGTCACCGCCGAAGGGACGGAGATCGTGAGCGTCGAGCGCTTGTTCGTGGACGTGCTGCGCTGGCACGCCCTGGATGTCGATGTCGCCGGGGCGTCGAATCTCGCCGCCGCCGTTGAACTGGCGGGGCGCGCGCTCGAAGACCTGGTCGACCGGGCGGGAGGCGCCCACCCGCTGGCCGTTCGGGTGACGCTCAGGGGAGCTTCGCCTGCGCACGGCCACCTGTTCGGGCTGGAGGCGCAATTGCGCGCAGAAGTGCTGGGTATCGCTGCCAGCATCGGGTCCGAGCGACTCTGGATCGAGAAAGTCAGGGTGGACACCACGCCCCATGAACTGCCCGCGCAGGTGGCCGCCAAGTCCGATGCGGTTGCCGACCTGCAGGCGTTGCTCTCCGGTGCGCAGCACGATGCCGAATTCATGGACAGCCTGCGCACCGACCTTCAGCAACTGCTCGGCCGTGTCCCGACCGAGCTCCTGGACATGGTCCCCGAACTGCACGCGCTGCGCGCCGGAGAAATCCACGATCTGGTCCGGCGCACGGCGCCATCGTTGGTGGCACACCTGGCCCGGGAAGGATGAGCGATGCGAATCGGAAAGCTTGACCTTGTCCGCTACGGCAAGTTCGAGGGCAAGCTGCTGGCATTGCCCCGCGCGGAACGCGACATCCACATCATCGTCGGGCCGAACGAGGCCGGCAAATCCACGATCGGGGCGGCCATCAGGGAGCTGCTGTTCGGCATCGAGAAGAGTTCACCCCATGCATTCCTGCACCGCGGAGACACCCGCATCGGCGCCGACATCGAACACCAGGGCCAGGAGCTCGCGTTCCACCGTTCCAAGGGCCTGAAGGCGACACTGCGCACGCCGCAGGACGGTGTCCTGCCGGATGGGGCGCTGGCCCATTTCCTCGGGGCGGCCGACCGACGGTCGTTCGTCGACATGTTCGGCCTGGACCATACGCGCCTGGTTGCCGGAGGCACGTCCATCCTCGGAGGCGCCGGCGACGTCGGGAAGATCCTGTTCGAGGCTGCCGCGGGCGTCGGCAATCTCGGGGCGGTGCAGCAGGCGCTCGATGACGAAGCCAACGCCTTGTGGGACGTGCGCAAGTCGCAAACCCGCGCCTACTACATCGCTGCGGGCGAGCTCGAGGCGGCCACGACCCTGCTGCGCGAAGCCGTGGTCAAGACGAAGGACTGGGCCAGTGCGCAGGCGAACGTGGCCGCCCTGGACGATGCCCACGGTGCGGCCCGAACGCGCTACGCCGCGGTCAAGGCCCGGCGGACCCAGCTGGAGCGCGTGCGACGCATTGCGCCCCACCTGGAGGCGCTGGCGCAGGCCAGCGCCCGGCTTGGCGCGCTCGGCGACGTGGTGGAACTCCCAGCGGACGCTGCGGCGACCGCGAACCAGGCCGCCGTCGCTTCGGTCGGCGCGCAAGCGGCCCTCGACGACCAGTCCGCCCTCGCGCTCGCGGCGCAGACCGCGCTCGACAGCATTCCCATTGACCGCCAGATCCTCGACGCCGGTGCAGACATCCGTGCGCTCGACGACCGGCGCATCCAGACCCAGCCGTACGAGGTCGACATCAAGAACCGGCAGGCCGAGATCGACGCGCATTGGAACGTCGCGGTGGCCATGGCCGGCCAGCTCGGCTTTGCGGCCGGCGATGAAGCTCAGCTGCAAAACGCCTTGCCGAGCGCCATGCAGCGCAAGGCCATGCTGCGGCTCATCCGGGAACACGGCGCCCTCGCGCAGGCGCTCGATAGCGCCAGGCAGGCGGCCGCTGCCAAGTTGCTCGAGCTGGATCAGGGCGTGAAGGCGTTGGAACAGCTGGCAGGGGCCGACGTGCCCGAGGGGCTCGAAGCGGCCTTGATCCAGGCGCAGAAGCTCGGAGATGTCGAGGCCCTTTTCGTGGAGCGCGGCGCGGCCGTGGAACAGAAGCGCGCGGCCCTCGAATCTGCGCTCGCCGAGTTGGGCCCATGGCCGCTCGAACTCGCGGTGCTGCGCGCCATGGCGCCGCCGACGCCCGATCTCGTGCAGTCGCTGTGCCTCGACCAGGTGACCGACGACACGGAAGCCAGATCGGCGCGCGCCAGGGGGCAAGCGCTGCGCGACAAGGTGCAGGCCCAGCAGCTCGCCATTCGGCAATTCACGCAGGCGCATCACCCCGTCACCCGCGAGCAGGTATTGCACGCCCGCGACGTCCGCGAATCGAGCTGGCAGGCCATCCGTTCCGACACACTGGGCATGGCTGCCAAGGCGCCCGCCTACGAGCGCCTCGTCGCAGAGGCCGATGCGCTGGCGGACCAGCATCACGACAGGATCCAGCAGGCCTCCGAGCTCCAGTCGCTGCACCAGCAGCTCGAACGCTTCGAACTGGATGCCGTTCAGGCGGCCGCCGATGTGCAACGTCTGGAAGAGGCCACGAAAACCCGCGCCGCCGAATGGGCCGGGCTGGCCCGCCGCTGCGGACTGCCTGTTCTCCCGTTCCAGGCGGCCGGTCCGTGGCTCGCCGCAAGGCGGCGCGCGCTGGACGCCGCCGACGAACTCGGTGCCGCGGAGCGCTCGCTGACGGCTTACCGGCACAGCGTCGAAGTCGTCCGGGCGACGCTCGGTTCGGCGTTGGCGTCCGTGGGCGAAACGGCTGGCAACGAAGCGCTGGCCGTCCTGCAGGCGCGAGCGACGGCACTGCACGGCACCGCCGCGGCCGCCAAGGGCGAGCGGGCTTCTCTCACCGCCCAGAACCTGCGTGCCTCGCATGCGCTGCAGGGGCTGGAATCGGAGGTCCAGCGTGCGGGCGAGAAGTTCGATGCCTGGCAGGCCCAGTGGCGTGCTGCCACCGGTTCCTGGCGCTTTGCCCGGATGGACGACCTCGGCGCCGTTGAAAGTGCACTCGAGGCGGCCGAGCGCATCGAGGGCAACCTGGCTGCGATGACGCATCTTCGGGTGACGCGTGTCGATGCGATGCGGGCCGACCTGGATGCCCATGCCAAGGACGCAAGGGCGCTCAGCCTGCGAATTGCCCCCGAGCTGGCCGACCTGCCTGCCGCCGAGATCGCGCTGGGGCTGCATGCGCGATGGCGCGCAGCCACGGCGGCCTTTGAAGATGCAATTAGGTGGGCCGCCGCGAAGGAGGCGGCGGCCGCCAAGGCGCGCGATGCCTCGGCGCTGCTCACCCAATCGAGGGCCGCACTGGGGCCGCTGTTCGAGCGTAGCAAGACCACGACCACGGCCGAGCTGCTCGAAGCCATCGAACGCTCGGACCGGGTTCGTGCGCTGCGCACCGCCATCGCCGCGGCCGAGACATCCATGCGTGACGGCGGCGATGCATTGACGCTGCATGAACTTCAGGCAGAAGCATCCACGATCGAGAAGGAGACCTTGCGGGTCGAACTCGACGAACTCATGCAGCGCGAGGACGCATTGATGCACGAGCTGTCGGAGATCGCCGGCCGGAGGCAGGCGGCGATCACCGTGCTGGACGCCATCGCCGGTCATGCGGACGCGGCGCGTGCCGAGGGATTCCGGCAGGAGGCCCTCGCCAAGATGGCGGCCGCCGTCGAGCGCTACCTGTCCGTGCGAACCGCTTCGCGGCTGCTCAAGTGGTCGATCGACCAGTACAGGGACGCCAAGCAGGGCCCGATGCTGGCGGTCGCCAGTGGCATCTTCGCGAAACTGACGCTCGGTTCGTTCGAACGATTGAGCGTGGATTACGAAGGCAAGCAGCCGAGGTTGCAGGGGCGGCGGCCCGATGGGGAAGTCGTGGACATCGAGGGGCTGAGCGACGGTACCCGGGACCAGCTCTACCTGGCACTTCGCCTGGCAGCCCTGGAAACGCACCTGGACAAGGCCCATCCCCTGCCGTTCATCGCGGACGACCTTTTCATCAACTACAGCGACGGGCGGTCGCGAGCCGGCCTGGCTGCGTTGGGTGAGCTCTCGCGCAAGACCCAGGTGATCTTCCTGACCCACCATGAGCACCTGATCCCTGTGGTGCAAGAGGTGCTCGGCACGGACGCCAATGTGGTGAGGCTCTGACCCTCCTGACGCAGTGCCGATGTGGATGCCGCCCTATGGCTTGACGACCAGCGCCAGATCTATGCCCATTCCCATCGCGAGGTGACCGGCCCGGTTGGGATGAAGCTTGTCGCCCGGTGACCCGGTTGTGCTGTCAGGCACGAATTCGGCACGCATACCGCCGCTCGCAGCGTCAAGCGTCATCTTGTCGAAATCGACAAAGCCGTCGAACAACCCGGAGGTGCGCACAAAGTCGTTGAGCGCCCTTCGCTTGTCGTTTTGCTCAACGTGCCCGTGCGCAGCGCTGGTGCTGCCGAGCGCCGACGTCACCGTCGCGCCGACCAGACGCACCCCTGGCAGCCTTGCGCGCAGCCGCGCGATCACTTCCTTCATGCCCGCCTGCACCGCCTCGGCGGACGCCTCGCCGTTCTTGCTGAAGTCGTTGATTCCCTCGAGCCAGATGACCGTCGTCACCCCGGAAAGGCCAATGACGTCCCGCTCCACACGGGCCTGCGCAGAAGGGCCGCCCGGAAACGGTTTCTGCGGCGAGTACATGGGCGGTCCCACGACCTGATTGCCGCCGATGCCAGCGTTGATGACGGAAACACGGTTGCCGTATGCGGCGTGCAGCCGGCGCGCAAGCACGTCGGGCCATCGGTCGTCGCCATTTATCGTTGTTCCTGTGCCGTCGGTGATCGAGTCGCCCATGGCAACCACGACCCGGGTATCGGCTGGCGCCATCATGTCCACCGCATCGAGGAAATACCAGGAAGCCGTGCTGAATGGAAACGCGGATTCGTCCTCGGCTTGGCCTTGCGATCCGGCGCCCGGCCGGGTGACATAGGAGGTGTTCATCGCCTTGGCATGCCAGGTCATCGGGCCGCTTTCACCCGCCACATGAAAACTTACCGCCAGCTTTCTTCCCACCAGTGCGATGGCATCGGGTCTTTCGGCAAAAGGAAGAGCCACGGGGTCGCTCCACACCGACTCGCCGGAGGGAACAGTGACGCTCGCCTTGCCTGCAAAAGACACCGGCTGATTGGTGCCCGCTATCACGGCCGAACTGCCGCGCTGAAGGCCGACGAACACACCGTCGAAAGTGATCGGCTTCGTGCCCAGCGCATTGGAAAAGCGCAGCCGCGTGTGCGTTCCCCAGACATCGGGACGCACGATCAGGCGGAAGGTCTGGTCGCGTGCCCCCGTCTCGGCCGAGGGGAACGCAATGCGCAAGTCAGGCTGCGCGGACGGATTCCCGACCGGATACGGCCCTTGCACGGACCCGGCCCAGGCGGCAACCCATTTGTCTGCCGGCTGCGCTTGAACCCCCAGGCCAAGAAGCAAGGTGAAAAGAAGGATCAGCGCGAACCGCAATTTGACAGTCATTTTTGTCTCCAGGATCGACGTCGTTGGCATGGACGTCGCCTCGTTGTGGCAGGGATGCCCCCGCATGATCCTGCCCGGAGAAAAACATGGCGTGCCGATTTGGCACGCGGGCGTGCTTGCTTGGCACGGCGAGGCCGCCTCAGCTTCCGCCGTCTTTCGCCGTGGCCGCCCATAGCGTTTCGCCCATCGGGGACAAGCGCTGCCGCCGGCGATAGAGACGCACTTGCAAGGGGATTTCGTGGCTGCGATCGCCGACCTGAACCAGGCGGCCGAGGCGGCAGTCCGCCGCCACCATCGAGCGCGGCAGCCAGGCGATACCGAAGCCACGCAGCGCGAACTCGTGCGCCGTGTCGGCGGAGTCGAGTTCGACCGCCACTCGCAAGAGGGGTGGCTTGAGATGGTTGCGCAGGTGATCCTCGACCAGCAGCCCCAGCGCCAGGCTCCCCGAATACGACAGCCAAGGCGCGGCTTTCCGGCGCGACAGCACGTGCAGCGGGCGCGCGTCGGGCTCGCAGCCGCAAACCGGAATCAGAGCCTCGTCTGCCAGCTGCAAGTAGCTGAAGCGGCGCGCATCGAGGCGCAACGCCAGGATGGGGTGGAAGTAGGTGAGCATGAAGTCGGCTTCCCCGGATTCGAGCATCGGGGCAACCTGCTGCAATTCACGGGTGCTCACCTTGAACTTCCGTTGTCCGATCAGCGGCTGAATCCGCGCGTACCAGGTGGGGAGCAGGGTGCGTGCCAGGGTCCTGCCACTCGCGATATGCAGCGGGCAGCCGTCATCGCCTTCCCCGGTGCGTGCTCGCCGCGCCGTGGCCAGTGCACCGATCGTTTCGCGGGCAGCATCGAGCACGGCTTCGCCGTGGGCCGTGAAGCGCAGCGACGGCGCGTCGCGGTCGATCAGCGGGGCGCCAGCCCACGCCTCCAGCGCCCGGATGCGCCGGCCGAACGCCGGGTGCGTGACATGGCGACGCTGCGCCGCGCGCGCCAGGCTGCCCTCTTCGGCCAGGGCCAGCAGATCCTCCAGCCATTTCAGTTGCATGGCGCGAGTATTCACCATCGGTGGGCGTGCGGGACACGTTACAAGCGGTGAACCGGCGAATCCCGCCTCTTTTCGCGGGCGCCGAAAAGTGGCATGTTGTGTGCTCGTTCCGAGGAGCACCCGATGGCCACTGCCCGTTCTATCGCTTCGCTGTCGCTGGGCTTCGGCCTGGTTTCGATTCCGGTCCGGCTCTACTCGGCCACCGAAGGGTCGGCGACGGTGCATTTCAACCTGCTGTCCAAGGAGGGCGAGCGGGTCAAGCAGCAGTACGTTTCGGCCTCCGACCCACAGAAAGTGGTTCCGCGCGCCGAGATGGTCAAGGGCTATGAATTCGAGAAAGACCGCTTCGTGATCTTCAAGCCCGAGGAGCTCAAGGCGCTGGAGGAGGGCGCAAGCCACCTGATCGACATCGTCGCCTTCATTCCGGCGGATGCGGTGGACCCGATCTACTACGACAAGCCCTACTACCTGGCGCCCGACAAGCGTGGCGGCAAGCCCTACAACCTGCTCAAGAAGGCGATGCTCGAGAGCGGCCGCTGCGCGCTCGCCAAGTGGGCGTGGAAATCGAAGCAGTACGTGGTGCAGGTGCGCGCGAAGGAGGAGGGGCTGATCCTGCAGCAGCTGCTGTATGCGGACGAGGTGCGGTCGCTGCAGGACCTGGACATCGAGCAGCTGGAGCCGAGCGCCTCGGAGCTCAAGCTCGCGCTGCAGCTCATCGACCAGATCTCGCAGGAAAGCTACGAACCGGCGATGTTCGAGGACGAGGAAAAGAAGCGCATCCTCGCCGCCATCGACGCGAAGATCGCGGGCGAAGAGATCGTGGCCGCGGAGCATCCGGAGGACGTGGCGAGCGGGCAGGTGATCGACCTGGCCGAGATGCTCAAGGCCAGCCTGGCGCGCAACTCGACCTCGGGCCCGCAGGTGCGCACCGCGGCGCCGAAGCGCAGCGCCAGCCCGCCAACCGTGGCGCCCTTGCGCAGTGTTTCCAGCAAGGCCAAGCGCGCGCCCAAGGTGCCTGAAAAGGCCGAGGCTCCGGCTCCTTCACGCGCGCGCATGAAGAAGTGAAAGCCCCGGCCGGAACCTCGTCGCCCTACACCCTGCGCGGCGTGGTCCAGCTGCTGGGGCTCTCGCGGCACGCCGTGAGCAAGCTCATCGAGCTCGGCTTCGTCGCGCCGGTGAAGACGTCGGCGGGAAGCTGGCAGTTCTCGTTCCAGGACGTGGTCCTCCTGCGCTCCGCCCATGAGCTGCGCGCGGCGCGCATCCCGACGCGGCAGATTCTCCGGTCCTTGCGGCAGCTGCGGTCCACCTTGCCCGCGGAGATGCCGCTGGCCGGCATCCGCATCAAGGCCGAGGGCGATCGGGTGACCGTGCGCTCGCCCCATGCGCACTGGGAGCCCGACACCGGCCAGCTGCTGCTGGACCTGAGCGTGGCGCCGGGCAAGGGCTCGGTGAGCCTGCTGTTTTCCCAGCAGGGCCCGGCCTCCGCCCCCGCCGATCTCGACGCTCTCTTCGAACAAGCCGAGGCGCTGGAGGCGACGTCGCCCCAGGCGGCGGAAGCCACCTACCGGCAGATCCTGGGCGAAGAGCCCGGCTACGCCCATGCCTACCTCAACCTGGGCTTCATGCTCTGCGAAGCCGGCCGCTGCGACGAAGCCGCCGACCTGTACGACCAGGGCGTGCGGCACTGCGGCGACGACCCCCTGATGCACTACAACCACGCCGTGGCGCTGGAGGGGGCCGGGCGCATCCGGGACGCGCTGGCCAGCTACGAAAAGGCCCTGCAGCTGCAGCCCGACCTCGCGGACGCCCACCAGAACGCCGCGCTGCTGTATGCCGAACTCGGCCAGAAGCAGCTCGCGATCCGGCACTTCAGCGCCTTCCGGCGTCTTCAGGGCAAGACGTAGGCGCCACGTGGCGTCCTCCTACGAGCGATGCGGCCTCGCCGCGCTAGGGTCGGCGCATCCGGCCCATGGCGTGGCCGCAAGGAGTTGAATCTTGGCCACTGGAAGCAGAACCCTCTGGAAAGGCGCAATCACGTTCGGGCTGGTGCACATCCCGGTCGGCCTGCACACCGCGAGCATCGAGCAGGGCGTCGATTTCGACTGGCTGGACAAGCGCAGCATGGACCCGGTGGGCTACAAGCGCATCAACAAGCGCACCGGCAAGGAGATCGACAAGGACGACATCGTGAAGGGCGTCGAGTACGAGGACGGCAAGTACGTCGTCATCTCGCCGGACGAGATCGAGGCGATCTACCCGCGCACCACGCAGACCATCGAGATCCAGCGCTTCATCGATGCCAACGAGATCCCGTTCCTCTACCTGGAGCGGCCCTACTACGTCGCGCCCATCAACAAGGGGCAGAAGGTCTATGCGCTGCTGCGCGAAGTGCTGTCCAAGACCGGCAAGGTGGGCCTGGCGAAGGTCGTGATCGCGACCAAGCAGCACCTGGCTGCGCTGGTTCCCTCGGGCGAGGTGCTGGTGCTCAACCTGCTTCGCTGGGGCGACGAGGTGAAGCCGCTCACGGGGCTCGACCTGCCCGCGGCCGGCGTCAAGGGGGCCAAGGTGACGGCCGCCGAAATGAAGATGGCCGAGCAGCTCGTGAAGGACATGAGCGGCAAGTGGAACCCCGACGAGTTCAAGGACGAGTTCAGGCACGCGGTCATGAAGGTGGTCGAGAAGAAGGTCAAGGCGGGCGACACCGAAACAGTGATCGAGCCGGAGGAAGAAGCGCCGGCCGAAGGCGCCGAGATCATCGACCTGACGGAGCTCCTGACGCGCAGCCTCAAGGGCGGCAAGGCGGCCAAGCCGGCCGGCACGCCGGCAAAGAAGACGGCGGGTTCGGGGAAGGCCGCCACCGCAAAAAAGAGCGGTGCCGCGGCGAAGAAAGCCACGCGCAAGAAGGCGCCGGGCGCCGCCCGCAAGACGGCCTGACGCTGAGCGCGGCCGCCCAGCGCAGCGCCTGGCTCTTGCCCGCAGCCGCTGTCGTCAGATGTGAAAGGCGGCCAGTCCCCCCACCACCAAGCCCGCGGCGGCCACGCCGAACATCGCGCGCTCGAGCCATTTCTTCTTCGTCAGCAAAGCGATGGCAGCCAGCGCGATCGACACCTGCAGGACGGTCGTCGCCTGGGCCCAGCGATGGTGCTGGTGCATCTGCTCTTCCGACTGGGCGTCCCATAGGCTCGCCTCGGCTTCCAGCTTCTTCGCGGCGGCCTGGATGTCGGTCTTTTCCTGTTCGTAGCGCGCAACCTTGGCCTGCCAGTCCCGCTTGCGGACGTCGTCGCTCGCGGTGTCGAGCGCGAATTCGGCGAGCGCCTGCTTGGTGCTTTTCGACTGGAAGTAGTTCCACTGGTTCGACGCTTCGGTCTTCTTGATCGCCGCGTTGTTCTTGTAGAGACCTGCGTTGGCCTGTGTGGCCCCGCCCATGTACGAGAAGATCGCGCCGACGGTGGCGATCACGGCGGTGCACACCGCGATCTTGCCCGTCATGCTCATGCCCTCGGAAGGGGAGGCTGCCCCGCCGCCCGCGTGACCGTGGCTCTCGCCATGGCCGCCGCCGGATGCCGCGTGTTCAAGTTCGTGGTCGTGCGGGCCGTGCACGTGAAAGCCGTGTCCTGACATGGGGATCCTTGGGGAATGAGGGTTCTTGAACTGCGCGCGAGTATGACGGGTCTGTTCAGCGCCGCCAGTTGCCGGCCTGCGCCGGGACAGGGCCGGTATCGGCTTCGAACCGCAGCTGCTCCTTCAGGTAGCCGATGAAGGCCTGGACCTTCGGCGAGGGCATCCGCTCGCGCGGCGAGAGCGCGTTCAGCTCCTGCGGCGGCCCGATCCACTGCGGCAGCACACGCACCAGCCGGCGCGCCTTCACGTCGGCCGCCATGCTCAGTTCCATCGCCAGCGAGATGCCCTCGCCGCCGCGCAGCGCGGCATGCAGCAGCGCGGGGTCGCTCGCCACCAGCACCGGGTCGATCAGGTAGCCGCGGGGTTTTCCGCCGTCCTTGCGCAGCGGCCACACATAGCCGACGTCGCGGCGCGCCTGGTGCAGCGCAAGGGTGTGGTGGTTGCGCAAGTCTTCGGGCACCGCGGGCATGCCGGCGCGCCTCAGGTAGGCCGGGCTTGCGAAGGTGCCCGAGGGAAAGCTGGCGAGCCGCCGCGCCACCAGGCTGGAATCGGGCAGCTCGCCGAGGCGCAGCGCAAGATCGATCTCGTCCTGCACCAGGTCGAGCGT
>Ga0163161_10002074_pt1 | contig 14527 bp, 5 predicted proteins | sample S45metaG_FD_129847 | JGI IMG/M metagenome (GOLD analysis project Ga0163161, IMG submission 129847) | Switchgrass rhizosphere microbial communities from Kellogg Biological Station, Michigan, USA - S4-5 metaG | ecosystem: Host-associated > Plants > Roots > Rhizosphere > Soil | place: USA: Michigan... | reverse complement strand
GCATGCCTTGAATATTGAAGATGGTCTGGAAGGCTTGCACTACAACAATATCGTTATCGCAACAGATGCGGATGTGGATGGAATGCACATCCGGTTACTAATGATGACTTTCTTTTTGCAGTTTTTTCCTGACCTGGTTAGGGCTGGTCACGTTTATATCCTGCAAACTCCTTTATTCCGGGTCAGAAATAAAAAAGAAACGATCTATTGTTACAGTGATGATGAACGTAAGAAAGCGATTGCCAAACTGGGCGCGAAGCCAGAGATTACCCGATTTAAAGGGTTAGGTGAGATTTCTCCGGATGAGTTTGGTTTGTTTATCGGAAAGGACATCAGACTTGATCCGGTTATTCTTAAGGACCAGACCATTAAAAATCTGCTTGAATATTATATGGGTAAAAATACACCGGATCGTCAGCAGCATATTATCAGGAACTTAAGGGTTGAAAAAGATACTATTGATGACTTAGTTTCCACCGAGATGCCTTTGGCAGAAGATGGGCAGGATAGCGCGTTGGATGTTGCTTAATCGCAGATGTATGCGTCTTTTGTTCTTTTTTTATTTATCATTGTATTCTAATCAGATCCCTTTTGCTAGAGAATAAACAGGTTTAATATTTATTGCTGTTTGCTTTACTTTTATGACATTTGTAGCAAAGGAAAAGTCTTCTTTCAACAACATTGTAGTGCTATTCGTAGTGCTTATACTATTCCTTTTTGTGTTTTTTTTGTTCATGAGGAGCAATAAAGTAAATGCGCTAAAGCAAAATACAGAAGTCCTTGTCAATTTGCAGGAGGATTATTCCAAGATTGACAACTTCATCTATTTACTCTATGAGGCGGAAAGTAATTCCAGATTATATGAGGCTACAGCAGATAAACGATATATCCGTGAGTTTTTGTCTCAAATTCAAACAGCGTCTGCCTTACTGGGAGATTTGGATGCAGGTCTGGATAAAGCAGAAATCAGTGAACTCAGGAACAGCATTAAACAAAAGAAATTAAACAGGGAAAGTTATTTAAAAATAAGAAAGCTTACAGATAGTTTAATTGTTGGTGTATCCAAACTTGGTCTGGTTGAAAAACAAACTTTACCTAAGGGCGTTGTAATACCTAAAAAACCTGAGAAGGTACAAACCATTGTTCATATGGACACGGTCAGAAAATCTTCACCAAGAAAAAAATTCCTGGGAAGATTGTTTTCCGGTAGCAACAGCCGGGATTCCTTGTTGATTGTACGGAGAGAGGAAAAAAAAATTGTCCGGTCGGAAGTTAAGGGAATCAGTGCAAAACAGCGTAAAATTTTAGATGCTTATTATAGGAAGCTCTATTCCACTACGAATAGATTAAAGCCTGAAGAAATAGAAATCCTATTTCTGAACCATAAACTGATTGCAGAAATCATTGCTGATCTGCAGTTATATAAGAAAAACCAGATCAGCCGGATAGAGAAAAGCAGAATAGTTCTAAGTAATGAACTCAGCAAGGAAATAAAGCAATTGGATAGAATTTCTGTATTGAATGCTTTGTTGTTGCTGAGCCTGGTGGGTTTAATTGTTTACAATGTGTTTAAACTATATAAGAATGAACGTTTACTGATTACTTTAACTAAACGTTCTTCACAGGAAGTTCATCTGAAAAGTCGTTTTCTGGCCAATATGAGTCATGAACTGCGTACGCCCTTAAATTCTGTTATTGGATTTTCAGAACAGCTGGGTAAAAGCAGCCTGGACATAGAGCAAAAGGAACAGGTTCGGGCCATCCGAAGATCGTCTGAAATGTTGCTGGAGCTGGTGAATGAGATTCTGGATTTTTCTAAATATGAGATTGGAAAGGGAAACTTCGAATCACAGCCATTCTTTCCCCTTAAAGAAATACAGGAAGTATTTAATAGTATGCATGTTCTTGCGGAGAACAAAAACATACAGCTCATAGATAAAGTGGTTTTAGATAAAACGCTTTGTCTGACAGGGGATAGGCTTAGGTTAAAACAGGTGGTGATGAACTTGTTAACCAATGCGATCAAATTTACCGCAGATGGAGAAGTCAGGCTCAGTGTTCAGTTTGATCTGGAAGATAAACAAAAAGGTATCCTGAAAGTTCGTGTGGAAGATACAGGCATAGGTATTGTGAAAAAAGACCTTGAATATATTTTTGATGAATTTTACCAGTCTTATTCTTCTTCTCGATCCAAACAACAGGGAACAGGATTGGGACTGGCCATATGTAAAAAGATAGTAGAACTGCAGGGAGGTAAAATTGAGGTCAGCAGTGTGGTTGATAAAGGATCGGTATTTAGCTTTGAAATTCCTTTTCCTATAGTCGAAGAGACCGAAAAGACAGAAACGCCACCCGATAAAAAGGCTGGTCCCTTGACTACTCTGGCTGGAAAGAGGATACTATTGGTAGACGATAATAAAATGAATGTCTTGCTCGCCCAGACCATCCTTAAGAAATGGGAAATGATCTATGACTCTGCTTATGACGGAAAAGAAGCACTCGATTTATTTAAGAATAATGAATATGATCTTGTACTTACAGATATCCAGATGCCGGTAATGGGTGGGGTTGAACTCACTCATGAAATTCGGTATAACGGAGGCCCTGAAAAGTCTGGTATTCCTATCCTTGGGATAACCGCACACGTTTTGCAGGAGAACAGAGATGCTTATTTAAAGGTAGGTATGAATGATCTGGTGTTAAAGCCTTTCCTGGAAAAAGAACTGATAGATAAGATTAAGAAGTATATTTAGTCCTCTGCATTTATGGTTTCATCAGGGTGTTGCGGAGGTAACACGTCTACTTTCTTCTCTACAACAACTGTTTTGGTGTGTACAGCATATTTGCTGGGTTGTATGCCATGGCCATATTTCTCTGCATAAGCCTGCGTGAACTCTGCCCCAAAATAAAGAATGATCGCCGTATAATAGATCCAGAGTAGAATAACGATAATAGAACCGGCTGCTCCAAAAGCAGATCCTGGATTTCCCTTCTCAATATAGATGCCTATCAGGTATTTACCCAAGCTAAACAGCAGGGCGGTAAATAAGGCGCCGATAATTGCAGGTTTCCATTTAATAATCACATCCGGGAGCACCTTAAAAATGACTGCGAAAATGCAGGTTACGACAGCTAGTGTAAGGGCATTGGTGAGGATCAGCATAAACAGTTCTGATACTTTTTCAATACCAATTTTGGAAGCCAGGCCTCCAAGTTTATTGCCAAGGCCTACAACGATACTATTGATAACGAGGGTAACCAGCAGTAAGAAGCCAAGTGAAGCAATAAGCGAAAAGGAGAGGAGCCTGTTCATGATGAGTTTTTTCCAGCCCTTTTTAGGGATGGCCTTTACTTTCCAGATCAGGTTGATGCTATCCTGTATTTCCACAAAGATAGCGGTAGACCCAATAACAAGGGTCGCTATACCTATAATGAGGCCGATTGTGCTCCTGCCAGATAAGTTGGCATTGATCACAAAACTTTGCAGCTGCCGGGTGGCAGGCTCACCGATCATATCATTGATTTCTGCAAATAATTGAGTATCCGGATCTAGCTTGTCGCCAAAAAACAGACTGGCAGCTGATATGATGATCATGATCAGTGGTGTCAGAGAAAATATGGTATAATAGGCAAGTGAAGCACTGAGCTTGGTGACCCGGTCATCAATAAATCCGTTTCCTGCGGCTAAAAATAAATTACCCAGCGCTTTGAAAAAATGTATGATCTTTTTAATGATTGTCATGGGCTTAGATTAGAAAGGATATCCAATTCCGATGTTATAAACCAGGTTGTCTTTACGCCATCCGCTGTCGCCAAAATCAATCTCATTAAATACCCAGCGTTTGCCAGGTTCATTATAAGGCTTGCGTACAGGAAAGGCTACATCTAAACGAATGACGAAAATAGAAGCGTCAATACGCAGTCCGGCACCCGTACCCACTGCGAATTCGCTTAAAGCGTTTTTAAAATCAAAACCCGATCCCGGACGTGGCGGCGTACCAGGGCTGTCGGCGGTGGCTGGCGTACCCAAATCCTCTTTTCTAAGCCATACGTTACCAGCATCGGCAAAAAGGGCGCCATATAGCCTGCCTGCCAATTTAAACCGAAGCTCTGAACTGATGAGTGCCTTAATGTCTCCGCTTTGGTCTACATACGTTGTATTGGCAACTTTTGGATCATTTTTGTAATAATACGTACCCGGTCCGATAGATCTGGCTGCCCATGCGCGGATATCGTTTGTTCCTCCTGCAAAAAACTGACGAACAAAGGGGAGACTGGTCTGGTTACCGTAAGCATAACCGTAGCCGAGGTCTATCCGGTTTGCCCAGATGATATTCCTGGTGAGTTTGTAATAATCCCGGAAATCTGCTTCCATACGCACATACTGGTTAATCTGTTGTCCGAGTATGGCCTTTTTTCCTTCCGAATTCCTTCCTGCAAATAAGCCCCAGACGTTTCCACCAGTTTCCAGTGTACCATTAAAATAAATATTGTTCTTTCTGTAATCTTCAAACTGGTTGGTGTAGGTAAAGCTATAGTTACTTCCGATGATAAACTGTTTCTCTATCACATTTCTTAAGCCGGGGATTACATTCAGTAAACTATCTCTTTTCGTCGTATCATTAGTTAAACTGGAAGTTACATAATTAACAGAAATAGGGTTGAATGCATGTTCTTTATATTGGTTTTCATTCCATTTGTAACCATATTGAGTTTTAAAGGAATTGATATCATATAAATATCCCCGGTGAAGACGCTGATAGGTTAACGAAGCAATTGTTTTAGGAATATAGGCATTGGTGCTGTTGATGCCTTTAAAAGGTGTGATAAACCTTGGAAAGGTCAGTTTTGCTTCTCCTGTTAGGGAAAATGAGTTTAGGCCTTGGGATTGTCCGCCTACCTGGGTTTCGAAACCACCGCTTGCACTTAAATCCAGTTGTTCAGCACCCCTGAACAGGTTTCTGGTCGTTTGGGTAACTTTTATTTCTGAACCCATAAAGTTGTTCGACTTACTCGTTCCAGTTACTGAAAAGGTAAGGGAGTTCTTTTTTAGCGGGGTAAGAAAGATATTCAGATCCAGCTGGTCGTTCTTAAAACTGTCGAGAGGGATGAATTCCGCTTTTACAGATTGAAAAACTCCGATATTGACTAAACGGTTCAATGTTTGACTGTGGTCTTTTCTATTGTACAGTTCTCCTTTCTTGAAGAAAACCAACCGGTTAAAAAGCGGGTCTTTAAACGTGTGTTTAGGATCGTAAATTTTAAAGTCATTGTAAACAGAAGGCGTAGATTTTCTTAATGCACTGTCTCTTCTGATGGTATAATTTGGGTAGATATTAATGTTGTTAATGGTATAGGGCTTAAGCCCGGCATCGGGTGCAATTTCTTTAACCCGGATCCGGATATCGACCAATTGTTTTCCAACGGTACTATCTACCTGAAGGATCAGATAATCTGGGCTGAAATAAAAATAACCATTTTCTTTAAGGTCATTATCTATGCGGATGCGTTCATTCTTAAATACATCAAGGTCATAATTATTGCCCGGTTTCAACAGGGTTTTTCCTTTATTGTTGTTGACAATTTTAGCGAGCGCACCACTGCTGTCGGGTGGGAAAGAAACACTGTTGATTTTATACCTGATTCCTGTATTTGCTGTGTAGACGGCTTTCCCTTTTTTTCCTTTAACAACAGTGTCACCCATGACATCAGACTGAAGATAACCCTGACTGATCAGATAGCTTTTAAGTACAGCATTGTTATATGGGATTTTTACCTGGCTTAATAGCACCGGAGGTTCGCCCATCTTGGTGCGCAGCCAATGCCGGAATCCTTTGGGTTTTTTAGGTTCTCCAGCCAGGTTATAAAAGCCAAGTTTATATTTAATTCCTAAAATTGATTTGTTAGGGGTTGGGCGGGTCTTATCCTCCAGTGTGCTTTTGACCTCCTTTTGATCTTCGATTCTTACAGAAGAATCAGGATTAATTTTTACTTCGGCCCCGGTGTATAAAATCTCTCCCGGCTTGAGTCCCTTGGTACTGCTGCAGGCAGCCCAAATCATACAACTCAGTATACATAGGATCGGTTTAATTCTTTTTTTCATCTTTTGGCTTCTGTTCTACTCTGTTTCTTTTCTTTTTGGAGAATTTTTGAAATACTTCTCTGAATTTGTTGTAGTCTACCACAAGGGCAAAACCAACACCGGTTTCTATCAGCTGACCTTCAATAACGCCTTCTGTTTGATTACGGCGATATGCTCTTAGTCTGTATTTTCCGTCTTTGGAAAGCAGGTATTCGATATTTACGTTGCCGGCAATATTGGTTGAATTTCCCTGCTGCTGACCTTCAAGCCCGAAGGAACTGCCCACGGTGACAATCAGCCTGTCGCTTAATAGTTTTTTAGACAAGCCTACTTCAAGCGCTGTATTGTTGGCAACTTGCCCGGAACTATAATCTTGTGAAGAATTGATGCCAAAATTAATATCTACCCCTTTGACCAGATCTGAAGCCAGATTATTGAGTTGTTCTGTCAGTAGTTTACTTACACTTGATCGCGCAAAATCGGTAACCAGTCCGTTGCCATTTCCGCCAAGGCTCTGGAATGGGTTATCTGCAATGAACCTGCCCAGAACAAGTAAAGCAAATACCTGTTTGTTCAGTTCACCTTCGTCGCTGTTCAAAGCTTGAAGTCGGCCGTAAACTGATCCACCAATAGCCCCTCTCTCATTTTCAGGTAAATCTATTTTAAACTTAATGGTAGGCTTCAGCAGTTCTCCGGTCATCATCAGGTATACCTGAAAGGGCAGTTTGTTTTTTGCTTCATTGTTGCTCGGATCATTCAGCAGATCGGCAGGCGGGGCACTAACTTCATATAAAGCTGTTAAATCTACGTTTGCACTGGTTGGATCGCCGGTCCATACTATATTGCTTCCTTGCTGTAATTTGAAACTCTTCTTGGCCGGTCCTACGGTAAGGTTGTAGCTTCCATCGGAAACATCATAACGGCCTGTTAAACTGGTTTTTCCGCTTGGATCCATCGTTGCGGTAAGGTTTGCCTGTCCTTTTACTTTTAGTGCATCGCCATTGCCAGGATCCACCACAACGTTAAGTTCGGCACCTGGGTCAATTTGAATAGTCGCACTTAGATTTATACCCTTTATTGGGGCCTTACTTATAGAATCTTTTACTGAAAGTGCCTTTTTGCCATTATATGGAGGAGCACTAAAGTCAACAAATTGAACGATACCTTCCTGATCGATCACTGTAGGGTCATCAGGTGGCATAGCAAAGAAGAATTTGGTTTTGTCTTCTACTTTGATGTTCATGTTTACATCTGGCTGGTTCATGTCGCCGCGCACTTTAATATTGCTGGTGAGGTAGACAGTACCATAGATCATTTCATTGTCTGCAGAAGTAGAATTCAGCGCTCTGAAATTATTGGTCCGGATGTCCATATTGAATTTGAAGTCCCGGTAATCGGAAGTTAAAATTCCTCCTGTAATTACCGCTTTTTGATTCAAGGAATCAAGAATTGTAAATTTATTGAAATTGATACCGGTATCTGTAAAGCTGATGGTTTCATCAGGCATTCTAAAGAAAGAATTTACATAGGCCACATTGAAGCCAGCCTGGTTGAACTTAATATCGCCTAATACTTTTGGTGCATCCAATGAGCCCTTAACTGATAATTCTCCACTCACCGTACCCGTCCCTTTTCTGATCTGCCCCATAGATAGACTTTCTATGGATTTGAGGTCTATCTTGTCAATATTCAGTGTCAGATCCAGAGCACTTTGCGGAGCTGTATAGTAGAAGCCGCTTGCCCGCAGTTCATGGACACCTGATAACGCGATATTGGTTTCATAAGCATTTTCAGTATTGTTGTTCACTGCAATCCTTAGGGTACCCAGCATATCTTTCTGGTAGCGCAAATGGTCAACGGTTAAATTGGCTTCGAATTTGGGTGTATTCACCAGATCTTTAACATTTACAGTCCCGTTAATTGAACCACCAACAAGGGCACTATCTGCCTCTGCAAAGCGGGTAAGCGTTTCTATTCTGAAGTCTTTAAATTCTACTTTAAGGGGGGCGTTTGGAATGTTGCTTTCACTATTGATACGCAATTCCTGCCCGCCGTTGCTGATGTTAAACTGATTGGCGAGGATGCCTGATTGTCCAAACTGGAGATAATTTTCTGGTGCTACAATCCACTTGTCGTAGTTAAGTAACAGCTTTTGAGGATCCAGGCTAAATCTGTAATCCTTGTTAATGGATTTAAAGAGCCCACCTAAAACGTATTTATCTTTGCGTTTGCTGTCGCGCAGATAGATATTCAAATTCAGGTCATTATTTACTGCAGCTCCGCTGATTTCATTGTTGAAGAAAGCCAGTGACGGACTCTGGAGGCTCTTTATAGTCAGTTTATAATTGAGCTTCTGGTTGTCATTATTGACATTCAGCCGGGTGCTGTCTATTTTATAAGTCCCATAAACCACCTGCGGAAAAGAGGCATTCATCACCAAACTGTCTTTTTGTGTATCCAGCAAGCCATTCATCCTGGCAGGGGCAAAGTTGGTCAGTTCCGGGACGAAATTTTTTAAGATTTTCGGATTGTAAAAATTCACGTAAAACCTGAAACGCTGGTCTGGGATGTTGGTTACCTGACCAAACTGGTAATATTTATTGATCTGGTTGATCACTGCAGCGCCTAAATTGGTCAGCTGATATTTGCCGTCAATCTTTGCTCTTAAGAATTCAGACTTCAAAGTAAGCAGGTTATGAGTTGCTGAAGCTTCAGAATGGACCAAAATGGTGTCCACGTTGAAGCGCTGGCCTTCTTTTACGACCTGCAAACCATTTACAGAAACATCACCATTTAGATAATCCGCATCTGCCGTTTGTATATCTGCTTTGATTAAGCCGGCCAGTTTAAATTCTGTCTTACTAAAATTAAGCTTTTGGAGGTCTACCTGTTTCAGATCTGCATTGGCTTTAACAGCGGGATACTTGCCTGCCATATCTACCAGTGCCTTCAGGTTAAAATTGATATTGGTGTCGGCCATGCTGCCTTTAATATCGAGTTTCTGGGCCATATAGGTGCCACTCAGCAGCAGGTTTTTGTAGGTGTACTTGTTGTAATAGGCATTGATTACCTTTGCATTGAAGCTGGCAGCCGCTTTTTTCGCATCAAGACCTGTACCTTTAACAGAGGCTTTTGCTGTCAAACGACCTAGCTGTGGCTGCATTTTCAGTAGTCTGCCCACATTGAAATTCTTCACATCGACATCAGCTGTATAACTCTCTTTGCCTTTAGGACCTTTCATGGAAGCCAGCAATCTGGCGGATCCCATATCGGTATTGATGTTAAATCCGGTGTTGAAATTGGTCATTGACCCCTTGAATTTTCCTGTTGCGCTTATCGCATTAGGCAAGGTAATGTTAGAAGGGAGCAATTTCTTAGGGATCAACACCAAAAGATCACTTTTGGTGAGCGAGAATTTTTTAATATTGAGGTCCAGAAAAGTTTTATTCACATCAGGCAGGCCTTTTGCTGTACCATTGATGTCAATCTGAGTACTTTTTAATCCACTGACCTGTAAGCTTGGAATCACCAGATTATTCATATAGCCATGAGCAATAGCATTGATCTTGATTTTTTCGTTTCGGTAATTTGCCGGAACAGCATCGCTAAAATAAGTGGCGTCTTTTAGACCTATAGTCGTGTTTTTAACCTGAAGATAGATTTTTACACGTTCCGGATGCTTGGTCAGATCATCCATAGAGGTATAATTGAGCTGGGTATTGTTTTCTATGGTGGTGTTTGGAGTTTTAATCAGTAATTTACTGACCTTAATCTGCTTATCTGAATAAACAACTTCTCCTTTAAGTTGTTTCAGCTCGAAACCGCTCTTTTCTACAAATTTTCCATCTTTCACATTTACTTTAACCCCCGCATCGCTATAGGCAAGTCCCTCAGCGTTTAAACCAAGGTTTTTTATCTTTAAATGGTTGTAGTCCATTCCTTTTACAGGTTTAGCCGCCAGATTGTCAAATTGAACATTATTTTCCGTCAGACTCAGGTTTTTGATCAGAAGCGCAAGAGGGGACGACGCTGCGATTGTATCTTTTGTATTATTTGTTTTTTTTGCCGGGCTTTCTGGCTTGAAGGCAAAATGTATATCTGATTTGTTCAATATGGCCTGATCAGCCTCATATTTTCCCTTCGTTACATCTGCAAGAAGTTTGGTCATAGAAAATTCCTGAAGGTTAAGATTGGCTTTGGTACTATTTGCAGCCATTCCAAAGATGACCTTTGAATCATTGATCTTTGCTTCCTCCACTTTGTATTTATTGTTGGTCAGATCAACGATTAGCTGAGTTAAAGCCAGTTTGTTCAAATCAACATCCGCATCCATTTTAGACAACTGATCCTTAAACAGAATTTTTACATTGTTGAAAGCAAAATCTTGGATTTCTATAAGGGGAAGTTTTCCTGTGGCAGTTTTTGCAGTGTCAATACTGTGCTCTAAATGGGCTTTTAGCTGGGTGAGGGGCTTTTGCTGCAGATAATTTAAAGAGGTATTCTTTAAATTGAGCTCTTTGATCACGTAATGCTGGTGGTCCAGATCAAAATCTTTTATCCTGGAAGTAAATTCACCTAAATTTAGTTTTACATTATTTCCTGCTACATCATCCCGATACACAATCCCAATGTCTTTTAAGGAAATTTTATCTAAGGAAAATTTCAGGGTTGAGGTGGTGTCTTTCTTCACTTCTTCGTCAGGTTTTTTCTGCTCCGACATAAAAGCATCTGCAAGAAAAGAGAAATTGAAGGTGCTGTCCGGATGGATCCGGGTCACGTTTGCCCTGATTTTTTCCAGCTCGATGTTATTGATCTCTACCTTATTGCTGAGGAGTTTAAGTAAGCTGATGTCTACTGCTAACTTCTGTGCGTACAGTAGTGTGTCTTTTTTCTGATCCTCAATATAGAATTTGTTAAGTACGATGTCTTTTGGAAAAGCGATTCTGATACTTTCCAGGCGAACTTCAGTATGTGTTTTGTTTTTGAGATAGCTGATGGCCTTATCTTTTACAAAGTTTTGGACAGCAGGAATGTTTAAAGAGAGCGCAATTGATACCATCAATACAATAACTATGGATAGAATCCATAAAATAACCTTTAAACTTTTACGTAGATATTTATTCAAGTGAAATACGGATTGATGGATTAATGATAAGAAATTTTAACTAAAATCATGCCATTGAATTGCGTTTAATGACATATAGAACAAAGATTTTGGTTGTTTTGTTTAGAAATATGTATGTTTAAATATGAATAAATTGAATTTGACGATCAATTATGAATCTTATAAAGACTTTAATGATCTGGAGGAGAGGGATCAAATACTCTGTGCGAAATCTGAAGAGGCCCTGGGAAGTTCCTATTCGCCTTATTCCGGATTTAAAGTAGGGACGGCTATACGCCTTGCAGATGGAAGAATTGTTTTGGGCAGTAACCAGGAAAATGTGGCGTATCCTTCTGGCCTTTGCGCAGAACGCGTGGCATTGTTTGCTATTGGTGCAGCATATCCAGGTGCAGAGATAGAAAGTATGGCCATTACAGCTTATACCGGCCATTTTAAAATAGAAAAACCGATAACCTCTTGTGGTGCCTGCTTGCAGGTCATGGCGGAGTTTGAGCAAAGACAAAAAAAAGAGATCGAGGTTTTGTTTTACTGTATGAACGGAGAGATTTTAAAGGTAAAAGGAATACGGAGTTTGTTGCCATTTGTGTTTATTGAAGATCGTTTATCAGGCTGATTTCAGATGATTTTGCTTATCTTTGCGTTCTCAATGAATTGTTAAAAACTTCTGTTCAGAAATTTCAATTCATCAGTTATATTTACAACATCCAACATCATTTTAATGAGCGAAGAACTAGAAGAAAACGTTAACGAAGAAAATAAGCACAACATAATCCCTATCAACGGGCTTTATGAAAACTGGTTCCTCGATTATGCTTCTTATGTAATCCTGGACCGCGCAGTTCCCCATATTAATGACGGGTTAAAACCGGTACAGCGGAGGATCATGCATTCACTGAAAGAGATGGATGATGGGCGTTTTAATAAAGCTGCGAATGTCATTGGTAATACGATGAAGTACCATCCCCATGGAGATGCCTCCATCGGAGATGCTATGGTACAGATTGGACAGAAGGATCTGCTGATTGACTGTCAGGGAAACTGGGGTGATCCGGTAACCGGCGACAGTGCAGCTGCCCCGCGTTATATAGAAGCCCGTCTTTCCAAATTTGCTAATGAAGTTGTTTTTAATGCAGATACCACCATCTGGCAGCTCAGTTATGATGGAAGAAATAATGAACCCTTAACTCTGCCTGTAAAGTTCCCTTTGCTGTTGGCACAGGGAGCAGAAGGAATTGCTGTTGGTTTAGCCACCAAGGTTATGCCGCACAATTTCGTAGAACTGCTGGATGCGTCTATAGAAGTGCTTAAAGGAGAACGTCCCAATATCCTTCCCGACTTCTTTACGGGGGGAATGGCCGATTTTTCTGCCTATAACGAAGGAATGAGGGGAGGAAAGGTCAGAGTGAGGGCTAAGATTACGGAAAAGGACAAAAAGACCTTAGTCATCACCGAAATTCCTTTCAGTACCACTACGGGTTCTGTAATTGACAGTATCTTATCTGCGAATGATAAAGGTAAGATCAAAATCAAGAAAATTGAAGACAACACTGCACAGAACGTAGAGATTGTAATTCAACTGGCACCGGGTATCTCTCCGGATGTAACTATAGATGCTCTGTATGCCTTCACATCCTGTGAGGTGTCCATTTCACCAAATACCTGTATCATTAAGGACGATAAACCTCATTTTATGAGTGTTAATGACATCCTTATTGAGAATACAAAACATACGAAGGCCCTGTTAAAACAGGAACTGGAAATCCGGCTTTTCGAGCTGGAAGAGAAGATTTTCTTTAGTTCTTTGCTGAAGATCTTTATCCAGGAGGGAATGTATAAGCACCCTGATTATGAGAACTCCGGAAATTTTGATGGTGTTGTTGAAGTGTTAAATGTATTGTTTGAGCCATTTAAGTCAAAGCTATACAGGGAGATTCTTCCCGAAGATTTTAAGAAGCTGATCGATAAACCGATGAGCAGTATTACACGCTTTGACGTTAAAAAGGCGGATGAGCAGATGAAGGCCCTGGAAGATGAAATCAAAGTGGTTAAGAACCACCTGAGACATCTGACCGATTATGCGATTGCCTGGTACCAGAAATTAAAAGACAAATATGGTAAAGGCCGTGAACGTAAAACGGAAATCCGTTTATTCGACAGGGTGGAAGCTTCTAAAGTAGCCCTGGCCAATGTCAAATTGTATATGAATATTGCAGATGGGTTTATTGGAACCGGTTTGCGAAAAGATGAGTTCGTTGCAGATTGTTCTGATCTGGATGAAATTATCGTATTCAGGGAGGACGGAAAATGCATCATTACCAAGGTTGCCGATAAAACCTTTGTTGGAAAGGGTATCATCCATGCGGCGGTATTTAAGAAAGGCGACGAGCGAACCATTTATAACATGATTTATAAAGATGGAGCGAGCGGGATTTCTTATATCAAACGTTTTGCTGTGGTAGGTGTAACCCGTGATAAGGAATATGATCTGACCAAAGGAGGTAAGGGATCTAAAGTGCTTTACTTCACTGCAAATCCTAATGGAGAAGCAGAGATCGTGAATGTTCAGCTGAAGCCGCACACCAAGCTGAAAAAGCTGGTGTTTGACCTTGATTTTGCAGAAATTGCAATTAAAGGCCGTGCTTCACAGGGAAATATTGTGTCCAAGTATCCAATTAAAAAGATCATTTTAAAAACTAAAGGGGTATCTACCTTATCCGGACTGAAGATCTGGTATGATGACCTGTTGCGTCGTCTTAATGTAGATGGCAGAGGAAAATATCTTGGTGAATTTGATGGTGACGATAAAATACTTCAGGTACATAAAGACGGTTGGTATGAACTCAGTACTTTTGAACTGAGTAATCATTTTGATGCTGACCTTGTCCTGATCCAGAAATTTGATCCGGAAAAGCCTTTCGCAGTTGTACAATATGAGGGTAAAGCGAAGAACTACTTCATAAAGAGATTCCTTTTCGAAAGCATTGGTGTTGGTAAAAAACTCAGTCTGATCAGCGAAGAGCAGGGATCGAAGTTTGTTTACCTGACGGGTAATCCTGCTGCTAAATTAACGGTGGATGTGCTGAAAGGTAAAACGCAAATTCCCGAGACACTGGAAATTGTGCTTGCCGAATTTATAGATGTGAAAGGCATCCGCGCCAATGGAAACAGAATGACACCTCACGATGTTAAAAACATTGAAATTTCGGATCATGAAGAAATTGAGCCCGCAGATGAGACCATTGTTTCCCAGGATACAGATCAGTCTGTAGAGGAAATAACAGAAGTTGATGTTTCCACAGAAGGAGAACAAGCGCCGGCAG
>Ga0163161_10002073_pt1 | contig 14529 bp, 14 predicted proteins | sample S45metaG_FD_129847 | JGI IMG/M metagenome (GOLD analysis project Ga0163161, IMG submission 129847) | Switchgrass rhizosphere microbial communities from Kellogg Biological Station, Michigan, USA - S4-5 metaG | ecosystem: Host-associated > Plants > Roots > Rhizosphere > Soil | place: USA... | reverse complement strand
CGTTCCGGGTGCTTTGGCTTTTTTAAAGTTTGCTGCATCAAAGCATATCGAAACATTTTATGTGAGCAACCGCGATGAAAAGGATTATACCGCAACATTGAAAAACCTTCAAAGCTTTGGCTTTCCATATGCAGATGATGCACATTTAGTGGTTTCGAAAGGACCATCAAATAAAGAACCGCGCCGCCAAAAAATTACTGAAACGCATAATATTCTTCTTTTATGTGGCGATAATTTAAGCGATTTCAGCAATATTTTTTATCGCGAAAATAAAAATACCTTTGAACAGGTAAATGCAAATCAGCACCTATTTGGAACAAAGTATATCGTGTTGCCAAACCCAATGTACGGTGATTGGGAAAAGCCTTTGTATCAGGGAGAAAAACTTAGCGATAAAGATAAAGCGAAACAAAGATTGGAACGATTAAAAAGTTATTAAGTTTTATAATTATTCAGCAATAAGTATTACTTTTGCAGCATCATAAAAATAAACATTATGGAGAACAACGAATTAAAGCACAATACAGAAAGTATGAAAACGGCTAACCAGCCAGGAATTTATAAATTAATGATTTTTGGTGTACTGGTTTGCATGGTGGGTACTTACGCACGTTTCGCTTATGATTCGTGGCAAGTATCTTTGGCATCCTGGATTGTTTTGTTCATCGGTGCAATTATTGCCATTAAAGGTGTATTCAAAATATTAGACGCTTAAGCGTTTTACTACAAAATACAAAGCCGGTCATGTTCATTCATTGATCGGCTTTTTTGTTTATAGGCACAAATCCATCAGATTTTAAGTCCTGCAGCCCTCATTGCGGCCATTAGAAATAATATTACTTTTTTTTGAAAAGCAAATTCAGAAGCATTTAGGTTACAACAGTCCCGCCATTTGCTTTAGCCCTGATGAAGAATCAGGGGCTATCGCGACTGTCGGGTTTAGGATAGAAAGGTCTGCCTAAGTAATTTAAACCTGACAGGAGCGGGCACCGAACGCAGAGAGGTAAAACGGATGGCAGGGCTTTCGGAACCGATGTACACAGTAACCTGCTTTTCAGAAAAGACACACATTAAAGACGCTAGGCAAACCTCACAGGTTTTAAAAACCTGCGAGGTTTATAATAACCGAAAAACCCTTCCAAACTCCCTTCTTACTAGACTAAACTCAGTATTGGGTTACCTAAATATAATTCTGGTATTAAGGGAAACACAGCGTTAAAAGCTAACCAAAACGCTGCACTTCTTATGGCCATTTGAAGCAAATATTTAAAATGATTATTTATTTAAAAACACACAATCATGAAAAGGAATATTATTGCTATAGCCATAGTTTTAACAATTTTTGGCTGCCAGAAATCTAATAACAAGTATGCAAGCGCTGATGCCGTCGATACTCAAGAGCTAAGCCGTGAAACCGCAGATAGTACCGTTGCAGAGAAAATAGTAAAAACTGCTGATATGCGTTTTAGGGTTAAAAATGTTCAAAGTACCAAAGAACAGCTCAGCAAAACCATTAAAGCCGAAGGGGGGACTGTTGCAGAGTTCTCGATCGAAAGCACCATCCAAAAAACCGATAAGGTTAAACAATCTACCGATTCTTTAAAAGAAATTACTTCCTATCGTACACAAGGTTATTTGGTGGCCAAGGTTCCATCTGAGAAGCTAGACGAATTTACCAATACCATTGCAAAAATGGCGGTTTTTGTAGATCACCAATCGATGAAGATGGACGATCAAAGCATCGCCTATTTATCCAATAAGCTAAAAGCACAGAATCGGGTCGATGCGATTGAAAAGATCAATAAAGTAGCTTCGAAGAAAAGTGCCAATGTAGAATCTTCTCTTTACATCAAAGACGATTATGTAGACAAGAGAATTGAGAATATGCAAATCGATAGCCGTGTAAAATTCAGTACGATTACCCTTAATTTTTATCAGGATAATACCGTTAAAACGATGATTGTAGCCAATGACTATCTGTACGACTACCGTCCGGCATTTATTAACAGACTTTGGTTAGGTATTGTAAATGGTTGGACAATTTTTAAAGAAATCATCATCGCAATTTCCAATTTATGGATGTTGATATTGGTAGGTATTGCAACCTTTTTCACTATAAAATATTTTATTCGTAAGAATAAATTAGTAATGGAAGAGGCGACTAAAAATATGATTGATCAGGCTAGGCAATAAACAACTGTTTCGTCATCGCTTCATGGTCCGTGTTCGCACGGGCCATTTTTTATAAAGTTTTTTAATTATGGGCAGCTAACTAACGCGATCGTCATTCTGATTTATTTTACAAGTAGAGATATTATTTTCAATTGTCTTGTAACTACTTCTTGGTCAGCATCTTTCCTGCTAGATAGACCCTGAAATAAATTCAGGGTGACGAGAACTTTGGAAATGAGAACTATTTCTTTGCTTTAGCTGCTAAACCTTTAACCTTGGTTTTATTATCACTTACAAAAGATTCCCAACCTGAATAGGTTTTAGATTTCCCTCCTGAGGTAATTTTTTGAAAAGAATGGCAAACGGCTACAGCCAAACCATCGGTAGCATCTAAAAACTCTGGCGTTTCCTTAAAATTTAACAAGCGTTGCAACATGGCAGCTACCTGCTCTTTAGTGGCATTTCCGCTACCGGTAATGGATTGTTTGATCTTACGTGGAGAATATTCAGTCACTGAGATATTTCTAGAGAGTGCAGCTGCAATGGCAATGCCCTGCGCACGGCCGAGTTTTAATAAAACCTGAATGTTTTTTCCATAAAACGGTGCTTCGATGGCCAGAACATCAGGTTTGTATTGATCGATCAAAACTACGGTTTTTTCGAATATCCGCTGAAGCTTAAGAAAAGGATCATCTAAATGGGTCATCTTTACCACCCCTAAACTGATCAGTTCTGTTTTGTTTCCCTTCTCTAAAATTACGCCATAACCCATCACCGCTGTGCCTGGATCAATACCCATAATAACCCGTTCCTTTTTTTCGTTCAACATTACAGCAATATTAAGCATATTTGCAAACTAAAAAGATAATCTTGACAGGCAAGAACAAAAAAATATTATCAATCCTCATCAAAGCTGCAATCGTAATATTTGCTTTTTGGTTTATTTATCATAAGCTCGTTGCGAATAAAAATCTGCAAGATTTTAGTACATTATTAAAAAATGTTCCTCAAATAGAAATTATTACGGTAATTGGTATCGTGGTGTTATTGATGTTTGTGAATTGGTTTTTGGAGGCAGGAAAATGGAAATACCTCATGAGCCACATAGAGCCTATCCGTTTTTATCGCGCTATCGAATCGGTATTTTGCGGATTAACACTAGCCATTTTTACCCCCAACAGGCTAGGGGAGTATGGAGGAAGAGTATTTTTCTTGTCACCTAAAAGAAGGATTGTAGGCATAGTGGCCATGAGTGTGGGCAGCATTGGTCAACTGGTATTAACGAATGTTTTTGGAGCCATTGCAGCCTGTTTTTTTGTTTATCGTTTTATCCCGATCGATCAGGTGCTGTTTATTGCAGTAGTATTTCTGGCAGTGTTTTTCTGTCTGTTTTTCCTGATCTTCTACTTTAATATCCGATGGTTAAATGGGATTTTGCTCTCTATTAAATTCACAAGGAAGTTTAAGAAGTTTTACAGCATTTTAGGCCGTTACAAAAAAAGAGAGTTATTCAAAATCATCACTTATTGTTTTGCACGTTATCTGGTATTTAGCTCGCAATATTTCATTCTGTTTACCTGGTTGATACCTGGTTTGCATTATGCAGATATCATTATGATGACCTGTTTACTCTTTTTGGTACAATCGGCATTACCATCACTTGATCTTTTTGATGTGGGTATCAGGAGTGTTACCGCTGTTGAATTATTTAAACACGTAACAGACCAACATGTTGCCGTTATTGCATGTACTGCAAGTATTTGGCTCATAAATATTATAATTCCTGCTATCTTAGGCACTTATTTCGTTTTTAAACTCAATTTTTTTGGAAATCTTAAATCTAATTAGTCTATTATCTGCTGCATTAACCTTAATCTATGGTTTTTTGGTCCTTAATTTTATCAGAGGATGGCATAACCTGGTTTATTTTATTCCGCAAAAATCCGATCCCCAGACCAAAGTTTCTATCATTGTAGCCGCAAGGGATGAGGAAGCTAATATTACGAAAACTATCGATGACCTGGTGGCACAGCAATACCCTAAGGTTTTAACAGAAATAATTATTATCGACGACCATTCTACCGACCGTACGGCAGAAATTGTGTTAAGTTATGCAGACCGGAATGTGAAACTGATCAAGCTGAATGAAGACAGGGCGCTGAATTCATACAAAAAAAAGGCTATACAAACTGCAATAGGAACTTGTTCTGGGGATCTGATCGTCACTACTGATGCCGATTGCAGGATGGGTGCAGATTGGCTTGCTACCATTGTAAACCTATATGAGCAGAAAAATTATAAAATGATCTCCTCTCCGGTAGCCTATTTCCAGGAGAAAAGTTTCTTTGAGCGCCTGCAATCGTTAGAATTTCTATACCTGATCGGTTTGGGGGCCTCTACTATTGGCAATAAAGAACCCTCTACCTGTAATGGAGCAAATTTAGCTTACGAGAAAACAACTTTTTATGAAGTTGGTGGCTTTCAGGGCATAGATGATCTGGCTTCGGGCGATGACGAGCTACTGCTGCATAAAATAGCTGCCAAGTATCCTGATCAGATCGGTTTTCTCAAAAATAGAGAAGCCATTGTATATACGCATGCAAAAGAAACCTTGGGCGCATTTATTCAGCAACGCAAGCGTTGGGCTTCGAAAAGCACCCGTTATAAAAATAAGGCCATTATCATATTAGGGGTTTTGATTTGGATCTTTAACCTCACTATTCTGGCAAACTTCATCACCGGGGTTTTTATTCCTGGTTTTTTAACCATCACATTTTATCAACTATTGGTTAAAATGATTTTAGAAACCTTATTTTTATGGGATGTAACCGGCTTTGCAAAAAGACGCAGTTTACTCATTTTAATACCTGTTTTAAATGTGCTGCATGTGCTCTATATGGTGTACATCGGCATTGCTGGAAACAGTGGAAAATACAATTGGAAAGGCAGAATGGTTAGATAATGGATAATAGCCCATCAAAAAAAGTATGGTTAAAGTTTAAGCGGAATAAATTTGCCTTCGGCGGATTGGTCTTTATTTTACTTTTGATGGTAATGGGTATTTTGGGTTATTTAATTATGCCCGATGATTCTCCAAATGCTAATGTTCAGATTCTCCAGTTAAACAAAAAGAAACCCGGAAGTACTTTTACGTTTTTAATTGTAGGTAGGAGCCCGAAAGTAGAAAAACTTAACTTTTTCGAAAGAATGTTAAACGGGCAAACACCAACTTTTAAAAGTATCCCGATTACTTCTTACGAGATAAAAGGCAAAGATGTTTTTGTACAGGAATATATTGGCGAGGATGAAAAAGCAAAGGAAACCAGGTATGAACTGAAAGATTTGTGTCCAAGTTGTGTTTTACCTTCAAAAATAGGAACACCACAAGCGCTTTTCGAAGAAAATAACATCTATACACGTACCTATATTTTAGGGACAGATATTTACGGGCGTGATTTATTAAGCCGATTGATTTTAGGTATCAGGGTTTCGTTATCTGTAGGCTTAATGGCCGTTCTCATTTCTCTTTTTATTGGCGTGAGTTTAGGGGCCATTGCGGGTTATTTTGGTGGTCGCGTAGATGCAGCCATCAGTTGGTTTATGAATGTAGTTTGGTCATTGCCCTCCTTACTGCTGGTAATTGCCATATCATTCGCTTTAGGCAAGGGTTTCTGGCAGATCTTTATTGCGGTAGGTCTATCAACCTGGGTAGATGTAGCAAGGTTAGTACGCGGACAGGTAATGGGTTTAAAAGAGGTCGAATTTGTGGAGGCTGCAAGAGCCTTGGGCTTTAGCACGAGCAGAACGATTATCAAACATATATTACCGAACATCGCGGGGCCAATTTTGGTTGTTGCTTCATCTAATTTTGCCTCAGCCATATTGCTGGAAACAGGGTTAAGCTTTTTGGGCTTTGGCGCTCAGCCACCTATGCCAAGCTGGGGTAGCATGATTAAAGAACATTATGGATACATTATTATGGATGCAGCCTACTTAGCGGTTTTGCCCGGGTTAGCCATTATGTTTACGGTTTATGCCTTTAATGTGCTGGCCATAGGCTTACGTGATGCATTTGATGTAAAAGGGCAGAATGTAACCGTTTAAATCCTATCATAAAAAAAGCAGTACCATCACGATACTGCTTACCCTTAAAAACAAAACTTAATTGTTTGTTATAAGTTTGATTATTTTGCTTTCTTCTTATCGAAAGAGAATCTTCGCGCTATACTAAAACCCCAGCGGTACTGTCCCTTAAGCCAAGAAGTATTGGTATCGGTAATAAATTGCGATTCCTGTATGGCCGTGGCATTAGTGAAATTAAGGTGGAAAATATGACCGCCAGTTTCAAACTCCAGTCCGGCACCAAGCGTCTTGTAATATTGTGTTCCCAAGGTGCTTTCGAGGTACGCTTTTTTATCTTTATCTCTGAATGGAATGGTATAATCGGCAACAAAAGCCATACGTTTAGTAATCTTAATACGCCCACCAACCGACAGCGCAAGCATATCGTTCTGATCTCCAAAAACAGTAAAGTTGCGGTGTACGTACGATGGCATTATCAGCATCGAGAAGTTCGAATTAAATTTACGGGCAATTACAGCTTGCACCACATAGGCCAAGCGATCTTGAAATTTACTGTAAGCATTCACCGCTGTTGGGTCAGTTGAAGCTTTTACGGCTGCAATGGTTGTACTGCCAAACAAAGTTACCGCTACGGGTACTTTTTCATCATCTGTTTGTTCCAGCAACCGATATTTTAAGTTTCCTTCATACAATTGTGTTACAACTCCGGCGCCTTTTGCCCTGGCTAAGCCTACAGAAAGTTTATCGCTGATTCCGTATTCAAAACCGATGCGGATATCGGTTGATTGATCCAGACCAAAAAAGTTTTTAACCCCACCGCCTGATCCGGCAATGTCTCCAAACCGGTGATCTACCCTGAAATCCATCTCATTTTTGTAAATGGTTTCATTGGTTTGTATGTTAATGAGTTTGGTTGCTTTAAATGTGGCCTTTACATTCTTTTTTTCTACAGGCATCTGTAATGCGTTTTCGAGCGAATCCTGTGCAGAAGCAACTATTGGTAAACAAAGGGCAAACAAGTATAAAAGTGATTTTAGATGATATTTCATAAGGTTTTATTTTTTAGGTTGATAAGTAGCCGTCATTTTTACCTGTATGGTTTCGGCAATTTGTTTGAAAACAATTGTTGGGATTTTGATGTCGTGATCAGCAAGCTTAACATTAAAGGCCGAACTGGCCTTTATTTCATCGGCAGTAATAATCAACGATCCTTTTGCCTGATATTCTTTGGTAACCCCGTGTATTTGCAGATTTCCTTTTACGGTGATTGGATAGGTGCCTGGTTTTGAAAAATCAATCTGTTCTATAATTTTTCCTTTAAAATCTGAAGTTGGGTATTTATCGCTTTCGATATAGTTTTCGTTAAAATGCTCCTGCATCAACTTTTTCTTAAATTGAAAAGAAGTATTGTTGATTTTGAAAATGATATCGTTGGTTTTGATATTGATAGCCGAAGCACCTGTTTTACTCAACGCATCTATATCTTCAACAGGTGTTGAAGAGAAGAATGAAGAAGTCACATTTTTACTTACCCATATCTGCGCTTTTATGCCTGTGCATAATAACAGGGTTATTAAGGTGAAAAGTAGTTTTTGCATTGGTGTATTTATTTAATTTTTTAATGGAACTATCTCGATTAGCGTTAATTCTTATTTATTATTCTGGCATACCTTTATCAACCCAGGCTTGTAATAATTCTCTTTCGCTCGCGGTTAAAGAACCGCCTCTAGGCATTGTTTTAGTAACCAAAACTGAATTAGCAACACGTGCATCATTTTTTATAGAAGCTAAGCCATTCAATGCCCATACCCCTTTCATTCCCCCATTAGGGCCATGACAGCTGTTACATTTGGTTTGAAATAATGCTCCGGCAAAATTTGAGTAAGTTACATTCGCAGTGGTTACAGGTGTTGGACCATTGGGCGTTGGTGTTTCGGGCTTTAATTCTTCTGCTTGTTTTTTAGAGCAGGCAAAAAGCATGGCAGTAATTGCAGCTAATAAAAAGATTGAATTTTGTTTTTTCATAGGTCTTTACTTAAGATAAAAATTGGTGGTAGATTCATTTCTATATTCTTATATTCGATTGCTATGCAGTGCAATCGAAATTTTTGCGGCGATAGCCGAATTGTTCTTGCTTTTACCGATAGGCATAACATGATCAGAAATACAGCAAATAGAATTGCGATAGCTTGTTTTTTTGCAGCCATATCTGAATTTTTAAAGATTTATGCTTTGTTTTTTTAATAACCACGTGTTTTTAAATAATTTCTATTGAAATCTTAATCGTTACGTACACTTTTTATAATTGGTTGCCTGCAATAAAAAAAAACACAAAAAAAGCCGTCCCGATTTTACATCAGAACGGCTTTCAAGATAAATTTTATTTAAAACCTAGTTAAAATCTTCGGCTTTTAATGGCGGATTAATTTTAATGTCTTTAATTACAACTGAAAACTCCTGAGAACCTTGTGGCGTTGCTACTGATTGAGTTAAGGTAAACGGAAATAACACATCGCCAACTTTTTTATAATTTGAATATTCCGTTGCCTGGCTAATTTCAGCTCCGCCTTTGGTTGTGGTGCTCTCATCTTTTAAAAGTAAGCCAGTTTTGGTATCGTAATATTCAGTTTTCTTTTTGCCCGATGGAGAAGTGATATTTAATTTAAAAGCGTCAGCAGTACCTACCTTTGCTGTTCCGGCTGCTTCAATTTTCGTTCCATCAGTTGCGTAGTACACTTGACTACCATAACCTTTATCATCTTTCTTTTCAGCCAGGTCATCACCGGTTAATTCAGCCTTTTGACCCATTTGCATGGCATAACCTGTTTTGCCATTATAAACCTGTTTCATGGCCGTTTGGCCGCCCATAGAAATTTCCATGCTGCTTAAGTTGGGTGCCATGTTTTTAATGGTAACCGTAAGCTTTTGACCTTGCATTTCCATCTCACCATTTTGCTGTAATGAAGTGATTTTTTTAATAGCGTCTTCACCACCAATCGCTTTAATGTAGTTTTTGATAATTTCTGCAGGTGCAGCTGTTGGCACAGCAGTAGTTTCGGTTGCTTTAACCACATTCGCATAATTATCGTAAGCCTGTGTTTTAAAACCTGCTTTGGCTAAACCTGCTGCAAACGCATCACTTTTGCCCACAATAACAATACGGGTGTTATCATGGTTGTAATATTTTTTGGCTACCCTTAAAATATCATCTGTAGTTACAGCATTAATCTTTTGTAAATAAGTCCGGTAAAAATCCTTTGGTAAGTTATTAATCAAGATATTACTAGCAAAGCCTGCAGTACGTGCCGGATTTTCTAAGCCCAATGCAAACGATCCGTTAAAAAGATTTTTCGCATTCTGTAATTCATCAGCGGTTACCTTTGTGGTACGGATCGTGTTAATTTCTCTTAAAAATTCTACCACTGCACTGTCAACCTTCTCGTTTCTGACAGCTGCATTAGCCGAAAATTTAGATTGGAAACGACCAGAACCTGTGCTTGAGTATGCACCATAAGTAAAGCCATGTTTCTCGCGGAGGTTATCAAATAATCTCGATTCACCGCCACCACCTAAAATTTGATTTGCCAATAAAATCGGGAAATAATCTGGGCTACTCATTGGCAGGTCGATTAAGTTCACAACTGTAATTTCAGATTGAACAGCATTGCTCACGTTAATGATGTCAACTTCAGTTTTGGAAGGATTAGCAACTTTAGTAAGTACTGGTAAAGTTAAGCTAGTGCCTTTCCAATCGCCAAAGGCTTTCTCTGCTAAGGCTTTGGCTACTTCAGGTTTAATATCACCGACAAAAGTTAAATAACCTCTTGATGGGGTAATATATTTCTTATAAGCTGCTTTCACATCGTCTAGAGTAATGCCTGTAATAGAAGCCTCGGTTTCAAACTCCCCGTATGGATGGTTTTTGCCATAAGCCAATGCATTTACTACACGTGTAGAAATGGCTTTTGCACTTTTCTCGTTAGATTTTAATCCGGTAATGGTCTGCGATTTTAATTTTTCGAAAGATTCTGCAGGGAAGGCAGGTTTACGGATACTCTCCGCCATTAAAGCAAATGCCTCAGGAAAATAACGGGTTAAAGCAGAAGCAGAGCCCCCATATGCCCCTGCACTTACATCAGCGCCAAGCTGATCTACGGCTTCGTCAAATTGTGCTTTTGTTTTAGTTGTGGTTCCTTCGTTCAGCATATTGCCCATCAAGCCTACTACGCCCGCTTTTGCACCCTCCGTAATAGGGCCTGCATCGATACTGTAACTTGCTGATACTTTTGGTAGTTTATGGTTTTCTACCACCAAAACAGTAATACCGTTTGCTAATTTATAAATCACAGGATCGCCAACGGTAATAACGGGTGCCGGGCCTGGTTTTGGTTTGTGGCTTCGATCTACAGTTTGTGATGAAATGCCTTGAGCCAATAAGGAAACTGCAGCTATAATGAATAATTTTTTCATGTTTTTGATAATTAAAATGAAAAAGCGATCAGCTTATTTCTTAGGTAAGTAATACAATACAACTCTTTGGTTTTTGTTCAGGTATTTTTTAGCAACGTCTCTGATCTCCTCACGGCTAATAGATCTGATTACCTCTAATTCCTTGTTGATATCGTTTGTATCCTTATCATGGAAAGTATAACCATCGGCCAGGTTTTCGGCAACACCTAACATTTTACTGTTTGCACTTACGTAGTTGTTTTCGAATTTATTCTGCAGTTTTTTATAATCACTTTCGCTAATTAAATCGGTTTGAAGGCGTAAAACTTCTTCATCAATATCTTTTAATAAATCGTTAAGCGGTGTATTCTTATTGGGTAAAGCTAGGGTGATATAAGCGCCATAATCTTCAAGCGAATAGTTAAAAGCAGCCACCTGCAGAGCTGTTTTCTTTTGATCGACCATTTTAGTGCTTAATCTCGAGCTTCCGCCTTCTGATAAAATAGAGCTGATCATACCTAAAACCTTGCTCTCCCTGCTCTTCATTCCTGGTACGCGGTAAGCCGCGAAGATGGCCGGGATCTGAATGTTGGCATCGTAAGCCGTATCGATAATTTCTTTGGTAATTTCTGGTAATTTGAATTCTTGACGAACAATTGGTGCTCCTTTAGGTACTTCGGCAAAGTATGATTTTACTAAAGCTTTAGTCTTCTCTATATCCAAATCGCCGGCAATGGTTAAAACCGCATTGTTGGGCACATAATACTTTTTAAAGAAAGCAATAAACTCGCTTAATTTTGCTGCATCTAAGTGTTCCATTGAGCCAATCGGCTGCCAACGGTAAGGATGCCCATCAAACAAATGACCGAAAATTTTCTCTGTAAATTTTCCGTAAGCAGCGTTATCGATGCGTTGACGCTTTTCTTCCTTAACTACTTCATTTTGATTTTTTACTCCAGCTTCGTTAATTACAGGGTGCAGCATTCTTTCACTTTCTAACCATAAACCCAGTTCTAATTGATTCGATGGAAAAAGTTCATAATAAAAAGTACGGTCTTGAGAAGTATTGGCATTGTTCTGGCCACCATTACTACTCACTATTTTCATAAATTCACCTTTTTTGATATTATCCGAACCTTCGAATAATAGGTGTTCGAAAAAGTGAGCAAAACCTGTACGCTGGGTTTCTTCATCTTTAGAGCCAACATGATACATTACCGAAACGGCAACTACCGGAGCGGTTTTGTCTTGGTGTAGAATGACATGGAGGCCATTGTCAAGGTCGAATTCGGTAAACTGTACTTTTTGGGCAGAAGCACTTAAGCACAGACCGGAAATGGCCAAAGCAAAAAGAATTCTTTTTTTCATTAGTAGTTTTTTTAAATGATTAGAAATAATCAAAGGCGAAAGCGAGCAACTATTTCATTAATAAGTTAATTTGGATTTTTCACTAGCGTGAAACAATAATAAGAACGGGCCTAAATTATGGATTTAAATGAAAAAAGTAATTATTTTATATCCTCTTTTTATATTTTATCGTCGCGTGACATTGGTTTTCAATTCAAATAATCTAAGTTTCTGAATTCATTTAATAACAACTGGCAGTTTAATAATATAGGGGATGGTTTTTGTAAATTATTACTCTTCTGTAATTTTATTAGCTTACTGATTCTATTTTTTCGAGTTTTTACTCATCTTTCTAATAGTACAATTACTTGTTTAGGTGAAAAACAATTTTGATTTCTGTAATTTTATTCTTAATTTGAGTAAAAGTGTCTAGGATTAGATACTGATTATATCGTTTTAATACTATCTATAAAAGACAAAACAATGAAAAAATTACAATTAAGAGCAAGTGCCTTTAACAAAGGTGAAGTGTTAACGAGGGCACAATTAAAAAAAGTATTTGGTGGAGATACGGGGTCTGGGGCTGGATCTGGGCAGGATATTTGTGGGCCGAATGGTCCAATGTTTCATACATTTTGTATACCTGGCCCTCAAGATCCAAGTACTTATCCTTGCACACCTGGTTGGCCGATGGGAGGCCTTGTTTGCCCTAACAGCGGGATATGTTGTAGTCTTCTTTCGTGATTTTAAACAAAAAAAGCGAATATTAAACTCGCTTTTTTTGAAATATATCTTATCTCCAGGCTTTGTATTGGTTTATTAAGCCGTTGGTAGAACTATCATGGCTCGAAACTTTTTCGTTGCCTGCCAGCTCCGGAAGAATCTTTTTGGCCAATTGCTTGCCAAGTTCTACTCCCCACTGATCGAAACTAAAGATGTTCCAGATAATTCCCTGAACAAATATTTTATGTTCGTAAATGGCAACTAAACTGCCTAAAGTATATGGCGTTACTTTTTTCAATAAGATGGAATTTGTTGGACGATTGCCTTCGAATACTTTAAACGGCGCAATTTTTTCGATTTCTAAATCAGATTTGCCTTCTTTCTTTAACTCAGCAGTTACTTCTTCTTCGGTTTTACCGTTCATTAAAGCTTCTGTTTGTGCGAAGAAGTTTGATAGTAAAATTGGATGATGATCGCCTAGTGGGTTTAAGCTCTGTGCCGGAGCAATAAAATCGGCAGGAATAATTCTTGTACCCTGGTGGATTAACTGGTAAAAGGCATGCTGGCCATTTGTTCCGGGCTCACCCCAGATAATTGGTCCGGTTTCATAATCAACCTCATTCCCATTTCTATCTACATGTTTACCATTGCTCTCCATATCTCCCTGTTGGAAATAAGCAGCAAAACGGTGCATATATTGGTCGTAAGGTAAAATAACCTGTGTTTCTGCATTGTAGAAATTGATATACCAAACGCCTAATAAACCCAAAATTACAGGCAGGTTGCTTTCAAACTCAGCGGTTTTAAAATGGTTATCAGTTGCGTGGGCACCAGCTAACAATTGTTTAAAATTATCAAAGCCTATACTTAATGAGATGGATAAACCGATAGCGCTCCATAATGAGTAACGACCTCCAACCCAATCCCAAAACTCAAACATATTTTCGGTATCGATTCCAAAAGCAGAAACGTCTTTAGCATTGGTAGATAATGCGGCAAAGTGTTTAGCGATATCATTTTCTTTTCCGCCTTTATCCAAAAACCAAGAGCGTGCAGAGTGCGCATTCGTCATGGTTTCTTGTGTAGTAAAAGTTTTTGATGCGACTAAGAATAATGTTGTCTCAGCATTTAAATCTGCTAATGTTTCGGCGATGTGCGTGCCATCAATATTCGAAACAAAGTGAATGTTTAAGTGATTTTTATAGTGTTTTAGGGCCTCGGTAACCATTACAGGACCTAAGTCTGACCCACCGATACCAATATTAACTACATCAGTAATGGCTTTGCCTGTATAACCTTTCCATTCACCGCTAATAATGCCGTCGCTAAATTTCTCCATTTTAGCCAGTACCGCATTTACTTCGGGCATCACATCTTTACCATCAACTAAAATTGGCGTATTGCTTAAATTACGTAAGGCAATATGAAGTACCGAACGGTCTTCAGTTTCATTAATTTTATCGCCGTTGTACATCGATTTTATAGCTTCATCCAATTTACACTCGCGTGCCAATTGAATCAATAGTGCTAATGTTTCATCGCTGATGCGGTTCTTGCTATAATCTAGCAGGATATCCTCAAAAAAAACAGAAAACTTATTGAAACGATCTGCATCCTCAGCAAAAAGATCTTTAATGCTTTTTTGATTAATATCTATAAAATGATCGGCTAAATACTTATAGGCCTCAGTTTCTGTGAAATTTACTTTAGGTAACATAATCTTTGTTTTTTTGTAAAAGTAATAAAGCAAAAATT
>Ga0163161_10002072_pt1 | contig 14539 bp, 13 predicted proteins | sample S45metaG_FD_129847 | JGI IMG/M metagenome (GOLD analysis project Ga0163161, IMG submission 129847) | Switchgrass rhizosphere microbial communities from Kellogg Biological Station, Michigan, USA - S4-5 metaG | ecosystem: Host-associated > Plants > Roots > Rhizosphere > Soil | place: USA... | reverse complement strand
TGAATAGGTGTTGGAGTTTCAAATCCAAGATCCTTTACGGCATTAACGACGTCATCACTTATCCCCAATAATTGAAATGGGTTTGTCATTCGTCTTTTTATTTTTAATTGAGCCGCAAAGGTACGGTTAATAATCCGTATTTTACAGAGAATCAAGTAAATAGTTTTTTAAGCTAAATATTTGAAAATAAGGTGATAAGGGGGGAGGTTATATGGATGATGGGAAATGGGTGGTGGAATGGGTTTAAAAGGAGATGGTAACCAAGGCAAAGACGTATGTTTTTTATTTGGAAAGCAACTGTAGCGGGGCTTAGGTCGCGGCAGTCCCGTTTTCCGTTTCAATCTTTTTAAACCTTACAGGTTTTTAAAAAGGATTTCCACACCAACCGGGTTTAGGTGGCCCGGGCGATGCAGCTATTTACGTTTGTTGTTGAAGAGCCATTTGGGCAGCTCATCTGTTAAAATTGCGGGCGCGAAAATATCGTTGTGGGCAAGATTATCGAATTCCCAGAACCGGGTTTTGTTTTTATAGCTTACCGCTTCAAAAAACTGTTTGTCGCTATCAAAAGGGTTCTCGGTGTCTATAGTGCCGTGGATGAGCCATATAGGGATGTTCGCCAGTGCATTTACCTGGTCGAATTGCGGTATGCCCGAAATACTGATCCCTGCGGCAAATAACTCTGGTTTTAACGCTAAAGCGTTGATCACCGAAGAAGCACCCATCGAAAAACCGATGAGGTAAATCCTTTTTTCATCGATATTTAAAGTGTTTTTTAAGCTGTCGATCAGCTCTAAGGAAGTTGTTAGGCAGGGCTGTGGTACCGAAGTTAATACATTTCTGCTTCGATCTAAAACATAATTCGACGAACGTGAAGGAAATTGGGGTGCTAAAATGAAAGCAGGGTATTTTAACTGGAGTTCGGCGCTGGCGAATAGTTTTGCCAATATGCCCAGCTGACTGGTATTGTCGTTCCCAACGGCATTTGATCCATGAAACACGATCACCAATGGAAGTTTGCCTTTGGTGTTATTGGGTTTTAACAATCGGTATACAATTGCGGTATCAGCTGTGCCTTTGAATGATCCTCTCGTAAAAGCATCGGTATTTGAACCTTTTATTCCTGCTATCCTTTGTTTAAGATAAAGCGAATCAGCACTTTTAGCGATCTTGGTTTTTCCAAAAGTATGAATGCGCTTGCTACATGATAAGATTCCGCAAAGCAAAAATACAACAGAAGCAAAAGAAGCAAGGTTTAATTTTATCCGCATAGAGAGGTAATTTTCTGTTGAAATGAAAGAATTATCTTAACCTTTCCGCCGAACGGATCAATCTTTCATCTTTATTGATGCCGAAAATACCCAATACTACAAATAAAATGGCTACAGCTGGTAAATAAGCACCAACCCCAAAACTTGCCCCCTCAACACCACCCGGTAATTTTTGGGCGTATACACTACACAAAAAAGCAAATCCAACAATTAATAGGATTGAAATTATGGCAAAGCGCTTTTGGAAACTTCTTTTTCTATAATTGAAAATATTGATAAAACAGATAAGTGCTACAGCGATGTTGGTTATTAATAAGGGATAGGTCGGCTGGATCATAGTTGACATATATTCACCCAAATCCCAGGTAGATGAAACACCCCAGGTATACAGTACAGGGAAGGGAGTCCCATTTATATTTTTACTCATTATAGGCAAAAACAACATCAAAACCAATGTTAAAGCCGCCAATAAAAACCAGATCGATTGTATTCTTTGTATCATAGTTTAACGTAGGCGCTCAGCCGAACGGATCAATTTTTCATCCTTTCCAATACTTCTTATAGCCAGTAGGGTAAAAATAATGTTGCCTAGTGGCAGAAACAGACCTGGATTAATTTCTGCATGCTCAATACCTCCAGGAATTTGTTGGGCTAAGTGAAATAGCCAAAAAGATAGGCCTAAAATGAATGCGACGTTTATAATAGCAATTCGTTTTTGTAATGCTCTGTTTCTAAAATTGAAAATGTTAATTAAGCTAAGTAGTCCAGCTAAAACGGTAATAATAAGTAAAGGAGTGTTGATAGCTGATGCCGTTTCGACACCATTTTTAAATTCTTTAATTCCTGTTCCAAATAATACATAGCCTGTATTTTCATTAACAATTGTTAAAATAGGAACAAATAGTAAACATAAAATTATAATTGACGCTAATAAAAGCCAGATCGATTGTATTCTTTGTATCATGAATGTAAAATGTATAGCAACAAATCTAGCCTTTTTTGAGAAAAGAAAGAAAGATTAAAGTTCTGAAACAGCGCTGGGGATATAAGAATCATGAATTGCAATTTTTGGTCAATATTTTACGCTAAACTCTTAAGTCCAAACGTTCAATGCCAAAGGGCACCGCTTTGGGTAAAAAAGGTATTACATCCAGCTGTTCTGCGATGGCAGTCTTTTAAATCGATTAACTTTGATCAACCACACTAACAAACAATTTATGCTAAAAAACTTACTTTTTCTAGTACTCTTATTTGCTGTTATAAAAACCTATGCACAAGATACCCTTAAATTTGAAAAAGCATTAACGGTAGCCAGCGGTAGCCGTTATGGCCGTGAAGCCACTTATACTGATCTATTGGCCTGGCAAATGGCTAACGGAAAATTAGAAAAGCCGACAGAAAACGGAACATTTTCGGCAGGTAAAGATGGACAAAAAGTGTTATGGAAAGCCATTAAAGCAGATGCCAATGGCCGCTTTAGTGCATTCTCGCGAAGATCTTCTCAAACCACAAATAATCCCTTCCTGAATCCGGGTAGTATAGATAGAGGTTCTGATTATATTTACGTTACTTATACTTCTCCTAAAGAACAAACTGCAATTTTAAATGTAATGGGTGGCAATAGCTTGTTTTTTAATGGTACCCCGCACATGGGCGATCCTTATGCCTCGGGTTATATGAATATTCCGGTTCAGTTAAGAAAAGGCCTGAACGAACTTTTTGTAAGAGCCGTCAGCATATTGCCAATGATCATCATTGACACAAAAAAAATACGCATCCATACAGATGATATTACTTTGCCGAGCATTGTGCTCAATCAGGCAAACACTGTGCTGAAAGGGGCACTAACAGTATGTAATTCTTCTTTGAAAGATTTAAATGATTTGCACTTCAAAACCATTTTAAATGGAAAACAACTGGAATTAGCCATTCCGCGCATTGCAAAACTGAGCATGCGAAAAGTGATTTTCGAGTTAGACGCAAGCGGCATCACAACACCAGGTAATTATAATCTCGAAATACAACTCTTACAGAACAAAAAAAATGTAGATCAGAAAACGATTGCAATTGAAGCTTTGGCAAATTCGTCAACTCATAAACAGACCTTTATAAGCAAAATTGATGGTAGCTTGCAATATTTCGCAGTTACCCCACAACTTAACGGCTGGAAACCAAATTCGGCATTGTTTCTTTCCGTACATGGCGCTGGAGTAGAGGCCATTGGTCAGGCAAAAGCCTATAAATCTAAAGATTGGGGAACCATAGTTGCGGCCACTAACCGCAGGCCAAGGGGCTTTAATTGGGAAGACTGGGGCCGCCAGGATGCCTTAGAGGTGCTGGCATTGGCTAAAGATCAGTTTAAACCAAGCGATAAACAGATTTACCTCACGGGTCATTCTATGGGTGGGCACGGCACCTGGTTTTTAGGCGCCACTTACCCCGATAAATGGGCAGCCATTGCACCTGCTGCAGGTTATGCTTCGCTTAAAGATTATGGTTCTGCAGATGGGAAAATTCCTGACAGCAGTAAAAATATGGTCGAGAGAATGTTGTTACGGGCTGGTAATCAAAGTGATGTGCCTAAAATAGCGACAAATTATACGCCATTAGGTGTTTATATATTGCATGGTGATGCCGATAAGGTTGTGCCGGTTAGTTATGCGAGGCAAATGAAGAAATTGCTTTCGGGTTTTCATGCCGATTTTAGTTATTACGAATACCCGGGAGGCGAGCACTGGTTCGGCGATCAGAGTGTAGATTGGCCACCTATTTTCAGCTTTTTTAAGTGGCATACCATTGCTGCCGATTCTGCTGTAAACCGCATCGATTTTACGACATCCAGTCCGGGGATTTCGGCTACTTATCGCTGGGCTACCATTTATCAGCAAACGCAGCCCTTACAATATAGCCGCATCATTTTAATGCGAGACCGGAAGCTATCAAGCATTGTAGGTACAACCCAGAACGTTGCGCTTTTAAAATTGGCGCTAACAGATTTTGGTGCAAAAACAACTGTAAAAATTACTTTAGATAGCTTAAATGTTATTACTTATGCCACCCAAAGCGCTAACGATACGCTCTTTTTAGCGAAAAACAATGCATCATGGCAAATCATCACAAAGATGGATAAAAGAGATAAAAACCCGTTGAGGTATGGCACTTTTAAAGAAGCGTTTAACCATAAAATGGTTTTTGTAGTGGGAACAAGCGGTGCCGCCGAAGCCAATATGGCTAATTTAAATAAAGCCAATTACGATGCCGAAACCTGGTATTACCGTGGTAACGGAGCAGTTGATATCATAATGGATAAAGAATTTTCAGCATCAAAATATCAGGGGCGTAATATTATTTTATATGGAAACTCCGAAAATAATTCCGCCTGGAAAAAATTACTTGGCAATTGCCCGATACAGGTAAGCAGTTCGCAAATAACCACAACACAAGGCACATGGAAAGGAGATGATTTAGCTGCATATTATATTTGGCCACAACAGGATGATCAACTCTTGATAGGCGTAGTGGCCAGTACCGGAGTAGCAGGAATGAAAGCTGCCTACGCCAACCAGTATTTTGCGGGTGGCAGTGGTTTCCCTGATTTTATGGTATTTTCATCAGACTTGCCAAAAGAAGGAAACCTAGGCATTAAACTAGCTGGTTTTTACAATAATAAATGGCAGTTTGACAAAAAAAAATACCGCTAAACCATAGTGAAGGATAATCGGAATAAATGAAGTACGTGTTCCTTTAATAAAAGGAAAAAAGTACTTTTGCATCGCTTTGAGTAAAAAAAGGTATTTCATACAAATCGCATACGATGGCAGCTTATACCATGGCTGGCAAACCCAACCCAATGCAATCACCGTTCAGGAATTGCTGGATAAGGCGATGTCTGTGTTTTTTCGGCAGCCTATCGAAACTTTGGGGTGTGGCAGAACAGACGCCGGGGTACATGCTACTGATTTTTATGCCCATTTTGATGTGGAAGGCGTAGAAGAAGCAAAGGTATTAAATGCCATAACCGGGATCAACGCCATGCTGCCGTATCAAATTGCAGCGAAACGGATTATACCTGTGCGCGATGATGCCCATGCCCGCTTTGATGCCACTGCACGTGCCTATCAATATTTCCTGCACTTCGAAAAGGATCCTTTTAAATTAAACCGGTCGTGGTTGGTTAAAGATCAGCTCGATGTTGCGGCGATGAACGAGGCAGCTGCGATTTTATTAAATTATACCGATTTTTCATGTTTCAGCAAATCGAATACCCAAACTTTTACCAATAATTGTAAAATCACCAAAGCGGTTTTCGAACAGCAGAAAGATGGATTGGTTTTTACCATTCAGGCCGACCGCTTTTTACGCAATATGGTACGGGCCATTATGGGGACCTTAGTAGAAATCGGTAAAAAAGAGATAAATTTGGCCGATTTTAAAGCAATAATAGAAAGTAAAAACCGAAGTAAGGCCGGGCAATCGGTACCTGCCTGTGGTTTGTATTTAGTGAAGATAGAATACCCGTATTTGGGTTAACTGTATAAACTGGTTAATCGGTTTAAACCCCACTAACCCATTTCAAATATTAAACAGTTGGCCGAATAACAGTTAACCAATTTAACCCATTAACCAGTTAACCATAACATGGCAGTTACAGGCGACGTATATAACACCGGATTACTGAAACGTATTTTTCAATACGTAAAGCCTTACCGTGCCGTTTTTGTATGGTCGGTTATTTTAACCATTCTGCTTGCCGCCATTTCCCCCGTACGTCCGTTTTTGATTAAATACACGCTGGATCATTATATTTTAACAGGCAATTATTCGGGTTTGGTGAATATGACCATGCTGATGGTTTTTATGTTGATCTTACAGACTTTAATCCAATATAACCACACACTATTAACCAATACGCTTGGGCAATCGGTTATCCGCGACCTGCGGATCAATGTTTTTAACCATATCACAAAACTTCGTCTTAAATTCTTTGATAAAACACCGATAGGGCAATTAATTACCCGAACAGTCTCCGATTTAGAAACCATTGCCGATATTTTTTCTGAAGGTTTAATTTCCATGATCGGCGATAGTTTGCAGGTGGTGGTGATTGTGTGCGTAATGTTATATACCGATTGGCAATTGAGTTTGGTGGTGCTTTTGCCTATTCCACTCTTGATCATTGCAACAAGAAAATTCCAGAAAGCCATTAAGGTGGCCTTTCAGGAAATCAGAAATGAGGTTTCCAATCTCAATACCTTTTTACAGGAACACATTACAGGGGTATCAATCGTACAATATTTTGCCCGGGAGAAACAGGAATACCGGAAATTTTACGCCATCAACAAACGTTACCGTGATGCCAATATCCGTTCTAACTGGTATTATTCTATCTTTTTCCCGGTGGTGGAGTTAATCTCGGCCATGTCGTTGGGTTTATTGGTTTGGTATGGTGCAAAAAGCATCCTTTCTAAACCGTTGGACGTAACGCCTGGTACCATCACCCAGTTTATCATGTACCTGGGCATGGTATTTACACCGATCCGCCAGTTGGCCGATAAATTTAATACCCTGCAGATGGGAATGGTAGGCGCCGAACGTGTATTTAAAGTTTTGGATACCGATGAGACTACGCCAAATGAGGGCACGCAAAAACCTGCCAAATTGGAAGGAAACATTAAATTCGAAAAGGTTTGGTTTGCCTATAACGACGAAAACTACGTATTGAAAGATCTTAGCTTTGAGGTGAAAGCGGGTCAAACCGTAGCACTAGTTGGTGCTACTGGTGCGGGTAAATCTTCAACTATCAATATCCTGAACCGTTTTTACGAAGTAAGAAAAGGAGATATTACCGTAGATGGTATTCATATTGAAGATTTCGAGTTGGATTACCTCAGAAGTCACATCGCCACCGTACTTCAGGATGTTTTCCTGTTTTCAGATACCATTTTAAACAACATCACGCTCAATAATCCCGAGATTACCATTGAAGAGGTTGTTAATGCAGCAAAAAAGGTTGGAGCACACGATTTTATTGAGCGTTTGCCTGGCGGTTATCAATATAATGTGATGGAGAGGGGCGCTACACTTTCGGCAGGACAGGCGCAGTTGATTTCTTTTATTCGTGCCTTGGTACACAATCCTGCCATTCTGGTTTTAGATGAGGCCACTTCATCAGTAGATACCGAAACAGAGTTGTTGATCCAAAAAGCCATTGATAACCTTATGGAAGGCCGTACCTCAATTGTAATTGCCCACCGTTTATCCACCATTCAAAAGGCCGATCAGATCATTGTACTCGATAAAGGGGAGATCAAAGAAAAAGGCACCCACCAACAGTTGCTCAGGTTAAACGGTTATTATAAAAAACTTTACGATCTGCAGTTTTCGTCGAAGGGGATTGCTAAAGTTTAAAGCCCATTTATTCTCAGGATTTTCTTAATTTAACACCTTCCTAAATCCAATAAGAAGATGAAATTATTAAGATTGTTTATCCTGTTTTTGCTCTCGGCAATAACGCTAAACCTTTCTGCACAGCAGAAAAAATATGTAATGGTGATCCATGGTGGTGCAGGTACCATTCTGAAGAAAAACATGACGCCGGAGAAAGAAGCTGCTTATATCGCTGCCCTTACAAAGGCCCTAAACGCAGGTTATGCCGAAATTAAAGCAGGTAAATCGAGTCTTGACGCCGTAGAGGCCACTATCCATGTGTTAGAAAACGATCCGCATTTTAATGCGGGTAAAGGCGCTGTTTTTACCCACGATGGCAGAAATGAACTCGATGCCGCAATTATGGATGGTAAAACTTTAATGGCAGGAGCTGTTGCCGGGGTTACGACCATTAAAAATCCGATTTCTGCTGCAAGGGCCGTAATGGAAAAATCAGAGCATGTGATGATGGTTGGTGCCGGGGCCGATCAGTTTGCAAAAGAGGCCGGACTGGAAATCGTTGATCCTAAATACTACTGGACAAAAGAACGTTGGGATGGTTTACAGGAGGCCATTAAAGAGGATTCTACTAAAGCGGTGTTAGACCATGGAAGCAAAAAATCAGAATTGTTTGGCATCAAAAACCGTGATTATAAATTTGGTACGGTAGGCTGTGTGGCCTTAGATAAAGCGGGTAACCTGGCAGCAGGTACTTCTACTGGTGGCATGACGAACAAAAAATATGGTAGGGTGGGCGATGCACCGATTATTGGTGCGGGTACCTATTGTAATAATGAAACTGCCGGCATTTCTTGCACGGGCTGGGGCGAATTTTATATCCGTAACGTGGTAGCCAAAACCATTTCCGATTTAATGGAATATAAAGGATTATCCGTCGCCGAAGCTTCGAAAATTGTATTGGATAAAGTGGGCAAAATGGGTGGCGATGGTGGCTTGATTGCTTTAGATAAAAAAGGCAATGTGGCTTTACCATTCAATACCGAAGGGATGTACAGAGGTACCATTACCGCTGATGGAAAAATTGAAGTAAACATTTATAAATAATGAAGAAACTTTTTTTAAGCTTGCTATTGGTTGGTTTTTCCCTATTGGTAAACGCACAAAGCAAACCGGCTAAAGGCAACTTGTTTATTATTGGTGGTGGCAACCGTTCTGATGCTTTGATGAAAGAAATGCTGAATACCGCCAACCTAACAGCCAGTGATTATATCATTGTATTGCCAATGGCCAGCGAAATCCCAGATTCGGGTTTCAAAAGCCTTGCTGCCCAATTGAAAAAAATAGGCAATAAAACGGTCAGGAATTTCAATTTTAGCAAACACGATGCGAACAATAAAAAATGGATTGATTCGCTTACCGGAGCAAAACTGATCTACATTTTAGGTGGCGACCAAAACCGTTTTATGAAATCGGTGCTCCATACACCCGTGTATAATGCCATCCATAAAGCTTATCAAAATGGTGCTACCATTGCGGGAACAAGCGCGGGTGCGGCCGTAATGAGTAAATACATGATTACAGGCCAACAGCTTTTGGATACTGTGTACAAGGAAACCTTTAACAAACTTTGGAATAAAAACATCGAATTTTCGGAGGGGATGGGTTTGTTGGAAAATACCATTATCGATCAGCATTTTTTAAAACGCAGCCGCTATAACCGGCTAATATCAGCTTTGGCCGCGCATCCTGATCTGGTTTGTATAGGCATTGATGAAAGTACGGCGATCATTGTTCATGGCAATAAAGCAAAGGTAGCTGGCGAAAGTCAGGTAATCCGTTTCGCTAACCCTAAAGCGCTTAAAAATACGGACAAAGGTTTGCTAAAATTTAAACAGGCAGAATTTGGAATCTTCACTGCTGGTGATATAATCGACATTAAACCTTAAATAACGTACTTTTAAATTGTTAACCCACTTACGTTTGCGCCCCTTCTAACGAGCGCAGCAATAATATTGCGATTCAATCGCCTGGATAAGAGCATACCCATTGAAATCGGTATAGGTTTTTATTTCAGCTCACTTTATATTTATAAAGAATTTAAACGAAAAGAAAAATTACGCTATCTTTCATTTTTCCAAACCGGGTTTATTTATAACGGATATTTTTATTCATGTTGTACTGATCGGAGTCGAAGTGCTTTCAAATTATAAAAATAAGATACTCAATGAGCTCACTTGACATATGGGATAAATTAACAAATTTCAATCGTTTAAATGAAAAAATATTCTCCAATAACCCCATGTAGATGACGTTACTAGAATTTGTAAAGAAAGTATTTTCCAATTTAACCTTCCAGGTTATTTTAGCCATCATCATAGGGATTAGTGTTGGTGCTTACTTTCCCGGTTTTGCGCCAACGGCTAAATTAATCAGTCAGGGTTTTATCAACCTGATCAGCATGTTAATTGCCCCGATTATATTCTTTACGATTGTTTTGGGGATCGCACACATGGGCGATATGAAAAAGGTGGGCCGGGTAGGGGGTAAGGCGCTTTTGTATTTCGAAATCGTAAGTACAGTGGCTATTGCGATCGGTTTGTTGGTGGCCAATATTTTAAAACCAGGTGCCGGAATGGTAGCCAAAGCGGGTGATGCGGCCAAGATTACGGGTTATGCTGAGCAAGCGAAGGATATGAACTGGGCCGAATTCTTTTTACATATTATTCCGCATAACGTGATTGCCGCTTTCGCAGAAGGAAATATTTTACAGATTTTGCTCTTTGCCATACTTTTTGGTTATGGCTTAAATAAACTGGGCGGAGAGGGAACTAGCGTGCTCAATGCATTCGACAAAATATCGAAAGTGCTTTTCAAAATTATGAAGGTAATTATGCGCCTGGCACCAATCGGGGCTTTCGGTGGAATGGCATTTAGCATCGGTACCCATGGACTGCAAAGTATAGTGGGCATGGCCAAACTCATGGGCTCGGTTTACCTCACCTGCATTCTGTTTATTTTTATTGTATTAAACGGGATTTGCAGATACTATAAATTTAGTTTATGGCAATATCTGAAGTACATCCGTCAGGAAATTTTAATTGTACTGGGTACCTCTTCTTCAGAGTCTGCCCTGCCAAGTATGATGCAGAAAATGGAAGCTATTGGTTGCGATAAATCGGTTGTCGGTTTAGTTATCCCAACGGGTTATTCATTTAATCTTGATGGAACAGCGATTTATCTGGCCATGTCGGTGATCTTTCTTTGTCAGGTTTTTCATGTCGACTTATCCCTGGGACAGCAGATTACGGTTTTAGGCGTTTTAATGGTTACTTCCAAAGGCGCTGCGGGTGTTACGGGAAGTGGCTTTATTGTTTTGGTATCTACCCTGACCGCGTTAAAGATTATGCCCATCGAACACATTTCGATATTAATCGGTGTAGACCGTTTTATGAGCGAAGCCAGGGCCATCACCAATGTAATTGGAAACGGCGTAGCTACAATCGTAATAGCGAAAAGTGAAAACCAGTTTGATGAAGAGAAATATCAAAATGCTATTCGAATAGAGAAAGCATAGAAAGTTTGGAGTTCTCAGTTTGGAGTTTTCAGTTTTGGGAGCAGAAAGCAAATCCTTAGTTTGGAGTTTAGTGCTCGGAGTTGATCGGTCTATAAACTAAAAACTCCGAACCTTAACTAATTAATCGGTAAGGATGCCGGCCCATTGGATAACTCCCAGCTAAAAACTCCGAACCCTTAACTAATTAATAGGTAAGGATGCCGGCCCACTGGGTGACTCCGAACTAAAAACTCCGAACTCCCAACTAATTAATGGGTACGGATACCGGCCCACTGGGTGACTCCGAACTAAAAACTCCAAACTCCCAACTAATTACCTATCTTTGCAGCAGAAACATGCACACAGCTTGTTTAATTAACTCATAGCACATTGGCTCAAGAAGAACAAAATAACCGCAAAGAAAAAAGCGAGTTACATCCACGCAACAAACACCGTTCGCGTTACAATTTCAAACAACTTACTGCAACTTCTAAAGAATTGAAACGTTTCGTTTTTAAAAACGAGCATAACGACGATTCTATCGATTTTGCTGATCAAAATGCTGTTAAAGCGCTTAACAGGGCCTTATTAAAGTATTTCTATAACATCTCCCAATGGGATATCCCTGCCGATTTTCTTTGTCCGCCAATTCCGGGCAGGGCCGATTACATCCATTATGTTGCTGATCTTTTAGGCTCAAGCAATAAAGGCAAAAATCCAAAGGGTGCCAACATCAATGTATTGGATATCGGCGTAGGTGCCAATTGTATTTATCCGATCATCGGTCATCAGGAATATGGCTGGAGTTTCGTTGGAACAGAGATTGACCCACTTTCGGTGGATTCTGCCAAACGTATTATCGAAGCCAATAAACCTTTGCAGGGTGCGGTAGAAATCCGTCAGCAATCTTCAAAAATGGGCATTTTTAGAGGTGTTGTTGGGGGTAAAGAACGTTTCGATGCCGTAGTTTGTAACCCACCATTCCACGCTTCGTTAAAAGAGGCCGAGCAGGGTACCCGTCAGAAATGGCGCAACCTGGGTGGAAATGAAAAAGAGGTAAAACACGTATTAAACTTTGGTGGAAACAAAGCCGAACTTTGGTGCCCGGGTGGCGAACGTGCTTTTGTAGAGCAGATGATTATCCAGAGCGAGCAGATCAAAAACCAGGTATTGTGGTTTACTTCACTGGTATCAAAAAGTGCAAACTTAAAAAGCATTTATAGCGCTTTGGTTAAGGCCAATGCTTTTGAGGTAACTACCGTTCAAATGAGCCAGGGACAAAAAATCAGTCGCTTTGTAGCCTGGACTTTCCATGATGAAGCTGCACAGGCAGAGTGGGCAAAGGGTTGGAAAACTGAACCGAAACCAAAAACAGATAGTGCTAAGGCTGAAGTCAAAAGCCTTTAATCTGATCAATAATAATAAAGCAAAGCCGGATTAGCAATCAGTTAATCCGGCTTTTTATGTTGGCCCGGTTTTGCAATTCCGGTTAGGAAAAAACTGGAGCATGGAACTGTAATCCATCAGTATTTAACTGTAAACTCACAACCGAGAACTGTCAACTGATCTTCGTATCGAAGAGATAGCCAACCAAAGCGGTAATCACCATGGCAACCGTTCCCCAAAAGCAGATCCTAATTATACCTTTAACCATATTTGAGCCCCCAGCCTTTGCGGCAATTGCGCCCGACAGGGCCAAAAAGACAATGGCGAAACCATATTGATAAAATACCATCGATTTGATAGGCGCAAGAAAAGCCACTAAAAAGGGTAGGATGCCGCCGCTGATAAAGGAAGCACCAGATGCAAATGCAGCTTGAAGCGGTTTAGGCTGGGTAATTTCATTGATGCCCAGTTCGTCTCTTGCATGTGCCACCAGTGCATCTTTTTCGGTGAGTTTGATGGCCACCTGCATGGCTAAATCTTCATCTAAACCTTGTGCTACATATATCTTCGCCAGTTCCCTGAGTTCATTTCTGGCATAGTTTCGAGCTCAATTTTTTCGCGTTCCAGATCTGCTTTTTCAATATCCGCCTGTGAGCTCACCGAAACATATTCGCCTGCTGCCATCGATAAAGCACCGGCAACCAAACCCGCCAGGGCTGCCAATACAATAGGACTTCTGGTCTCACTTGCTGCAGCGATACCGATCACCAAACTCGTTGTCGAAATAATGCCATCATTGGCGCCAAGCACGGCCGCTCTAAGCCAGCCCGTTCTATTGGTATAATGTTGTTCCAGTTCCATTGTTTGGTGATTTGTTCGCTAATGTAGTGTATTAAGCCCCCCTTTGAAGAGAGCTGGGGGATGAAAAACTAATGCAACTCCCAATATCCTCATTTCTTCTCGTAAACAATCATAATGGTTAGATCGTTGCCCGCATTTGGCATGATGCCATGCGAGCTGCCCGGACGGGTTAAAATGGCATCGCCAGGTTTAACAGCAAAGGTTTTGCCGTTCATTTGCATGGTCCCGTTTCCACTGATGACATAATAAATCTCATCCTCTTTCTGCAAATGATAACCAATAGCGGAGCCTGGTTTTAAAATCCTTTTCCTAAAGGCTGTTTTAAGGTTTTTGGCATTGGCAAAAAAGTTAAAACCAATGGTTTTACCGCCACCGTTATGTGTTCCAGATTCTTCTTTTGCCACTTCAACATCGTTTTGAAGGATGTATTTGCTCGTATCGGCACTTTGTGCATGTACCTCAACGGAAATGAAAGTTGCAATAGTGGTGATTAAAATTAATAGGAGTTTTCTCATCTTGATATTATTAACTTTTAGCTTTGGTCTTTCTGCTTTAGTCTTCAGAGGTAAATTTAAGCGTTTTGACCGGATGTTGCCACAAGCCCAAGTACTTTGTTACTGAACCTGATCGTTTGGTTCTGGTTTTCACCGGAGGCAGCGGAGATCAGGATTAAAGGCCCAAAAGAACCAGACTGCTCATTTCCTACTCCCAGGCACTGATGTTTTTGATTTGAAAATGTATGGTTTACCGCCCTTTGTTTAGGTTCCGCCCTGCCATCCACTATAGCTCCGATAAAAGGAATCGGAGGCTGCCGTTCCTGTCAGGTTTATAGCTGAAGCACCTGTTCCTGGTATGGGTACTAAAGTGTGTGTAGTATGGAGCACTGCAGCAGTCACTTATCGCTTTAGCTTTAGTCTTTCCCCTTCGGCCTTTTGCATAGCAGACTAAAGCTCCCTTCAGTCATTTCCTTACATTTTCCTGAAAAAACGGACTAAATAATATGGTTTTAGATTTGAATTCCAGTTCAATAATATTAGCTTTGCACAAAAAAAATATTGATACATGAGCGTTTTAGTAAATAAAG
>Ga0163161_10002071_pt1 | contig 14546 bp, 10 predicted proteins | sample S45metaG_FD_129847 | JGI IMG/M metagenome (GOLD analysis project Ga0163161, IMG submission 129847) | Switchgrass rhizosphere microbial communities from Kellogg Biological Station, Michigan, USA - S4-5 metaG | ecosystem: Host-associated > Plants > Roots > Rhizosphere > Soil | place: USA... | reverse complement strand
TAAAAAAGAAGTTGTTATGAACCGAATGGAACGTATTAAATAGTTATAAGAACGACTCTCATAGTGAGTTATTTTCATAAGCTTATGAGTAAAAAGCATATGGCCGCAGAGAACACAGTAATTCTGGATGGCGGCATGGGCCGTGAACTGCAACGCCGCGGTGCGCCGTTCCGGCAGCCGGAGTGGTCGGCGCTGGCGTTGAGCGAAGCGCCACAGGCGGTGGAGGCCGTGCATGCGGCCTATATCGACAGTGGTGCCAATGTGATCACCAGCAACAGCTATGCGGTGGTGCCGTTCCATATCGGCGAGGCGCGCTTTGCTGCCGAAGGCCAGGCCCTGGCGGCGCTGGCGGGTGAATTGGCCAGACGGGCGGTGCAGGCTTCGGGCAAGGCCGTGCGTGTGGCCGGCTCGTTGCCGCCGTTGTTTGGTTCGTATCGGCCTGATCTGTTCGAGCCGCAGCGCGTGTCTGAGCTGTTGACGCCACTGGTGCAGGGCCTGGCACCCCATGTCGACCTGTGGCTGGCGGAGACCCAGAGCTCAATCGTCGAAGCGCGGGCTATTCATGCGGGCCTGCCGAAGGATGGCAAGCCGTTCTGGCTGTCGTTTACCTTGAAAGACGAAGACACCGACGAAGTACCGCGCCTGCGCTCCGGCGAACCGGTGGCGGACGCGGCCGAAGCCGCCGCGCAGTTGGGCGTGCAAGTGTTGCTGTTCAACTGCAGCCAGCCGGAAGTGATCGGCGCGGCGATCGATGCCGCCCGCCAGACCTTCGAGCGGCTGGGCGTGGCGATTCAGATCGGCGCCTACGCCAACGCCTTCCCGCCACAGCCCAAGGAAGCCACGGCCAACGACGGCCTGGATCCCTTGCGCGAAGATCTCGACCCGCCGGGCTACCTGCAGTGGGCCGCGGACTGGCAAAAGCGCGGTGCCAGCCACTTGGGCGGTTGCTGCGGGATCGGGCCGGAGCACATTGCGGTGCTGGCCCAGAAGCTGGACTAAGCCTTAAAGCGCCTGGCGGCGACACTCCGCCAGGCCCTTCAACTGCCCGGAGCCTGCCTGGTTCGCCTCCGACAACCACGCCTCAAACCCCGCGCCCACCGTCGGCCATTCCGAATCCAAAATCGAATACCACGCCGTATCGCGGTTCTGCCCCTTCACCACCATATGCTGGCGGAACACCCCCTCAAAACTGAACCCCAACCGCTCAGCCGCATATTTGGAGCGGGCGTTGCCGTTGTTGCACTTCCACTCCAGGCGGCGGTAGCCCTGCTCGAACGCGTACTTGGCCAAGAGGTACACCGCCTCGGTGCTTTTGGGTGAGCGCTGCATCGGCGCGCCGAAGGTGACATGGCCGATTTCGATACGGCCCTGGGCCGGGACGATGGACATCAGGCTGAGGATGCCCTGTACCTGGCCGGACGCGCGGTCGACCACGCTGAAGAAATACGGATCGGTGTTGGCCGCGTGGTTGTTCAGCCACGCATCGAAGGCGCTGCGCTCGGCAAACGGGCCGTACGGCAAGTAATCCCACAACTTGGGGTCGGCGCCGGGGCCTTCGAGGGCTTGCCACAGTTGGTCGGCGTGGCGGGCCGGGTCGAGTTTTTCCAGGCGGATAAAGCGCCCTTCGAGCAGTTGAGCGGTGGGCGCAGGGGCGCCTTTCCAGTCGGCGAGGGAAGTAGACATGCTGCGCTCCTTAAAGACCTTTGCGAAATTGAATGAAGCCAGGGCGTTCGGCGATGCGCTCGTAGAGTTGGATCGCGGTGGCGTTGGTCTCGTGGGTCAGCCAATGGACCTTGCAGCAGCCGTCGGCCTTGGCGGTGGCGTAGACGAACTCGATCAGTTTACGGCCGACACCGGTGCCGCGCTGGGCCGGGTCCACCAGCAGGTCCTGCAGGTAGCAGGAGTTTTCGATGCTCCAGTTGGAACGGTGGTAGATGAAGTTGACCATGCCCACAGCCTTGCCATCCTGCCAGGCCAGCGCAGAGTGGGTCGGCTCACGGGGATCGATCAGGCGCTGCCAGGTGCTGTGGCTGACGGCGTCCGGCAGTTCGGTGTTGTAGAACTTTAAATACGCCTGCCACAGCGGCAGCCAGGCGGCGTGGTCGGCCGCGGTGACCTGGCGGATGTCGATCTGGCTCATTCTGAAACTCCTTGGGGAATAAAGCGCGCGAGGGTCTGGTCGCGTATATCGGCGCTGGCGGCCAGGCCGTCGCGCACACCGGCGATGTCGGCCGCGCTGCGGTTCTGGCTGAGCTTGCGTTTGCCGATCAGACGCTCGATCGGCAGGCTGAAGCCGACGATGGCCTTGAGCATGCCGTCAATGTAGTCGGCCGGGGCGTCGCTGACTTTCCACGGCTGTGCGCGGTTGCCTTCATGGCGGTCGGTGAGGGCGCTGACCAGGGCGAGCAAACGTCGGGCATCGGTAAACACCTCGGCCTTGCCGTAGGCATGCACGGCGATGTAATTCCAGGTGGGCACCACTTTGCCGTGCTCTGCCTTGGCCGGGTAAAACGCCGGACTGATGTAAGCCTCGGCGCCGGCAAAGATCACCAGGGCTTCGCTGCCGTTTTGCAGCTCGCGCCACTGCGGATTGGCCTTGGCCAGGTGCCCGTACAGCGTGCCATTGGGGCCTTCGTCGGGGTTGAGCAGCAGCGGCAAGTGGCTGGCCTGAAGGCCTTGTTCGCCAAAGGTCACCAGCTGCGCCAGGCGCGTGTGCTGGATCAGTTGCTGGAGTTCGGGCAAGTCTTCAAGGGCAAAGGCGCGAGGTGTGTACATGAATATTTTCCTTGGCGAATACCGCCATCCTAGGCAGGCTAATGGTCTGTTGTAAGAGCCATCTAAGGCCAATTTCATAGGTCCAATATGTCGCCCTCATCGCCGCCCCTGTCATTCAACCCTGCCGGAATTGAGCTGGACCGCCGCCAGGGCCTCACCCGCCAGCTGTATGAAGCTCTGCGCCAGCGCGTGCTGGACGGACGCTTGATCAGTGGCACGCGCTTGCCCGCCAGTCGTGACCTGGCGGCGGCCTTGGCGATTTCTCGCAACAGCGTAGTGCGCGCCTACGATCAGCTGTACGCCGAAGGATTTATCGAAGGCCGTGTCGGCGATGGCACCTATGTGGCCCAACTGCCGAGCGCGAAAAAATTATCCACAAAAGTGTCCACAGGGTTATCAACAAGCTTATCCCCAGCCTTATCCACAAAATGGGCAGATTTGCCGGAAAGCCTCGACAACGAAGTTATCCACAGTGCGGGCCTGGCACGGGTGAAAAACAACCATCTGTCCCAGCCTCCCTCAGGACCGCCACGGGCGTTTCGTGTGGGCGTACCGGCGTTCGATCTGTTTCCGTTTGAGGTCTGGGCCAAGCTGAACGGGGCGTTCTGGCGCAAGCCGGACCTTGAGCAGCTGTGTTATGGCGACCCGGCGGGTGATGGTCGGCTGCGGGGTTTGATCGCCGCCTACCTGCGCAGCTCACGGGGCATGCAGTGCACGGCTGAGCAAATAGTGATCACCTGTGGCGCACAACAGGCAATCAGCCTTTGTGCACAGCTGCTGATAGAGCCCGGTGACGGGGTGGCGGTGGAAAACCCGGGCTACCGTGCAGCCGGCCACGCCTTCGCCCTGGCCGGTGCGAACCTGCATGGCGTGCCGGTGGACACTGACGGAATCGACTGCCAAACCCTCAATCGTCTGGAAGATTGTCGCCTGGCGTATGTCACACCCTCCCACCAATACCCGTTGGGTGTGGTGATGAGCCTGGCGCGACGCCTGGAATTGCTGGCCTGGGCCGAGCGCACCGGCGGCTGGATCGTGGAGGACGACTACGACGGCGAATACCGCTACAGCGGCGCCCCGCTGGCGCCCCTGGCCGCGCTGGACCGCAGTGGCCGCGTGCTCTACGTCGGTACCTTCGGCAAAGTCGCGTTCCCGGCCTTGCGCCTGGGTTACCTGGTACTGCCGCCGGCCCTGGTGGATGCCTTCTCGCGGCGGCGCGCCGTAGACATGCGCCACTCCGAAGTCAGCACCCAGGCGGTGATGGCCGAATTCATGGCCGCCGGACACTTCCAGCGGCATATCCGCCGTATGCGGCGGGCGGCGTTGAGTCGACGTAATGCCTTGCTGGCCGGTTGGCCCAGCGGCCTGCCGGGTGTCGGCGAGTTACCCGGCGTGGCGGCGGGGCTGCACATGACGGTGCGTGTGGACAGCCTGGCCCGCGAGCAGCAACTGCTGGAACAGGCCCACGCCGTGGATATTGAAATCAATGGTCTGAGCAGTTACTGGCTGGCGCAATCCGCCACCCCGGCGGATCAGCGCGCCGGCCTGGTGCTGGGGTTTGCCGCCGTGCCTGAAGCGGCGATTGCCCAGGCCCTGGCAACGCTGCGCAGGGCCTGGCAGGCCGGTTGACGCTCAGTTCTGGAAGAACAGCGAGCGGGCCAATTGCGGGCTGATTTCGCTGCGATAAATTGCAATCTGATCACGATCGTTCAGTCCGGTACGATGGATAGCACCGCCGAGTTTCTGCTGGTCACGGGTCTTGAGGTGGCCGGCGGTGAAGTGGTCCAGCTCGGCTTGGGGTGATTCGTAGTGGAAATGCGCATACCACAGCACTTCCTGGGTGTGGTGATCGCTGATCGCGTACTCATCCAGGTAGTTCTTGTCGGCCCCCTTGAGACGTCGACGCGTGATGACTTTGGCAATGTTTACCGCCCCCTGGCTGTGCAGCCATTCCACTCGCGCGGCAGTGGGCGGTTGCTGCTTGCTCATGCTGATGCGGGTGCTGGTGCCCAGGTCGTAGAGCCGCTGAACGGCGTCGTTGAGTTTACGGTTGAGAGTCGCGGCAGAGGGGCGATCACTTTCGGTGAGGTTGCGTTGGGTCAGCGCTTCTTCGATGTTGGTTACCGCTTGCTCCATGCGCGCGGCGTGCTGGTGCAGCATCTCTTCGATTTCCACCGGGAGCCGCCCGGGCTTTCTCGACTGTGCCAGGATGCGCTGGGTAGCGGTGGGTTCCTCATCAAGCAAGGTCTGCGCGGTGCTCATGCTGGTATTCAGGTCGACAGCCTGTGGCCCTTGCGGCCGAGGGGTCGGCTTTGTGCGCTCGACCCACACCCCAGGACTTTTCTCGTGAAAGGTCGCAATGACCTTGCCCGTGATCGGCGCCTTTACATCCAGAAGTCCTTCTTCGCTCGGCCGTGGCTCTCCCACGACCACGGCATTGAAGCGGGTCTTGATGACCTTTTTTTTCGGTGCCTGCATCGCTTTTGACGAGCCGGCCTTGGGTTGCAGTGGCTTGCGCTCTTTCAAGCGTTTGGCCAGCTCATGGACGGCTTGCTGGTTGAATTCATCAATACGCTGGCGAAGGTCTTCGATGGGGTCTCTCTGCACGAGCTCTGGATGCTCGGCGTGCAGGTCCAGCAGGCGTTGGTCGACGAGGGCGAATTGTTCGACCAGGCTGTTGAGTACCTCAAGGCGCTCGTCCGGATTGCTGATGTTGGCGTCGGGCAGTGTCTCGATCCAGGTTTGTATGTTGAGGTCGGCGGTGTTGACGATTTGATTGAGCTGGTTGTGGGCATCGGAGACTGCTTCACCACTGCCCTCCTTGATGCACAGGTAGCGGGTCAGAGTGATTTGCATGGCCTTGAGGTCGTGCAGATCGAACTCGGGCAAGGCACGGATGGTGGCCGCGATAACCTTGTTGCCTTCGGCACCCAGATCCTGCAGTTGCAGGTAACGGGTTTGCGCGTATTCCATGCGGCTGATCATGGCCAGGTTCAGCTTCGACATTTTCTCGGCGAGTGCAGTCTGCCTCAGGGTTTGCGTCGGATCGAGGGCTTCCATCTCATCCAGAGTCGACAACAACTCTGTGCGGAAAGTGGGCAGGCTATCGGAGACGGCGAAGCGGGTCAGCAGCAGTTGCTGGTGCAAATAGTCGATCATGTTGCCCTTGTAATTGGGCACTGTATCAAGGACTTTCAGGGCTCTGAGCTGGCGGATGGGGACGTCGTACTCGGCCAGGCGCTTGTCCACTTTGTCGATGAATGTCTGGCGCTGTCGGTTGGCGGAAGGGCCGGGTTGTGGGTCTATTGCGGCACGGGCTTCGTTGATTTGCGCCTGTTCGTGGCGTTGCTCTGCATTGAACGTGTTGAGCTGCTCCCTGAGTTCAGTGATCCGAGAAGGTCTTTTCGCCTGCGCGGTTCTGCGCCGATTCCGAAACCCGGCGCCACGCAGGCGCAAGCGTGTGTCGACGAACCATTGGCCGGCCAGGTTGCTTATCAGCAAAGGGCCGAGGTGGGAGGGGCGTCTGGGGTCAACGATCATGACGTTTTCGTTTTCATCCAGCGTCACCTCGAACCAGCGTTCATTGACCGGTGCATACCATTTATCGCCAAGGGCATAGAGGTGCAGGTGAGCCCCTGGTTCTTTGATGGATTCTCCCAGCCCAGCGGGCTTGTCGACTTTGAAGCGGTCCAGCGTGGCTCCCAGGCTGGCGGGCGAGCGGTTGAGCGCACCACTGCTGTGCAGCAGGTCTTGATGGCGAGCCGGCAGTTCGGCTTCAGGCAGGTTGGGCTGTTGCTCCACGAGCACCTTGCGCACCGGCGGCGGTGCCTGCTCTGGAGGCTCCCCCTGTGTCGTTTCAGGCTCTATTTGTTTGGGGCCAGGCGCTGCGTCGAGCGGACGTCGCTGCGGCGGATGGCGCAGGGCGACATGCAGCACCAGAGCCATACCCAGGTTGAGCAGCAGGTCGACTTGCGCGGTCCAGGCAACCTGGCCGTCAGGCCCGGGTTCAGCGCGGAAGGTTTCTTGCAGGTCATCCATGATTTGCCAGATCCACGCGGCGATTCCCACCGTGCGCCCCAGGAATGGCAACGCCGCGCTGAAAATCAGCCAGCCGGCCTGTCGGTAGCTGTTCCAGCGTTTCTGCGCGTTGGACACCGATTGCCGGTTGGCCAGCTCGACCATGGCATTGGCGTTGTCTTTGAACAGGGTCGCCAGGGGGTCGTTGCCCACCACTTCATCGCTCAAGGCGATGGGGCCGCTCATTTGTACCACCACCTGCGGTTCCACCAGCCCGCGCACGACGGTCCATGGCGAGGGCAGGGCGGCAGGGAAGACGTATTGCTCGTAGTTGAAGCGGATGTCATCGGGCAACCAGGCCAGCACCGAATCGCGCAGGGTGCGGTGATGCTTGATGGCATAGAGCAGATTTTGCCGGGACGGAAACTGCACCAATACCGGATCCAGCAGTGGGCGATACAGCAGGCACGGACCCTGGGTGTGGTCGCGGGGGCCGATCACGAACATGTTCGCTACCCCATCCTGTTGGTTGCCAGGACGCAAGGTCGGCATGAATGCCAGGCGGCGGATGACGATCTCTTGCCCATCGACTTGCCGCTCGTGGGTCTGTGCCTGCACGGCGGCGGCGATATAGCGGTAGCCGCGATCATCGAGGCCATGCAGGCGCTGGATTTTCCATTGCAGCGCCAGCAGCGGCAGTTGCACTCGCAGGTGCGAGGTGTAGAGGGCTTGCCGGCTTATGGACTGACTCGGGTCGTCGAGCAGGGTTTTTTTGATCAGGGCCGGGTATTGCTCGCCGATGTCGACGGTTTCGATGACGTCCTTGAGGTAGTTGTACGTCAGCCATGTTGGGGTCTTGCGACCGTTGTAGTGCACGCTGGGGGTGCCGGTGGGTAACCCGGTGAGGTTTTCCAGGGCCAGGTCGATCAGGCTGCGCCGGGTGATCTCGCTGGCACCGGGCAGCACAAAGGTGCCCCAGACCACCGGGCTCTGGATACTGATCTCGACGTCGTCCAGGTTCAGTCCCGCGCCATTGGGCTGTTCTTGGATTTTATTTTGCAGCTGCTCTCGGGCGTAGTCGCGAATCGGTGGTATGCCGTCCTGGAAGGTTCGGCCGAGGTTGTGGGTATGCAGCTCGGCCAGATCGATCACGTACCGGCTGTAGGTCGACACGTCCAGGTCTGAAGCGTTGGCGAGCCAGTCGGGGAGTTGTTCGTGAATCTGGCGGATGCTCGACAGCGAGTGATCGCTCAAATCCTCAATCACCGGCAGGATCCGGGTGACCGCCTGGCTGGTGGAGACAGGCGCGGGCAGTGCTTCGATGTTGGATGAGCCAATCGAGCCGATGGCCTGCAATTGCAGGGTGATCAGGTTGCACGCCAGGCTGTCGAAGAAATTCCCGGCGGGTTCGTACAGTCGCCATTGCACGCTGACGTTCGGTCGAAATTGCACCAGGCTTGAAGGCAGTGATTCACCGAGCTTCTCCAGCGACTCGAACTTCTCATAACCGTTAAGCAGTGAATAGGCCAGAATCCGCTCGCTTTGTTCATGTTTGCCGATCAACACCGCCATGTCCGACAGGCCAATGTGAGTGGACTGATTGTTGTGCTGCCCATCCACGTCGATCAGAAAAGCATGTGTCTGAAACGTATCGAAGGCCTTGCGCCTGGCCTGCTCAGGGAAATGGAACAGCATCCTGGCCATGGCGCAGTCGTGTTCATCCCAGCCTTCCTGCTGGGTGACGTTCCAGATGTTACGCAGGGAGTGGGAGAGGCTCTGCCAGCGGGGCCCGGAAACACCGTTGGAGGTGTTCCAGTAATCGAGCTGTTGCTCCTGGAAGGCTGCAAATATCAGTGGCACCAGCTCATTGATCAGCCGTGCGATGGCATCGATCTCCACCGGCAAGTGCTCGATGGGCTCGGCGTCCGGCTCAAGCGTGAGGAAATGGTCGCCGTCGATATAGATGATCGGGGTTGGCGATAAGGCCTGGTTGGCCAGGATCGAGGTCAGTGACTCCATGGAGGCGGGCGCGGGCTCGATGACGTCGTTGAGGATGCGCCAGTGCGGCGTAACGACCATGGCCAGGTCCGGGTCGATATTCAGTGCGGGGTATTGTTCCTTGAGCGATGAGCGCAACAGGTTGGCGGCGACTTCGCGGATGGAGGGGCCCGTACTCAGTTGCGTCAGCAGTTCATAGGAACTGGGCGGGCGATTATTGGCGGTGGGCGATTCGATGGGCATGTGCAGCTCCTTGGCCGGTATGAGGCATGAAGAGCTGCACGGTAATTTTCCACGCGGTGGGCAAGACGGTAGATAAGTAATCACGGCCGGGGAGCAGGCTCCGCGGCCGTGGCCGATCAGGTCCCGGATTTGATCTTGGTCCAGGCGCGGGTTCTGGCGCGTTCGGCATCGCGCCCCAGGGGTTTGAGGGTGTAGAGCGTGGCCATCGCTGCTTCAGTGGGGTACAGGTTGGGGTTGTTGCGGATCGCCGGGTCCACCTGCTCGGTCGCGTCTTTGTTGGGATTGGGGTAGCCGACAAAATCACTGATCGGTGCGATCACCCCGGGCTGCAGCAGGTAGTTGATAAAGGTGTAGGCGTCCTGCGGGTTTTTCGCGCCCTTGGGAATCGCGAGCATATCGAACCAGATCGGCGCGCCTTCCTTGGGCAGGCGCATGTCCACGGTCACGCCGTTCTTGGCGTCCTTGGCGCGGTTGGCGGCCTGGGAGAAGCTGCCGGAGTAGCCGACGGCGACGCAGATGTCGCCGTTGGCGATATCGGCCATGTACTTGGAGGAGTGGAAGTAGGTGATGTACGGGCGGATCTTCATCAGCAGCGCTTCGGCTTTTTCATAGTCCTTGGGGTTGCTGCTGTTGGGGTCAAGGCCCAGGTGCTGCAAGGCCAGGGGCAGGATCTCCGACGGTGAATCCAGCAGTGCCACGCCGCATTGCTTGAGCTTGCTGATGTTCTCTTCCTTGAAGATCAGGTCCCAACTGTCCACCGGTGCATTGGCGCCCAGCGCGGCCTTGACCTTGTCGGGGTTGAACCCGATCAGGATGGTGCCGTACATGTAGGGCACGGCGAACTTATTGCCCGGGTCGTTGGCTTCGATCAGCTTCATCAACTTGGGATCGAGGTGGTTCCAGTTCGGCAACTGGCCGCGATCCAGGGGCTGGAACACGCCAGCCTCGATCTGCTTGGCCAGGAACACGTTGGACGGCACCACCACGTCATACCCGGAATTGCCGGTCAGCAGCTTGGCTTCCAGGGCTTCGTTGGTGTCGAAGATGTCGTAGACCAGCTTGACCTTCGGGTTCTGCGCCTTGAAGTCTTCCAGGGCCTTGGGGGTGATGTAGTCGAACCAGTTGTAGACCCGCAGGGTTTTTTCTTCGGCGTGGGCCGCGCCGCTGAGCACGGCGGCGCAGAGCACAAATGACTTGAGCCTGTTCATTGGGCTGCTTCCTCAAAACCTTCGAGAACGTTGACGGCATTGATGCCGATTTCTTCCACTGCGTAGCCGCCTTCCATCACGAACAGCGTCGGCCGGCCCAGGCGGGCGATACGTGCGCCCATCGCCAGGTAGTCCGGGCTGTCGAGCTTGAACTGCGAGATGGGGTCGTCCTTGAACGTGTCGACGCCCAGGGACACCACGATGACGTCCGCAGCGTAGCGCTCGATTTCCTCGCAGGCCTGCTCCAGCGCGGCGCTCCAGGTGTCCCAGCCGGAACCGGCCGGCAGCGGGTAGTTGAAGTTGAAGCCCGCGCCGGCACCGTCGCCCAGCTCATCGGCATAGCCGAGAAAAAACGGAAACTCAGCTTCCGGGTGCCCGTGGATCGAGGTGAACAGCACATCGCTGCGCTCATAGAAAATCGACTGGGTGCCGTTGCCGTGGTGGTAATCCACATCAAGGATTGCGACCTTCCCGTGGCCCTGGTCGAGAAAGGCCTGGGCGGCGATGGCGGCGTTATTGAGGTAGCAATAACCGCCCATCAAATCGCCGGCGGCGTGATGCCCCGGCGGCCGGCACAGGGCGAATGCGCTGTGGGCGCCGTGCTGGATGGCGTGTTGCGCGGTGAGGGCGACCTGCGCCGCGCTGTAGGCCGCTTGCCAGGTGCCGGCGGTGATCGGTGCGCCGCCATCGAAGCTGTAATAGCCAAGCTGGCCGTGCAGGCTGGTGGGCAGCACTCGGCGCAAGGTGCGGGCGGGCCAGGTGTAGGGCAGCAGGTCGCCGTCCTGGCCGAATTCAAGCCAGCGAGCCCAGGCGCCTTGGAAGAAGTCCAGGTAGTCACGGCTGTGGATGCGTTGCAGTGGCGCCAGGCCGAAGTCCTGCGGCGCTTGCACCGGGCCCAGTTCGCGGTCCTTGACCCGTTGCAATACGTGGTCGGCGCGCGAGGGCATTTCGAAGCAGGGCATCAGTTGCCCGTCCATCAATTCGCACCGGCCGTGGTGCAGGTGGTGATCGTCCGAGTAGATCGTCAGCATATTGTTGTTCTCCGCAGGCGGTATCGGTGTCTGCAGTCTTGCGGCCAGCGGGTGTTATGAGAACGGCAGGAGCGGCCAAAAGGGGATCAATATGGCCAGATTGTCTGTCCGAAATTCGCCCCTCTATGGCGCATCATGCGCGAAATTGGCTCGGCGCCACGCCGCTCCAGCGCACAAACGCATGCCTGAAGCTGGCCGTCTCGCTGAAACCCAGGGCTTCGGCAATCCGATAGATCGGCCACTGATCCTGCACCAACAACTGCTTGGCGCGTTCGAAGCGCAGTTCGTCCAGCAGTTCCTGGTAGCTGCAACCCTGGTCATGCAGGTGCCGGCGCAGGGTGCGCGCCGAACAATTCATCTGCGCGGCCAGGCCCTCCAGGCCAGGCGCCGCGTTGAGTTGGCGGGTGAGCAGTTGGCGAATCCGGCCCAGCCAGGCCTGGCGCCCGGTGAACTCCAGGTTCTGTTTGCGGCAGCGCTCGGCCATGGCCTGATGGGTAATCGCATCCGCCAGGGGCAGGGGCTGCTTGAGCCAGTGCCGGTCGAAGGCGAAGGCATGGGTGCTGGCCTTAAATTGCAACGGGCAGGGAAAGTGCTCTGCATAGCGCGGGTGGTAGTCCGGGGCATCATGTGCAAAGCGCGCGGCGAGCAGCGGCAGGGGGTGGCCGAGCAGGTCGTCGCAGATCACCTTCAGCGATGCCAGGCACAGTTCGACGTTGAACATTGCCAGTGCCGGGGCTTCGCGGTAGTCACCGGCGGTGAACCAGACGCGCTCGCCGTCTTCCTCAAGGCTCAGTTCAAACAGTGTTCCCAACAGCGCCGGGTAGCGCAGGGCCAGGCGCAAAGCGTCACCGAAAGTGGCACTCGTCAGCAGCGCATAGCCGAGCATGCCGTAGGACGACACATGCATGCGGCGGCCCAATTCCAGGCCGAGGTCCGGGCGCAGTGCCACGGCGTTGGCACACACCCGCATCTCCTGGTTGGTGGTGATACGTGTGTCAGCGCGGCTCAGGTCCTCGCCACAGATACCGCTGCCGGCCAGCAGCGCCTCGCTGGCCACGCCTTCGGCCTGGAAGGTGTCGAGCACCAGGGCGACGGCGTTGAGCGTAGTAAGGTGCGAGTGCAGCATGGGCGAGTCCTGCCAGGGTTTGGCCAGAGGCAGCAAGGACTGTGCCGTCTAGTTGTGGCCAAAAAATAACCGACTGGCTGCCTCCAGGCTGATTTCGCTGCGGTAATAGTCAATGTGCTGTTGTTCGCTGAGCCCCTTGATGGAAACGGCCCGAGGTCGTCGCTCGGGTGTTCCATGTCAGGGCATAGGTATCTACACAACGCTGGTCCAACGCGGAACGCCCGGCAGATAGGGCTGTTGTGGCGAGCGGGCTTGTCCCGCGTTGGGCTGCGAAGCAGCCCCAGTAAAGAAGAACGCGGTGTATCAAACACTCTGTAGAGGCTGGTTTTGGGGCTGCTCCGCAGCCCAACGCGGGACAAGCCCGCTCGCCACAGGGAGATTTTTCAGGGTCTGAAAAGTTGTGTGGATACCCATGATGCTAGGGGCCGACCGGCCAGGGAAAGGGTGGGAGATCAGCTCAGCTCGCCGCACAGGTCCAGCTCCACCAGGCGACGGACCTCTGCGGTGGAAAGTGCCGCACCGATCAAGGCATTGAGCTTGCCGAATGCCGCCTCGCGGGTCATGCCGCCGCCTGACAGCACGCCGACGCTGCGCAAACGGCTGCCGGCTTCGTACACATCCAGCTCCACGCCGCCTTCATGGCATTGGGTGATTGCCACCACGACCACGCCCTGATCTTGCGCGCGCTTGAGGCTGGCGAGGAACGCCGGGTTGTCGCTGGGTCCGGTGCCGCTGCCGAAACATTCCAGCACCAGCGCCTGGATACCGCTGTCGACCAGCGCCTCTACCTGCGCGGCGGCGATGCCCGGTACCAGCGGTAATACGCCGACGTTGGCCAGGGCCTTGGACTGGCGGTAATCCAGTGCCGCTGGAAGCGCCTCGGCCTTGGCCGCGCCGCCGTTGCGCTGCAACGCGGCAAACGGATGGCGACCAAAGCTGCGGATCTTCGCACAGCGGGTCGGGGCCATCAGCGCGCCGTGGAAGTACAGGTGCACGCCCGCCGCCAGGCCTTCGCCAAGGGCCATTAGCGCGCCGCTGACGTTTTCCCAGGCATCGCTGTCAGGCACGCCTGCGGGGAGCATCGAGCCGGTAAACACCACCGGCGCCGGCAAGCCGAGCAGTTGGAAACTCATGGCTGCGGCGCTGTAGGCCAGGGTGTCGGTGCCATGCAGGATCAGCACCGCATCGCAACCTGCGTCCACGGCCTCGACCACGGCGGTGCGCAGACGCTGCCAGTAGGCGGGTGTCATGTTGGCGCTGTCGATCAGTGGGGACATTTCCCGGAAGCGCCAGGCGGGCACTGGCGCGTCGGCCAATTGTTCGCGCATGCGCGATTCGAACCCGGATGCGGGCGCAAGGCCATTGGCGCTGGCCTGCATGCCGATGGTGCCGCCGGTGTAGAGCACCATGATAGTGCGGGATGGGGACATGAATTTTCTCCTGAACGAAAAACGCCGCCGGGCCCAGAGCATGCCCAAGGCCAGGCGGCGTGTCATCTGTCTACGCTCAGCGTTGTACTTGAGCGTTCAGTTCAGCCGCTGGAGTCGCTTGCGGTTGTACCGGATTGGCCGGCCAGGCGGTGCGGTCCAGGTCCAGATCGGGGAACTGGCTGGAGTCGAACACCGGGGTCTTGATGCCTGCCGCGCGCTGGTTGTCGTAGTCGTTCAGGATGCGCATGGCAATCTTGAACAGGAACGCCAGGGCGAACAGGTTGACGAACGCCAGCATGGTCATGGTGATGTCGGCGAAGGCGAACACGGTGCTCAGGTTCTCGATCGAACCCCAGAAAATCAGCACCAGCACCAGCGCGCGATAACCCATCAGCACCTTGCGGTTGTTGCCTACCAGGAAGCGCAGGTTGCTCTCGCCGAGGTAGTAGTTGTACATGATCGAGGTGAACACGAACAACGCCAGGGCCACCGAGATAAACATGCGGCCCCAGTCACCCACGACAGCGGCCAGGGAGTTCTGGGTCAGGGCAATGCCGTCGCCTTCGAAGCCTGGGGTGTAGAAGCCGGAGAGCAGGATCAGCAAGGCGGTGCAGGTGCAGATCACGAAGGTGTCGAGGAGCACGCTGAACGCCTGGACCACGCCTTGGGCGATCGGGTGTTCTACCGAAGCGACTGCCGCCACGTTAGGCGCACTGCC
>Ga0163161_10002069_pt1 | contig 14549 bp, 3 predicted proteins | sample S45metaG_FD_129847 | JGI IMG/M metagenome (GOLD analysis project Ga0163161, IMG submission 129847) | Switchgrass rhizosphere microbial communities from Kellogg Biological Station, Michigan, USA - S4-5 metaG | ecosystem: Host-associated > Plants > Roots > Rhizosphere > Soil | place: USA: Michigan... | reverse complement strand
GTCGCTGTTGTTGACGGTGGCAATGGTCAGGGTTTGCGCGCCAAGGCTGACGGCGCTGAGGGTCATACAGGTACAGGCAAGCAGAGCTTTTGCTGTGAACTTCATCGCGCACTCCATTTCCGCGCCCAGGGGCTACAGAAGGACAGTTATTGTTGTTGTGTCTTCCTACGGGGAGTCAGGAAGAGTGTGCGTTGATTACAGCCTTCAATTGACGGTGTGACAAATCCTTGGGAGCACTTGGACTGATACTTTTTTGCACTCGGGTGAGGGCTGCTTTTTGACCCTCGCGATATTCAAGCCCAGGGAAATCTGCAGGTGCGCTGTTCAGGCAAGTGATGAAAGACGCCATGAAGTGATGGTATTGGCACCCTTTGCATGGCGTTCATCTTTCCTCAGGGGGCCGCGTCTTTCAGCAGCTTCATCACCGGCGGCTCATCGGTGTCCTTGTGGGTGGCGGGTCCCATGACTTCCACCTGATGGATTCGCAGGGCTTGGCCGTCGCTGGTTTCGAAGTCTATCCAAAACTTTCCTTCCCCATTGGTTGTGGCGTTTCTTACCCAATAAGTGTTCATGTCGGAGTTGCTCATAATATTGGGGGAAGTATATGTTCCCCCCGCATGCGTTACCTTCAAGTAACTGCCCGTTAAGCGCACGCGACAATAAATAAGCACGGTCAGCTGACTGTGAGGAGGAAGGATTTCGCTGAAAATCCTGCTTGCTTTCTGGACAAGCCAGGCTGTTCTGCCACTTACATCGTCAATAATGATACTGCCGCCGCCTGTCCACCCATGTTTCTCGCCCTCGTCGGCAAATACGACACGATGGTGGATGATGGATTTTTCTTTAAGTGTTTGATGTGTTGTTTGGCTCATTTCTCGATCCTCGAATTAAGTGAACGCAGTCATTCAGGAATGATGTGCACGCTCATTTAAGGAGGGGGCCTGCGATGGCGATACTGTGAGAACTACCAGTTCCGACCGACGGGATTCACGGTAAAGTGCCCCAGGCGTGCAATGCTGTTGGCGTCTGCGATTTGTTGCGCCAGGGGCAGGGCAATGATTACGGTCTTCAGATGAGATGTGACAAGTCCTTGGGAGCACTTGGACTGATACTTTTTGCACTCGTCAGGTAAACAGGTGAAACCATCAAGCGGAGCAGATGGTGCGGGAGGCAATCTTGATCTACAACCAGGAATGACCGCACCTGTCTTTAAAATACAAAACGCCCGATGCTGTTCATCGGGCGTTAGGATGAAACAGGTGTAAACCTATTTCAGGACTAGACAGGTATCGATGAATGTCTGGATTTCTTCATCAAGTGGCCTGACCGTTTCTTTTTGGTCTCCATCCTGATTCGGCTATACAGGTTGTCGGGGGATGGCTTGCGTTGTGTCAAGGCTGATAGGTCGGGTCAGCTCTCTAACCCGGGCAATATCAAATCTGCGCTGCGCCATTGCCTCGATATCAAAGACACCGACGTTATATTTTGGTCCCGTCGACGCGCTGCCAAAATGGTCGAGTCCTTTGCCGACTTTGCCACTGTTCAGTGTTTTTTCCAGCCCGGCTTTCATTGATGTTTCTGAATTGAATGTCGCCAACCCATAGTTGGGATCGTAATAAAACCAGCTTTTTTTGCTGGCGTCGGCGGGGTCGAACCTAACCCCCGCGAGCATGCCATGATTTTTCGTGCCGATCAGCAAGGTCTTCGAAGTCTCGGCGTTACCCAGTATTGTGCCGATGTCCTCGTAGGGCATGAGTGTGCCTGAGGTTCCGGTTTGAAAGGTGTGTTGTCTGTCTACGTTAGCTTGCAACGCTGACAGGTCTGAGATGAATTTGGAACCGCCAGCGGACTTCGGGTTGGCCATGGCAATATTCACGTTATCGATCAACGTGTTTTCGGTGCCCTCCGAGAGCGCGAGCGCCATCGTATTGGACAGGGCAGCACATTCACCTTGTGAGCCTGGTTGTGTCAGGGCAAGATAAAAGCCTTGGGACATTCCACGACTGGTTCCGCCCGCACCCTCTACTTCTCGTTTGAAATTCTCCATGTCGATGCGTTTTTCGGCAATGACGAGTCTTTCCCGTTGCCGAACCAGGCTTCCCACTTGTTCGGCACTTAGCTGGGTGTCTGCGATCAGTTGTCTGATTCGGTCTTTGCCCATTCTGCGGCGGTAGCCAGGTATAGTTTCCGGTTTCAAGCTGTTGTAGCCGGCGTTAAAGGCTTGCTCATCTCTTAGCTGCGCGTTCATGACGTTGATCTCGAATCTGGCGGGTATATCCGGATCGGAGCTGGCACCGGTAAAAAAGTCAAACAGGCCATTGACGTTGCGATGGTTATTTTCGGGCACGAACCCTTCTAGCGCAGGCCCGTCAGCCGCCATTGTCAGGGGGTTATAGGCATACCACTCGTCGTTCTCGAAAACGGCCGTGAGCTTGACAAGTGCAGAGGTCTCGCCATTTCTCACCGTGCCATCAGCCATGTCCGCAGTCGGGACAAACGCCTCTCCAATTGGCTTTTTATATTGGCCGCCCTGCATTCGGCTCACGGAGCTGAACGCCTCCTCGGTGCCGGTGCTAGTCAGGTCTTTGAGCTCAATGCTTTCTGCTTCCTTGGTCCCAAACCTTTCGATGAATTTTGCCGAGGCCTTGGCGGCTGCCCACGCCGTCCCGGATTTAGCCACAGTCCAGAGTTTGCCTGCACCCTCCGTGGTAACGTAAATCGCAATATCAATGGCCAGATCCCTTGCGGCCTCCACGTATTTGCCTTCGGTAATATCTACAACGCTGTCGACTCCCGGCAGTGCGCCTAGAACGTTCAGGAGGAAGTTATCCGATTTCGAGCCATCCTCCAGGTTGTTCTCTCCGCGATGGATAGCAACAAGGTCGGGTTTGCGCAGGTATACCGAGTCAACCAGTATCTGCGACAGCGTGTCGAATCTAGCGCTGTCGTAGGGGGGGCGGAGGTCTGCGCTGCGCTCAGGAAGATCGACCCTTTCCCACATGGCTTTTTCAGGGGGATCGGAGGGAACCATGAGCAGATATTGGCTGCCTTCCTTCAAGACAACATCGGATTTGACGCCCGGTTTCGGTTCTGCACCCGTTTTGAAGGCTTCAGCATCGATGGCCAGGTTGACCTTCTGACCGAGCTCGATCGATGGGGCAATATCAGGGATACGGACGATATGCCCTGAGGCCGGGTAAACCGCGAAATTTCGGCTTACCCCTTGGTATAACGAATTCAACACGACGCCATTACCGGCGCCTTCCACTTTCAGGTACTCCACCGTGCCGAAGTTGAGGCTATTGCGTTCTTCCAAAGGCAGCTTGCTGAACATGTCCTTGAGCTGGGTGATGGTGTGGCGCCGACGCAGGAGGAAGTCTTCTTCGAATTGCTTGTCGAATTCCGCAGTGATGTCAGGCAGGTTGTGAGCTTGCGCAGACACCGCGTTGATGTCCAGCCCCCGCCGCCTCAGATCAAAATGTTCGGACAGGCGCCCCGCCTCATAGGCTTCTACGATGCTTGTCTGGATGTCGGAAAATATCCCCGCGCGAGTTGTCATGATGTCCCGGCTCTCGAAGTCGATGGCCGAACCATATTGTTTTCTCAGCGCGTCAAGGGCCATTGGCCTTCTGTTTGGCGGCTCAAAGGTACGCAGGTAGCGTTTGGCTTCAGAAACTTCGCCAAGTTGTTTGTCCAGCTTCTGCTGGCTGCTGAGGAGCTGTTCGAGGGTGTATGGGGCCTCTTCATTTCTGACGATGTGGTTGTTCATGACCGCCCAATCCAACACCGGGTTCATCTGGGCGACAGACTGCAGTTGGGCTTCACGGTCGTTGATGGGGCCGATGCGATGAAGATCCATGACCTGCTGGAAGGTCATGTCCGCAGCCGCCCCGGGAGCGTTCAGTTCGATTCGATTGACGGCGGTGGTAAAGCTCACCCATTCGGTCGAGCCCATGGTTATGGTCGATGGCACATCGTTAACCAGCAGATGGGGCGCAGCGCCCGTCATCAACAGGCGCGCGGCCACTGGCGCAAGGTTTGCCTGGATTTTTCGATTATCGATCAAGTGTTTGTTGAGTCGCTCACGAATCTTGTCCGTGCCCAATCCCCAGTTATCCGACTGCATCAAGTCAAAGCCCGCCAGGCTAGTTCGGGAGGTCCCGGCTGCTGGGTCAAGCTCCAGCACCATGGCGGACAATAGCCATTGTTTAAGGCTGGTGACGGTTGCGGCGCCTTTCATCTCGGTTTGCAGGTGGGTGGCGAGTTCAAGGGCGCCATCGCTGGAGAGCAACTGGTCCAGCGCTTGGAACGGGCTGCTGGTGTTGAGGTTGGGGACTTGAGCGCTCAGGTAGCTGAGGAGATCGGTGTGGGAACCAATGGCGTTTTTAACGAACGCGCTCATTTTGTCGCGTTGGGCGGGGCTCAGGGGCAGGTCGGTGGAGAGAAACCCCCAGTTGTTCCCCAGGGCCGGCGCCTGCGGTATCGGTGTTTGCAAGGCGCGTAACAGGTTATCGACCTGCGCTGCCGTCTTCGCCTCGTACCAACCCTGATCCGCGAGGAATTTCTGCACGGTCGTCACGCCTTTAGGGCGGTGTGAGGAGCCCTGATCGACAATGAAGCGGGTGGTGTCGTCGTTGTCGATATTGCCGTGTTTGAGCTGACTGATCAGTGCATAGCGATCATTGCTATCCGCCAATGCGATTTTTTGCTGATTCAGCCCATTCACCATTCGTTGCGGGTCGTCGGGGCTCGCTGGGAACTTCTTCAGGCTGTCCAGCAACGTCATGCTACGTTCGAATACGCGGCTGCGCGGGTCTGTAGGGAGGCTATAAAAACGGCCCACCCATTCCAACGGCGCGTTGCTGCTGCTGGCGTGAGACAGCGTGATCGGCTTTCCAGGTGTCGCGAATACCGAGGCGGCGGTCAGTACCGGCGCCAGCACGTCGAAATGCTCGGGGTACTTTTTCGCAAAGTCAGCGGCAGTAAAACGCTGGTCAACACCGTTGACTTTGCCGATCAAGGCCTCGTCCCTGGAGTCAAAGCGCAGGGAAGTCAGATCAACGTTGTTTTTCTCGGCCCACTCGGTGAAGCCACGGGCCTTGATGGCTTTGTCCAGGTAACTGCGCCGTTGGCCGAACAGGCTGTTAGCCGGAATCGGCCCGACCATCTTTGTCGAGGCTTGGGTGGGGTTGTTTTCCAGCTCGCGCATTGCGTTGAGCGTAGTGGCGGCCAGTGCGCTTTCGGCGCTTGCCAAGGCGTCTTGCGGGGATATTGCACTGCCCGTTGTTGCGCTGGAGCGGGGCTCGACAGCCGCGGCCAGGGTTTCAAGTTTAGAGAGGGGCGAGGGCGCGTCGGCACGCTGTTGCCTGATGGCGTATTGGCGCTCACGTACACCTTTAGAGACGTTGTCGCCCGTGCTGGGGTCAATGAGTGCCTTGAAACCATTGTTACGGGTCATCTCGGTACTTCGATCAAGCAGCGATACCAGCTCGCGTTGACGCCAGTCGCCTTGTTGACCGTTTTGCTGGCGAGGGATCTCTTCGTTGTAAAACCTCATGACCTCAGACAGCGATGCAGAGGGTGGGGAGGGGTATCGAACAGCGAGATCCGATCCAGCGGCCATCTGCTGGACGGCATCTTTTATCGCTACCCAGGCATCACTCCATCCCGAAAGATCGTTCACGCTAAAGCGCGCGTCGTTGCCGTTCGCCTTAGCCGTCAGCTCACCGGTGACGGGGTGGATAGCGATGCTGCCGGGCTCAACGGTGTTCTCTTGTACAAAGGTTGTAAAGGCACTGCCGGCCAGTGCATCCAAGAGGTTTTTGCGTACCTGGTTGAAGGTCGAATACTCCGGAATCTCTTTGAGCATTGGCGGGAATTCTTCGCCTTCGACTCGGGCTTGAGGGGCGAGTCTCATCACGGCCTGGCTGCATTGTTGCGCCAGGGTTCGATCGGCGTCCTGGACCTTTCGTGCCGCAGTTGAAGAGGTGAACCTATCAAGGCGTTGCGTCAACTGATCCGGCGGTAAATTCATAAGCCGCTGACTGGCTTCGCTTTGTCGCTGTTTGACCGGGGCGTAAACGGTCGCGTAGTGCGGGTCGGTGCTGCTGAGGGCGTGGAAGGTACCCTCGCGCAGCAGTTGTCCGATGCTGAACAGCGTGTCGTCGCTTCGTATACCGCCCAGTTGCAGGCCGTAGAACGAGGCGATGTTGTCAGCCGATGCGTGTTCGCGGTCGTGGAAAGTAATAACACCTTGCTTACCGTCGAGGACTTTTCTGGCGGCGCTGATGACCCCGGCCGATGCGGCTGCCCAGTCTGTGTCCCGATGCAGCGAGAGGTCGACCGGCACGTTGTTGCGCATTTCGGTCAGTTGTCCCCTGGAGTCGATCATCAATCCGCGAACATCGATCTTCCTGGCCTCGGCAAACGATTTAAAGGGTTCCGAGTGCAGCGCGTCGGCAAGTTCGGTCCAGGCCTGGCCGAAGGTTGAGTCCGCCGGCACAGCAACCTGGTCTTGCACAGCAATGGGCCGATTGGTTTCGGCTGCGAGCCGCTGTCGCATCAAACTATTGGCCACACCTATGGCCAACTGCCGGTCACCACTGTCGATCAAGGCATCGGTGAATTGGCGAACCGCCGCATTGCGCGTAGCGGAGGCCGGTTCAGAGGCTTGCAGATCTCGGCGTAAGCGCAACGGGGCAGGACGAGTGTTCGGAGTGTGGGATGCCGAACTGTCGAGTATTTCCTGAATAAATTGAGCGTAGGTTTTTTGCGAGTCAATGGCGCTTGGCTGGTTCAGGAGTTGTTCCACCTGATTGCGCAGCGCGGTGTCCGTCAGCGGCTCATGGCTGCTTTCAATCAACTGGCCGGTGCGCTCGGCTACGCTGGGTTGCTCCTTTGTCACGGCGAACCTGAGCAATTGCTCGATACGTTTGCCGGCTGGCGCCGGTTCATCACTCGATTGCGCGGACGCGGGGAACGTTTGAATATCCTTGAGGCGTTTATGAAAAAACTCGATGACTTGAGAGGTTACTGAACCTATGGGGGGCGTGGACCGATTCAGCGCGCTTGGAGTAGTGGTGCTGACAGTGTGTGACGGAGTAAAGCTGATCATGGGACTGCCCTTTTACCTACGTATTTATAAGTACGGCCTCTCAACTGATACAGAGAGGTACTTCAATACGTGGCCAAGGGGCTGATGGGCGTTCCTACGCCGAGGGGTGAGTAGGTTGCAGGATTTGTAAGCCGGTGTGCAGATTGGTCAGGGCAGGTTTTTTTCGGTGGACTGATGCTTTTTCACGGATAAGAAAGTGCTTAGAAGCGTTCGCGTGAGGCCTGGGGGATAGCGCCGTGATTCAGCCACAGCGCTTTCCCTGGCCTTGCGGTCTATCCGCCGGTGTACCCATGGGAATAGGGGGCCTTCGGTTTTTCGATAAGTTGTTCCATCCATTTCGCGTCCAGCGGGTTAATAGGATTGCCCCCATACACAATCTTCAGATTTTCGCGGCTCCATAGGGACATGACTTCGCTCAATTTCTGTGTGTACAGGTGGGCTGGGCAGGCGATATCTGCCCACGGATCGACAATCCAGGCGTCCCTCCAAGCGGCTTCGGAAAAGTCTGGCGTGCCTAGGGGAAGCGTGGAGGGACCTCCGACGACGGTGAACGAATGGGCGGACGAAGCCCCCCATTCGTAAGCCCTGCCGCCGCTTTTTTTAATGATGTCCTTGGACAGCAAGGCCATTTCTCCACAGTTGCCAGCGCCGGCTTTCAAGATCAGGTTCGGGCGGTTCACGGCATGTTCCGGCACGGTTCTGCGTAACCATTCATTGATCATGTTTGCGGCATCTGCGCGTGCCTTGTCCGCTGTTGAGCGGATGATATTGGCGGGTCCCAGCCCGGTTGCCTTCATGGCCCGATTCACGCTGTTTTTCGCTTGGACGGCATAGAACTCGTTTTTCCGTTCTGGCGTCCAACTGTTGAAGCCGTCGGGTTCGGTCAACTTGGACACTTGGTTCGGCCGCAACGCGATATTCGGTTTGCTTATCGCCTTGGTCTGCTGCAGCTGATAGATCACTTCGCGCTGTTGTTCGTGAGTAAAGTCTTTGCACGACGCTTTTAATGTATCGATGTCCTCTTTCAGGAAACCGGACCGCGCCAGCTCTTTGAAGGCTGAATCCAGTTTGGGCAAGGCAATGAAGTTGGCATCAAACGGCATCTCAGTGACACCTTGCCGTGTACTGAATGCGTTGCGGTAACCCTCGACCAGAGAAAAGTCGCGGGGTGTGCATTTATTGAAAGTCAGTTCGCCGGTGGGGGGGCCACTCAGTTTGGTGTAGTAGAACTCTGCGGTATCAGCCTCTACCACCAGGTAGTTGGTTTTACCGTCAGCTGCCTTCACCACCACCCCTCGAAGTTCACGTTTGTCATTACAGCCATCGCTGATTTTGTTGAGTTTGACCACACGGGTTTCGCTGGCCAGGGAACCACTCGCTTGTGCGCCGGAAAAGCCAAAATTGGGATCGTGTTTCAGGCTGCCGGTGATCTGCGATTTGTAGGCGATGGGCGTGCTCTGAGGCATCGGGACCAGTTGGGGGCCCATGTCGCCATCGACCATTTTGTATCGACGGCGCTCGAAAATGACAAATTGATCCCGCCTCAACAGACCTGGCGCCGAGGGGAACAGCCGCTGGTGCTCAAGCGCCTGAAGTTCCTGGCGCGACGTGTCGGTAACGACCTCTATTTCTTTGGAAAAACATGTGTTACTGACTCCGCGCCTGACCCTGTCCTGTGCAACGGTAGGGGCTGGACAGGTCGCTTCAAAACCCTCCAGCGGCTTGTAGTGATCGGCTGATTCCAGATCACTCAGCACGCCAGGGTTGCGGGTGTCGTAACGGTAAACCTTGCCCTCATTGACCACATCAAAGCCATGGCGACGTGGCAGGGTGTAGGCGTCGGCGGCCAGTGGCTTTTCCGTGACCAGCGCTTGAGTGCCGTCTGAAAAGGTTTCTCGCCTTACAGCTGACGACGTATCAGAGATGAAGCCTTCCAGGGCCGGCCCGTAAGCGGTCATTGTCTTGGCGTCGTAGGCGTACCATCCCCCCGCTTGACGCACCGCAGTGAGCCTGATCTGTTGCGCGCTGCCGGGTTGAATAAGCGCGCCATCGGCCCTGTCGGCCGCCATGTTCCATTCACCGTCCGGCTGTTCCACCAGAGGGCTGCCCTGCAGACGGTTGACGGCGTCGGACGACTTCGCAGTACTGGCGGCAGTCACGTCTGTAACCGCCATTGAGGCGACGGCTGCTTCGGCCGCGGATTGAACGACATTTTCTCCAAGCCTGACGGCTGCACGTTCGAAGGCACCCACCGCGACTGACCACACCTTTCCTAATGCACCGGGAAAGACAATGCTCAGCGCATCAAATAAGAGGTCCCGGCCCGCCTCGGCGTAGTTGCCTTCGTAAAGGTCTTCGACGCTGCTGACAACGGGGACCATGCGCGCCAGGACGTTGAGCCGTTCAAGAAAGGTGGGGCCTTTTGTTTCCAAGGGGTTGTAGCCATGGTTGATTGCCTTGTACTCGTCTTTGCGCAGGAAGTGCGAGTCGACGCTGGTTGTGGCAATTTTCTCCAGTTGCTCATTAAAGAACGCGGGCGCCGAGTTTGAGCGGGTGTCGCCGAATGTGGCCAGACCATCATTTATGAGCTTCCCATTTACCAGCGTGACCGGTGTGATGCGGTCGACGATCACGTTTGAGGTGATTGCGTCTCGTGGCGCCGCCGCTGAACTGAAGGCGGTGAAGTCCAACGGCAATGCATGGGGGCCTTCATCGGCGCCGTCATAAATCTTGCCGAAAGCCTTATTCGTGCCGCCCAGAGGCATGGGGTTGGGTAAGTTCGAGAGTATTTTTACAGTGCCGGCATCGGGAAAGAGGGCGACATCGGTGATGCTTGCGTCTTGCCCGGTCGCACGAATCAGCAGGCCGTGGCTGCCTTTTTTACCGGTTTTGGCGCTGAGGTTTTGCCATGTGCTGGTGTCTGATTCCCGAACGCTGTAGTACTCAATCTTGCCGTTGGCCAGATGGTTGCGGACCTCTGCCGGGAGTCTGCACAGCAAGTCTTTGATGATCACAATCGAGTGAGCGCGACGAGGGACGAAGTCGCTTTCGATCGCCGCGTCGTACTGCGCATTGACGTCGGGCAATTGGCTCGCCTGATCATGCAGTTGCTGGATAGGGATACGCGTATCCCTGGCTTCCCAGGCAGGAGTATCCGCGCCACTTGTCAAACGATCGATCAGGTTTGTTGGCCTGTACGTATCCCCCAGTTGTCCGGCTTCATAGGCTTCGACCACGCTCGCCATGGTGCCGTACAACTGATCGCTTTCTCTCCATAGACTTTGTTGTTCATAGGGCACCCCCTCACCAAATTTCTGTTTGAGGTTCTCAAGTGCCAGGGCGCGTCGGGTGGGTATAGGAAATTCGTTGATGTAGCGTTTGGCATCTGCCACGGCAGCGGTTTGCTCACCCAATGCCTTGACACACGCTTGCAGCAGCTCCGGCGTGTATTGGTCATTGGCAGTCCTGCTGATGACACCATTGATGATCCCCCAATCAATCAGAGGGTTCATTTGCGCCCTGAGCAATTGCAGCTGTTCTTGGGGGGAGAGAGGCTTGATCTTGTGGAAGTCCATCACCTGCTTGAAGTTCATGTACCGCGTGGCCCCGGGCGCTGTTTGTTCGATCCGGTCTACGGCGGTATGAAACATTGCCCACTGGGGTGTGCCCTGAATAATGGACGGTGGCAGATCTTTGACCAGAAACTGCGGCGCAGCACCTGACATCAGCAAATGGGCCGCAATCATTGCCTGTTGAGACGGCACGTCGCTGGCGTTGGGCTGATCAAAGTGGCGTGCAAACTGTTGGCGTATTTCATGTGCCGGTCGCCCCCAGTTTTGCACCTGCATGAAGTCATAACCTGCGACACGATTGCGTTGCGTGCCGGCTGAGGGATCAAGTTCCAGTACCAGAGCGGTCAACAGCCACTGTTTGAGGCTGGTCGTAGTGAATGCACCCTTCATCTCGACTTGCAGATTCGTGGCCAGTTCCAGCGCGCCGTCACTGGAGAGCAGTTGGTCCAGCGCTTGTGCAGGGTCACTGCTGAGGCGGGGGACTTGGGCACTCAGGTAGTCGAAGAGGTTGGGATGGTTGCCGATGGAGCGTTTCACGAACCCACTAACGGCTTCGCGCTGGACCGTGCTCAGGGGGAGATCCGTGGCAAGAAAACCCCAATTATTGCCCAGTGCCGGCGCCTGCGGCGTAGGTGTCTGCAGAGCCTGTAACAGGTTATCGACCTGCGCCGCCGACTTCGCCTCGAACCACCACTGATCCGCGAGGAATTTCTGTACCGTGGTCATGCCCTTAGGCTGATGGGATGAATCCTGATCGACCATGAAGCGGGTGGTGTCGTCGTTTGAGATATTGCCGTGTTTGAGCTGATCGATGAGCGCATGCCGATCATTGCTGTCGCCCACTTCACTTGTTTGCCGGTTCAGCCATCTGACGATTTGTTCTGGATGCCTGGGGCTGTTCAGAAAGCTCTTCGTACGACCCAGTTGCACCGAGCTGGCGTCGAATGAGGCGGTACTTGGGTTCGAGTTGATGCCATAAAAATTGCACACCCATTCCAATGGCGCGCTGTTATTGGCGTGAGCCAGCAGTATCGGGGTGTCCCGTGCGAATGTCTGGGCGGCGGTCACCACCGGCGTGAAGACATCCAAATAGTCGGGGTATGTTTTCGCAAAGTGGTCGACTGTAAAACGTTGGTCAACGCCGTTGACCTTGCCTATCAGCGCGCTGTCTTTAGGGTCGAATCGCAGAGAGGTCAGTTCAACGTTATGGGTTCCAGCCCATTGCGTAAAACCTCGTCCGTTGATGGCTTTGTTCAGGTAACTGTGCCATCGACCGAACAGACTTTCAGTTGGAATCGATTCGATCATTTTCGACGAGGCTTGACCCATGCTCGTTTTCAAATCATGCATTGCCCGGTGCGTGGCGACAGCCAGCGCGCTGTCGGCAGTTGCCAGCGCTTCTTCCGCTGATATTACGCTGGCCGCTGTCGCGCTCGGATCGGCTTCTACCGCTGCCGCGAGCGTTTCAAGGTTTGAAAGAGGGGCGGGCATTTCGGCAAGCTGTCGCGTGACGGCGTACTGTCGTTCCCTTACAGCAATGGATTGGGCGTCGCGCGTGCGGGTGTCAGTGAGCGCCTGGAAACCGTTGTTATGGGTCATCGCGATGCTTCGATCCAGAAGCGAGATCAGCCCGGGTTGTTGGCCGTTGGGTTGGCGAGGAATCTCTTCGTTGTAAAAGCTCATGACCTCGTGCAGCGATGCAGAGGGTGACGACGGGTATCGAACAGCGAGATCTGCCCCAGCGGCCATCTGCTGGATGGCCTCTTTTATCTCTGTCCAGACATCACCCCATCCCGAAACGTCGTTCACGCTAAAAGAGCGGTTGTTGCCATTCACCTTGCCCGTGAGCTCACCGGTGACGGGGTGGATACGAACGCTGCCGGGCTCAAGGTTGTTCTCTTGTGCAAAGGCGTTAAAGGCGCTGCCGGCCAGCGCAGCCAGGAGGTTTTTGCGCACCTGGTAGAAGGTCGAATACTCAGGAATCGCGTTGAGCACCAGCGGGGGCTCGTCGCTTTGGGCTCGGGCTTGAGGTGCGAGTCGCATCAGGGCCTGGCTGCACTGCTGCGCCAGGGCTCGATCGGCTTCCTGGACCTTTTGCTCCACGGTTGACGGTGTGAACTGCTCAAGACGCAGCTTCAACTGATCCGGCGGCAAATCCATGATCCGTTGGCGGGCTTCTCCTTGTCGCTGTTTGACTGGAGCGTAAACGGTGGTGTAGTTCGGATCGGGCGTGCTGAAAGCGTGGAAGTTGCCTTCGCTTAGCAGTTGTCCGACGGCAAGCAGTGTGTGGTCGCTTTCGATTTGACCCAGTTGCAAACCGTAGAAAGCCGCGATGTTGTAGGCCGACGCCAGATGGCGTCCGTGGACATCAACGGCCAGCGAGGTGTTCCCGGCGACTTTTTTGACCGCGGCCAACACCGCTCCTGACGCGGCTGCCCAGTCCGCGTCGTTACCCAGGATGAAGTCGGCAGGAGGCTCCTTGCTTGTCTCGATCAGGCGGCCCTCGGGGGTAATTGTCAGTTGGGAGATATCGAGCTTCCGGGCCTCGGCAAACGATTTGAACGGTTCCGAGTGCAGGGCGTCAGCCAGTTCCGTCCAGGCCAGGCCGAAGGTTGAGTCGGCCGGGACGGTAACCCTGTCGTCGGCATCGCTGGGGTGATCTTTCTCGACGGCAAGCCGTTGGCGCATCAAGCTATTGGCGACACCTAACGCCAATTGCCGGTCACCCCTGTCAACCAAGGCTTCGGCGAACTGGCGAATGGTTGCAGCGCGTGGGGTGGATGTCGATGAAATATCACGCAGCTTTCGGCTCAGGCGCGTCGGGGCAAGGTGAGTGTTTGGGGCGCTGGGCGATGCGCCATCCTGTATTTCCTGAGTAAGCTGGGAAATGCCTTGAGGTGTCGCTGAGCTTGCAGGTTTTGTGGGCGGATTCAGTTCGTTTTGAGTGAAGGCGTTTGGCGTGTGCGAGGGTCGAACATTGATCATGGAACTACCTTATGCCGGCGTATAAATGAGTACCTCCTGTTGCTCACAGAGAGAGGCACTTCGCTAAGTGGCCTAGGGCTTGTTCTACGTTCCTGTTGGCGTGCGGGGGGACGACACACTTTGTAAGCACCTGTTTGAATGCCGTGTCAGGCCAGGTTCTGTTCGGTCAGCCGCTGCACCGCCAGGCGCCGGTAGTGGGAAGGCGTCATGCCCTTGAGCTGCTGAAAGCGTCGATTGAAGTTGGAAATGTTATTGAAGCCTGACTCGAAGCACACATCCGTCACGGCCTTATCACCATCGGCCAGCAGCTCGCATGACTTGCTGATGCGCAGGCGATTGACGAATTCGATAAATGTGCGGCCGGTGGCCTGCTTGAACACCCGGGAAAAATACGTCGGCTTCATCCCCAGGTATTCGGCCACTTCTTCCAGGGGCAACTCCCGCGCGTAGTGGGCGAAGATGTAATCCACCGCGCGGTTGGTGCGATCGATGCTGTGTTCATCGGCCAGTTGCGGCGTGGTCACGCCGGAGAGCAGTTGGTAGTCCTCACACGCGCTCAATACTTCCAGCAGGATGAAAAAGTGCCCCAGGCGCGCCATGCCCCGGGCGTCCTCGATGCGTTGCATCAGGGTCATCGCCTGGGCGATGGTTTTCTTGCAGCGAAACTCGATGCCGTACTGCGCGCGCTCCAGCAACGGTGCAAGCATCTTCAGTTCGGTGAAAATGTGGCTGCCCTGCTCGAACAGCTCATCGGTGAAGTTCACCAGCATGTCGCGCTTGGGCACCACCTCGTCTTCCTCGACCTGGCTGATCCAGTTGTGGGGCAGGTTGGGGCCGGTGAGGAACAGGCTTTCCGGGTAGAAATTGCCGATGTAATC
>Ga0163161_10002067_pt1 | contig 14555 bp, 10 predicted proteins | sample S45metaG_FD_129847 | JGI IMG/M metagenome (GOLD analysis project Ga0163161, IMG submission 129847) | Switchgrass rhizosphere microbial communities from Kellogg Biological Station, Michigan, USA - S4-5 metaG | ecosystem: Host-associated > Plants > Roots > Rhizosphere > Soil | place: USA... | reverse complement strand
TCGCTGTTCGACGAGCGTTTCGGCCTTGCGCACGTCAAGCCCAGGCGCCTGATACGCATGGTCGGTTTCCCCAACGATGCCCTGCAAGTCGATGGCTGCCACGGCGACCTGAGCCTGCAGTTCTGCGCCAACACTGCCGACACCAACATCCACGCCCTGCGCGACATCGTGAAAAATCTGCCGGACTTGCTGCTGGTGCGCTGGAAACAGGAAGGCAGCGTGCCGCCCCAGGCTCCGGCGAAACCCGGTGTGCCGGCGCAAAGCGCGCGTAACTTTCTGGGCTTTCGCGACGGCTCGGCCAACCCCGATTCCAACGATGCCAGTGCCATGGACCGCATCGTCTGGGTTCAGCCCGGCAGCGACGAACCTGCCTGGACCGCCGGCGGCAGCTACCAGGCAGTGCGGATCATCCGCAACTTCGTCGAGCGCTGGGATCGCACACCATTGCAGGAACAGGAGAGCATTCTCGGCCGGGTCAAAAGCAGCGGCGCGCCCATCGGTGGCCAACACGAAAGCCAAGTCCCGGACTATGCCAGGGACCCGCAAGGCAAGCTGACCAGACTCGACGCCCACATCCGCCTGGCCAACCCGCGCACCGCCGCGACCCAGGCCAATCTGATCCTGCGTCGGCCGTTCAACTACTCCAACGGGGTGAACAAGAACGGCCAGCTGGACATGGGCCTGCTGTTCATCTGTTACCAGGCCGACCTGGAAAAAGGCTTCATCACCGTGCAGACCCGGCTCAACGGCGAGCCACTGGAGGAATACCTCAAGCCGGTGGGCGGCGGGTACTTCTTCACCTTGCCCGGCGTGACCGACGAGCGGGATTTCATTGGTCGCACGCTGCTTAACGCCTCTCAACCCAAAACAACAACCTGACTACTACGGTGCCCACACATGAAACAGTCGCCACTGGCGTTAATGCTGACCCTAGGCTTGCTCAACCCGCTTTCGGCTTTCGCGGCGACGGCGCCGCTGGAGTTGGTGCAGCCGATTTCCGACTACAAAATCTACGTCACCGAGCAATTGGATGAACTGGCCAGCCACACCCAGCAGTTCACCGACGCCGTGAAAAAAGGCGACTTGGCCACCGCGAAAAAACTCTATGCGCCGACCCGGGTTTACTACGAATCGATCGAGCCGATCGCCGAGCTGTTCAGTGACCTGGATGCGTCCATCGACTCCCGGGTCGATGACCACGAAAAAGGCGTGAAGGCTGAAGATTTCACCGGTTTCCACCGCATCGAATACTCGCTGTTCTCGCAAGACAGCACCCAGGGCCTGGGCGAACTGGCGGACGGCCTGAACAAGGACGTCAAAGACCTGCAAGCCCGCGTCGCCGGCCTGACCTTCCCGCCGGAAAAAGTTGTTGGCGGCGCCGCCGCACTGCTCGAAGAAGTGGCGGCCACCAAGGTCTCGGGCGAAGAAGATCGCTATAGCCACACCGACCTCTATGACTTCCAGGGCAACATCGACGGCGCGAAGAAAATCGTCGACCTGTTCCGTGCGCAGATCCAGCAGCAGGACCCTGCTTTTGTCGCCAAGGTCGACAAGAACTTCGCCACGGTGGACAAGATCCTGGCCAGGTACAAAACCAAAGACGGCGGTTTCGAGACCTACGACAAAGTGCAGGAAAACGACCGCAAGGCGCTGGTGGGGCCGGTCAATACGCTGGCCGAGGACTTGTCGACCTTGCGCGGCAAGCTGGGTCTGAATTAACACTAAACCCTGTAGGAGCGAGCTCGCTCGCGATGGAGGACAATAATAACGCTGGCTGCCTGACACACAGCGGCGTTCACTCGTCCATCGCGAGCGAGCTCGCTCCTACAGTTCATACGGGCCGGACCTTTGAATTATCCAGTGCGCGCCCGATCGGGTTGCCCTTGTTATCCAGGGCATACCATTTGTTGTTTATCTGAGTCACCACGGCATGGGTACCGTTCACCCTACCCAGAGTCGTGGTGACCGAACGAGGCACTCGGGTGGCCGTTCCACTGGCCATTCCACCAAAGAAACCCCGAAGCCGATCGACACATGTCTGCAAATGACTGGTTCCGGATTCAGTCAAGGCGAATGCGCCACTGGTCAAAAATTTTCGAAATGAGCCGATAGCCCTTCCCCCGCCGGCGACCAGCTCTCGCATCCCGTCCAGCGGGTTGATCAACGCGATAAGGGTCGATCCTGTGACTTTGACCGCTTCAAAGGCCTTGATACTGATGGGAGCGACAGCGCTCAATCCCTTGGAGATCCTTGTGGCGCCGCCTGCCAACGTACTCAAACTCGAAATGAGGTCAGTGAAACAGCCGAAGGCGCCGTTGATAAAGCGCATTCGATCTCCGGATTGCAGGTCATCCGTGCAACCCACGAACGGTATGAGTTTCAACAGGAAGTTTTCTACTTTTTCCCAGTAGGCCCGGTTTTCCTCGGCTGTCGTTTGCCCTTTGGCTTTTTTAAACAGAAAGTCCCGCTCTCCCTGCAGGTAGTTTCCATTGATGATACGGTCGACGATTTTCGCTGTTTTACTTGAGCCATAGCTGTCGGGGACAGAAACCGACTGCGCGCTCTGCCCGGTCGTTCCGGCGAGCGTGCTTCCCAACTGTTCGATGATCAATTTCTTCGAGGTAGAGCCTGCGATCGGTGCTTCCCCCTGGGAATACGCCGAAAAATCAAAGGGCAATTCAGTGCCCCGCTGCACATCAACATTGACTGTGCCCCCTCTGCTGACTCTTGTCTGTTCTGTCTTGATCACGCCATCGATCAACAAGTCCATTGGCAAGTCCGTGCGTTCGATGATTAACATCCGGCCGGGAAAGCACTCGAAGTATCTGACTTTCTGCTGATGCTCACAGCGCAACAGTGTGCCGTGTCGCCCACGCAAAGCAGCTTGCATTTTCAGCGTTTCATCTTCCTTGGGTTTGCCGGTTTCTTCACGCACGGTGAACAGTTTCACTTCACCCTGTTCAAGGCACTGGCGAGTCTCCAGTGGCAAAGCCGCTATCAAGGATTTGGTTGTGGCAAGGAAACCGTTCTTTCTCCCACTGAAAAAACTGTCTACCGATCTCGTCAGCAGATCGCCCAATACCGGCAATGCACTTACGGCTCGCCTGAACACATCTTCCCTGATCGGCGCGCTGCTCACCTTCCAGTTCAAGGTGAACAAGTCCCCCTCCATGTAAGCCTCGACAAGGCTTTTTTCCACAGTCCTGATGGGCGTGAACTTATCCAGCGGATTAAACACATCGGCCTTGATGATTATTTCTTCCACGGGCTCTTTGGTGATGAAAGGGAATATTTTCCCAAGCTCCCTGACCGCGATCTCTTTACGCGTCAGCAATTGAGTCTTGAACCCTTCGATCGCTTGGGAAAGTTCCGCTCGCTGTGACGCAAATCTGTTGGCCGCCAGCACATAGTCCGCAGAGGAATAGAGAGCGTCCGCGCGTTGTGCAACTACACCGTTCATGACGCCCCAGCTCAGCACAATATCGGCAGCAGCCGTCTTGAACAGCAGCTGTTGCTCTGGGGTGGTGGGATCAAGTACAGCCAGCGCCATCAACTGCTCAGTGTTCATGGCTCGCGAGCACCCTGGATGCTGAATCTCGGCGATCGCCGTTCCCAGACGTAATGTCATCCAGCTCGCAGTGCCGATCTGCGGTCCGCTGTCGGGATCCTGTACCAGGAATTCGGGAGCCGCGTCGGCCAGGAACACATGTGCCACCAGCGGCGCCGCCAGCGCACTGACGCCCTTGTTGTCCACCAGGTGCTTTTCAATCTCTGCTCGCACGGTGGTCAGATCACGCCCCAGGTTCTTCGGCTGGTAAACGTCGTACCCGGCAACAGTGCCTGGTTTACCAGGCGCGTCGGGGTCCACTTTGAGTTTGATCGCTGCCAGCAACAGTTTCTGATTATGCTCGGGTAAAGTCGTACTTCCCGCTCCATACCAGTTCAACGCATTGATTAATTCGTGACCCCAGGCATCGGCCTGGTCGTTTTCAAACATTTGCCCAAGTAACTCGTCGACGTTGCTGCGCCGGTACTCAACAGACTTGTCCAGGAGCAAATCGGCCCCCAACGCATCAATAATCGAGCTTGAGTCGCTGGAAAAACCCTTCTCCAGGTTAATGATGTTGGCTCGATCCTCGGATGTCAGCCACATCGATGACTGAGTATCTCCCAGCAACTCCGCGCTGTAGTCACCCAATGGCGGTGCGCTCGGCAACGTTGTATTGAGCCAGCGCATGACGTTGCGTACCTCCCCCACTGTTTTGGGTGAGCCGAACCCGCGGTAGTCGATCACTTGTTGCAAGTCCATGGACAACGTCGAATAGAGGGCATTGCCCGTTTCCTTGACGGCTTTCAACAAATCATCGAATGGGGCCTTCAATGCACTTTCGGCGGTGACCGATGCCGTCAAGTCGTACCATTGCTGCGAGCGCATGACCTGAATGTGGTTATCACTGATCCTGACGGGCGAATCGATGCAGTCGACACGCAAGCCTTTGCAGATCTCCAGCATTTTCGGCAGCTTCAGAAACTCGTTCAAAACTTCAAGATTTTCCGAGCATTTATCCGCCAGAGGTAAATGGTTGGCGCTTCGGGTATACCGTCCGGATAGCGAAAGGGGGGTGTCGTCAGGCAGGTTCTGCGTCACCATTTTCAATTCGTCATTGAGCTGGGCACGGGCCTTTTTTTCGGTGATCGATGCAGTGACTTCCTCGCACTCCTTATCGATTGCGGCTTTGTCATCAGGCGTGATTTCAGGCCAACCCTCTTTTTTCAGGTGAGAGGCCAATGTACCGGCTTCCTTGTCGTCGCTGGGCGGCACGACCTTAAAGAAATCAAGGATCACGGCACATGGAATGAGGTTGTGGTCATCATCCACGAATGGCAAACCGAAATTGCCGGGGTCCAGCACTTGCCTCGCGGCGAGAACCTGCGCCGATACCTGCCACCAACCCGAGGCATCCCATCGGGTGAACGTTTGGGTTGTGCTCACCCCGTCACGAATGACTGTTCCCGAAACAGAGTCCTGGTAAATGTTCACGGTATCGAGCACCAAACCTTTGGATTCGAACCAGGCAAGTACGGCGGGATCATTCAAGGTCTGCTGGTAAAGCGCCAGCGGTCGGTTCATCGAACTGTCTTTCGGCACGGAAAGCGGCATGTTCCGAGCAGACTCCAGTCGTTCCAAAACACGGGTTTTCAGGTTCTGATCGGCCTGTAGCGTGATCTGTTCATCACTCAATACCTCCAGTACCCATTGCGCGCTGCTATCGGCAGGGTCCTGGTAATCGGATCTGGCGGGAATATCCTGCGTCTCGATACGGACGTTGCCATCCTCGTCAATTTCCATTCTGGAAAACTGCAGATGGGCGTAGCGATTTCGAGATTCGAAAACACTTTCATCGACCCACTGTGCATAGGTCTGATCCGGATGCAATGGCACCCGCTCCGATAACAGCCGCTTGATATCCGGTATTAACTGGGGATCCCGATTGGGCTCGGCATTGCCGGTCGCGTCCAGTCGCTCCTTGATGGACTGCTTGAGGTCCGGCATTTCGCTCAGGACAGTGTCCAGATCATCAATGATGCGTTGACGCAGTTCGCGATCGGATTCTTTGATGAAGTGCGGATCCTCTTCAAATGCTGAGTCGCGCAACCATCGGCTATAAAACTCGTGCACCGCTGCGTGGGCCGCGACCAACGCTACCGTAGCGGCGGCACGCGGGTTCTGTTGGGCGATGGCAATCGCGCCGTTGAATGTCATCACGCCAGCGCTGACCAGGTAGGCAGAGGTTGTCTGAAGCCACTGTGCAAGTGCGGCGCGCAAACTTTCCGAAGTATCGGCTTCAAGTGTCTCGACCGTATTGGCGTAAGGACTACCGGACGTGCCATAGGAAGAACTCTGCACGTTCCTCAAAGGTGTTCGGATGTCGGCGCGGCTGACTGTTTCCCTGAGCGTTTCGAGCACATTGAGCAGCGAGCGCGGATGGGGAATGTCCCATGCCTCGGCGGGCCGGTAACCGGTGACCAAATGCGTAAACCGCTCCAACAGGTCATCGATTTGCCGAGCAAATTGTTCAGCCGCGCTGACTGGCCTTTGCTGAGCAAGCGCCTGCGGCAGTCTGTCGTCGGGAACGGCCGTGCGCGTTTCATTGAGCAATGGGCCCGCGAATGAAGGCTGCGGGAGGGGTTGGTCCTGAGGTGGCTGGATCACTGCCCCCGTAGAGGTCGCAAAGGAAGACAGTGGCCTGACGCGCAGACGAGGATTCATTATCGGCCCCGGCAGCTTGCTGATATCGTCCGCGACTTTGAGCGCATACAAAACCTTATGCCACAACCCTCCACGGGGCACTTCGAGTGCACCGGTGTCAACGCAGTGCTTGAAATCCGACTTGCGTTCGAGCTCCTCCAGAGTCGCGAGCAACGTCGATTTTTGGGTCGCGTCGTTTACATCGCCGGTATGAATTTCCACCGAAGTTTGCGCGTTGAAGGGCATTTTGAAACTCAGATTCACGGTTTCTTCCACTCTGCCCGTGGCCTGCAATACCGGATCGGATTTCTCTGCCAGGCATTGCCGGAGTTGAACGAGCCGGGCCTTGAGCTCTTCGTCACTGATGACCTGCAAACACGCTTTCAAGAGCCCCAGGGCGGCCTCTGTCGATGGCCTCAGAAAATGGATATCTTCCAAATCCATCGAGGGCAGGTCGTGCCCCGCCTCCTCCAGCCACCGCGCCACCTGATCATTGATCCCTGACGGACCTTCATCGATGATCTGGCGAAAACATTGCCACTGGGCGTCTGTCAGCAGCTCGCCACTGGCTATCTTTTCTTCCCGTTGCTGGAGCGATTGACTGAGTGAAGCCTGTATGAAACCGGCAACGCTACGACTGTCCGTCCCCTGGGGGAAGCACAGCGTTTCCCCCAACGCATCCGCCCAGCTGCCGGGCGGTAGATTGCAGATAACGTCAACGATTTCCCGTAATCGCGGCGCCGTCAGATCATCCTTGAGTTTAATGGCGCGGATAGTGGCTTCGACGAATACCGGCTTCAGACTCGCACCGAGTGGCGTTTGCAAAATGCCACTTTTCAGTACCTGGAGTACCTCCCGCTCCGTCAGCGTGCGGTGGGTCAGGTGCGCATAGCATTCGCCCCAGTGTTCGGCGAATGAATTGACGTCGCTGATGCGGTCGCCTTCACGGGCTTTTTGCTGGTGATACAGGGGGATCTGTACGCCGCTACAGGAAGCGGTACTGGGCCGGGTGAAGTCAGGGACAAGATTGAGGTGTTGCCCACCGTTTTCGGTGCTGGAAACCCGTGTCGCCAAGCGCGTGGCCATCTCAGGCACGCAGGGTGAATCGGTGAGGGTAACCGAACGGGTGCCGTTGACGTTCAGGGCAGGGATAGTCATGACTGGAGTGTTTTCAGTGGTGCGCTACCCCAGACTAATAGGCACACCTGACAGGCACTATAAAAAAGCGCTCTCCCTGCCGGTTCGTAGCGCAGGGAGACTCAGGCCCCCTTACAAAATCCGGTAGAGCAACCGCTCGATCCGCACGCGGCTCACGCGCTTGAGAAACTTGGCCACCCCTGCCGGATACTCAGGCAATGTGTCCAGATCCTGATAGCGCGCGATGCGCGTGGTGTGCTGGAAGATCTCTTTCAACTCCTTGTCACGCGGCTCCAGCAACTCGCCTTTCGGGTCATCGATCAACAAGGCGTTTTCCAGATCCAGGCGAAACGCTCGCGGGTTGAGATTGTTGCCGGTGAGCAAGGTGTAGCGCTTGTCGATCCACATGCCCTTGAGATGATAGGTGTGATCGCCGTCCTTCCACAGGTGCAGGTTCAACTGGCCGCTGACGATGTTGCGCTGATGGCGTTTGGCGAAGCGGCGCAGGCTGATTTCGTAGAGGTACGGCAGCGCCGAGATCACCTTGAACGGTTCGCTCGGCGGGATGTAGAAGTCATTGGCGGTCTTGTCGCCGACCACGATGTCGATCTTCACGCCACGGGCCAGTGCCCGGTTGACCTCGCGGATAATCGCCAGCGGCAGATTGAAGTACGGGGTGCAGATGGTCAGTTGCTGCTGGGCGCTGGCGATGAGTTCGCAGATCGCCCGGTTCAGCGGGTTGTTCTTGCCCACGCCGAGCAATGGACTGACCGACAGAGTGCTCTTGTCCGCGGTGCCCTGGGTGGTGTCGTAGGTGGCGTGCTTGAGACGGCTGCGCAGATCGCCGATGTCATTGCGCAGGCTGCGGGTAGTCGGCAGGTTCGGCAGGTCGAGGCGATGCACCGCTCGGGAAGCCACCAGACCGTGCTGCACGAGATGGTGCATCGAATCGGCCAAGGCACGGTTGTGCAACAGGTGATAGCGGTCGTAACGGTACTTGTCGAACTTGTGCAGATAAACGTTGTTCAGGCTCGCACCGCTGTAGATCACGCAGTCGTCGATGATGAACCCCTTGAGGTGCAACACGCCGAACAGCTCGCGGGTCTGCACCGGTACGCCATACACCGGGACTTCGCTTGCGTGGGTACGGGTCATCTCTTGATACCAGGCCGAGTTGCCTGGCTGTTTACCCGCACCGATCAAGCCGCGCTGGGCGCGCAGCCAGTCGACCACCACCACCACGTCCAGATGCGGACGCGCCAGTTTGGCTGCGTGCAAGGCATCGAGAATCTCCTGACCGGCCTCGTCCTGCTGCAGGTACAGCGCGACGATGTAGATGCGTTGGGTGGCACTGGCGATTTTTTCCAGCAGGCAACGGCGGAACTCGGCGGCGCCAGAGAGGATGGTGACGGCATCGGCGGTCAGCGGAAAACTGCGCAGTTTGGGCAGCAGGGAGCGTTTGAAAAGCAACGGCATAGGGCTCGCAATCGGGTCGAATCCAGAGAGTTTGAGAGCTTACACCATGGATGGGTCCGGGTCTGCCCGGTGGCTTCGCAGATTCAATCGCTCTCCCTGTAGGAGCTGCCGAAGGCTGCGATCTTTTGATCTTGCCTTTTAAAAGCAAAATCAAAAGATCGCAGCCTTCGGCAGCTCCTACAGAAGCCATCCATCTGCCATCGAAAATAGTATTTGCCAAAGGAGAACGATCGTTCTACTGTTAGCTGCATGAACGAAATAACCAGCAACGACACACGCGATATCATTCTGGATGTCACCGAAAAGTTGATCTACAAGGGCGGCATTGCCGCCACTGGCATGGATCTTCTGGTGAAAACCGCCGGCGTCTCCAGAAAGAGTATCTACCGCTACTTCGCCAACAAGGACGAACTTGTTGTCGCGGCCCTGCTGCGTCGCGACCTGCGCTGGATGCACTGGTACAGGAGCGCCGTCGATCAAGCCGAAACCCCGGCCGATCGCCTGCTCAATCTGTTTACCGTGCTCAAGTCATGGTTCGAATCCGAAGGCTTTCGTGGCTGTGCCTTCATCAACACCAGCGGCGAGACCGGCGACCCGCAGGACCCGGTCCGTCTGGTCGCCAGGGACCACAAACAAAAACTGCTCGAGTATGTGTGCGAGCTGTGTGCCGAACATGGCGCCGACGATCCGCAGACGCTGGCCAAACAGCTGCTGATTTTGATCGAAGGTGCCATAACCGTGGCGCTTGTAATGGGTGATCACAGTGCCGCCGATAATGCGCAATGCATGGCGCGGAAGTTATTGGACCTGTAACAACTTAATCAAGCCCGACACTTGCTGGAACTTTAACTTTATACGGAGACGTGAAATGTCTAACGCCGAAGTTCGTCCGCCATTGCCGCCCTTCACCCGTGAATCGGCCATCGAAAAAGTCCGTCTGGCCGAAGATGGCTGGAACTCCCGCGACCCGGAACGCGTGTCGCTGGCCTATACCCTGGACACCAAATGGCGTAACCGTGCCGAGTTCGCCTACAACCGCGAAGAAGCCAAAGGCTTTCTGACCCGTAAATGGGCCAAGGAACTGGACTATCGCCTGATCAAGGAACTCTGGGCCTTTACCGGTAACCGCATCGCCGTGCGTTATGCCTATGAATGGCATGACGATTCGGGCAACTGGTTCCGCTCCTACGGCAACGAGAACTGGGAATTCGACGAAAATGGTCTGATGGCCAACCGCTTTGCCTGCATCAACGACTTGCCGATCAAGGAAAGCGATCGCAAGTTCCACTGGCCGCTGGGTCGCCGCCCTGACGATCATCCGGGTCTGTCGGACCTGGGTCTGTAAACACCGGCATCTTTATTGGCTGATACATCGCTATCGCGGGCAAGCCCGCTCCCACAGTGGTCGATTGCGTTCACACAACTTGTGTCCTCATCAGATCCCTGTGGGAGCGGGCTTGCCCGCGCAGAGGCCAGACCAGTCGCCGGACAAGTTGGATAAAGGTAAGATATCGGCCCTCCCCCGCAGCCCCTTTTGCTGCACCCTGCCGATTAAGCCGATTCCATGCCTTTCGAACTCAGCGTTGACCTCTTCACCCTGGCCATTCTGGCCCTTGTCGCTTTCATTGCCGGTTTCATCGATGCCATTGCCGGCGGTGGCGGACTGTTGACCACCCCTGCATTGCTGACCGCGGGCTTGCCGCCCCATCTGGTGCTAGGCACCAACAAACTCAGCTCCACCTTCGGCTCGGCCACCGCCAGCTTCACCTTCTATCGTCGCAAGCTGTTCCACCCCCGGCAGTGGATGCACGCCATCATCGGCACCCTGGTCGGCGCACTGACTGGCGCCGGGGTCGCGCATTACCTGCCCGCCGAGTGGCTGAACAAGATGCTGCCGGTGATCGTCTTTGCCTGCGGCATTTACCTGTTGTTTGGTGGCACGCCAAAAGCGCCACTGGATAGCAACGCTGCGATCAAAAAGAAATGGCAATCGACCCAGGGTTTCACCCTTGGTTTCTATGATGGCGTGGCAGGTCCCGGTACCGGGGCTTTCTGGACGGTCAGCAGTCTGCTGATGTACCCGATCGATCTGGTCAAGGCCAGCGGCGTGGCACGCAGCATGAACTTCGTCAGCAACATTGCGGCGCTGTCAGTGTTCGTGTTTTCCGGGCAAGTGGACTGGATCATCGGCCTGTGCATGGGCCTGTCGGTCATGGTCGGCGCATTTTTCGGTGCTCGCACCGCCATCAGTGGCGGCGCGAAGTTCATTCGTCCGGTGTTCATCACCGTGGTGCTGGGGCTGACCGTGCGCTTAGCCTGGCAACACTGGTTCAGCGTGGCCTAAGCGCCGCGCCACGTAGACATCGATCAGATAACGGGCAATCGAGCGTGACGCCGGCAAGGGTGGTAGCGCGTTCACGTTGAACCACTGGGCGTCTTCGATCTCGTCCTCCTGGCAGACGATCTCGCCGCCAGCGTACTCGGCATGGAAGCCGAGCATCATCGAATGGGGGAATGGCCAGCACTGGCTGCCCATGTACTGAATGTTCTTGACCTCGATCCGCACTTCTTCACGCACCTCGCGGATCAGGCAATCCTCGGCCGATTCGCCAGGCTCGGCAAACCCCGCCAACGTGCTGTAGACCCCGCTGACGAAGCGCGGCGAGCGGGCCAACAGCACTTCATCGCCACGGGTTACCAGCACGATCATGCTCGGTGAAATGCGTGGGTAACTGCGCAGATCACAGGGTTGGCAATACATCGCCCGCTCGCGCGGTACCTGGGTCATGGCCTGACCGCAGTTGCCGCAGAAGCGGTGCTCGCGGGCCCAGGTGCCGATCTGCGCGGCGTAACCCAGGACCTTGTAGAGCGTGTGATCACCCTCGAGCATGAATGCCCGCAAGCCTTTCCAGTTGCAGCCTGGTACCTCGCTGGCGCTGCGCAGCTCCAGCAGGTACACCGGTTCGCCATCGAGATGCCCGATGCCATGTTCGGCAAGAATCGACAGGTCCTGGCGCTTGAGCCATTCGCGGGGAAACAGCGCGCCATTGTCATCGAACAAAAAACCTTCGGGGCTGCGCGCCACGGCCCAGCCGCCCGGTTGTTCGGTGTCCAGTACTGCAGTGGTCCAGCGTGAAGTCATTTTTCAATCAATCCAGAAATTCGGGTTTCTGTTTGCTCATATGGGCGGCCATGGCCACGCGCAGATCATTGGATTGCAACATGGCGGCGTTCCACGTGGCGACGTATTCCAGACCGTCATCGATACGATGATCGCGCATGTAGCTGATCATCTCCTTGGTGCCGGTGACAGCGATCGGCGACTTGCTCGCAATCTCGCGGGCGATGCCCATGACGCCATCGAGCAGGCTGGCGGTGTCGCTGTAGACGCGGTTGACCAGGCCCATGCCACGCGCTTCGTCGGCGCCGAAAGTGCGACCAGTGTAAGCCAGTTCGCGCAGCATGCCGTCACCGATGATGCGCGGCAAGCGTTGCAGCGTGCCGACGTCGGCAGCCATGCCGATGTCGATTTCCTTGATCGAGAACTGCGCGTCTTCGGCGGCGTAGCGCATGTCGCAGGCGGCGATCAGGTCGATGGCGCCGCCCAGGCAATAGCCCTGGATCGCCGCCAGCACCGGTTTGCGGCAGTTGTCGACGGCATTGAAGGAGGCTTGCAGGTTAAGGATCTTGCGTCGCAACAGGCGCGCATTGCGGCCGACATCCTTGCCCAGTTCATTGGCCACGTTCGCCAACATCATCAGGTCGATGCCGGAGGAAAAGTGTTTGCCGGCCCCACTGAGCACCACCACCCGCACTTCGTCGGTGTCGTCGATCCACTGGAAAATCTCGACGATCTCGCTCCAGAACGCAGCGTTCATCGAATTGATCTTTTCCGGGCGATTGATTTGCACATGAGCGATGTTATCGGCCAGTTCGACGGTGAACGCGGTGTATTGAGACATGCCGGGGTTCCTTTGGCGGGCAAAAAAGAGGCCCGACTATAACAAGGCAGGGAGGCGTCGGTTCAGCCAAAAGCGGGACTGGCGGGGATTGTGTAGTGCACTTTCCGGCCTCATCGCGGGCAAGCCCGCTCCCGCAAGTCATGGGTTGTCATCCGCTTTGATGATCAACACAAAAACCTGTGGGAGCCGGCTTGCCCGCGATGGCAACACCACAACTCCAGCTCGGCCCTGGATGTCCACGAGCATACTCCGTCGACTTGAGCTTTCCTTGCACTGGACGCCAGAAACAAAATGAATGATTGTTCACCTTGCGCTATTAATACTTTGCTGATCAATGCGACTCAACGTTTCGGCCTGTTAGATGTCCCTCATCCTGACACCCATGGAGCATTGCCCATGAATAGCCGCTATACGATGTTTACCGCCCCGCTACTGCTTGCCATTGCCCTGTCCAGCTCCCAGGCCTGGGCCAATGGCGAGGAAGAGACGCCCGCCAGACCCCAATGCCCCAAAGGCCAGGTGTTCGACAAGAAAGCCAGGAAATGCGTGTTGCAAACCAGCAAGCTGGTGCCGGACGCCGACCGTACCGACTACGCCTATCAACTGGCCAAGGACGGGCGTTACGAGGAGGCCCTGGCGCTGCTCGACACCCTCAAGGAGCCCAACACCGCCAAGGCCTTGAACTATCGCGGCTACGCCACCCGCAAGCTGGGGCGTACCGATGAAGGCATCGGCTACTACCTGCAATCGGTCAAACTCGACCCGCGCTACGCCAAAGTTCGCGAATATCTGGGCGAAGCTTATGTGATCAAGGGTCAGCTGGATCTTGCCCAGGAACAGTTGCAGCAGATCAAATCGATTTGCGGCAATACCCACTGCGAGGAGTATCAGGACCTGGCCGAGGCCATCAACGGTTCATCAAAAACCTGAGCCCCTTCCCAACAACTGTAGGAGCGAGCTTGCTGGCGATGGAGGCCAACGATAACGCGGGAAGTCAGAATGCCCGCGTTGTCCGGACTTCCATCGCGAGCAAGCTCTCTCCTACAGGGTTTTCGTCAGATCCTGAACTCGGGAAAACTCGCCTGCCGCGCCCATGACCACCGTGTAGCTCACCCTGTCCCCGACCAGAAAACAGTCGTCGCCATCTTCCGTGAGATGGCGCCCGATTCTCACCGCCAGCCTGGAGTGCCCGTCATCGGCCATGACGATGGCAAAGGTTGTCGACAGCGCATCGACCCTGACCTTTTTGATGGCGTTGATCGTCCCTTTACCGCTGGTTTTTATGGTTGGCGCTCCCATTTCTCCCTCCAGTCATCGGTGCGTGGCGCGACAGCCTGACTGCGTAGGGAAAATGAAACGCTCAAACGATGAACGTGACCACTGTCAGGTTTGACAGGTTTAGGGCTTCACGCCCCGACAAGCACGACCGTTTGTCATATTCCTGTGCCGGGCGTGATGTTCAAACCGGTGTAGGCAGCCACAACCGAAACCGCGCCCCACCCAGCGGTGACGCTTGCACAGACAAGGTGCCGCCCTGAGCCTCCAGCGCACGGCGACTGATCGCCAGCCCCAGCCCAAACCCACCCGTGGCACGATCGCGGCTGCGGTCGAGGCGGTAAAAAGGTTCGAATATCCGCTCACGCTCGTCATCGGGAATCCCGATGCCGTCATCGTCCACCCAGATCTCACAACCCTTGGGACACACCTGCACCCCGATCTGGATGCGCTTT
>Ga0163161_10002065_pt1 | contig 14562 bp, 13 predicted proteins | sample S45metaG_FD_129847 | JGI IMG/M metagenome (GOLD analysis project Ga0163161, IMG submission 129847) | Switchgrass rhizosphere microbial communities from Kellogg Biological Station, Michigan, USA - S4-5 metaG | ecosystem: Host-associated > Plants > Roots > Rhizosphere > Soil | place: USA... | reverse complement strand
GTTCCGACGCGCGCGGCAGCAAGGGCTTTCCCAATCTGACCGACAAGGACTGGCTGCACGGCGGTACGCCCGAGAAGATCGCCGAGACCATCACCAAGGGTCGCATCGGCGTGATGCCGCCGCAGGAAGGCCGCCTGACCGAGGCGCAGATCAAGCTGCTCGCTTCCTATGTCTGGGGCCTTTCCAACCCCGTCGCCGGGCCCTGAGGCCGCCGGTCGTTCATCATGGATTCCTCCGCCCCCGTCTCCGCACCGGCACCTGTCGACCGCCCGGGCGCGCGCAAGGTCATTCCCATCGCTTCGGCCGACGGCGACGCGCAAGGCCTGTACGAAGCCACGAAGAAGATCTATCCGCGCACCGTGCGCGGCATGTTCGCGCGCTGGCGCTGGGCCATGGTGTTCCTGACGCAGCTGGTGTTCTACGGCCTGCCTTGGGCCGAGTGGGGCGAGCGGCAGCTGGTGCTGTTCGACCTGGCGGCGCGGCGCTTCTACATCTTCGGGCTGGTGCTCTACCCGCAGGACCTGATCTACCTCTCGGGCCTGCTGGTGGTCAGTGCGCTGGCGCTTTTTCTCTTTACCGCCGTGGCCGGGCGGCTGTGGTGCGGCTACGCGTGTCCGCAGACGGTCTACACCGAGATCTTCATGTGGGTGGAGCACAAGATCGAGGGCAACCGCACGGCGCGCATGCGGCTGGACACCGAACCCATGTCGCTCGAGAAGCTGGTGAAGAAGTGGTTCAAGCACCTGGTGTGGATCGGCATCGCGCTGTGGACCGGCTTCACCTTCGTGGGCTACTTCACGCCCATCCGCGACCTGGGCCTGGCCTTCCTGCAGACCCGCATGGGCTCGTGGGAGGTGTTCTGGGTCTTCTTCTACGGCTTTGCAACCTACGGCAACGCGGGCTTCATGCGCGAGCAGGTCTGCAAGTACATGTGCCCCTATGCGCGCTTCCAGAGCGCCATGTTCGACCGCGACACGCTCATCGTCACCTACGACCCGAAGCGCGGCGAGCCGCGCGCACCGCGGCGCAAGGGCCCCGATCCGCGCAGCATGGCACTGGGCGACTGCATCGACTGCGGGCTTTGCGTGCAGGTGTGCCCGACCGGCATCGACATCCGCGAGGGCCTGCAGTACGAATGCATCGGCTGCGGCCTTTGCGTGGACGCCTGCGACACGGTGATGCAGAAGATGGCTTATGCGCCGCGGCTGATCCGCTACGACACGCAGAACGGCATGGAGGCCGGCTGGACGCGCCGCCAGCTGCTTCGCCGCGTGCTGCGTCCGCGCGTGCTGGTCTACAGCGCCATCCTGGCGCTGCTGGTGGCAGGGCTCCTGGCCAGCCTCGTCGCACGCACGCCGCTGAAGGTGGACGTGGTGCGCGACCGCGCGTCCCTGGCCCGCATCGTCGAGGGCGGCCTGCTCGAGAACGTCTACCGCCTGCAGGTCATGAACGCCACCGAGGAAGCCCGCCACTACCGCATCGCCGCGCACGGCATCGAAGGCCTCCGCGTCTCGCCCGACGAGCGCATCACCGTCGACGCGGCCCAGTCGCGCTGGGTCGCCGTGCGCCTGCAGGTGCCCTATGGCGTGGTGCCGGCCGGCTCGCACGCGGTGCACTTCGACATCCGCGACGAGGACAGCGGCGTGCGGGTGTCCGAAAAAGCGGTGTTCCTGGTGCCGCGATGAAGGAGTTGGAATGAACGCAGCTGCAAGAAAAGTACGCATGACGACCCCCGCCGAGAAACCCTGGTGGCGCTATCCGCTGCTCTGGATGGTGATCGCCGGCCCGGCACTGGTGGTGGTCGCGAGCTTCGTGACCTTCTGGATCGCATGGGGGAGCCAGGATCCGCTGGTGTCGCAGGACTACTACCGCCGCGGCGTCGAGATCAACCGGTCGCTGGCAGACAAGAAGCTCATGCCCGCCGTCTCCGGGAGGAACCATGCGGCCACGCCCGAAGAGGCCGTGCCCGTGCCGCGCCGAGAGGCCAGGCCATGACCGGGTCGCGGCAGCTCATCGGCGTGCTGTGGCCGGCGTTCCTGCTGGCCTGCGCGATCGAGATCCTGGTCTTCGCGATGGTCGATCCGTCCGATCTGCACTGGGGCGGCGACGCACTGCGCATGTCGCGCCAGGGGATCTACACCCTCGCGTTCTTCGTCTTCTGGGCCATGGCGGCAGCTTCCAGTGCATTCACTGCCTTGCTGGCCATGCCGCCGCCGCGCGAACTTCCCGAGCATCCGCAATGACTTCGTCTTCCACCGCCTTTGCCGGCTGCGCCCCCGTTCACGATGCGGCGCCACTGCCGGCCGCCTTGCTTCGCCAGTTCGACGTCGCGGGTCCGCGCTACACCTCCTACCCGACGGCCGACCGCTTCGTCGAAGCCTTCGATGCCGACGACTACGCGCTTGCGCTGCAAGGCCGGCGCGACGCGGGCGCGTCCGCGGCGCCGCTCTCGCTGTACGTGCACATTCCGTTCTGCGAATCGCTGTGCTACTACTGCGCGTGCAACAAGATCGTGACGCGGCATCACGAGAAAGGCACGCAGTACCTTGCTTACCTGGCGCGCGAGATCCGCCTTCAGGTGGCGCAGCTGGGGCGCGGCACCGCCGTGAGCCAGCTGCACCTGGGCGGCGGCACGCCGACGTTCCTGAACGACGCCGAACTGGGCCAGCTCCTCGCGATGCTGCGCGGGGCCTTCGTCTTTCTTCCCGGCGGCGAGCAGTCCATCGAGATCGATCCGCGCACCGTCGACGCGGCGCGGCTCGCACACCTGGCGTCGCTGGGTTTCAACCGCCTGAGCTTCGGCGTGCAGGACTTCGATCCCGACGTGCAGAAGGCCGTGCACCGGATCCAGCCGGCACGCCAGGTGTTCGACCTGATGGCCGACGCCCGCGGGCTGGGCTTCCACTCGATCAACGTCGACCTGATCTACGGCCTGCCGCGCCAGAACGACGCGTCGTTCGACCGCACGATGGCGCAGGTCTGCGAGCTGCGGCCCGACCGCATTGCGCTCTATGCCTACGCGCACCTGCCCGAGCGCTTCAAGCCGCAGCGGCGCATCGCGGCAGAAGACCTGCCCGATGCAGCAGCGCGGGTGCGGATGCTCGCGCGCGCCATCGCAACGCTCACCGAGGCCGGTTACGTCTACATCGGCATGGACCACTTCGCGCTGCCCGACGACCCGCTCGCGGTCGCCAGGCGGGAAGGGCGGCTGCACCGCGACTTCCAGGGCTACAGCACACAGCCGGGCGGCGACCTGGTGGCGCTCGGTGTTTCAGCCATCGGCCGCATCGGCGCCACCTACAGCCAGAACGCCAAGACCATCGAGGCCTACTACGACCTGCTCGACCAGGGCCGGCTGCCCGTGGTTCGCGGCCTTGCGCTCACCCGCGACGACGTGCTGCGGCGCGACGTGATCATGGCGTTGATGTGCAGGGGGCATGTCGACTTCGACGCCATGGGCGATGCGCACCGGATCGACTTCCGGCACTACTTCGCCACCGAGTTCGCGGCGCTGGGTCCGCTGGCGGCCGAGGGGCTGGTGCGTGTCACCGACCATGACATCGAGGTGACGCCGGAGGGATGGTTCGTGGTGCGCGCCATCGCGATGGTGTTCGACCGGTATTGCCGCGAGAACCGCACGCGCTTTTCGCGCGTGGTCTGAACACATGCAGACCGGGCTGGCCATGGCTGCCTTGTTGATGGGCCTCGCAGGCGGGCCGCACTGCGTGGCCATGTGCGGCGCGGCATCGGCCGCCGTGATCCGCATCGTGCCCTTGCCGGCTTCGGGCCGCGCGGCCGGCGGCATGGCGCTGCCCGCGCAGGCGGCGTTCCACCTGGGCCGCATCGCAAGCTATGCCGCGGCGGGCGCCATGGCGGCGGCGAGCGTCGACAGCCTGGCGCAAGCCGGCACGCACGTGGCAGCGCTCAGGCCGCTGTGGATGCTGCTGCATGTGTTCGTGTTCGCCTGGGGCGCCGTGCTGGCCGTGGCGGGCCGGCAGCCGGTGTGGGCGCAACGCATCGGCCGCACGCTCGAAGGCCGCCTGCGCCCGCTGGCCGGAAGCTCGCCCCTCGGCATGCTTGCGACCGGTGCGCTCTGGGTGGCGATGCCCTGCGGGCTGCTCTATTCGGCGCTGCTGCTGGCGAGCCTGGGCAACGGGCCGCTGCAAGGTGGGCTCGCGATGCTGCTGTTCGCCATCGGCAGCGGCCTTTCGCTGTTGCTCGCGCCATGGCTCTGGCAAAGGCTCAGGTGGAGCGGCGGCGCGGTGCCGCAGGCGTGGGGCGCGCGGCTGGCCGGCGCATTGCTCGCGGCCGTGGCGCTGCAGGCGCTCTGGCTGGACATGGCGCACCAGATCGCGGACTGGTGCCGCTGAAGCAGCCTGGGCAGGCGGCAGCTAGGGGTGCGCAAGCACCCGGCCCACGGCGCGCGCCAGCTCGGCGCGCGTGTAGGGCTTGCGCAGCAGTTCCCAGCTCTGCGGCACTTCGCGGTCGGCGTCCAGCAATTCCGACGAGAAGCCGGACATGAGCAGGATCGCCAGGTCCGGAAAACGCTGCTGTGCTTCGGCCGCGAGCCGCGTGCCGCGCATGCCGGCGCCGAGCGCGATGTCGCTCAGCAGCAGGTCGAAGCCCGCATCGGTTTCCATGCGGATCAGGGCCTCTTCGGCATTGCTGGCCGCGGCCACGCTGCAGCCGAGCGTGGAGAGGAATGTGTGCACGACCTTGCGCACCTCGGGGTCGTCCTCCACCAGCATCACGCGCAGGCCGGGCGGAATCGCCTGTTCGACGTCGTCCTCTTCCGTGGCCGCAGCCGCTGGGTCGTCCAGCTGCGGCAGGAAAAGTGTCACCGTGGTGCCGGCGCCCGGCCGGCTGGCGATGGCAATGGCGCCCTTCGATTGCTTCACGAAGCCGTACACCGTGCTCAGGCCCAGGCCGGTACCGCGGCCGGCTTCCTTGGTGGTGAAGAAGGGCTCGAAGGCGCGCTCCTTCACTTCCTCGGTCATCCCGGTGCCGGTGTCGGTGATCGAGATGGCGACGAAGCTGCCATGCGCGTCGCGGTCGCTCAGCTCGTTGTGCACTTCGGGCGGCAGCGCGCCGCAGGCTTCGGCGCGAAAGTGCAGCGTGCCGCCGTCGGGCATGGCATCCCGCGCATTGATGGCGATGTTCAGCAGCGCCGATTCGAGCTGTCCCGGGTCGGCAAGCACCGGCGGACAATCCGTTGCGCTGTCGATCGAGATGCCGATGCGCTGGTCGAGCGTGCGCCGCAGCATGTCGGCCAGCGAATGCAGCATCGCATGGGTGTCCACCGCGTGCGGCTGCAACATCTGCCGGCGCGAAAACGCCAGCAGCTTGCCGGTGAGTTCGGCGCCGCGCCGCGAAGCGCGCGCCGCGGCGCCCACCAGCTGCTGCGCATAGCCGTCTTCGGCGATGGCGGGCAGTTCCTCCAGCACCTGCAGGTTGCCCTGGATGACGGTGAGCAGGTTGTTGAAATCATGCGCGATGCCGCCGGTGAGCTGGCCGACGCTTTCGAGCCGCTGCGCGTGGCTGAGCGCCTCTTCGGTCTGCACGCGCTGCAGGCTGGTGGCCAGCAGGTTCGACAGCGACTCGAGGAACCGGAGTTCCTCGTCGCCAAAGCGCCTGGCCTCGCGCGAGCGCACGGTCAGCACGCCGATGAAGCGGCCGCGGTCATAGAAAGGCACGGCCAGCGCACTGACCAGCCCGGCATCGAGGTACGCCTGCGGCACCGCGAAGCGGCGCTCGTCGGCAAAGTCGGCCACCACCACCGGCGCGCCTTCTGCGAACACGAACCCGGGCGGCGTGTTCGCGTGGCTGGCAATGCGGGCGCCGATTTCTTCGCCAGACACCAGGCCGACGCCGCTCGCGACGCGGAACTCGAGCCGGCTTTCGTCCAGCAGCAGCACCATGGCGACCTCGACCTCGAGCGCCTCCGCGGCCATGGCGGGCGCGTGGTCGAGCACCACCTGGAGGTCGCGCGTATCGACGGCCAGCCGGCCCAGTTGCGCGAGGTAGTCGCTGTAGCGCGCACGTTGCAGCGCCTGCTTCACGCGCGGATAGGCGCCGATGTCCCGGATCGCCGCCACCACGAACGGCAGGCCCTGGCTTTGCAGCGGGCTGAGCGCGATCTCGACCATCACCTCGCTGCCGTCCTTGCGCTTGGCGACCAGTTCCATCTGCGTGCCCATGGGCCTGGCGCGCGGCGCGCGGCCGTAGGCTTCGCGGTAGGAAGCGTGGCGCGGACGGATGCTGTCGGGCACCAGCACGTCGACGTTCAGGCCCACCAGTTCGCCGACTGAATAGCCCAGCAGCGTGGCCGCCGAAGGGTTGGCCAGCACGATGCGGCCCGCCTGGTCCACCAGCAGCAAAGAATCCGGATAGGAGACGAACAGCGAGCGGAAGACGCTGCTTTCCTCGACGCCCGAAGGCAGCCCCGGCAAGGCCGCGGAGACCGGAGGAGGGGGCGTGTGCATGGGCGTGTCAGCCGCGGGCGACCGGCGGAACCAGGATGTAGCCCGCGCCGCGCACCGACTTGATGATCTGCGGATCGTCTGCGTCGGCTTCGATCTTCTTGCGCAGACGTCCGACCTGGACGTCGACGGTGCGGTCGAAGGGCGCGGCTTCGCGCCCGCGCGTCTGCTCGAGCAGGAAGTCGCGCGACAGCACGCGGCCCGGATGCCGTGCAAACGCGCTCAGCAGGTCGAACTCGCCGCCGGTGAGTGCCACGGCCTGGCCCTGTGGGTTCGTGAGGCTGCGCGCGGCGATGTCGAGCAGCCATCCGGCGAAGCGGAGCTTGTCGGCGGAGGGCGGCACGGGGGACGCGGCCACGGTGGCATCCACCGCATCGGCGGGCGCCATGCGCCTGAGGACGGCCTTCACGCGCGCCACCAGTTCACGCAGGTGGAAGGGCTTGGTCACGTAGTCGTCCGCACCCACCTCCAGCCCCACCACCTTGTCGACCGCATCGCCGCGGCCGGTGACGATGACGAGGCCGCAGCGCCAGTTCTCGCGCATGCGGCGCGCAATGGAGAAACCGTCCTCGCCGGGCAGGCCCAGGTCGAGCAGCACGAGATCCGCCGGATCGGTGCCCATCAGTGCCATCAGCGATGCGCCGTTGTGCAGCTGGGTCACGCGGAAACCGTGGCTCTGGAGGTAGTTGGCCAGCAGCTGCGTGATGTCGACTTCGTCGTCGAGGACCGCGATGTGGAAGGCGGGTGTCATTCGAAAAGCTTGGAGCGGCGCGTGAACGCCGCGGCATCGTTGGGGCCGTGCAAGCGTAGCACGCACACCGCGCAGGCGCATGCCTTTGGTGCATGCCGCGGGCTCAGGCTTTCCAGCGCCAGTCCGCGATCTCGGGCATGTCCTTGCCGTGGGCGGTGATGTAGGCGCGGTGCGCGAGCAGCCGGTCACGCAGGTGCTGCTGCACGTGGCCCGCGCTGTCGCGAATACGGTCGACGCGGCCGATCGCATCGGCGGCCAGGTGGAAGCGGTCCAGCCGGTTGAGCACGGTCATGTCGAAGGGCGTGGTGGTGGTGCCTTCTTCCATGTAGCCGTGCACGTGGAAGTTGCCGTGGTTGGTCCGCTTGTAGGTCAGCCGATGGATCAGCGAGGGATAGCCGTGGAACGCGAAGACGACGGCGCGATCGGTCGTGAAGATGGCGTCGAAGTCCGCATCCGAAAGCCCGTGCGGGTGGGCGTCGGGCGATTGCAGCGCCATCAGGTCGACCACGTTCACCACGCGCACCTTGAGGTCCGGAAGCTCCCGGCGCAGCAGATCGACCGCGGCCATGGTCTCCAGCGTGGGCACGTCGCCGGCACAGGCCATCACCACGTCGGGCGCACAGCCCTCGTCATTGCTGGCCCAGGTCCAGATGCCGAGGCCGACCGTGCAGTGGCGCACCGCGGATTCGATGTCCAGCCACTGCGGTCCGGGCTGCTTGCCGGCCACGATCACGTTCACGTAGTCGCGGCTGCGCAGGCAGTGGTCGGTCACCGAGAGCAGGGTGTTGGCATCGGGCGGCAGGTACACGCGCACCACCTCCGCCTTCTTGTTCACCACATGGTCGAGGAAGCCCGGGTCCTGGTGGCTGAAGCCGTTGTGGTCCTGCCGCCAGACATGGCTGGTGAGCAGGTAGTTGAGCGATGCGATCGGCCGCCGCCAGCCGATGCCGCGGCACACCTTGAGCCACTTGGCATGCTGGTTGAACATCGAATCGACAATGTGGATGAAGGCCTCGTAGCACGAGAAGAAGCCGTGCCGCCCGGTGAGCAGATAGCCTTCGAGCCAGCCTTGGCAAAGGTGCTCGCTGAGCACCTCCATCACCCGGCCATCGGGCGACACATGGTCGTCGCCTTCGAGGATCCCGGCGGTCGACGTGCGGCCCGTCACTTCGAACAGCGCGCCGAGCCGGTTCGACGCGGTCTCGTCCGGGCCCATCACGCGGAAGTTGCGTGCGGCCTCGTTGCGCCGCATCACATCGCGCAGGAACTCGCCGGCCACACGCGTGGCCTCGGCATCCGCACCGCCGGGCGCCGCCACCGCCACCGCGTGATCGCGGAAGGGCGGCATCGCCAGGTCCTTGAGCAGCAGGCCGCCGTTGGCATGCGGATTGGCGCTCATGCGCTTCTGCCCTTCGGGCGCGAGCGCGGCGATCTCGGACCGCAGCGCGCCTCCGGCGTCGAACAGTTCCTCGGGCCGGTAGCTGCGCATCCAGTCTTCGAGCAGGCCCACGTGCTCGGGTTTGCCGGCAAAGCCGGTGAGCGGCACCTGGTGCGAGCGGAACGTGCCCTCGACCGGCACGCCGTCCACCTGGCGCGGCCCGGTCCAGCCCTTGGGCGACCGCAGCACGATCATCGGCCAGCGCGGGCGTTCGCTGAAGCCGCCGTTGCGCGCACGTGCCTGGATGGCGTGGATGTCGTCCAGCGCCTTGTCGAGCGCGGCGGCCATCAGGCGGTGCATCTGCGCGGGTTCATGCCCCGAGACGAAAACCGGCTCGTAGCCGTAGCCGCGCATCAGGTGCGCCAGCTCGTCCTCGCCGATGCGCGCGAGCACCGTGGGCCCCGCGATCTTGTAGCCGTTCAGATGCAGCACCGGCAGCACGGCACCGTCGGTGGCGGGGTTCAGGAACTTGTTGGAATGCCAGCTTGCCGCGAGCGCGCCGGTCTCGGCCTCGCCATCGCCGACCACGCAGCAGGCGAGCAGGCCGGGGTTGTCGAACACGGCGCCGTAGGCATGCAGCAGCGAGTAGCCCAGCTCTCCGCCTTCATGGATGGAACCGGGCGTTTCCGGTGCCACATGGCTCGGAATGCCGCCCGGGAACGAGAACTGCGTGAACAGCCGCTTCAGGCCTTCGGTGTTCTGCCCGATGTCGGGGTAGACCTCGCTGTAGGTGCCTTCCAGGTAGGTGTTGGCGACCACGCCCGGGCCGCCGTGGCCCGGCCCTGCGATGAACAGCGCGTCGAGGCCGCGGGCCTTGATCACGCGGTTCATGTGCGCATAGATGAAGTTCAGGCCGGGGGTGGTGCCCCAGTGGCCCAGGAGGCGCGGCTTGATGTGCGCAAGATCCAGCTTCTCGCGCAACAAGGGGTTGTCCATCAGGTAGATCTGGCCCACCGAGAGGTAGTTGGCAGCCCGCCACCAGGCATCGACCTGCGCGAAATCGGGTTCGACCACCAGGCTCATCTTCCGATGCCGGGCAGCGCCGCACCGGCTGCGCAATCGGCCGGCGCCGCCGCCGCGGTGAGCTTGTTCACGATGGTGGTGACGCCTTCCGCGCGGCGCACCGCGCGCTCGACAGCGGCCTTGAGGCTCTCGCTCGCGAGCCTCCCTTCCAGCGTGACCACGCCGTCGATGACGCACACGTCGACGTCGCAACCGAATACCGCGGGATCCCAGTTGAGTTGGGCAAAGACTTCATGCCTGAGTTGAATATCGGGGTTCATTTCAACCTTTCGAAGAGCGGCGCGTGCCGCCCGGGCTTGCCGCCAGTTTTGTGCCGGCCATCGCGGATGTCAACGCGCCACGGGTAAAAGCCTGTGAGCGCGGCAGGTGCATGAATCATCTGGCCGGCCCATGGCCCTGAACTTGCGCCAGATCAACTCATGCATGTGCGGGCCTGGCCTTGACCTGCATCAAAGCCCCCTCTGGAGGTGCTCAGCAGAATGCCGCGACTGTTCGAAAGGCATCCATGCACACCTTGTTCTTCTCCGGCTTTCTCGATCTTCCCTGGTGGAGCGCGGTGCTCGCGGCGCTGGCGCTGACGCACGTCACCATCGCTTCGGTCACGATCTTCCTGCACCGCCACCAGGCGCATCGCGCGCTGGACCTGCATCCGCTGGCCAGCCATTTCTTCCGCTTCTGGCTCTGGCTGACGACCGGCATGGTCACGAAGGAATGGGCCGCGGTGCATCGCAAGCATCACGCCAAATGCGACACGCCCGAAGACCCGCACAGCCCCCAGGTGCTGGGGATCCACCGGGTGCTCTGGGGCGGCGTGTTCCTCTACATCCGCGAATCCAACAAGGCCGACACCCTTGCGCGCTACGGCCACGGCACGCCGGACGACTGGATCGAGCGCAAGCTGTACTCGCGCCACAAGATCCTGGGCATCGTGCTGATGGGCCTGGTCGACATGGCGCTCTTCGGCGTGCTGCCGGGCGGGCTCATCCTGCTCGCGCAGATCGCATGGATTCCGTTCTGGGCCGCGGGCGTTGTCAACGGCATCGGCCACTACTGGGGCTACCGCAACTGGCCCGCGAAGGACGCCAGCACGAACATCTCGCCCATCGGCATCCTGATCGGCGGCGAAGAATTGCACAACAACCACCATGCCTTTCCCACCTCGGCCAAGCTGTCGAGCAAGTGGTACGAGTTCGATATCGGCTGGCTCTACATCCGCGTGCTGCAGGCCCTCGGCCTGGCCACGGTGAAGCACGTGGCGCCGACGCCCCGGCTCGTCGCGCCCAGGCCCGCGGTCGACCTGCAGACCGTGCAGGCGGTCACGCGTTGCCACTACGACGTGCTCGCGAGCTATGCGGGCTTTCTCAAGCAGGCGTATGCCCAGGAGTTCGGCACGCTGCGGCGCCTCTCGCCGGACAAGGCTCGCTTGCTGCGCGCTGTGAAACCCTGGCTCGCGAGGGACGAACGCACGCTCGACGAGTCGCGGCGGCTGCGGCTCGCAACGGCCTTGCGCGGATCGCAGGCGCTGGACACGATGGTTTCGATGCGCCGTGAACTCACCGCCTTGTGGAGCCGCTCCGCTGCCAGCGGCGAGCAGCTCGTCAGGCAACTGCAGGACTGGTGCCAGCGCGCCGAAGCCAGCGGTATCGCACCGCTGGCCGAATTCTCGAAGCGCCTGCGCTCCTACGCGTGAAAACGAGCGGCGGCCGGGCAGGGCGGCCGCGTTGTTCCGGCCGGCCTACTCGCTGGCCAGGGCGCCGGCAGGCAGGGTGAATCGCTCCGCATCGGCCCGGGCGTGCGCTTCGGGCGCGCGCACCAGCAGCACCGGGATGCTCGCGGTTCGCAAGATGTGCTCGGCACTGCTGCCCATCACCATGCGCCCGAGGCCGCGGCGTCCATGGGTTCCCAGGACGATCAGGTCCGCCGGCCAGGCAGCCGCTTCGGCCGTGACGCGGTCGGCAACGGCACCCCTGAAGCTGTCGCACAGCACCGCATCGGCCGTGACAGCGGCGGCGGCGGCCTTCGACTTGCCTGCCTCGAGGAGTGCCGCGCCTGCGTTGCGCAGGGTCTCGAGCCAGTCGTCCGACCGGCCCGCATACGCATCCATGGCCAGCGCGAAGGAGAGCTCGTCGATGACGTGCATCAGGCGCAGGCGTCCGCCGGTGCTCGTGGCCAGGCGGATCGCTTCGGCAAGGCCGTGGGCGGATGTGGCGCTTCCGTCGACAGGAACAAGAATTCGCTGGTACATGGTGTCCTCGCTTTGCTGGAGTGGTGATCGGGCCAGTATCCGGACCGCCGCGAACCGCCGCTTGATGCCGATCAAGGGAATGCGTTGCAACAAGGGTGCATCCATCGGACGCGATGCGCGGCATTTGATCTGCAGCAAGCTCGGGCGGCATGGCACCTGAGAACCTTCAGGAACGCACAGGAGACGTTCATGACCCACGCCACCATTCGCATCATTCGCCAGGAGCACGCGGCGCTGGCCGCCATGCTGCGCTCCATCGTCCTGCTGCTGCAGCAGCATCGCCGCAAAGGCAGCCGGCCCGACTTCACGTCGCTTCGGGCCATGCTGTTCTATGTCGACGAATTTCCCGAGAAGCGGCACCACCGCAAGGAAAGCGAGCTGCTGTTTCCCAAGCTGCGCGCCAGGACGCCGATCTCGCGCGATCTGATGGACCGGCTCGACAACGACCATGCGTGGGGCGAGCGGAAGATCCGCAACGTGGAGCACGCGCTGCTGGCGTTCGAGATGCTCGGCGACTCGCGGCGAGCGGCTTTCGAGAGCGCCGTGGAGCAGTACGTCGATTTCTACCTGAACCACATGGCGCTCGAGGAGCGGGAGATCCTGCCGCTGGCCGAACGCGTGCTGACGGCGGACGACTGGCACGATCTCGACGAGGCGTTCGGCCGCAACCGCGATCCGCTCACCGGCCATCCGCCGGAGCGCGAGTACGAGGCGCTCTTCAGCCGCATCGTGGGCACCGTTCCCGCGCCGATCGGGCTGGGACCGGAGGCTTGATCTGGCGCAAGCCGCCGGCCGCCGGCGGCGGCGAACATGCCGGCGTCGAAAGAGAACAACCCAAGGAACACCATGAGAATTCTTCTTGCCGTCGATGGCAGCGAATACACCGCGCGCATGCTCGACTACCTGGCCGCGCACAAGGAATGGTCGCAGGCCGGCCATGCCTTCACGGTCTTCAATGCGGTGCTCCCGGTGCCGCACCGTGCCGCCGCATTCGCGGGGCCCGACCTCGTGCACAGCTACTATGACGACGAGGCACGCGTGGTGCTGGAGCCGGTGCGCGCCGCGCTCGCTGCGCATGACATCGAGGCGGTTTTTGCGCACAAGGTCGGCCATGCGGCGGACGAGATTGCCGCGTTTGCGGAGAACGGAAAGTTCGATCTCCTGGTGATGGGCTCGCGTGGGCAGGGTGCGCTGAGCAACCTCGTTCTGGGCTCGGTCGCCATGAAGGTGCTCGCACGCTGCGCGGTGCCCGTGCTGCTGGTGCGCTGAAGCACCGCCCGGTTCCGTTCGGGCGCGCCGCGTGGCGGCGCCCGCGGAACCCTTCAGGGCTGCACGAAGCTGACGCGCTGCGCGACCAGCACGCCGTCCACCACCGTGTCGCCCACCACCGTCACGCGGCGGCCGTTGCCCAGGTCGGCGACCGTGCCGTTCTCGAAGACCGTGCCGGTACCGCTGGCGTTCACTCTCTGGCCCTTCACCACGAAGCTCGCCGGCGACTGGTAATTGCCGATGGCGCCGATCAGCGTGAAGGCGACCGGCCCGCCGGTCCCGGGAATGTTGCGGATACGGAGCTTCTTGACCACCAGCACGCCGTTGGACATGAAGCCGTCGAGTTCCACCTTGACGCCGTTGCCGATGGCGCTGGACGGACCGCCGTTCACGATCGCATTGGAGGCATCCGCGGGCGTTCCGAGGACCTTGAACCCGTTGAGCCCGATGAAATCGGTGATGACGCCTGCGAGCTGGACGGCCGCGGCATCCTGCCTGGGGACTGCGTACCAGCCCTGCACCCGGGTGGCGCTGAAGAAGCCCGCGACCGGTGCTGCGCTGCCGCGCACCCGGACGATGGCGCCATCGGACAAGCTGGCTGGATCGATGCCGCCGGAGAACGCGGCACCGCCGTACAGGACCGTGAGCTGCCCGAGCGTGAAGCGCTGCGCGATCCGGTCGAGGTTCTGAACCACGCCGGTCGCCAGGGGTTCGGCCGAGGCGGGCTTCAGCTCGACCCGCGTGGCGCGCAGGACGCCCGGCCCGGACGGCAGGCCCCAGACCTGCACCACGCTGCCGGCAACGACCTGCGCCAGGCCATTGGCGTTGCTCCACACCGTGGCGTTGTCGTTGGTGACCAGGGTGCCCATGACCATGAAGCTGCCGCGCGCCACGTCGATGGCCGATGCGGCGCCGCGCAGTTCGGCGGCCGATTCGACCTGCTGCGCCGTGGCGGTGGTGAACTCGGCATCGATCTTGCCGGCGATGCGCACGCTCATGCCGATCTGCAGGTCGGGCGTGTCTTCGAGGCTGGTGGCTGCGGTATCGGTGTTGTAGCGCACGCCGTTCAGGATGATGCTGCCCAGCCCGCCGACCGAACCGACGCCGGTGGCGTCGGCGGTGCTCACGCCGGTGCCGCCGGATCCCACGCCCGATCCGTCTCCGCTGCCGTTGCCAGCCGTGCTGGTGCCATCGGTGCCGCCTGCGTTGCCCGAGCCGTCGCCACCACCGGCGGTGCCCGTGCCAGTGCCGGAGCCTGCATCGGTGCCTGTGCCTGTGCCACTGCCGTCGCCACCGCCTGAAGTTGCCGTGCCGGCGTTGGTGCCGGTCCCAGTACCGGTACTGCCCGTCCCCGTCC